>ERZ781399.4586-NODE-4586-length-9855-cov-3.695204_pt1 | contig 9855 bp, 6 predicted proteins | sample MGYA00511014_ERZ781399 | MGnify/ENA primary metagenome ERZ781399 (study PRJEB29847, sample SAMN06458254) | wastewater metagenome | isolation source: Wastewater bioreactor | place: South Africa: Cape Town | study: EMG produced TPA metagenomics assembly of the... | reverse complement strand
GAGCACGGACGACATGACGACATCGTCGATGAGGGTCGGCGCGGGCGAGACCTCGAGCTCGCCCGCCTCCACCCGCGCGCTGTCCAGGATCGTGTCGATGAGGACGAGCAGCTCCCGCCCGCGTTGCTCGATGATCGCGAGGCTCTCGTGCTGCTCCTTCGTGAGCGCGTTGCGACGAACGAGCTCGGTGAACCCGAGGACGGCGTTGAGCGGCGCCTTGAGGTCGTGGCTCATCGACGCAAGGAGGAGGCCGCGCATGCGCTCAGTGGCCTCGCGCGCCTCGATCGCGCGGCGTTGCGCGGAGGCGAACTCGCGGAAGATGCCGCCGAGCGTGTCGATGGCCTCGAGCAGCTCGGTCACCCTCGAGAAGCGCGCCTCGTGCAGGATGATCGTGCCGCGCATGACCTCGGCGACGCCGGCGCGACGGATCTCGCGCGTGGCGAGCGCGATGTCCGAGTCGAAGAATGCCGCCGCGCGCGTACCGAGGATCGCGGCGAGCCCCACCGCGGCCATCGCGAGCAAGACATACGCGGCGAAAGCAGCGGAGAGGCGCGTCGTCCCGAAGCGCACCAGCGCGGCGCCGGGTTGGAGCGGGACCGTGACCTGCGTCTCGCCCTCGTCGCCCTGACGCAGGATCTCGCCCCCTTCGTGCGTCGGGACGATCTGCACGTGGAAGCCGAGCGCCGCCGCCGCCTCGATTGCCTCCGTACGACCGGCGACGTCGTCGGGGTCGCCGGTGCCGAGCGACTCGAACGCAGCGTGGGCGATGTCGACCGCGTCCTTCGCGCGCGCCTCCTTGTCGAGCGCACGCGCGTGGGCGTCCGCGAGGAGCGACGCTCCGAGCGCGACGAGCGCGACGGGAAGAGCGACGGCCGCGACGTAGCGCTTCCTCAGCCGCCCGAGGACCTCGCCGCCGAGAGCGCGCAGGCCGTCCTCGGCGACACGCGGCGCGACGAGCTCGAGGGTGCGCGCGACCTGTGCTCGCATCAGGACGTAGGCGGGGAGCGTCGCGGTGCTCACGAGCGTGAGGACGAGGAGCACGAGGGCGAGCTGCGTGTACATGTCGATCGCCTGCGGGCGGAGCGCGGGGATCAACGTGGCGAGCGAGACGACGCCGGCGAAGCCGACGTTCGCGAGCGAGAGCAGCGAAGGCGCGTCGTAGAGCGCGAGGACATGCGCTGGCTCGCCGGTGGACGACTCCACGGAGAGCGCAGCGAGGAGCGGCCGCACGCGATGAAGCACGATCACGGTGAGCCACGCCGAGAGCGCCGCCGAGAAGAGCCCCATCGTCAGGATGACGGAGAGGGATGCCTCGGCCGACTGCGGCTCGAGGAGGAGCACCCGCGGAACGAAGACGGCGCTGAGGAGGAACGAGACGACGTGCGTCCCGACCTGGATCGAGAGCAGCCGCCATAGGAGCCGCTTTGAGATCGGGCGACCGAAGCGCTCCGAAGTCGTGCCGAACGAGCTCATGACGCCCCCGTGGGCCGCGTGGGCCCGCCGGCGACGAGGTGAGCGCCCGGCGGACGCGACAGCTTGCGCGAGGGCGGCGCGTCGATGTTGCCGATCGGCAAGAGGACCTTGAACGTCGAGCCGTGGCCGAGCTCGCTCTCGACCGAGATCGAGCCGTGATGGAGCATCACGAGGCGGCGAGTGATCGCGAGGCCGAGGCCGGTACCGCGGCGTCGGAACTGCTCGCTCCGAGCCTGCTTGTACTCCTGGAAGATGAGCGCGCGCTCCTGCTGCGAGATGCCCGGCCCCGTGTCGCTCACGAGGAAGGCGGCCATCATCCCTTCACGCCGAACGGTGACCACGACCTCACCGCGCTGGGTGAACTTGATCGCGTTGTTGACGAGGTTGCCGAGGATCTGGCGGACGCGCCGCCCGTCGACGCGCGCGATCAGCGGCTCGCCTTCGACGCGAACGGAGAGCGGCTTCTGCCCGACGAGGCCACGCGCCTCCCGCATGACCTCGCTCGCGAGCGCAAAGACGTCGACGCGTCCACGGGTCAGGCGGAGCTGACCGCTCTCGAGCGCGGAGAACTCGAGGATGTCGTTGATGAGCGACAGGAGGTGCGCACCCGAACCGCGGATCTGCTCGACCTCTTCCTTCGCCGAAGGCGAGAGCGGGCCATCGACCTCCTCCATCAAGATGTCGGCAAACCCGAGGATCGCGTTGAGCGGGCTCCGGAGCTCGTGGCTGACGGCCGCGAGGAACGCCGCGCGCTCGCGATCGGCGACGCTCGCCCGCGCGAGGTCGCCGCGGTACGCGCTCGACGCCTTGCCGAAGCGACCCACGAGCTTGTTGAACGTCGCCGTGAGGACGCCGACTTCGTCCATCGTTCGCGTGGGGATGAGCTCGCCGGTCGGCTCGGTCCGCACCTGCGCCATCGCGCGGACGCGATGGGTCACGAAGTCGACGTCGCGAGTGACGTCACGCGAGACGGCATACGCCACCGTCGCGGCGACGCCGAGGAGGAGCACGGCCAGCGCCGCGAGCGCACTCGCGAGCGCGCTCGACCCCACCGCGACCCGCGGCTCGGGCACCAGCACGACGAGGCGCAGAGCCTTCGCGTCGGTCTGCGCACCGATCGCGCGCACGGCATAGTGCGAGCGCCCCATGCGCATCTCGGCGACGCCGCGCCCCATCGCGAGCATCCTCCGCAGCGCGGCGGGCTCCGGAGCTCCGAGCGTCTGGTCATGGATGATCTCGCCGTCGGCGGTGACGATGAGCATCTCGGCAGCGCTCCTGCGCGCCGCAAGCTGCGTCGCATCGAGGCGACGCGGCCCCGAGAGCGCGCCGAGCCTCGCCGAGACCGTCGCAGCGATGAGCTCGGCTCGAGCGCCAGCGTGGTCGTCGCCGGCGCGCGAAAGCTGATCGAGGCCGACCAGGCCGATGCCAAGCGCCGCCGCGAGCCCGATCACGACCACGAGGAGCGGCGCGAGCGGAAGGAACGGCCAGCCGCTGCGCAGACGCGGAGCACGAACGCGGAGCTCCTCCGTCGCGGGCGGGACGTCGGAGGAGGACCGGAGCACGTCGACGGCGGGCTCGCCTTCCACCGCGCGAGCGCGCGGACGAGGAGGAGGAGCTTCGTCGAAGGAGCTCGACGGCGGCCGAAGGCTCATGCCTGCGGGGGCTCGAGGCACTGTTACGGGTGGCTGTGGTTGGGGCGCGATCCCCAACATCGCTCCGGAGAGGTCGGTGTCCTCGGCCTCATCCTCCGAGTCCGAGATCGACTGAGCCGCAGGCGGGATCGAGCCGAGCGGCCGGCCGGGCAGAGCGGGAGGCGCGGGCGGAGCGGCCGATGGGCGCGGAATCGAGCCCATCGGTGGCGGCGCAACGACCGGAGCATGGGGCGGATGAGGCGTGCTGAGATCCTCGGCCGCAGGTGTCAGCACCAAGCCGGGCTGGGTCGTCTCCGGTATCTCGTCGAAGGGATCGAGACGGGTGTCGCGCTCCCCACGATCGTCGTAGCCGCCACCCGCGAAGCGCGGATCATCGTTCTTCATCGGAAGGTCCCGTCACGGATGACGGGTCGGTGAACGCGCCCGGCCCGAGCCGAGCACCGCAGCCAATGTAGCGCGGGGGCCAGAGCAGCGCGGATTTGTGCGCGATCGCTCGAGCACACCGCGCCGGCTCCAGCGTGGATGCGCTCATCCACGCGGCGAGCGCCAGGCCCCGGCGCCGCACCGCGCGCCACGCTCGAGCGACGCGCGACTCGGTCAAATCGATGCATATCGCAACGGTGATGAAGCCACCACTCCTCATCCCCGACCGCGCATGACCGACGAAGCGCGAACACTTCGACGATCGCCGCTTCATCGTGAAGGCCGTGCGAACGAAAAATCGTAGGAGCTCCAACGGTCGTCGACGCGGCGCGCAATACGATTTCGCCGATTGGCCCTTGTCTCCGCGAGAAAGGCAGCGCAAAAGGAGAAAAGGATGCGCCTCTTCCGGCGACAGCGCGACACGAAGACGTCGGTCATCCGACGCGAGGCCGTTTCGGCGACCGCCGAAGCTGCGCCTCAGTCCGTGGTCGTCCCCCCCGCGCGTCCCTCCTCCTCGTCGCCCGTTGCGCCCGTCGCCGAGAAGTCCGTCCCGGCGGACTCGCTCCCGATGCTGGCCGTGCCGCCTTCTCCGCCGTCTTACGACAGGCTCGAGGACTCGGACGTCTTCGTCTGCGAGCCCGATTCGGTGAAGGCCGCCTCCGCCAAGCGCGCCGCGCGTGAGGTCACGCTCTTCGTCCACGGCTGGCACAACGTCGAGCCAGGACTCCTCTCGTGGACGTTCCCGAGCCTCCGCGCCGCGCTCGACGCCGTGCAGCGGATGAAGAACGCCATCGGCTGGTGCGTCGTCTCCGGTACCGGCTGGAACGATCTCGACACGGCCCGTGCGAACGGCGCCGTCCTCGTCGAGCAGCTCTCGTAACGTCGACCGCGCCCTGCGCCGACGCCCGAGCCTTCGATCACGGAAGGTCTTCGGGCGAATACGCAATCGCACAGACGTTGCGGACGTACTCGAGGAACGCGGATCTGGGCTCCGCCTTCGAAACGTAGCCGTCCGCGCCCGCAGCGCTCGCACGAGCGGCAAGCTCCTCGGTGGGAAGGTCGGAGACGAGGACGACGGGCACCGTCGCCTTGTAGCGAGCCTTCACTCGGCGGCAGAGCTCCTCGCCGCTCAGTTCCGGCATCATCACGTCCATGAGCACGAGGTGTGGTCGCCACCCATCGAGCAACGCCTCGAACTCGTCCGGCGAGCCGGCAGCGCGGACGTCGAAGCCATCCTCGGACAGGACTTGGGTCTGAGCCGCGAGCGTGAGCGCGCTGTCGTCGATGAGCAGGATGCGAAGCGCCGGCTTCGTCGGCGCTTCCTCCGCGAACGAAGGAGGCAGGCAGGTCACCGCGAGCTCCTCCTCCCTCCGGGAAGGCGGGAGCGTCTCGGTCCACGTCGCCGTGAACGGCAACCGCGAGCCTCGCGAGATCACGACGGCCCCGACGCGCGACGAGAGTCGATCGTCACGCCGCCACTCGGTCTCGAGCGCCTGGAGCGCGTTGTCGAAGGACTCGAAGCTACGCGCCGCTCGGACGGGCTGCGCGGACGAGAGCGCCTGATCGATGCACTCGATCGCGCCCGCCCACGCGCCCGTCCCGTAGGGCGCGAGCGCACGCGCGAGCTCCCCGGCGCTCTGCCATCGCGCAGAAGGCGCGCGCTGCATGCACCTCGACACGACATCCGAGACAGCCTGCGAGACCTGCGGGCACAGAGCGTGGAGCGGGACCGGATCCCGACCGAGGATCGCAGCTACGATCTCGGAGAGCTCGCCGTTGAACGGCGGTGCTCCGGAGAGGAGCTCGTAGGCGACGACACCGAGCGACCAGAGGTCCGTCCGGAGATCGATCGCAGCGCCCTTCTCGAGCTGCTCCGGCGACATGTACATCGGCGAGCCGAGCACCCGGTCGTCGTCCGTGGTGACGCCGAGCGACTTCGAGATGCCGAAGTCGAGGAGCTTCACGATCTGCCGGCCGCTCTTGTTCTTCGCGAGGAAGAGGTTCGCCGGCTTGAGGTCGCGGTGGACGACCCCTGCGGCGTGCGCATGCGCGAGCCCCTCGAGCGCCTGGAGCGCGATGTCGACCACCTCCGCCTCCGGAAGCGGGCCCTTCCGCGCGAGGAGCGTGTTCAGATCGCATCCCGCGAGGTACTCCATCACGAGGTACGGCGCGCCGCTCGGCAGCGTCCCCGCGTCCATGACGCGCACGACGTGCTCGCTCGTGATGCGCGCCACGGTCGAGGCCTCGAACGAGAAGCGCCCGATCACCTCCGTGGAGATGGGCACGCCGGGCAAGAGCGCCTTGATGGCGACGCGCTGGCGGAGGATGAGGTGCTCCGCCTCGTAGACGATGCCCATCCCGCCTTCGCCGAGGATGCTGTCGATCCGGTACTTGCCGGCGATCACGTCGCCGACGAGCGGAACTCCAGCAGCGCCATTCGGCTCGCGCATCGATCTCGAGAGCGTATCACCTCTCGCGGGCCGTCGAGCCGGTCGCGAGCATCGGGGACACCATCCCCGCGCGCTCGCGACCGAGCCGCTCGGGCAGGCTCAGACCTTCTCGAGGACGACCGCGATGCCCTGACCGCCGCCGATGCACGCGCTGCCGACGGCATAGCGACCGCCGCGACGCGCGAGCTCGTAGACGAGGTGCGTGGTGATGCGCGCGCCGCTCGCGCCGAGCGGGTGGCCGAGGGCGATCGCGCCGCCGTTCACGTTGGTCTTCTCGCGGGGGAGGCCGAGCTCCTTCTCGACGGCGAGGTACTGCGGAGCGAACGCCTCGTTGACCTCGAAGACGTCCACGTCGCTCTGCTTCAGGTCGGCACGGGCGAGCGCGTTCCTGATCGCGGGCGCCGGGCCGATGCCCATGATGTTCGGCTCGACGCCGGCAATGCCCCACTGCGCGAGGCGCGCGAGGGGCTTCAGGCCCTTCGCCTTCGCGAAGTCCTCCGTCGTGAGCACGAGGCACGCGGCACCGTCGCAGATGCCGGACGCGTTGCCCGCAGTGACGACGCCATCCTTCTTGAAGACGGGCGCGAGCTTCGCGAGCGCCTCGATCGTCGTCTGCGGACGGGCATGCTCGTCGACGGCGAACTGCACCGTCGCCTTCCGCTGCTGGATCTCGATCGGCGCGATCTCGTCCTTGAAGACGCCCTTCTCGTTCGCAGCCGCCCAGCGCTGCTGGCTCGAGAGCGCGTACTCGTCGCAGTCCGCGCGGCTGATGCCGTACTTCGCGGCGAGGTTCTCGGCGGTGACGCCCATCGGCGTATTGCAGTAGCTGTCGGTGAGGGCGCTCCAGAGCGAGTCCTCGACCTGCGGGGCCTTGCCGAAGGCCCAGCCCTCGCGGCTGCCGCGGAGGATGTGCGGTGCCTGCGTCATGTTCTCGGTTCCGCCGACGAGCACCGCCTCGGCCTCACCGAGGAGGAGCTGCTCGGCGCCGTTGATCACCGCTTGGAAGCCCGAGCCGCAGAGGCGGTTGACGGTGAGCGCGGGCGTCGTGATCGGGAGTCCCGCCTTCAGGCCGATGTGACGGGCGCAGTAGATCGCGTCCGGGCTCGTCTGCATGACGTTGCCGATGATGACGTGACCGATCGCCTCCACCGCGATCCCGGCCTGCGCGATAGCAGCCTTCGCAGCGTGCACCGCCAGGTCGTTCGCGCTCACCCCTTTGAGCATCCCCTGCATGGTTCCGAACGCGGTGCGCTTGGCCCCCACGACGACGATCGACTTCGACAGCTTGGCCATGGCTATTCTCCCGAGATGAGTGAGCGGATCCGCGCGCGAATTTAGGCGCTTTCGGGTAGTGGCGCTACCCCTCCTCCCCGCGCGGAAAACGGCTATCGTTGGGGGGCGATGAACGCTGGCGTCCCTACGTGCCCGACCTGCGGTGGCGTGAACACGAACCCGCAGGCCACGCAGTGCCGCTTCTGCGGACAGGGCCTTACGCCTCAAGGCCACGGCGCGCCGCCAGGCTATGGCGGCGCACCTCAAGGCTACGGCGCACCTCAAGGCTACGGCGGCGCACCTCAAGGCTACGGCGCACCTCAAGGCTACGGCGCACCGCAGGGCTACGGCGCACCGCAGGGCTACGGCGCACCGCAGGGCTACGGCGCACCTCAGGGCTACGGCGCGCCGCCTCCGAATCCCTATGGCCCTCAACCGAACCCCTACGGCACGCCGATCGCTGGCTTCGGCGGTGCGCAGCCGTTCCAGGGCGGGCACGGCTATGTGGATCGGAGCGGGTGGGCCGGCGGCTGGAGCACGTTCTTCTGGGTACGCCTCGCCATCGCGGCGATCGCGATCGGCGTCACGCTGCTCGGCGCATGCGTGTCGGCGCTCAGCCAGTGAGGAGGTCGACCGTAAGACCGCGAACGGCTTCGTCGTGAGACAATGGGGGGATCGCCGCCAACCGCTCGAGGTTGGGGCTTAACTATTCCAACCGATTGTCCGTAGGGTAGATATGTCGATCCGTCCGTCAGGCTCGAGTCCCGACGAGATCACCTCGCTCGGCCAGCTCAGGGCCGAGATCGAGCGGGAGCACGAGCTCGCCAGGAGCCTCGCCATGACGAGGAGCGTCCTCGATGCGGTCGCCGACGCCATCCTCGTGGTGGACGAGACCGGCGCCGTCGCGAGCGTCAATCGCGGCTTCATCACGATGTGGCGCGTGCCGGAGTCCCTGAAGGGCGTGACCGAGGCGGGGGCCAACGCGGAGCTGCTGATCCGCCACGCGGCAACGCTCACGGCGAAGCCGGAGTCGTTCCTCGAGCGCACTCGCCAGCTCTCGGAGGACAAGAACGCGGTGGCGACGGACGAGCTCGAGCTCGCCGACGGCCGCACGATCAGCCGCTACACCTCCCCTGTCCAGTCGGGCCCCGGCGAGATCCGGGCACGCGTCTGGTCCTTCCGCGACGTCACGGAGGCGCGCGGGCTCGCTGCGCGGCGCGCGGTCGTCGCCGAGCGCATGACGTCGGTGGGGCAGCTCGTCGGAAGCGTGGCTCACGAGATCAACAACCCGCTCGCGTACATCGCAGGAAACCTCGACGTCGTCGTCGATGCCCTCGGGGCGGGCACGCCGATGCCTCGCGAAGAGATGCTCGAGGCGCTCGAAGACGCCCGGACCGGCGTCGATCGGATCAAGGTCATCGTGCGCGATCTCCGCACGCTCTCGCGGATGGACGACGAGACGCGCGAGTCGATCGACGTGCGCACGGTCCTCGAGACCGCGCTCCAGATGGCGCACAACGAGCTCTATCATCGCGCGCGCGTCGTCCGGAACCTCCGGCCCGTTCCGCTCGTCTCCGCCAACTCGGTGAGGCTCACGCAGGTCTTCCTCAACCTGTTGATGAACGCGGCCCACGCGATCCCGGACGGTCGCGCGAGCGAGAACAGCGTCACGATCACCACGTCGCCGAGCCCGCTCGGCGGAGCATCGATCGAGATCAGCGACACCGGCGGCGGGATCGCTCCCGCGCACCTCGAGCGCATCTTCGATCCGTTCTTCACGACCAAGCCGGTCGGAGCGGGGACGGGCCTCGGCCTCACCATCTGCAAAGGCATCGTCGAGAAGCTCGGTGGCACGATCGAGGTCGAGAGCCGGCCGGGCATCGGGACGACGTTCACCGTGGAGCTGCCGCCGAGCACGCTCGAGCCGACCGCATCGCCGCGCATCTCCACGCCGCCGGCCCCTCCCCCACCGAAGCGCTCGGTCCTCGTGATCGACGACGATGCCCGGATCCGGCGCTGGTTCGAGCGCGTCCTCGCCCACCACGACCTCATCGTGGCCCCGAGCGTCGAGAGCGCCGAGGACGCGATCAAGACGGGCTCCTTCGACGTGATCTTCTGCGACGTGATGATGCCCGATCGCACGGGCATGGACATGCACGAGGTGATCTCGAGTCAGAGACCCGATCTCTTGTCTCGTGTCGTCTTCATGTCCGGCGGTGCATTCACCCCGGTGCTCTCTCAGTTCCTCGAGACGGTCCCGAACCTCTGCTTGAGGAAGCCGTTCGAGAAAGAAGCCCTCGAGCGTGCCATCGAACGCGTCGTCGCCACCGGTTGAGCGCGGCCGCACTCAGGTGCGGCCCGCTCAGGTGGGCGCGCTCAGGTGCGGCGCGCTCAGGTACGGGCCAGAGCCCAGGACGCGGTGCCTACCGCCTCGTCGCGCTCCTTGACCTTCACCTGGAGCGCGATCTTCCCCGGGGCGACGTTCCATCCCTCGGTGACGAGCGTCTCCCCCGGCCATACGGGCTTCGAGAACTTCGTCTCGAACGCGGTGAGCTTCGACGGGTCGCCGCCACACGCGCCCTTCG
>ERZ781399.4585-NODE-4585-length-9859-cov-3.356385_pt1 | contig 9859 bp, 10 predicted proteins | sample MGYA00511014_ERZ781399 | MGnify/ENA primary metagenome ERZ781399 (study PRJEB29847, sample SAMN06458254) | wastewater metagenome | isolation source: Wastewater bioreactor | place: South Africa: Cape Town | study: EMG produced TPA metagenomics assembly of the... | reverse complement strand
GTCGGGCGCGCTGCGGGCCACGGCCTCGGCGCCGATGTTGGCGCCCGCGCCGGGGCGGTTGTCCACCACGAAGGGCTGGCCCGTCTGCTCCTGGAGCTTCTGCGCGACCACGCGCGCCACGATGTCGGTGGGGCCGCCCGGTGGGTAGGGCACGACGAGCTTCACGGGCTTGTCGGGGTAGCCGCCGGCCCAGGCGAGCGGGGCGGCGCAGAGCGCGGCGCAGGCGAGGCCGATCCAGCGGCGGCGGGAGGGAATGGGGTGCATGTCTTGTCTCCTTGTGGCGGTTTCAGTCGATGGAGGTGAAGCGCAGCAGGGCACGGCCCTGGTGCTCGAAGAACCCGGCGCGCACGCGCTGGCCGATCCGCACGCCAGGCAGCGCATGGCCCATGAGGCGCGGGCCTTCGTCCAGCTCCACGATCACCAGCGTGTAGGGCGCGAGCGGGCGGAAGTCGTCCGACGGCGCGCGCGCCACCACCGTGGCGGCGCGCACGGTGGCGGTGCCCGCGGCGTCGTGCCAGCGCAGGTCTTCATGGCCGCAGCGCTGGCAGGCGTGGCGCGCCAGCGTCTGGGCGTGGCCGCAGGCGGCGCAGCGCTGGTAGCGCACCACGCCCTGGCGCAGGCCGTCGGTGAAAGGGGCCGAGAGCATGGGTTCATTCCTCCCGCGAAAGGATCAGGCTCACGTGGGACGACATCACGCCCCCGTCCGCATGGATGAAGGCGCGGCGCGGCGCGCGGATCTGGCGCTCGCCCGCCTGGGCCGCCATCTGCCGCCACGCCTCCACCGCATGCGCCATGCCGCCCGCCACGCCGCAATGGCCGAACGAGAGCAGCCCGCCGTGCGTGTTCAGCGGCAGCGTGCCCGTGGGCGCGAAGTCGCCCGCGCGGGCCCGCGTGGCGGCGCCCGCGCGCGGGGCGAAGCCGGTCTCTTCGAGCAGCATCGCCAGCGTGATCGTGAACGAGTCGTAGATGCCCAGGTAGTCGATGTCCGCCCGGTCCAGCCCCGCCTCTGCGAACGCCTGCGCGGCGGCCTCGCCCGCGCCGCACCGCATCACGTCGGCCATCGCGGTCAGATGCTGGTGGCGGTGCGCCTGCCCCGCGCCCGCCATGCGCACGGGCGCGTGCGGGCCAGGTTCTGCGGAGACGACGAGCGCCATGGCGCCGTCGGAGATGGGGCAGCAGTCCAGCAGCGTGAGCGGCTCGGCGATGGGCTTGGAGGCCAGCACCTCGGCATGGGTGATGGGCGTGCGCAGGTGCGCGCCGGGGTGGCGCACGGCATTGGCGCGCATGAGCACGGCGAACTCGGCCAGGTCGGCGCGCGTGATGCCCGTGCGGTGCATGTATTCCGAGGCCATGAGCGCGTAGTACGCGGGCACGCTGGCGCCGTTGGGCACCTCGTAGTCGGCGTCGCCCACCTGGGCCAGGGTCTGGATGGAGCTGTCGCGCGACTGGCCGGTGAGGCGGTTCTCGCCCGCCACCACCAGCACGTTGCGGCAGCGGCCCGCGCGCACCAGCTCGCGCGCGGCCATGAGCATGGCCGCGCCCGTGGCGCCGCCCAGCTGCATGCCGTGCGCGTAGCGCGGCGACACGCAGAACAGCGTGGACAGCATCAGGTGCGGCAGCGTGGTGGCGTAGCCGCAGAGCACGCCGTCGATGTCGCCGCGCGCCAGGGCGCTGCTCGCCAGGGCCTGCCGCGCGGCGTCGGCCATCAGGTCGATGGGGCCGCGCCCTTCGTGGCGGCCGAAGGGCGTGCCGTCCGCGCCGCGCAGCCAGGCGGTGGGTGTGTGGGTCACGGATGAGTCTCCTTGGCAGGGGCGCGCGGCGCGGCGCGGTGCTGCTGCGCCTCGGCCCAGCGCACCTGGCAGACGGTGGATTCGTGCTGCAGCGCCTGGGCCAGTGCGGCCTCGCGCGTCAGGATGCGTTCGTTCAGCGCAGCGATGCTCAGCGCCGCCACGGGGCGGCCCTCGGGGTCGAGGATGGGGACGGCGATACCGCCCATGCGCTCGACCACCACGTCCAGCAGCACCACGTAGCCGCGTTCGCGCGCGTTGGCGATGCGCTCGCGCAGCAGCGCGGGCGTGATGCGCGGGTAGCGGCCCATCTGGCTGGCCAGGATGTCCAGCGCCGCCTCGCGCTCGGCCTCGGGCATCCAGGCCAGCAGCGCCAGGCTGCCCGCGCCGGCGCCCAGCGGCCGGCGGCTGCCCACGCGCAGGTAGTTGGCGCGGATGGGGTAGGTGCCCTCTTCCACGTCGATGCACAGCGACTCCACGCCGCTCGGTATGGAGAGCACCACGCTGTCCTCGAACCGCCCCACCAGCCGCAGCAGGCTGGGGCGCGCGAGCGGGCGCGGGTCGAAGCGCCGCAGCGCGGCGGCGCCCAGCACCATGAGCTCGGGCCCCAGCGAGAACTGCTTGCTGCGCGCGTTGCGCATCACGAAGCCGTCGCGCACCATCACCTCCAGCAGGCGCAGCGCGGTGGCCTTGTCCAGGTCGGCCGCGGCCGCGATGTCGGTCAGCCGCGCGTTGCCGCCCTCGGACATCACGCGCAGCACGCGCATGGCGCGCTCCACGGTGGATGTGCTGCTGCCGGGCGAATGGTTCACCACGGCCTTGGGGCGGGCGCTGGGGGGCATGTAGGGTGTTTCTTTCTTTGAAACGGCGGTGTGCGGTGGAATTTAGGTGCAGCCTGCACCCGGGAGCAAAGGCCGCTTTCGAAGTTTCAATGAATGAAACGATTGCCGCGCCCCTCGAGGGGTAACCCTGACGAGGCCGCGTGCGGGACAATGCAAGGCTTTGCGCCGGTTCCCGCCCATGCCCCACGCCGTCTCCCAGCTGCGCGCCGAGCGCCTTGCGCGCAGCGCCAAGCCCTTCCTCGCGCGCGGCGGCTCGCGCCGCGCGCACTGCCCGGGCTGCAGGCTCGTCCCCAGCCACTGCATCTGCGCGCTGCGCCCGCTGTGCGGCACGCGCGCGGGCGTGTGCCTGCTGATGCACGACATCGAGCCGCTCAAGCCCAGCAACACCGGCTGGCTGATCGCCGACGTGGTGGCCGACACCTTCGCCTTCGGCTGGGCGCGCACCGAGGCCGACCCCGCGCTGCTCGCGCTGCTGGCCGATCCCCGGTGGCAGCCCTACGTGGTGTTCCCGGGCGAGTTCGTCGATCCCGCGCGCGTGGTGCACACGCTGGCGCCGCAGGCTGTGCACGATGGGGAGGTCGGCGCGCCGGCGGCGGGCCGCCGCCCGCTGTTCGTGCTGCTGGACGCCACCTGGCCCGAGGCGCGCAAGATGTTCCGCAAGAGCCCCTACCTGGAGCGCCTGCCGGTGCTGAGCCTGCACGGCGACGCGGCCTCGCGCTACCGGCTGCGCCGCTCCACGCGGGACGACCATTTCTGCACCTCCGAGGTCGCGGCCCAGTGCCTGGCGCTGGCCGGCGACGCGCGCGCGGGCGCGCTGCTGCAGGCCTGGCTCGACCTGTTCAGCGAACGCTACCTGCAGGCCCGGGAGCAGCGCCCCGCGGATGCGGACAGCGCCGCCCACCGGCAGCTGCTGATGGCCGCGCACGCGTGATGCAGCCGGTTGCACGCAGCGGCGCGGGCATCATCACAATGGGGCGTTTCGAGACGCACACCGCCATGCACCGCAGACTCCTCCTGACCCACACCGCCGCCGGCGCCCTGGCCCTGCTGGCCGGCTGCGCCAGCGCGCAGTCCGGCTACACCATCAGCATGCAGCAGATGCAGCAGGCGCTGGCCGAGCGCTTCCCGCGCAGCTACCCGCTGGGCGGCCTGCTGGACCTGCAGCTGCAGGCGCCGCGCCTGGCCCTGCTGCCCGAGCGCGACCAGGTCAACGCCGTGTTCGACCTGGCGGCCACGGGGGCGCTGCTGGCGCGCCGCCACACGGGCGTGTTCGACGTGGACTTCGCGCTGCGCTACGAGCCCACGGACCGCAGCATCCGCGCCTACCGGCTGCACGTGAACGCGCTGCGCCTCGATGGCCTCAAGCCCCAGGCGTCCGAGCTGCTGCAGCGCTACGGCCAGCAGCTGGCCGAGCAGTCGCTGCGCGAGGTGGTGCTGCACCAGCTGCGCGACAAGGACCTCGCGCCCATCGCCGCCATGGGCCTGCAGCCCGAGAGCATCAGCGTCACGCCGCGCGGGCTGCTCGTGCGCTTCGGCCCCAGGCCATTGTCCTGATTGCTTTTTTTGATAGCTGCAGGCGCTTGCTGCACGGGCGCTGCAGCGTGTTTTTGCTTCGAACGCACAGGCGCGGGCACTGTCCTACGCCGCCATGGCGGCGCAGCGGTTACAAAAGGGGGATAGCAGCCACCATCCGCACCACGCCATGAACCAGACCCCGCCCGCCGCCCCGCATTGCCTGACCGCCGCCCCGCCCGAGCCGGTGGTGGTGATCACCGGCGCCTCCAGCGGCATAGGCCACGCCACGGCGCTGGCCTTCGCGCGGCGCGGCGCGCGCGTGGTGCTGGCCGCGCGCAATGCCGACACGCTCGCCCCCGTGGCGCTGGCCTGCCATGCCGAGGGCGGCCGGGTGCTGGGCATACCCACCGACGTGACCGACGCCGAGGCCGTGCAGGCCCTGGCCGACAAGGCGGTGCGCCACTTCGGGCGCATCGACATCTGGGTCAACGCCGTGGGCGTGGGGGCCGTGGGGCGCTTCGAGGGCGTGCCGATCGAGGCCCACCGCCGCGTGATCGAGGCCAACCTGCTCGGCCACCTGCACGGCGCGCACGCGGCGCTCACGCGCTTTCGCGACCAGGGCCACGGGCTGCTGGTGAACCTCATCTCGCTCGGCGGCTGGCTGCCCACGCCCTATGCCGCGGCCTACGCGGCCAGCAAGTTCGGCCTGCGCGGCCTGTCCGAGAGCCTGCGCGCCGAGGTCGCCGACCTGCCGCGCGTGCACGTCTGCGACGTGGCCCCCACCGTGGTCGACACGCCGGGCCTGTCGCACGGCGCCAACTACACGGGCCGGCGCCTGCGGGCGCCGCTGCCCATGGTGGACCCGCGCGCCGTGGCCCAGGCCATCGTGGACCTGGCCGACAGCCCGCAGCCGCGCGCCGTGACCTGGCTGGGCCTGGGCGCGCTGCCCGGGCGGCTGGCCCATGCGCTCGCGCCCCAGGGCACGGCGCGCGCGCTGCGCTGGCTTGGCGACCGGGGGCTGCGCCACGCCGCGCCTGCGCCGCTCACCGAGGGCAACCTGTTTTCCCCCTCGCGCCAGACAGCCATCGACGGAGGCCAGCGCCAGCGCATGGCCGGCACGGCCGCCCTGGTGGCCCTGCTGGGCGCGGCGGGGCTGGCCGCGGGCTGGTGGCTGGGGCGGCGGCGCTGAACACGTTCTGAAATCCGGGCCTGGCAGTTACCAGCGCCCGGCGTTTTCCTACAGACGCGGTGCATGGTCCGGGCCTAACATCGACAAAGGCCCCTGGGGCCACCAGGGATGCTCGGCCGAGTTCCGTATTGCGCCGGAGGCGATCATGATCGAGACACCGAAGATCATCGACATCAGCCCCGCGCGCACGACGGCCGTGATCCGCGTCTGCTGCCCGCGCGAGGAGCTGCCATGCACCATGGGCCGCGGTGTGCGCGAGCTGCTCGACCGCATCAAGGCCCAGGGCGCGCAGGCCATGGGCCCGCTGTTCACCCACCACCTGCGCGGCCCGACCGACAGCTTCGACTGCGAGGTCGGCGTGGCCGTGGACCGGCCCGTGCGCCCGGCGGGCCACGTGTGCCCGGGCCAATGGCCGGCCATGCGCGTGGCGCGCACCCTGTACCGCGGCCACTACGAAGACCTGCCGCAGGCCTGGGCCGCCCTGCGCGCCTGGATCGCGGCGCAGGGCCTGGCCGCCACCGGCGAGATGTGGGAGTGCTACATCACCGGCCCCGAGATCGGCTCGGATGCCAGCGCCTGGCGCACCGAGCTCTACCTGCCGCTGTGCGGCAAGGGCGCCTGATGCTCTTCAAATGAGAGCTGCTGGCGCTTGCTGTGAAAGCGCTGCAGGCCGATTTGCCCATAAATTCTCCGCGCCGCCTGGGTAAACACGCTCCGAGCGTCAGGCGCCGAACTCCTGCGCCAGGAAGTCCACCACCGCCCGCACGCGCGGCGCGAGCGAGCGCCCGCGCGGGTAGAGCAGGTAGAAGCGGTCGTCCTCGGTGCGCTCCTGGTACTGCGTGAGCAGCGGCACGAGCGCGCCCGTCGCCAGGTCGCCCGCGATGTGGAAACGCGCGAGCCGCACAACGCCCAGCCCGAGCAGCGCGAAGGTGCGCAGCAGCTCGCCCTGGTCCGCGCCGATGTAGTTCGGGATGTCGATGGTCTTGAGCCCGCCCTCGTCGTGGAACGTCCAGCGGTTCCACTGCGTGCGGATGGTGAAGTTCAGGCACCGGTGGCGCAGCAGATCCTCGGGCCGCTGCGGCGTGCCGTGGCGCGCAAGGTATTGCGGCGCGGCGGCGATGACCCAGGGCCGCACCATGAGCGGGCGGCCGATCAGCGTCTGCTCCGTGGGCCGGCCGCTGTGGATGGCCACGTCCAGCCCCTGGCGGATGAAGTCGCCGCGCTGCGTGCCCAGCACGAAGTCCAGGTGCAGGCGCGGGTGCTTGTCCAGCAGCCGTGGCAGCCGGGGCGCGACGAGGTACTTGGCCGTGGTCAGCGCGGTGTGGATGCGCACGGTGCCCGAGACCTCGGCGTCGGCCACGCGCACGCCGGCCTCGGCCTCCTCCATCGCCTGCACCACCTGCTCGCCCGCCGCGCGGAAGCGCTCGCCCTCCTGCGTGAGGCGGATGGCGCCCGCCACGCGCTCGAACAGCCGCACGCCCAGGCGCGCCTCCATGCGCGCGATGAGCTTGCTGATCGTCGAGGGCGACTGGTGCAGCCTGCGGCCCGCGCCGGAAAAGCTGCCTTCCTCCACCACGCGCAGGAACACCTGCAGTTCGCCGAACTTGTCCATGAGATTCCTGTGAAATCCGTTCACATGCGCTTTGCCGCCGCATGCGTTGTCTGCCCGGCCGCCACTCTACAGAATGCCCCGCAGACCCAGAACGGAGACAACGCGAATGAGTGAGAACAAGCTGCTGCGCATCGGCTCGGGCGCGGCCTGGTGGGGCGACCGCGTGGAGCCCGCGGCGCTCAATGCCGAGCGCGGCGACCTCGACTACCTGTGCTTCGAGACCATGGCCGAGGCCACCGTGTCGGCGGCGCAGGTGCGCGCGCGGCGCGACCCGTCCTTTCCCGGCTACGACACCTACCTGGACGACCGCATGCGCGCCGTGCTGCCCGCCTGCATGCGCCGGGGCACGCGCATCGTCTCCAACCAGGGCTGGATCAACCCGCAGGGCGCGGCCCGGCGCATCGTGGAGCTGCTGCGCGAGCTTGGCATCAGGGGCGTGAAGGTGGCGGCCGTGGGCGGCAGCCTCATCACCGACCGCGTGCTGGAGCTGGCGCCCACCATCCTCGAAAACGGCCAGCCCACGGCCACGCTGAAGGACACGCTGATCTCCGCCGAGGCCTACATGGGCGCCGAGCCCATCGTGCAGGCGCTGCGCGAGGGCGCGCAGATCGTGGTGACGGGCCGCGTGGCCGACCCGTCGCTGTTCCTCGCGCCCATGATGTACGAGTTCGGCTGGGACCCGCTCGACCACGAAAGAATCGGCGCGGGCAGCGGCATCGGCCACCTGATGGAGTGCGGCGCGCAGGTCACGGGCGGCTACTTCGCCGACCCGGGCCTCAAGGACGTGCCCGAGCCGTGGAACCTCGCCTTCCCCATCGCCGAGGTGGATGCGCAGGGCAACGTCACGCTCTCCAAGGTGGCGGGCACGGGCGGCGCCATCACCTTGCAGACCGTCAAGGAGCAGATGCTCTACGAGGTGCACGACCCCGCCCACTACATCACGCCCGACGTGGTGGTGGACTTCACCCGCGCGCGCATCGAGCCGCTGGGCCCCGACCGCGTGCGCGTGACCGGCCTCACGGGCAAGCCGCGCACGCCCACGCTCAAGGTCTCGATGGGCTGCACCGAGGGCTTCATCGGCGAGGACATGTTCTTCTACGCCGGCCCCGGCGCGCTGCGCCGCGCGCAGCTTGCCAAAAAGATATTGGAGGAGCGCTTCAAGATCGTGAAGCTCGACGCCGAGGAGGTGCGCATCGACTTCCTGGGCCTGAACGCCATCCACGGCGCGGCCACGCCGCCCGACGCGCCCGAGCCCTACGAAGTGGCCGTGCGCGTGGCCGCGCGCACCCGCACGCGCGAGGAGGCCGTGAAGGTCGGCCGCGAGGTGGACGGCATGGCCGTCTCCGGCGTGGGCCACACCGGCAAGCGCGTGCCGCACCAGGAGCGCACCCGCGAGGTGATCGGCGTGTGGTCATCGCTCGTGCCGCGCGGGCAGGTGGCGGCGCACATCGACCATTTCACGAGCTGAACGCAAGGAGCGACCGCCATGAAGGCACGACTGGAACAGGTGGCCCACACGCGCTCGGGCGACAAGGGCAACACCTCCAACATCGCCGTGTTCGCCTACGAACCCGCGCTCTACCCGTTGCTCAAGGAGCAATTGACGGCCGAGCGCTTCAAGGCCTTCCACCGCGAGGCCATCACCGGCGAGGTGCTGCGCTACGAGGCGGAGAACCTGCACGCGCTCAACTTCGTCGCGCACGGCGCCTTGGGCGGCGGCGTGTCGCGCAGCCTGTCGCTGGACAACTACGGCAAGGCGCTGTCGGCGGCCATCCTGGGCTTCGAGCTCGACGTGCCCGAGGAACTGGCGCCGCTGCTGCGCGAGCGGCGTTCCGCCTGAAGGAGCCGGGCATGGACACGAGCGCTGCAGCGGATAGCCGTCCCCTCGTCACGCACCCCGGCATCAACGAGCGCTGGCTCGGTCAGGTGAGCGAGCCGGCGCTGGAGCCGGACCTGCCCATCGTCGATCCGCACCACCACCTTTGGGATCGCGACGGTGGCTACTTCGCCCCGCAGTTGCTGCAAGACCTGGCTCAGGGCCATCGCGTGGTTGCCACGGTGCATGTCCAATGCCACCACGGCTATTTCGACAGTGGCCCGCAGGCGCTGCGTCCGGTGGGCGAGACGCGTTTTGCCGTGCGCATGGCGCGTGAAGCGCAGCAGGCCGGGGCCGATGTACGGGTGTGCAGCGGCATCGTGGGCTTCGCAGACCTGCAGCTGGGTGACGCGGTGCAGGAGGTTTTGCAGGCGCACATTGCAGAAGGAGGGGGGCGCTTTCGAGGCATCCGCCGGCTCAATGCGCGCGATGACGCCTTTCGCACCCATTTGCCGCCGCTGCCGCCGGGCCTGTTGGCCGATGCGGCGTTCCGCCGTGGTTTCGCGCGCCTGCAGCCCCTGGGCTTGTCGTTTGACGCGTGGATGTTCCATCCACAGCTCGGCGAACTCGTTGCGCTGGCCGATGCTTTCCCGGAAACGTCCATCGTTCTCGACCATGTGGGAACGCCGCTGGGCGTGGGCCCGTACCAGGGGCGCAAGGACGAGGTCTTCAGTCGCTGGAGCGCGGACATCGGGCGGTTGGCGCAGAGGCCGCAGGTGACGGTCAAGCTCGGCGGGCTGGGCATGGCGTTCACCGGGTTCGACTTCCACCGGCGCGGGCTGCCGCCGTCCTCCGAGGAGCTGGCGCGGGCCTGGATGCCGTACATCGAACGCTGCATCGAAGCCTTCGGTCCCGCCCGCTGCATGTTCGAGAGCAACTTCCCGGTGGACAAGGCGTCTTGCGGCTACGGCGTGCTGTGGAACGCATTCAAGCGCCTGGCGGCAGGCGCGTCGGCCACTGAGAAGGCCGCGCTGTTCGGTGGTACGGCCGCGCGGGTCTATCGCCTGGAGGTGCCCGAACTGCAAGGCGGGGCCCATT
>ERZ781399.4581-NODE-4581-length-9864-cov-3.924559_pt1 | contig 9864 bp, 8 predicted proteins | sample MGYA00511014_ERZ781399 | MGnify/ENA primary metagenome ERZ781399 (study PRJEB29847, sample SAMN06458254) | wastewater metagenome | isolation source: Wastewater bioreactor | place: South Africa: Cape Town | study: EMG produced TPA metagenomics assembly of the... | reverse complement strand
CGCGATTGGTATGTCAATATGAGCATTTGTTTGGATGCCACCATGTTCCTCATCTTGAATGCTATTCGTCGATTTCACTTTCTGTCATGACAACCATTTTTGGATACGATGGCGACAGTGAAGTTGTTCAGTTTGATGATCTTCGATTAGGAAGAAAGATGTCATTGCGAAGTTCATTTGCAATACATAAAACAAAACCAAGAAAGACTGCTTCGCGTTCAATATTGAAATTAAACGCTGAAGAATTAGCACGTGAACTTGGACCTCGATATCAAGTTGTTGATGCTCGAATTGGAAATCAAAAGATGACATACGATATTGCCAAAGGAGAATGGATAGCAGGTAGAGTTTTCTTTTTTCTTCTTACGTTTCGTCATGTTTTCTTTTTGTTAAATTTAGATGGAACAATTGGTTCACCGATTAGTACAAGAGAAATGACAAAATTAGAAAAAACAAAACGTGAATTAGAAGAAGATAATAATACTCTTCGAACGAAACTCGATTCTCTACTTGAAATGCTTGCTGAAGTTACAGCTGAATACGAACTACGACGAGGTGCTTGATTAGATATTTTTATTCTGAATCATAATAAACTTGTTTTCTGTTTTTTGTATAAATACTACAACCACAAAAACAACATAGTGTAAGAGTAATTCCAATCACAAGGCCAAATATTTGACTAGATGAATAGGCAGCAGTACTTGCTACAGGTAGATATGACATTGGAGTGATATGAAGCCATCCTTTTGTCGTATTGTCTGTTGAGTTGCTTGACAATGTTCTCGTATCGGTTTCTAAGACGAAAGTCGATATTTCGATTAGTAATAAAGTCCAATGGGCTATTTATAACAACAAAGTCATATAAATTTATCAGAAATAGATTTTGTTATTCACTGCTATCTGAACTTAAGAAATTCATTGCGCTTTTTGTTCTTCTAAGTACGGAAATGAAAACATCGGCAAAAGTTTTTAATTATGACTTTTGCATATTAAAGATAATTATGATTTTATGGAGTGGATACTTAGCCTATTTAATTTTTATAAAGAAAAAAGTACAAAGGGAACCCCGTACTAAAGGAACTTTCAAAATCATGCAAAAACAAATTCAAGATAAAATAAAAATGAATGTTCAGTCACGAATCCAAAGATTCACAGTTTCCCAATGTCCGCCCTTTTTAGCACCAGCACCACAGAGACAGCAGAAGCAGAGAAGCACAATAATACCGATAATAATGCCTGCAATTTTCCCATCAGATAATCCACTGCTACTCGACCATTAGCATTTCGTCCTGATGCTGTTACATTTGAAATTGCTCTATTTTGTATATAAACCGATTGAGTTGATGTATCAGTGGAATCTAATTTTGGTACAATTATAATTACAACTGATAGATCATTTGTTGTTTCTTTGAATGTCGTTAGCGTTGATGCTTCACCTGTTTGCTTGATTAATTTTGCTGTACTACCGATTGATATTGGACAAGGCTTGATCACTGTAAAGCAGAGAAGATCTAAACAAAGAAATTGATGATTCAAATAATATGACTTTCAATGAAGCTTACTCAAATAAAGGATGATCATGTTTGAAAGCATAGTAGTCAAGATAAACTAGTGAATACGTTCGCACAACCAGTTTATATACTATCGTACTGTTGCAGTAATGTTAGAAAAAATGAATAATCTTCAATTTACCTTTTCATGTTGATAGACATTGACACTTTACCAGAGTGCGTGGACACTCTTAAAAATCAATACATGGAAAAAACCGAGGAAATCATGAAAAAACAAGCAGCTGCAATTTTTTCCTGCACTTTCGATGAAATTCATCCCCTCAGGCTTCGTAACAAAATGCATTGACGTCGTAGCCAAAACAATTCGTTGATCCCTCTATTTTTACACGGTTGTCAGCCAACATTAATAAATGTATGTTTTACTCTGAAGGAAGTATGAATCCTTTTTCATCTCATCGATTCGTAACAATGAGTATTAGTTTGATGCAATACGAGACAAAAATGAAAGCATTCTTGGGAAGTTTAGACATCGTTGCGTGCATTTTCAGTAAATAAAAAATGTTACTACAGACACAATTTGCTCTTGAGTAGATACTTGATTAATTAATTATTTGAAAAAAAAGTAAAAAGTGAACAACTAAAAAGAAATTTCAAAACTGTGGTAAAAGTTCAGCATAAAGTAAAAATGAATGTTCAATGTTCAACCCAAACTTTAGCATCCTCCCAATGTCCCGACTTTTTAGCACCAGCACCACAGAGACAGCAGCAACAAAGGAGTACAATAATGCCAATAACAATACCTGCAATTGCCCCTCCAGACAACCCACTGTCACTCGACGACGATGTTGAATCACTATTTGCTCGACCATTAACACTTCGTCCTGATGCTGTTACATTTGAAACTGCCCTATTTTGTATATAAACCGATGCAGTTGTTGTATCAGTGGAAGCTAATTTTGGCACAGTTATATTTGCAACTGGTTGATCATTTGTTGTTAGTTCGAATGCTGTTAATGTTGATGGCTCATCTGTTTGCTCGATTAAATTTACTGTACTATCCGTTGATGATGGGTTAGCCTTGATCACCGTAAAGCAGATAAGACCTAAAGAAAGAAACCGATGGTTCAAATGGTATGACTTTCAATAAAGCGTACTCAAATAAAGGATGATTATGTTTGAATGCATGATTATCGAAATAATGGATTTGTTTGAATAAAGTGTAGTTGATGAAAAATATGATTGATTTCGCTGTGTTACTCCCTTTTATACATATATCATTGTTGTGACAACCACATGAAGAAACATTTCATAAACTTCGTTATACGCCTTCAAAACATGGAAAAACTCTATGTACACTTTGGATATTACCTTGTTGTAAAATAAATAGAATTTCGCCGAATATTTTTACTTCACGTGAAATGAAAAGACCAACATAAATTTCTCGATTTGTTTACTTTACAGCTTGAGGCACAATGATTTTTCTACGAAATGCACACTTCGCTCTATTTTTCGTCGAAACACCAGTAATTTTCCTTTTTTTTTCTTTCTGTTCTCTTCTCAAATTGAAATGCAACCGAAAAGAACATAAAAACAGAATATTTATTTACTATAAACACCAAGATGAACGAGTAATAATAGTAGCAACTCTGTCAGTATGAGCTGAAAAAATATACAACTATAAATAATGAAACTAACTAAAAAATATGAGAATAGATAAAAATTCAAGATTGTATATAAGAAATAAAACACGAACGTTCAATGTTCAACCCAAACCTTCCACGTTTCCCAGTGTCCAGATTTAGCAACGCCGCATGCACCGCAGCAACAAAATAAGATTATACCACCAATAACAAGTCCAGCAATTTGTCCTCTCGATAAACTACTACTGTCTGATGATGATGTTGAAACAGTAGTATCTGTATATGCCCGACCGTCAATGTTTCTTTCAGTTGAATTTATCGATTGATCATCTGTTACTGGAATATCCGATGATCACGGATTAGCCTTAATTATAATAAAACACGCGATGTCTAAACAAAAAATTAAATAGCTTCAATAGTGCCTTTTCAACGAAATTTACTCAAATAGATGGCAAGCATCGTTGTCAACATAATGAGAGTGTTCGATTAAAGTCTGTAGTTGATATTTATGTACGTACATATGCCACAGTTATAATCATCATAAAAAATATGATTTTGGCGAACTCAATTCTTCGTCTAATATTGACATCATTGATATCATGTTATTTTCGACGAAATTCTTTATCTAGACGTTGACTTTAAATATTTACTTGTATATGGAGTTAAACTGTATTATTCTGATTGAATTAGTTCGTTTTCGCCGAAATTTACTAGATAAACGTCGAAAGGCAAAACCGGGAAAAGTACGTTACAGACACTGGTAGTCCATGATAAAGAGATGAGACGAAATGTAATTTTAACAATTTCCACAAAACTGTACAGCTTTGTGATTTAAAGATCAATCTGTTGATTTGGAAAAACATTTTTATATACGTATATGTAAAATCATAAAAACTGAGTGAATCTTCATTTATTCTTTGCAAATATCTGTTGATCATAAATATGTCTGATGTAAAGTATTTAATCTTTGAAAATAACATTGTGTACTTGTATTTGTCATTGAATAAACTCAATCATCTCATTAACAGATAAAAATAAAGTCAAGTAAACATGACATATATTGTCTATTTCCTCAACAGCCTAAAACTACTCATTGACATCCATTTATTCTATAGAGAATTTTCAAACTAGAGTCAGCCATCTTATCGCAGTTCTACTGCTTCATTCCACCTTTGGGATTGATTCTTGTTTCGCAATCAAAGCTCATAGGTAAAACGAGATTCCTATGTCGATATTGATCTTGTTCTTTTCGACATCTATACAATGATAGGATACAAAAGGTTGTCCTTCGACTCCTCATGCACAAGCAAACAAACGACCCGAAAGGCAGCAGAGCCTATTATCATTTCAGCAATGGTAACAGCAGCACAACCACCATCGTCTTCATCACATCACATCTGTTTCCCTTCGTGCGCGCGCGCTGGTTCGTTCTTTGACTACAGAAGAGGAGAAACAAAAATTCTCTCGTTCCACACATGCATACATGTCTTTTTCTTCTTTCTCGTCGTGATGACGAAGCAGCAGCAGCAGCATCAGCAGCAGCAATAACAGTGCACATACAAAAAAAACACAAGCTCGATGTTCTTCAGTTTTCTTTCCGTTCTTTTTCTTCCTTCAAATCAACTCGTAAGTAAATTCTCGAGTCTATCTTTCTTCTTTTTTGCATTCAACACGTATATTTATTTAAAAAAAAGAAAATTTAAACTTTCATTTTGATAAAATTTTATCGTAGGTTTCTCATCATGATATATTTGCATGCAATTTATGGCCTGAAAATGTTTATATTCTTTTCTTTTTTTTTCTTCTTAGGTCGTCTAATGAACGCCCATATATATATATATATAAGAAGAAGAAAAAAAGAAACGGCGTCGTTATCCAGATTCGTACTCGTTCGGTAGCTGCTGACTTGACATTCTCTCGTTTTTTTTTTCTTCTCTCGCTCTCTCGTTCTTCCCGCGCGCTCGATTCGTAAGTGAATAATAGATAGAAATAAATCGACGAGGACAACGACTGCAGGCTTGAAATACTATATATCCCCTATACATTCGCCGTCGAAGAGAGAAAAAGAGAGAGAGAGAAAGAGAAAAACGCAAGGCGTGCGTGTGCATCTATATACGCGATAGGCAAGAAGAAACGAAGAAAAAGAAAAAGCAAACGGCCGTTTGCTTCGTTTTCTTATCGTATGCGTATGTGTGTGTTGTGTGTGTGCGCGCGCGCAATTCATTTCTTCAAGCAAACGCACGAACACAAATGGCCATGTATGTATCATGATGAGATGCGAGATGTAGTATAGACAATAAAAAGGTTGGAAGGAGAGCAAAAACGAGAGAGAAGTAAAAAACATAGAAAGCACGATGTACACGAATACAAGCACGTCATTTAGAGTCTTCTATCTAGCGTCTGTTTTTGTTGATGATGATTATTATTAACAATACAGTCAAAGATACATGAAAAAAGCAACAATTCCGCTGTGTTTTTCTTCTTCTTCTATTTATAACTTACTAAAAAAAGTGTCGAATACTTTAATTGATAGTCTATCAGACGTGTTTGTAGTAGAAATTTTGCTTCTTTTCACATTCGAAACTGCTATTAGCAGGAGATGTAGAATTAATCATCATACAAAAGACACCATGTGGTTAAAAACGAAAAGAAGATGAAGATAATCGTTCGTTTTTTCTCTCTGTTTCTCGAAAGTTCATGAAGTAATTTACAAAGTATAATATATTGAAGATAATCGATTTTGATAAGAATGATATGTGAATATCCATTACCTGTCGACTAGTTTTCGTTTTCTTTCATGATATAACTCAATGAATTAGCCTTGCTAGACGTTAGATATTCATCTCGAAACAATTGTTGTTTTGGTCAAATTCTTTTTACTTCCTAGATTTAATATGATTACTAAGCGATTATCATTTTTTCTTTCTTCAGCGTTTTTTTTTATTTGCTCTCGCTATAAAAAAAATGTGATGACGTGGCATATGATAGGATGAAAGAAAAGGGAGAAATGAGCATGCACACACACACACACGTAGCCTATATATAAATATACACATTTACCTTCTCGCGTTTTTTTTCTTCTAGCGTTTTATTCGTTACAATCAAATATAAAAAAAGAAAATTTTAAATCGATGTACTTCAATGGCCTTTTTCTTTCTTCTTTCTCGTTTCAGATAAAAGAATCTTTGTAATAAAAAAAAAAGAGAAAAAAGAAAGCGGAGAAAGGCGTACGCATCTATATTTGTTTTCCTCCTTCTTTTCCCCTGGATAAATTGATTTCAATCATTATTAACAAAACAATGTAACAACAAGAGAAGGGAAAAGAAGAAGAAAAAAATATTTCGTCACCACGTGAAACTTTTCGTCGCCTGAAGACGAAGAAAAGAAATATATATACACATCTACATATATATATATATATATGTGGTGAAGTTCATTCATCGTCCGGGGCATATATTCAGTCTGTTTTCTCGTAATAGTAGCGAGTGCATTTGATTTTCTCTTTAGAGAAGACAAAAACAAAAACGAAAATCTCTCTCTCTTTTCTTCTAGATTCGATGAATCGACCTCTTTTTCGAGCAAGAAATCTTGATCCAAGTAAACGCATACGAGTGCTCGTCGATCAACATGATAATAATAATAACGATCTCACTAATTCATCCATCACCGCCACCACCACAACAACAACATCATCATCTTCATCTACGAATCTTCTCGTCTCTCTTACGTCTACATCTACAAATGCTACAGCATCGACTGATTCGAAATTCTCTCAAAGATGCGTACCCGACATGCCATTTGTTTCGGGCATGGAACGAGAAGAAGAAACAGTACATTGAGTGTTTTCCTTGATAAATGATGTTTATTTCCTCCTCTACAAATAGGAATATCATCTTCAAACGGCACTTGATGCTCAACGTCGACTTGGTTCAGCTAAAAAACGTGCTGTACCAATTCCTAATCTATACGAAGATCGCGATAGTAGAACAATCTATCCTGATACTAATCAATTGCCTAAGCAACTTATTCGTTTACAACGTAGATGACCGAAAAAAATTGCTAAGAAAAAAAAAGTCATTGACACGAATTTTGTTTTTTGTTAGCTTTACAACTTGAATCTGATGAACCTGACTATGATATGGATAAAATTGATGTTGAGTGGTTCAATCAGACAGGCAAAACATCATGTCCAAATCTTACACATGCCGAATATGAAACCATTATTGATAAACTTGAGAACGCAAGTACGCGAACACTTATTTCGTTGGATGAAGCACGATCATTGTTTGCGTCTTCGACACCCTCAATTACCAATGATTTACATATAAAAACAGTGTTTGATTTCTGGCATGAACGTCGAACGACACGGGTACACATATGAATCATACTCTGATAAATTCTTATTTTGTTGAATATCAATTAGGAGAAACGATTGAAATTACGTGTACTTACTGAACGTGATATTAAAGAAGAAAAAGGCAAACATCATCCGTATGTTGCATTTCGACGGCGTGTGGAGAAAATGACGACAAGAAAAGTAGATTTTTGACTCGTTGTTGATATTGTTTGTCATGAGTTCGATTTATGTTTTTTCTTACTTAGAATCGAAAGAATGATGAACAAGCTTACATGTCTATGCTTAAACTTCGAGCAAGTTTCGAAGCCGTCGTGTAAGAAATTCGTTGTCGATTGATTTCTATTTCAACTATTCTTTAATTTTTCAATCTAGTAAATTAACTAATTTGATCAAACTTCGTGAAACAACGAAAGCATCATGGCTTGAATGTGTACAATCGATATTTCAAGCACGGTACGCCGATAGAAACCGAAATTTCGAAACTCAATGATAAATAATCGATATATATATATATCTTGTAGATGTGAAGCGAAAGCCGATGACGAATTATCATCATCGATATTGACACATCAATCTCGTTCCTATCTTAAAACTTCATCGTTAATGAACAGTAATACGAGTTTATCATCGTCACAACATCAACAATTACTAGCACAACTATTGAGAATTGAAAATCAAAAGAAAGCACATACATTAACTAGTCTTCTTCAAACGCCCGTTCAATCTCGATCGCTATCCAACGATCCCAATGATTCATTGCAACAGAAAATCAAACGTTTTAAATCTTCGCATAAGAAATCGAATTCAACGGATAAACTAACACAATTACTGTCTTCGCCAACAACATCGTCAATTTCAAATGTACATTCAATGTCAACAATTCAACCACAATCAATTCTCGAACGTTTAACGCCATCGAACGTCGTCTATTCATCTTCACAACAACAAGCAAATCGACGTCGTCTAAAAAATACTCTATCAGGAATTACTAAACAGACAAAAACTCAACGAAATCTGTCATCAGCAGATTTATTATCGCTGGTCGATAGTACGCCCAATGGTGCTATTCTACTCAAAGCTCAATTACTCGAAGCAGCGAGAAAACTACAACAAAAAGAAGAACTAGAAAATAATCTTCATCGTCGTGTCATTTTACAAGACGGTTCAGCTGTATTATCACATACAAATGAAAATCTGAATAATAGTAGATTAGAAGACAATGGAACGAACATTGACGATGACGAATCCATGGATTCTTGGCAATTTCGACCGAAACACGGCTGTCGATATCTAAGGCCGATTGATGATGAACAACAACAACAACAACGTGTGCCGACACATCGTTCGAGTTTTTCGACATTTTATTCTCTAACGTGTTCGGAACGTGGCCAACTCGGCAAACGTCGAATACGTATCGGTCGAGGCGGAAGGTAGATTGAACGTTTTTTTTCTTTATTTTCATCGTTTCAATTCGTTCGTGTTTTAGATTACTCTATGAACGTCATATTGAACCAGAAAATGCCGATGAATTTGATTCATCCTATTTCATAGAAAAGTAATTATTCTTTTACAAGAACAAAAAAAGACAGAAATTGATTTTTTGATTTAGACCTGTTCTTTGGCATGTTTCATCTCAACCATCGTTCTCAAAATCCTACGAATTACATTCACATTTAACCGTTCGAGGTCACACGGAATCGTTAGCTCATCATTATCAGTCGAAATCTTGTTCTGTCACCGGAAAATCGAAACCCAATGATTTCAATGGTTCAAATCGAACGAATTTCTGTTCGACAGATCGCATAATTGACGCGCTCGACACTCTCGTCGAACCACAACCACCCTCGCCATCCACCTCACCGCCTCTAACAACAACCAATCCACTTTCCGCCTCACAACAAATGATGCTCATATCAACACCACCGACGCCACCGCCGTCAACGATTCTCATGAATAACGATATCGATAATTCTCAACAATCACAAGACCAACAAACATCATCGACATTCTACACGAAATCACCGTCGACCTATGTTCTCTCACCATCATCGTCGTTTTATCCGTCACATATGGTTCCATCGACGCCAGCTCCATCATCACCATCGTCATGTGCACTCGTTCAATTCGTTCAACTACATCATCGTATCCTTCCAACAACTAAAACCCATAATTTTGCGTCAACAACACCGGTGACTACCTCCGATTCTTAAAACCAATCATGTCGACCGATCTTATGGGTTTTTCATGTGTATGCGCACCTGCGCCTGTGTAAATTTCCTTTTTTCTTGTGTTATCCCGCTCGATATTTTTGGTTTGTTTGTTGTTTCATTTATTTTCTTTCTTTCTTCTTCTTCTT
>ERZ781399.4566-NODE-4566-length-9892-cov-4.615432_pt1 | contig 9892 bp, 10 predicted proteins | sample MGYA00511014_ERZ781399 | MGnify/ENA primary metagenome ERZ781399 (study PRJEB29847, sample SAMN06458254) | wastewater metagenome | isolation source: Wastewater bioreactor | place: South Africa: Cape Town | study: EMG produced TPA metagenomics assembly of the... | reverse complement strand
AATTCTTAATTAACACTACTTGTATCTGAAGTGTGTTACTATTTGCTTATTTTTTTGTGGATGATTGTCTTTTACTAAAGGTTTGTTGGATAGAAATAACGATGAAACAATAAAAATACAATTCAATTTTTTCTAATAATGAGATTTTTTATGTAGTTATGCACTGTACAAGATTTTTATTGTTTCATCGATCGAATTCTCTAAAAAAAGTCAAAGAAGCAAACACACATAAACAGCCTACATGCATCGATAAAAAGAATAAAATCTTCAAGAATCATTCATATCCGAGTTCGACCAAGTTCTATCCCTAAAGTAATTATTTTCAGTATTCCACAAATCATTCAGCGAAAAGTCAATCGGAGAAAGTAAATCTTGACCTGAAATCTTCGATATATTCATCAGTAAATAAAAGATTTCAAATAAAATCAAGAAATAGATCATTTTATTGAATCAAATTTTAGAGTCGAGATACATGGGCAAATCCTGTGCAGTATATAAATAAAACCGAGAAGAAGAAGAAAATAAAGAAAAAGCAAGTATGCATAGGTTTAGCTCTAGTCTTTATGAATAGTCACAAGATTAGTGAGTATATTTTTAAATATTCTTTTGAAATAAATATTTTCTCTATAAATTAGCTGCGACAACCACAACAACACCGCCTTGAGGTATTATATAAAATCTCTTCCTTTAACGTAAAAATGATTATTATTCGTTTATTTAGGTTGGTCAATTACTGGTAGTATGCAAATCGATCGCGAATTACATACAGCTATCCGATTAGTTAATGGCCGAATGCTAGTAACTGGTGGAAAAGCTGCTCTTCGTGAAATTTTAAATACCGCTGAATTATATGATCCAGCAACAGGCATTTGGACAGTTTTTCAAAGTATGAATTATACTCGACGTTCATCCGCAGCAGTCCTGCTAACAAACGGAAAAGTTTTAGTTAGTGGTGGAATGTCTGGCTTGGACTATCTCAGCAGTGCAGAATTATATCAACCATAAATAGAATGAACAAAAATTTTATTGTGCTGTTTTTTAAACACTATTAGGTTAAATATAGATATGAATCTGGGGGTGACAAGTAATATATCCTTTAATAATCTTATGAATTAAATATATAGAATAGTCCTACGTTGCCAATGTTCTATACGTATGTGTATCCGATAATTAAATTCTAGTTTTACGTCAGTTCTTTTAATTAAAAATGAAATATGATTAGGATAATTCATTATTGAAATACGCATCTGGCATGATCCTCATCCATCCCAATTACGAATAATCTTATAAATTACAAGGACAAAAAACATTCTTCAGTTAGTCACAATATATGAATGTCATCATCAAATGACACTACAATTCTACTATTAAATAATTTTACACGTATACTTGACCGATATTTTTCGATTCTAATTTTAATCTTTGGTGTTATCGGTAGTATACTTAACACACTTGTTTTATCACAAAGATCACTTCGTTCAAATCCATGTGCTTTATTTTTCAATATGTCATCAATAGCTGGTCTAGTGACAATTCTAATCGGTATACCTTCACGTATTATGGCGGATTGGTCTGCAGATCCTTCTGGTTTTATAACATGGTTTTGTAAATTCCGTAGTTTTATGCTTTATGTATTGGGAGCAAATTTCCTTTGGTGTACTTTATTTGCTACCATTGATCATGTAGTGATGTTCATCGGCGACAAACGTATGCTACGCAAAAGCTATACATAACTTTCGATTACAATGCAACTGACGGTTCATTTGAAGCAATTCTTCAAAAATTTATCTATAGTTTAGTTATTACATTGACTTTCTTATCGAATGAATTGCCATTCAATATTTATACACTAACTGATGGACAAGTATTTCGACATGCATTAGTTCGTTTAGTTAAAAGTACACTTGAACTAACATCAACTTTGAATTCGTCGTAGTGAATGAAGATCACCATGTGAAAAGTCAATCGGCGGTATGGCTTCACGTTTTTGATGTTCCCATCTATGCGAATAAGAATACTTCATTTGTGCTGATTGACCATGTCTATCTGCCCATTCAGTTATGAATATCAATTACCGATGTTGTGGCGGAATCAAGGGGGAAAAGCCATTCCGGTACATTTTAAGTTGTCTTTTGCAAAACATCAGTTAATTTTTAGGTAATGAGCAGACCTATCGAATTTACAGAGCAGAGACCGACAGTATTGCTAAAATTTGACAGTCTCGTACCATGTAGTCTTTTATTATGAAAAAACATCGATTTCTTTTCCAAGAATTTGAATTGATTCAATGATTATTAATGAAACGCTTTACGATGATGAAAGTGAATGTGAATATTGTAAATGTAATAATACATAGATTTGATGTGATGGCATTTGGAATTATTTGAATGGTGCTGATGAAATTGGATGTGAAATCAAATATTGTTGAAGAGAAATAAAGAATACACGGATTAAGCTGTTAAATCCTTTTTTTTATTAGATATAAATATTACAGAGAAAGAAGAGTAAAAATGAAAAAATAATTGAGCATAGATTGAAATGATTGGTTTGTTGACTATTTGTTGATATTGAACAAGATATATCCGTAGTTGGAACTGATGTTACATGAATTTGTGTACAATTTCTTAATTGAGGATAATTAGTCCAGCGTGAAACTAGTTTTCTATCGCCATCGATATTCTGAGTTTGTTGATAGAATGAAGCAATTGATCGTCGTAATAATAACAAAAATGCTGTTCCATTCGTTGTATCTGGCTCAAATTGACTACCTTCTGTCCAATCATCCCATGTATAGACGAATAAATGTCGAATTTGATGTGCAGTAAAATAATCGAATTGAGCACGAATAAGATCAGCATGTCGAGGAATAGTTCGTGTTTGACAAGCACCCCATGATTGTGTATAATCATCAAAACCTGTTGTTAGACCACCGAGAACTAATCGTCCCGATGAAATATTTGAAGATAGAATCGGTCCATAGACAAGTTCTAACCATGATATTGTTCGATTATATAATGGTAAACTGCTACTTGTCATTGACCAAGCAACTAAATCAATCCATGGTGCAACACCATCGAATACATTGAGAAGACTTGTTGTAGTGCAAATTGTATAAAAATCGATCGAAACACGTTGACGAACAATCGTCCAAATGTACGACCATTCTGTTGAATTTAAAAGACGACCACCAATCGATGTATAAACATAAATTAATGGTTTTCCATTGATAATATAATTTGATGTTGATGAAATATTTGAAATCATGTCAATAAAATCTGCAATCGTTGAATTCACACAAACATCACGAAGATTATTCGAATCTGAATTATCACATCGACCAAGACCTAGACTTGTCGAAAATGTATATAACCATGAACTATCATAACCAGGCACGATTACACCCTCAAGAAAATCTCTGACGTTCAACTTGTTGACGAAAATGTAAATACGCTTGATAGGGAATTTCGACATTTGCTGATGGATTCGAGCGATATCGTGATGATAATTGAATGGATTCTAATTGAATTGACCAAGCATTTAAATTGGCATGGCCATAATCACAATGATCTGGTTGTTTGATTGTTGATAGCATAAGATCGATTCGAGCAAGACTCTCAGCATTTAATCCACTCGATGAATAAATGCCTGCTAATGGACGATAATATGATGATATTTGACGTTGTCCATCGGGTCCACATTGATTCGGTTGTGCAGCTGGCACACATGAACCTTGACTACCGACATTCCAATGATTGGAATAAATATCCGGACCAGAACCTTGAGGATCCGTTGGACCAAGACCAAACCAACTCATCGAAAACATACAAACAAATTTCGATGGCATTTGAGATGATAAATGATAAATATGAACAACAGTACTTTGAACAAAATTTAAATTTAAAAAAATTGAAACAAATATAATTATAAACAACTGCATGCTATTTTTCAACGTTTTTTTTTATTTAATAAAACGAAAAAAAACAACCTTCTTTTGCTTATCAACAACAATAATAAAATTTTCTATTTACTTTTCGAAGTCAGCCTACAACGTCAATCTTATCGATCAACTTAAATTAATGAAAAATCGACTTTTTTTCTTCTCTCTCTTCCGAAAAAATAATTTTAAACATTTTAATGGAAAAAAAATGCACTTATTGCTCTCTACTAATAGTAATACAAGTTTAAATTTCTGAATTATAAACATCAAAAATAATATTACTGTTCCTAACCTTTTTAACGAGAACTTTAACTGGATTGTTATTACAATAGGTAATTAACAGAAGAAAGAAAAAAAAAGACATTTAATTTCATAATTATGAATGTCAGAATAACCGTTAAGAAAAATATAGAGAACATTCTTGACTGGTATCATAAGATTTTCTCTAGATAATCGTCTTCTACTAGTCAGATTTAGTCAAAATCATGGCAAAAATAAAATCAAATGAAAAACTATCGAGGCTTCAATCTTTTTTTGTTCTACAGTCCAGCCTTTTATTTTGCGAATATATTTTGTTAAAATAAAATAAGAAAACAAGAATCGAATATTTTTTGTTTGTTTGTTTGTGTTACGGGCAATATCGTGTCATTTCATGAACAGTGCATATATTTAAACAGCAAGCATCAATAAGTAATTTTTCTTCGGTAAATCTCCGTCGACGAATTTTATTTTTATGTGGCGCAACAGCTTCGCAAACAATATTAATCATAACCCAAAGATGAGCACCGCATGCATGATAAGCTCGTTGTAATATACAATACTCGACTTTATATAAACGTGTATTGATGGTTATTTCATCGCCTTCTTTTAATAAACGTTTTCCATGTCTAACTGTACAAGTTTTATTTGTAGTTGTTGTTGTTGAATTTTGATCGGTGCTAATTTCATTGACAGAAATAAGTAATAGTAGGATGAAACCAAATGAGGGCATACTGAGCACGGCAATCAACTAAATTAAATTGTTCACTTTTTTTTTCTCTTTTGTTTATATGGCAAACTAAATGAAATATATATTATATATATATGCAGAAGAAAAAAAAATGGTGACAAGCAGAAAAAGGAGAAAAGGAGAAATAATCTCCGGTGCTGACAGCAAAAGAATTATTATATTTTACTTCGATTAAACTTAACTTAATCTTAACAGACAATGACGTATGTAGAATATATTTAACTCTTACGTCAATAGTTGAAGTGGAAGTAATATACAGCATACGTATATATGGTATGCCTAAGAAAGAAAAAAAAATGATAATAATTAATAAAAAGAAATTTTAGAAGGAAAATCTAAAGTATATTCTCTTCACATGGGAATATTATCTCGTGTATTGTTTTACATAAAAGAATAGAGAACAGAAAACGAGATAGAAATAATTAATTTATCATTACCGTGATTTTTATCTATCTAATTGTTTTTCTTTTTGTATTTTTTTTCGATAATAAAATGCATAATAAAAAAAAAATCGATAGTTTTAGCTAGTTTTTTTTCTAGAACAAAATTTAGTGGGAAGTACCGCAGTTCCCAGAAGTGATAATCTTTAATAAATCGTTCCTATTGGCAAAACATTTCCTTTTTAATTTTCTCGGTGCTTGCTAATAGCATTAGAAAATTATATTTCACCTTCTTCTTTTTTGCTTGTAACAGATTTCAATAATTACAGAATAAAACAATATTTTAAAAAAAAAAGAACTTAAGACAATAAATTGTCCTTCTTCTTCTTCTTCTATTTGTTCGTGTTTTTTTTTTATTAAATAAATGTAGGAAACAAAGTTGAAATTTTAACTTGGACAATAACGTGTCATTTCACTAATAGTGCAGGCGTTATGACAACAAGCTTCTGTTAATAAAATTTTATTTAGAGCACGTCGTATGCGACAACGATGCTCTTTTTTTTTCGCTTCAACTGTACTACACACGATATGTATCATAAACCAAAGATGTTTACGGCATGTTTGAAAGGCACGCTGAAGTTGACAATCTTCAATTTTATATAATCGTCCATTGATTTTAATTGTTTCGCCTTCGTATATTGTTTGATTACCATAATTATACGAGCAACTAACAGTCGATTTTGATGATGATAAATGATTGGCATTAATATGTATTAGAAGAAGATGAAATTGGAGAATTAAAAACGTTGACAGCAACATTTCTGTCGTTGTCTGATGGAATATAGAGATATTTATATTCTTTATTTGAGACTATTCTAAATGACTCTCATCGATAAAAGAACGGAATTAGTTTAATGGAGGTGAAATGTCATGTCTTTTTGGTTTATTCAAGTATGAATTTGATGTCGGTTGCATAAATTGCGTGCGAGTGCACAATGTTGTGTTTCCACAAATAATTTTTTTTCTTCTAATGTCGAGATTTCAAAAAAAAATATATTTATTAGTTAATTAAAATTAACAATCAACGAAAGAAAAAAAAACATGCTGATAAATAACTATTGATTACTGGTTTTGTTGTCTTGATTATCAGTTCGGACAAAAACCAGTCATTTCCGAAACAGTACATGCTTGTTGGCAACAAGCCTCAGTTAAAAGTTTTTCCACCACAAATCGTCGTTGTCTTTGACTAAACAACGTTTTCTTTCGATCGTCAATAGCAGAACAAACAACATATAACATATGCCATAGAGTTTGCCTACATGTTTGATAGGCACGTTCGAGACGACAATTTTCGACTTTGTAAATTTTTTTTCCGATTTTAATCGTTTCACTTTCGCTTAATATACGATCTCCGTATTTAAACGTACAATTACTAACAGAAGTTGATAAAGGTAAACGGCTACCATTAATAATAAGAAGATGATTAAATTGAAAGATAAGAATTATGGACAAGAACATTCTCATGACTGTTACCAAATCGATGTTAAAGGTGTTCTGGCTTTTCTGTGTATAAAAATCTTCAAGAATATTTAATAAATATAGCAATTGATTTGGACTTGACTTTTCTATGGATTAATGATAGCATTGCCTATGTGACAATAGAAAACATGACTTGCGGGTGGCATTGATTTAAGGCGGGTTGCTGAGCACGCATGAAATGTGATCAGGAGAAAATCCACGCACCAAAAGAGAAGATGATTTGTAAGACTATATAATCTTCCAACGTATTTATTTGAAATCAAAGATGTAGTTGCTTTGCTTGTTTGTTTTCAATATTGACTTTATTAAATTCGCAATAGAAAATTTTTCTGTCGCTAGAAATATATTTTCTTTTCAAAATGAATCGTTTTTTGTCTGACAATATGAAGAAGATGAGATTATTAAGATAGGCACTTGGATCTATCACAAAATATCGAGTACTCTTTGTCATTATGACAACAATGGTTCCGAAGTCTATTTGTTTTTCGTAATCAAAACGATGAATCGAAAATGTACAAAACTAGTCTTCGAAATTTTGTAATTTTAAATATGAACTTGTCATTTCAGAAAGAAAAAAGTCAATGAAACATTGGTCAACACACCGCTAACAATTACGTGTTTCTCCCACTCGATGTACTTAATAATGATTGATTAAAATAAGAACGACACGTGTTTGATGTAAATGATTTGCCCCAGTCTCTTTTTTAGTTCTATATATAAATATATTGCAGATCAAGGATTGAAAAATTTATGAGATTCTTGTTTGAATATTTTTTATTGTTTATTTATGAAATAATAAAATGAAAATTTTTACGATGACATCATCAATTCGGACAATAACGTGTCATTTCATTAATAGTGCAAGCACTGCGACAACAGGCATCAGTTAAAAGTATTTCATTCGTATTTTGTTGTGCTCGCCGATTTAATATTTTTCCTTTGCCTTGAATTGCATCACAAGCAATATTGATTATAAGCCAAAGATGTTTTCCACATGTTCGATAGGCACGATGCAAATAACAATCTTCGACTTTGTAGATCTTCTTTTGTATGACTACATATTCACCTTCATGCATTGTTCGACTTCCGTATTGATATGTGCAATTGCCATTCGATATTGGTAAAGGTGGATGACTGGCATCGATGCAACGGAATAAATTGATTGAAATAAGGAAAATAATTGAATAGTAAAACATGGTCATATCAATAATGTTATGTTTCGAGAAGGTTAACTGAATGATTAAACTATTCTCAATAGATCAGCTTATATATATATATATAACTGTCAGGATCGGTAGCTTATTATTTCAAGTACATACATTTTATATTTAATAAAGTGTAATGAAAGACATGACTTAGGATCAGCGCATGCATGGACTTAAACCCACTAAAAACAATATATATACTATATATAATATTTAACAGATGATCCTCATAACTTCTCTTTTTATTGAAACAATTCATTAACAATAAACGGAGATGAAAGCAAAAATATTTTAGATGCTCACAAAAAAAGAAAAAAAATCGTTGTTTGTTTATCAATAGTTTCGTGTTATTTCTATTTAACTGAAGCAAAAACCAGTCATTTCAGCAACAGTACATGCACGATCACAACAAGCTTCAGTTAAAAGTTCTTCGCCTTTGAATCGTCGATGTCGTTGTGGCAATGTTTTTTTCCTTTGTTCATCGATTGCACTGCAAACAACGCTGATCATAAGCCAAAGTTGTTTGCTACATGTTTGATAAGCTCGTTCGAGACGACATTTTTCAACTTTGAATAATTTCTCGTTGATCTTGAGTGTTTCACCTTCTTTTAACAAACGATTGCCATGTTGTAATGCACATTCATCATTGTTTTTATTGTCATCTGCTGTTAAAGTTGGTTCAATTGGATGTGAATGAAGTTGATTAAACATAGATAGGATAAGAATTGCGAAGATCGGGAAAAACATTTTCATTTTATAACAAGCAATAAACACGAACAAAAAAAATTGAACGCACTGAATGAATTTTCGAACTTTAAAATAAATCTAATCACTGTATTTATAGGCAGAATTATTATTTTATGTACGTCATCGGGTAGGCTGCAACTACGTATGAACTGCTAGAAATTCTTGGTAAGAAAAGAAATAAATCTTAATTTTAACCTACGGTTATTCTTATACGTTTATTAACATACATGTCATTGTGATTTTCTTTCAGAAATATCAGTCAATATTGGCCGAATTATTGCCAGTCTATTATTAATATATCACAGAAATTTTAAAAGAAAATCTACTAATGAATTGCTTTACTTGACGTAAATAGAAAAATAAATATGAACATTTCTTTTACTATTGCGTACCTAATAACGCAATAGAACAATATTCGAATCAATATTAACGATCTTTTACGCAATCATGTCTACGTAAAACGCCCTCCAAAATATGTAAACATCCCATGTAGATCATCAAAGAAATATCTGTATGTATTCGAAGCGAAAACGCTTATGACATATCTGTAAAAAACAGCGACAGAACAACCTTTCGTTTCCATGAAAAATAAAATTAATTCTATGAGTACATAATGAGAAATATAATTCAGCGGATATGTTGTCTATTACAGTCGCATAGTTTTACCTACTGTCGTTGAATTCAAGAGACACAAAATGAGATATGTTCTGTTAATTAGAAAACGTTTCATCTGTCAACAGAAAACACCCTACTTCCTAGAAAAAAAAAACGATGTCATTTGAATGATGTTATCATCGTTGATTACCACATTAGCTCGGATTCAATATGAAATCACCCTTTGGATTTATCCATTATGGTTAATCTTTGGAATTATAGGTTGTCTATTAAATCTTATTGTCTTCTCTCGACCATCACTACGAAAAACATCATGCTCCATCTGTAAGCTCTCTTTTTTTTGTAATAATGAGTACAGTTCTTCCTGTTTTCGAGATTTTTTTGGTGCCTCAGTTGATCATCTATTGACATTATTAGTTGGTGTTGTACCCATCGTGTACAGTCTTAATCATCCAAATCC
>ERZ781399.4559-NODE-4559-length-9900-cov-4.305841_pt1 | contig 9900 bp, 11 predicted proteins | sample MGYA00511014_ERZ781399 | MGnify/ENA primary metagenome ERZ781399 (study PRJEB29847, sample SAMN06458254) | wastewater metagenome | isolation source: Wastewater bioreactor | place: South Africa: Cape Town | study: EMG produced TPA metagenomics assembly of the... | reverse complement strand
ATAGACAACAAGTTAAAATAACGGTCCATATAAATGGTCGCGTAAGAATCTTCAATTGATCATTATCAGCTGAAATCGATGAAGACGATAGATTTTCATTCGATTGATTAATTATTGTCCATGAGACAATCGGATGAAATTGTGATAGAACGTTCATGTGAATAATACATATGAAGAAAAACTAAAGCTAAATAGACGATTATGTCAATGATTTGTAAAGTTAATGATGAATATCGAATATAATTTATTTCTTTAAGCAAGAGTATTACTATCAAGGGATAAACTCGTCATAATGCTGAACAAGAAAATTGACAGTGTCTTTTCCTCCTTCGTATTTGAGAGAGAGAGAGAGAGAGAAAGAAAAATAAAAAATAGAGAGAAAAAAAAGAAAGAATTCTCCTCTTTTTTGCCTTATTTTAATGAACAATATGATTAGTTGTTTAATTCGAAAGACTGAAGTTTTGACTAAATTATAGGTATTTCATGTAATATTATTGAAAAAAGAAGAGAACTGTAACACAACCTGTCGTTACCATGATGATTAATTACGTTTTTCTCCCTCTCTCTCGTTTTTCTTGAGGTACTTCTTCCCTATGAACAACCAATAATATCTTTGGAAGTTTTCTTTCTCTTTACTTCTGAATGATATTAATAAAAAATAAGAAGGAATACTCATTCAATAGAATATATATATATATATATGCATCTCAACCTACAGTAACTATTGTTTTTGTCATAACAATAATAGCAATAATCATCATCAACATCATCGTTCGTTTTGATTACGTTGATAGTCTTTTATCACTATTGTTAAAGATAGTTTTTCTTGTTTTTTGTTGTAATGAGTTGAACGAACGACGAGAGGAGAAAATTTTCTGGTTAACCCTCACCCTCAACTATAGATGTAATTGAACGAAAGAGAAAAAAGAAGAAGAAAAAGAAGAAGGAGGAGTAGAAAAAAAAAGAAATGCTTGAAAAGAACAAATACTTGTTGATTGTATGCTTATTAAGATATGCCAATCGACATTTTATAGCTAAACAGCATGCCGAACGAAACAGTAGCTGAACAAAGCACAACCGAGAATAGATTGACATACATTTGATAATTGTGTTGATTAAACAGAAAAAAAAGCCATTTTTATATTTCCTGATAATAAATACAGAAAAATATTTGAATTATGTTCAATATTAACTATTGAAAGAGGTATAAGATGGTTTTCTTTTCTAAACGATTTTAAACGGAGACATCGTTTTGGTTTTCATGACTTTGAGGGAAAAAAAAGAAAATGTCAATGATAATCATCTCGATACATTTCTTAATAATAGTGTATATGTAATTACGTTCTGGGGAATCTGGATGTTACGGAGAATAGTCATTTATAGAACAAGAAGTAAGTTTGATAAAGTCAATAGAGTTTTTTTTTTAAAAGTAGGTAAATTTCTCATCATTGAACAACAGTATTTGCATATTAACATAATTTAATATTTACGAATTGTTAATTCGAAACGAAAGAATGTTGTTTCTTTTGTCGACGTGATAAAATTATGTAATTATTTGACTATGCATACTGAATTTGAACTAGCTGTCAATGATTAGAAAAAAAATGGGATTTCTATCCGATTAGTTTATAAGAAAAATATTGAAATGATTTTTTTTGCCGAAATGAATAAATACTTAGGATTGATAAATTCTATTAAAGCTCTTTTTTGCATAATAGATTATCTGTTCTCTCTTCATTTGTTCATTATTCATCTTACATTACAATTCGAAAACTTGAAATTTTATCTTATCTATCAAAACATAATGTTTTGTTTTTATTATTGATATTCATATACGTACATTCGAGCTGTTCTATTCTTGTCAATATTTAATGACATTGCTCAAACTCGTCACATTTTTGTGGGTGGTAGTCGAATGAGCTGCGATATTAATCTCGTTGTTTACAACATCTTCAAAATCAATTTCAAAGTACACGATACCCGTGTCAATCATGCATTCTGGTAAAGAACCTATATGAAAGACGAATAAATAATCATGTTAACCTTTCTTTCTTTTGTTCTTCTTCTCATTCATGGATTGTGGAATACCGTTCTCGAGGGAAATACTACGGTATCATCATCCTATTGAAATAGTAGAGTACATTCCAATATACGTAACTTACCGTTTTCTAGTAATCTTTGCCTTCATGTTGCTGACATCTATCGAACTTATTTACTCTGATATTAGTGAGGCTAGATTCATTAATAAATGGTAACTTCCATATGACAATTATTGAGTGAATCTATGATTTAAAAAATGCAGAAATTTATTGTTTTTCTCTGCTACTTATTATTCATTGCTTTTTTCTGCCTGTTCGAATCCAATTAATTCGTCTTGTTTTTCCCTTTCAGAGCTATGTTTCTGAAATCTTCAAGTGACGAGGATAAAGATTAAAATTCAAAAGATATCTTAGCAAATGGGTTTGTGTATTAGTCATGATCGAGACAATCAACGAAGACGATCACATTCATCGCGAAGCAGTGCAACTAGTAAATACTATTTATTTTTCTATTGATAATCATAAAACATATTCGATTTATTCTAGCCAGTGGAACTGTCGCTCGAAATAAACCATTAAATCGTTCAGCTTGCCGTCCAAAATGGAAATCCGATGTGCCAATAACTGACAGTCAACTACGTCGAAAACGTGAAGAATATTGGGATACTGGTATGAGAATGAATGCGATCGATTACATTCGATTGAATTTTTCTTGTTTTTTTTTTCTAGCACCAGCATTCGAAGGTCGAAAAGAAATCTGGGATGCACTTCGTGGTGCTTGTTTTGCTGTTGAACAGAATGACATTGATTTAGCACAATCAAGTAGAAACACGTTTTTCTCTTTTATTTACTAAACATCTCTCTCGATATTTTAGTTCTCAATTGTGCTAATATTTCTCTACCGCATGGAACACTTCTCGATTGCTACGATGAGCTTGGTACACGCTATCAAATACCTGTTTATATTCTTTCGTCGCCGACAAATCTCATCGATGCCGAACAATCGTCAATCAATGAAAATGAATCCGGTGCAAGTGATATCGATTTAGCAGCAACTAATCTTGCTGATCGTGAACGTGACTTTCGTGATAATCAACAACATACAAATTGTAAATTAACATTAAATGATCAAACAAATCATAATTCAATTGTTCGCGAATTGAAAAAACACCGACAAAAAATGAAATCAAATTCGTATACAAACGATTCGAGTGAAACAGAATCATCAGCAACTATTCAGCAAACACAAACAAATAACAATGATACAGACGTTGAAATACCGATTAAATTTCGGCTATCCAATGGCAAAGAACATCGATTGTATTGTAAATCAACCGAAAAAATTCGAAATATCAAACGACGTTTAGCTATGTTAGAAAACGGAGCTATTGATTCTCAGACTCAACGTTTATTTTTCGGTGGCAAATTACTACGTACGTTTCTTTATTTCATAGATTTACAAATGAAATCGAAACTCTTCTTTAGGCGATCGTACGACTATTGGTGAAACCCGTTTACAACGAAACTTTGTCGTACAAGTCATTCTTCAAGATCAACCATTGCCACCGAACGGTGCAGTAACAACGACCGTTCATCTAACAAACAATCCTAATCATGTCGATTATTCGACACGAATTGAACAGACATAATTGTGACTGAGAAAAATCATCCTAACACACTCATGCTTATTGTCCATTCTCATACGCTTTTCATACTTATTTGTACAAAAATGAATTTATCTCGCATTTGACATCCGTTTTTTTCCTTCTGCTTCAATGTTGTCAGCAAATTGTATATAAATTATTCTCTTTCTTCTTTGCTCAACAAACAGTCAATCTTATTAGCTGAATGTTGTATTTCGTTATCATGAACAAAAAATTAAAAACTAAATCAATGAAAGCCAAATATTTTTCTTTCTTCAGATTAAAAACAAAATCAATGTTTCTTCATCAGATAGATATATTGCGAGTTGTCCAAAACTAGTACACATTCTGTACTATTGAGCAAATTAACGCCATCTGATTAAATTTCTATAGGCGAACTACATACGAACGAAAGAACCAATAAGAGTATTCGGCTCGTTCGACGTTTTACTCGATGTTTTGTTTTATTATTACACCGAACAGAATTAACAAAAACAAAATCACGAATTATTCTTTTATTTTTCAGATAGACTTTGTTTTCGTTTTTCTACTCATCCTTTTTTTTTTATTTTCTCAATAATAAATTTAATCTAATAATCAATTCGATTATGTCGGACTTATCGGATCTTGATCGACAATTAGAACAATTAAGACGGTGCGAATTAATCAAAGAAAATGAAGTCAAAACACTTTGCACGAAAGCACGAGAAATTCTTGTCGAAGAAAGTAATGTTCAATGTGTTGATTCACCTGTGACGATCTGTGGAGATATTCATGGACAAATGTACGATTTGCTAGAATTATTTCGAGTTGGCGGTAAAGATTTTCGTTTTTTTTAAAACTAAATGCATATCTATCTATCTATCGCGAGTGATTCTAGGCGATGTACCTCAAACAAATTATTTATTTTTGGGAGATTTTGTTGATCGAGGTTTTTATAGTGTTGAAACATTCCTTCTTCTACTTGCATTAAAAGTTCGTTATCCCGATCGAATAACATTAATACGTGGCAATCATGAATCACGGCAGATAACTCAAGTCTATGGATTCTACGATGAATGCTTGAGAAAATATGGTTCAGTTATGGTTTGGAGATATTGTACAGAAGTATTCGATTATTTAAGTTTATCAGCTGTTATCGATGGTAAAATCTTTTGTGTACATGGAGGTTTAAGTCCATCGATAAATACGCTCGATCAAATACGACAAATCGATCGAAAAATGGAAGTACCACATGATGAACCGATGTGTGATCTTTTATGGTCAGATCCTGAAGACACAGTCGGCTGGGGCGTAAGTCCTCGTGGTGCTGGTTATCTCTTTGGCAGTGATGTTGTGTCGCAATTAAATCAAACAAATAATATCGATTTAATATGTCGAGCACATCAGTTAGTTATGGAAGGATACAAATGGCATTTCAATGAGACGGTATTAACAGTTTGGTCAGCGCCAAATTATTGTTATCGTTGTGGTAATGTGGCTGCTATACTTGAACTTGATGAAAATCTTAATCGAAGTTTTACAATATTCGAAGCAGCACCACAAGATCAACGTTCAACAGCAACGAAACGTGTCGTACCAGATTATTTTCTCTAGGCCAAACAAAAATGTTACTTAAATGTGTGTACGTGTCTTCGTTCTTCTTTTTTTCTTCTTCTTCTTCTTCTTCTTTTTTTGTACGTTCGATTATACTTTTGAACAGAACAAAATTGACAAGACACATTAAAATAAAATTATCTGAAACATTCTTTTGTTTTCTTTCTTTTTCCTATTGTTATCTAATTACGAAAAAGAAAAGAAAAAGTCAATATTTTTACAGTTTTCCTTTCGTCTCTCCTATATAAATGAAGTATTTCTCTCGAGAATTGAGTAAATTTGTCACATCATCATCATCATCATCATTTTCTTTTTTTCTCTCTCTCTCTCTCCTATTCTCTTTCGTCAACGATAATGATAAGCATACAAGACAGGAAATGAAGCGGAAGTTTCCTCCATTCGACGTAATCAATTCTTTTACACACAAATGACATTCCGGTTGTCTCCTTTTCTTTTCGTTAATATCTACTGATCTTAGTAAAACAAGCACGTACATTTACAATATTCTTCAGCAGACAGAAACAATCCAAACATTGCATTTAGTCAGATCTGGAATATTGTCAATTTTTTGAATTTTAGATGATTAAATGATGAACACATTGTCACTACGTGATCTTTGTTGTCTTTTTTGTTGTCCACCTTTACCATCGCGTATAGCGGCTAAACTTGGTATGAAAACAAATGATTCGATTCGAAGAAACACATACACACATACTTGTTATTCTTTTCATAGCTTTTCTTCCACCTGAGCCAACCTATTCCTTAATCCCTGCCGATGAACCAGTAACAACAACGAATAATAATAATAATAATAATAATACATCGACGAAAAAACCTATTGATGATTCTGTTCGATATCGAATATGTTTTTCTGATAAAGCTGAATGGCAACATTCGGCCAATGACATGCTCAAATTAGAAGCGTACTATGTTACAACATCACGACATAATCGTATTGCTTGTATCTATGTTAATTGTACAGCGAATCCAAAGTTTTATATTTTATTTAGCCATGGAAATGCTGTTGATCTAGGTAGGTCACGTTTTTTTGAAGAAGACAAAACAGACTGTCTTGATTTCGAAAATATTTTCATCAAAGGACAAATGGCGAGCTTTTTTATTGTCCTGGGCACACGTTTACAATGTAATATATTCAGTTATGATTATTCCGGTTATGGTGCTTCACAAGGTAAAGCCAGTGAAAAAAATATGTACGCAGATATCGAAGCGGCATACAATACCATCAAACAACGATATCACATTCCTGAATCGAAAATTATTCTCTACGGTCAAAGCATTGGTAAGATCAAATACGTTGAATTAACGTTAGTCAACGAGTTTTTTTTCTTTTAGGCACAGTTCCAACAATTGATTTAGCTTCACGATATAGTGAATGTTGTGCAGCATGTGTTTTACATAGTCCATTGACATCAGGCATGCGCGTCGCATTTCCTGAAACCAAACGAACATGGTGTTGTGATGCATTTCCGTCGATTGATAAAATTCATCGCATACGTTCGATTGTTTTGGTTATTCATGGTACAGACGATGATGTTATTGATGTTAGTCACGGTTTTGCACTTTATAATCGAATACATGTTCAACATCAAACCGAACCATTATGGCTCGATGGAGCCGGACATAATGATATCGAAGCACATGGACAATATGTCGAACGATTAATACGATTAATTGATATTGATATACCACAAATACGCTTGAAAAAACAACAACCAGAACAGGAACAACCGCAGCCACAATCACAAGCTCAAGCACCGCCGACACTTGCATCAACATTAATTATTCCATCATCAACTACGAACGGGACGAATTGAATACGAGAGGAAAAAAATAGATTAACTTTGATTGTTTGGTTCCTTTTTCATTTAATGTTGTGAAACGACGAATAGCGTGCAATGTGATCTGGGTGGTTGTCTTTTTTTTCTCTTTATCAGATCAAGACAAATTTTGATCTCGATTAAACCAAATCAATTGAGAGAAAACAAAATTTTCTTTTTATTGCCTCTACAAATCATTGTTTCTTCTTTATCAGCGTTGCTCTTTTTCTTTCTTTTTGTATAACTACAAACAAATGTGTTAAATAAACAGATTTATTCTCAACAAAAAAAAAACTAATAATCATTATCTATCAGGTAACAGCTGGTAAACATCATCATATTATTTACTTTTGGCAAAATATTTTCAAAGAAATAATAATCATAGACGCCATTAGATTATCAATGTTATTTGCATAAATTCGTCAATTGATGATTAACAACGACAAGAACAAAAAAATACTATGAAACTATATTGATATTTTATCTGAAACTTGAAAATGATTGTAGATTTTTTATTCGTTTTTATTTGATGATCATGCTTTATGTATATATATGTCTTCTTAATGATTTTTCCTTTAGGCTACATGAGCAATGCTCACTTATAGTCATACATATTGATATTAATCTATCTCAATTTAAAATAAATGTAATAAAAAAATACATACGCATTTATTCTGTATATTAAACTTGAAATGGCCAATAAATCATAGTATTGCTATCGAGAAGAGACCGAAATGGGATAGAGTTTCAGTTTTTTTGTTTTTTACACCGATCGACGTACCAAAATCTGATTCAATTCAATTTTCTTGAACACACATATCATGTATCATGAGAACGTTCTAATTATCTCATAAAATTTTAGATGTTACCTGAAACATTTTTTAAAGCATGCCTTTTATTTTAAAATCCACATTTTAAAGTTTTTTTCAGTTGAAAGCAAAGAAGCAAGGTCGTGCTGCGCAACTCAATGGCTTCGTTTGAATAAAATTCTTTATTTTCCTTTCTCTGTACATGCAGTCATCCCTTTTTCTCTCGATACGCATCACTCTGCTGCAAACAAAAACAACAGGGTATAGGAATTCATAATGAATAAGAAATTCAAACCTTTTAAAATTTAGATGAAGCAAAAGATCATCTACATCACTGCTATTATCATCACTTTTGGCTTGATTTTTTTCTACCAAAAATCTTCATATCAGACTTCACAAATTTTGGTAACTATCTCGCCTTCATCAACACTAAAACTACCACATATTAATTGTTCATCGTTTGGATTTGGAAATGAAACAAATAATGACTTTCTTATTTATGATTTTACTATTTTTAACGGTGAATTGGATATGTTAGAAATTCGTTTGTATGAATTAAATGATTATGTCGATCTATTTCTTATTGCTGAAAGTAATTTAACACTCAGTGGAAAGCCGAAACCATTCTACTTGAAAAATCATTGGGACAGATTTCGACGATATCATAATAAAATTCGTCGAGTTGAAGTATTATTATTTACTTTAAATGGTACAAAACGACGAAGTTGGGATAATGAAGATCAAATGAGAGATGAAGGCTTACGATTATCATTACCGAAGTCAGACAAGTAAAATTTTATTTCAATAACAAAAGCTGCATAAATATTTAATCGAATATTTATATTTTTAGAAATTTTATTCTAATGACATCAGATACCGATGAAATTCCAAAAGCCCGATATATTCGTGCACTTAAATCATGTCAGTTACCTGATCCATTTCCAGCAACATTATTAAAATGTGATTTCTACTATTATTCATTTGAATTTGTTCAACCAAGGAGTCCGCATTGGCCAGGTGTTTCTGTTGCTTTCTACAAACCAAATGAAGTTATTCCATCGAAAATTCGTCATGCAAAAGATAGTTATCAACCAGCAATTGGTACTTGTTTTCATTGTTCGTATTGTTTCGATACGGTTGCTGCCGTTCGATTGAAGTTAAGTTCATTCTCACATATGGAAGTCGATATTGATCGATTTCGTAATCTTAAACATATTCTTGATCGTTATAAACATGGTAAAGATCTATTCGATAATATTGTTCAACCATTTCCACGTCCGAATTTAAACGAAACTGAAATACCTCAATTATTACTAGTCGAAAGTGAACGAGATCGTTTTGATTACATGTGGAAACGATTATCAATGGATAATATTGGTTTTCGAGATCTAGACAATTATCCAAACGCAACTTTGATACTGAATAATTAGATTTTTTTGTTTTTTTTTATTTCCAAAGAATGTCATATTACGTCTTTGAGAATCTCTTAGACGGATTTTTTTGTGATTGTTTTATTGAAAAATGTTTTCATTGATCAAGATTTAGAAAATCAATTTCTAATTGATTGGTTGATAAGACTTGAAATCAAAGATAATAATCACCATGAAAACATTCGAATGGTATTTGACAATCGATTATGAAATCATTGAGAGTCAATATTGAATATTCTTGTACGAGATAATTAACGCGGTTGACTATAATTTATGGCAGCAAGACGATTTATTGCTTTTAACTAGCTTGGTGCCTAGCAAAATTGTCTTCTTCTTCTCATGGACGCATGAGTCACAATTCAATGAAACCAACGATTGTCCGTAACTGTCCATCATTTCGAAGAGAAAAAGATATTCGGAATCCTCAGAGTCTGACGAATTTGAATCTGAAATCTGTTTTTCGATATTCAAGCTCCAGTGACGCAATCAAGGGGAGGCAAATGGGCAATTGCCCATTGAAATTTTTATAAGTAACTTTTTGCCCA
>ERZ781399.4555-NODE-4555-length-9907-cov-4.430978_pt1 | contig 9907 bp, 5 predicted proteins | sample MGYA00511014_ERZ781399 | MGnify/ENA primary metagenome ERZ781399 (study PRJEB29847, sample SAMN06458254) | wastewater metagenome | isolation source: Wastewater bioreactor | place: South Africa: Cape Town | study: EMG produced TPA metagenomics assembly of the... | reverse complement strand
TGCCAATAGGGCTTGTTGACCGCGACGCCATGGGTGGCGGTCCCGATGTCGTGGACATAGAGAATAGCCACCCGGTCGAGCCCAAGACGCTGCAGGCTGTCCTCATGCGAGCGCATGATGCCGTCATAGCTATAGTCATAGACCTGGTCGAACGGCAGCGGATCGACCCAAAGACCCTTGTCCTGCCGCGCCGGATCGACCGGCTTCAACAGTCGCCCGACCTTGGTAGAGATCACAGGCCGATTGGCCGCCCGACGCAGCACGTCGCCGGTCAGATGTTCGGAACGCCCCAGGCCATATTGCGGCGCTGTATCGACATAGGTGAGACCCTTGTCGAGCGCGTGCTGCAGCGTGGCGCGGCCCTGTGCGTCCGGGACCGCGGTAAAAATACCGGCCAGCGATGCGGCCCCCAGCCCCAGTGTCGTGACCTCGAGCGCGGTCTGGCCGATGCGGCGCTTTTCAAGGGGGCTCGTGGTCATGATCGGTCTCCGGAGGGGTGCTGACTAACTGACATGTTAGTTGCCTTGAGTAAAGCGCGAGCCGACTTTCCGGCCACCCTTCAGCCCTCGCGCACACAAAAAAATCGCCGGACCAGGTCCGGCGATTTCGATCATGGTCGTGGTGCCTGGCTCAGTAGAGCCCGGTCACCACCACCTTCTCTTCCGCCTCGATGCGCACCGGATTGCGCAGCGGCAGGCCGAATTGGCTTTCGGTGATTTCGAACGTGTCGTTGGGCTGGGTGGAAATTCCATCGGCAAAGCTCAGCGTCGCCGTGCCGAACATATGCACATGCACATCGCCCGGCTGGCGGAACAGCTCATATTTGAAGTGGTGATATTCGAGATTGGCGATGGTGTGGCTCATATTGTCCTCGCCCGAGAGGAACGGCTTTTCCCACAAAACCGCGCCATCGCGCAGGATGCGCGAGGTGCCCTCGATATGGGCCGGCAGGTCGCCGACGCGCAGTTCCGGCCCGAACGAGCAGGCGCGCAGCTTGGAATGGGCCAGATACAGATAGTTGATCCGCTCGGTGACGTGGTCGGAAAATTCGTTGGCCAGGGCAAAGCCCAGCCGGCGCGGCTGGCCATGCTGGTCGATGATATAGATGCCGGCGATCTCCGGCTCTTCGCCGGCGTCGAGCGCGAAAGACGGGGAGGGGATGGCCTCGCCGGGCTTGGCGACGATATGGCCATTGCCCTTGTAGAACCATTCCGGCTGCACGCCGGTTTCGCCCGCGGCCGGCTTGCCGTTTTCCAGCCCCATGCGGAACATCTTCATGCTGTCGGTCAGCTCGTCGGCGGGCTTAGTGCCATTGGCCTTGTGCATGGCGTCGCGCGTCGCGGCGGAACCGAGATGGGTGAGGCCGGTGCCGGTCACATGCAGATGGGTGGCGTCGGGGTGGTCGATCGGCGACAGCAGCCTTCCCTCGGCCAGCAAGGCAGCCTTGTCGATCACGGCGCCGAGACCCTTGGCGTCGACCACGGCAGCAAGGCCGCTGCCGGCATTGAGCGCGGCCTGTGCCAGTTCATAGCCGCTGGCAACGCCGGTGACGGTCTGGGTCTGGCCATTGCGGGTGACGCCGACGGCGCGGTTTCCCTTGTCGTCGACAAATTGGATCAGATGCATGGGGGCGGTCCTTGGCTTGCTGGGCCATTGTTCACGGCGTGTGGCCGCATAAAACGCATCCCATGCCCGCCTGTCCAGATAAAAATCATACTTTTGCGCCGCCACTGCCGCCCCCGACAGAATCGGGCTATCCCTGCACCTCCTGGCGAGCCTGCCGGTTTTCTCTGTGTTCTCATTTTGTGCCTTGACTTGGCTGAAACAAAATGAGAACAAACAAAGCACGAATTGAGCTTTGGTCCTCTCGTTGCGTGACCTTCGAGAGCGTGAAATAAGGAGACAGCATCATGGCAGCTTCGCCGCTTCGCGTCGTTGAGGGTGGATCGATGGACAAGGACAAGGCTCTTGCGGCCGCGCTGAGCCAGATCGAGCGGAATTTCGGCAAGGGCTCGATCATGCGCCTGGGCGAAAACTCCGCTATTGAGGTGGAGTCGATTTCGACAGGCTCGCTGGGTCTCGATATCGCGCTCGGCATTGGCGGCCTGCCCAAGGGGCGTATCGTCGAGATTTTTGGGCCTGAATCGTCGGGCAAGACCACGCTGGCGCTGCATGTCATCTGCGCCTTTGTCGATGCCGAGCATGCGCTTGATCCGGTCTATGCCCGCAAGCTGGGCGTCAATGTCGATGATCTGCTGATCTCCCAGCCCGATGCCGGTGAGCAGGCGCTCGAAATCACCGATACGCTGGTGCGGTCCGGCGCCATCGACGTTCTGGTGGTCGACTCCGTGGCGGCTCTGACGCCCCGCGCCGAACTCGAAGGCGAAATGGGCGATGCGCTGCCCGGTCTTCAGGCCCGCCTGATGAGCCAGGCCATGCGCAAGCTGACCTCCTCGATCTCCAAGTCGAAGTGCCTCGTCATCTTCATCAACCAGATCCGCATGAAGATCGGCGTCATGTATGGCTCGCCCGAAACCACCACCGGTGGTAACGCGCTCAAGTTCTACGCCTCCGTGCGTCTCGACATCCGTCGCATTGGTGCGCTCAAGGATCGCGAAGAGATCGTGGGCAACCAGACCCGCGTGAAAGTGGTCAAGAACAAGCTGGCTCCGCCCTTCCGCCAGGTCGAATTCGACATCATGTATGGCGAAGGCATTTCCAAGACCGGCGAATTGCTCGATCTCGGCGTCAAGTCCGGTATCGTCGACAAGTCCGGTGCCTGGTTCTCCTGGGACAGCCAGCGCCTGGGGCAGGGCCGTGAAAATGCCCGCCAGTTCCTCAAGGACAATCCCGAGATTGCCAACACCATTGAGCAGGGTGTGCGCGAAAGCTCCGGCCTCTTGGGCGAAGTGCTTCTCGTCGCCGGCGGCGAAGACGATCCGGCCAGCGACGACTGATCACCTCCCGATCCCATGCATTGGCCCCCGCTTCGGCGGGGGTTTTTTGTTCTATTGGCCGAATATTCCCCGACGCTCCGCTCTGTCTTCGGGCTTGGCGCGTCTTTGCTCTCCGCTTTGCCCTCGGGCTTGACCCAAGAGCAGGTATCCGCCCAAAGCGGCCAAGTGTGCCGCCCAATATGTTTGCGAAGCTGCGCCGGCTGGCGAGACGGAATAGACGGCAAAGACGAAACTTCCCGATCTTGCCGCTGCGGCGCTGGACACGGCTCATCGCCTCACGATAAAAAGCCCCGTTTTTCCAAGAGGACGCGTCCGCGTCCGCTCGCCATGAAAGCCTGTGCATGACCAGCGTAAACGATCTCCGTTCGAGCTTTACCGGATATTTCGCCCGCAATGGCCACGAGGCCGTCGCGTCGAGCCCGCTGGTGCCGCGCAACGATCCGACGCTGATGTTCACCAATGCCGGCATGGTGCAGTTCAAGAACGTCTTTACCGGGATGGAAAAGCGGCCCTATTCGACTGCGACGACGGCGCAGAAATGCGTGCGTGCCGGTGGCAAGCACAACGATCTCGACAATGTCGGTTTCACCGCCCGTCACCACACCTTCTTCGAGATGCTGGGGAATTTCTCTTTCGGCGATTATTTCAAGGACCGCGCCATCGAACTGGCCTGGAACCTGCTGACCAAGGATTGGGGCCTGCCCAAGGACAAGCTCATGGTCACCGTCTATCAGGACGATGACGAGGCCATGGCGCTGTGGAAGAAGATCGCCGGTCTCTCGGAAGACCGCATCGTGCGCCTGGGCGCAAAGTCCAATTTCTGGCAGATGGGCGATACCGGCCCCTGCGGTCCGTGCTCGGAAATCTTCTACGACCATGGCGACAAGATTTGGGGTGGCCCTCCGGGTTCGCCCGATGAGGATGGCGATCGCTGGATCGAAATCTGGAACCTGGTTTTCATGCAGTTCGAGCAGCATGCCGATGGCTCGCGCACCGGCCTGCCGCGCCCCTCCATCGACACCGGCATGGGCCTCGAGCGCATTGCCGCAGTCATGCAGGGCGTGCACGACAATTACGATATCGACCTGTTCAAGGCGCTGATCTCGGCCGCTGCCAATGCCACCAATGCCGATGTCAACGGCCCGGGCAATCGCAGCCTGCGTGTCATTGCCGACCATCTGCGCTCGATGAGCTTCCTCATCGCCGAAGGCGTGCTGCCCTCCAATGAAGGCCGTGGTTATGTGCTGCGCCGCATCATGCGCCGCGCCATGCGTCATGCCACGCTTCTCGGCACCTCCGAGCCGGTCATCTACAAGCTGGTGCCGACCCTGGTGCGCGAGATGGGCCAGGCCTATCCCGAACTGTCGCGCGGCGAGGCCATGATCGCCGAAACCGTGCGCCTCGAGGAAGGCCGCTTCCTCAAGACGCTGGGCCGGGGCCTCCAGATTCTCGAAGCCGAAACCGCCGCCCTGGGCGAAGGTGATACGCTCGATGGCGCCACCGCCTTCAAGCTCTACGACACCTATGGCTTCCCCCTCGATCTGACCCAGGACGCGCTGCGCACCCGCAATATTGCTGTTGACCAGGCCGGTTTCGATGCCGCCATGGCGCAGCAAAAGGCCGAGGCGCGCAAGAACTGGGCCGGTTCGGGCGAAGCTGGCACCGACACCGTCTGGTTCGGCCTGGCCGACAAGCTCGGCCCCACCGAATTTCTCGGCTACGAGACCGAGACCGCCGAGGGCGAGATCAAGGCCCTCCTGGTCGATGGCAAAGAAGTCGACGCCATCGCGGCCGGCCAGGATGGCGTCGTTGTCGTCAACCAGACCCCGTTCTACGGCGAAAGTGGCGGCCAGGTCGGCGATAGCGGCATGATCAAGGCCGAAGGTGTCATCGCCGAGGTCACCGATACCAACAAGCACCAGGGTGTCTTCGCCCATCGCGTTACGGTCAAGGAAGGCAGCCTCAAGGTCGGCCAGCCGGTCGAACTGATCGTCGATCACGACCGCCGTTCGGCCATCCGCGCCAACCATTCGGCCACCCACTTGCTGCATGAGGCACTGCGCCTGGTGCTCGGTGACCACGTGGCGCAGAAGGGCTCGATGGTCTCCGCCGATCGCCTACGCTTCGACTTCGTGCACACCAAGCCGATGTCGCCACAGGAAATGGCTGAGGTCGAAGACATCGCCAATGCCATTATCCTGCAGAACACTCCGGTCGAGACCCGGCTGATGGGTGTCGAGGAGGCCAAGGAATCGGGCGCTCGTGCTCTCTTTGGCGAGAAGTATGGCGACGAAGTGCGCGTGGTTTCCATGGGCCTGCCCACCGGCAATGGCCTGGGCTGGTCGGTCGAGCTCTGCGGCGGTACCCATGTGCGCCGCACCGGCGATATCGGTCTGGTCTCGGTCGTGGCCGAGAGCTCAGTGGCTGGCGGCGTGCGTCGCATCGAAGCGCTGACCGGGAATGCTGCGCGTCATCGCGGCAATGCCAGCACCAATATCGTCGCCTCCGCTGCGGGCATTCTGCGCTCCGGCACTCATGAGGTGCTCGACCGGATCGAGGCCCTGCAGAACCAGCTCAAGAGCGCTGAGAAGGCCCTCTCCGATGCCCGCCAGAAGCTGGCTTTGGGCGGTGGCGGTGAGGGTGGCAGCGCCTCCGAAACCGTCAATGGCGTGACCTTTGTCGGTCGCGTGGTCGAGGGCGTCGCCGCGAAGGACATCAAGTCGGTGGTCGATGCGGAAAAGAAGCGCATCGGCTCGGGCGTCGTCGTCATCGTGCTCAAGGGCGAGGACGGGAAGGGCACCGTTGCCATCGGCGTCACCGACGATCTTACCGGCAAGTATTCCGCCGGCACGCTGATCAAGTCAGCCACTGTGGCGCTGGGCGGGCAGGGCGGCGGCGGTCGTCCCGACATGGCCCAGGGCGGCGGCCCCGATGGCGCCAAGGCCGACGACGCCATCGCGGCGATCCGCGCGCTCCTCTGACCGGCTTGGGCCGCCGGCCCTCACAAAATGAATCCAGGCATCAGGCCATCCGGTTGATCCGGATGGCCTTTTTGTTTGTTATTCGCCGATGCGGAAGAAGAAGACCCGCGGCTTCCAGCGGATCGGCCGGCGTTCGCTCAACACGTTGAGCAGGCCCGCACCCACCACCACGATCATGCCGACAATCGCGATCCAGTCCGGATATTCGCCAAAGAACAGCGCGCCGAACAATATAGCCCAGATCAGCTGGCTATATTGCACCGGCGCGATGAGATTGGCCGGCGTCTGCTTGGTGGCGGCAATCAGCATCAACCCGCCGACCCCGCCAAGCAGGCCGATACCGAGCAGCACGACCAATTGCAGGGGCGTCAGCATGACGAAATTGGGCAGCATCAGCGTGCCGTTGATCACGGCCGAATAGAAGACCTGGATGCCCACCAGGCTGACCCGCCGCTCGCGCGGCGCCACATGGCGCAGGATTACCGTGGTCACCGCGCCCAGGCACGCACCCAGCATGATCACATAGTGCCCCAGCTCCAGCTCCCGCATTCCCGGACGAATGACCAGCACCACGCCAAGGAAGCTCACCGCCAGCAGCAGCCAGCGCTGCAGCGCCACATGTTCCTTGAGCACCAGCACCGAGAGCAGGGTGACGAAGAGCGGCGTGGTGAAGCCGACGGCGTAGACATCGGCAAAGGGGATATGGGTAAAGGCATACATCACGCAGGCGGTGCCGGTGATGGCCGTGGCGCAGCGTAGATGCACCAGCCAGGGATGGTGGAGCTTGTAGATGTCCCGCCAGCGCTCACCCCTTTTGGTCAGCATCACCGGAATGATCGAAAAGCTGGTGGTGAAGAAGGCGATCTCGAAGACCGTCAGGGACGGGCCGACGGTCTTGATCAGCGCGTCGGCGATCGAAAAGGCAGCATAGGCCATAAAGGCGAGAATGACGCCGACAGGCATCGCAAAATCCGAAATGAATGGAGGGACTCAGGAAAGCGCGAGTACCATACAAGCGGATTGTCTCCACGTCATCATGGCAGCGGGGGGAATTGCGGCGCTGCGGCACCAGCCGCAGCAGCATTTGCTCCCCCGCAATCATGGGGTGATGTGCAGGCCGGAATGCCCCTAAAACTGGGGTCGTCGGCAGCTGCAAGTCTGATTTAACCGTTCATGTCGGCTTCATGCTAAGCATGGCTTGTTGTGCGCGGATGCGGGGGCGGTGTGCAGCCCGCTTTTTGGAGGGCATTCCAATGCATAAATTGAAGAAGCTCGTTCTGGGCGCGGTCGCCGCGCTTGGCCTGGCCTTTCCGGCCATCGCGGCAGAACGCGCCATCATCGTTCTCGACGGCTCCGGCTCCATGTGGGCCCAGATCGACGGCAAGGCGCGCATCACCATTGCGCGCGAAACCCTCGATTCCGTGCTGTCCAGCCTGCCTGACGACCTCGAATTGGGCCTGATGACCTATGGCCATCGCGAAAAGGGCAATTGCGGCGATATCGAAATGCTGGTCGAGCCGGCGCCGGGCACCGGTGCAGCCATCGCCGCCGCCGCCAACAAGATCAATCCCAAGGGCATGACGCCGCTCTCGGATGCGGTGCGGCTCGCTGCCGAAGACCTTCGCTATACCGAGGAAAAGGCCACGGTGATCCTGATCACCGATGGCCTCGAAACCTGCGAGGTCGACCCTTGCGCGCTGGCCACCGAGCTCGAAGGCCAGGGCGTCGATTTCACCACCCATGTGCTCGGCTTCGGTCTTTCCGACGAAGAGGGCCGCCAGGTGGCATGCCTTGCCGAGAATACCGGCGGCAAATATCTCTCCGCCCAGAATGGCGCCGATCTCGTCGATGCGCTCACCACCACTGTGGCCCAGGTGGTCAAGGCCGAGCCGAAGCCCGAGCCGGCCCCGGCACCCGCACCAGTCGCCGACCACAATTACCGCCCGTCCGCCTCGCTGGCCGAAGGCGGCCCGAATATCGGCGACGGCGGCAGCGACGACCTGATCTGGGAATGGCATCAGGTTAATGCCGATGGCAGCAAGGGCGAGTGGATCGGTACCGACTATTATGCCCGCTTCAAGGGCACCCTGCCTCCGGGCGACTACATCATGACGGCCAAATATGGCTATGCCACTGCCGAGCAGCCGGTGACCATCACCAAGAATGAAGTGGCTTCCCCACACTTCGTGCTCAATGCCGGCCGCCTGCTGCTGCACCCGCGTGCATCGGAAGGCGAGGAAGTCGATCGCGATGCCTCGACCGAGGTCAATGCCAACGGTGCCTATGTCACCACGGCTTACGGCGAAGTTGCCCTCTACGTTCCAGCCGGCGAGATTGCCGTTACCGTCAAGCTCGGCTCGGCCATGGTTGAGCGCACCTATACGCTGAAAGCCGGTGAAACCATCGATGAGGACGTCATTCTCGGGGCGGGTATCGCCAAGGTGAATGCCGACTATGTCGAGGGCATGAAGGTCGAGGACGGCGATCTTGCGGTCGAAATCTTCGAGGCTAAGAAGGCGATCGACGGCAGCCGCAAGAGCGTGGGCTATGCCTATGGTCCAGACAGCTCCTTCGACCTGCCGGCAGGTGACTATGTCGCCGTCGCCAAGATGGATGCGGCTACCGCCGAAACGCCGTTCACCGTCGAGGCCGGCAAGGCCATCGATGTTTCGGTCTTCCTCGGCGCAGGGGTGCTTGCCCTGACCATCCCTGAAGCCAAGGCCGTCGAAATCTTCGAGGCCAAGCGCGACATCCAGGGCAATCGCAAGTCGGTGGCCTATGGCTACGAAACCGAAATGCAGAAGGTTCTGCCGGCCGGCGACTATGTGGTGGTTGCCGAACACCACGACGGCAGCGGTGAGTTCGAAGCGCCTGTGACCGTCAAGGCGGGCGAGCGCAATGAATACACCATCGAAGCCGCAACCGCCGGAAAGTCCAAGAGCAAGTAATCTGACCGTCCCGATGCCAAGCGCCGGGACGGACCACAAAGAAGAAGGGCCGGAGCATCGCTGCTCCGGCCCTTTTTCTAGTCTGCTACCATCCCGGCGTCGTGCGCCGGGACACAAGCGAACCTGGCTTATGCCATTGCCTTCTGCAGGTTCTGGTCGATGGCGTCGAGGAAGCCCAGGGTCGAAAGCCAGGGCTGATCCGGACCGACGAGCAGGGAGAGATCCTTGGTCATCTTGCCTTCTTCGATGGTGTCGACGGTGACCTTTTCCAGCGTCGATGCGAACTTGGCCAGCGCTTCATTGTCGTCCAGCTTGGCGCGGTGGGCGAGGCCACGGGTCCAGGCGAAGATCGAGGCGGTGGAGTTGGTCGAGGTTTCCTTGCCCTGCTGGTGCTGGCGGTAGTGACGGGTCACCGTGCCGTGGGCGGCTTCGGCTTCCACGATCTTGCCATCGGGCGTGGCCAGAACCGAGGTCATCAGGCCGAGCGAACCAAAACCCTGGGCCACGATGTCGGACTGCACGTCGCCGTCATAGTTCTTGCAGGCCCAGACATAGCCGCCGGACCACTTGAGGGCCGAGGCGACCATGTCGTCGATCAGGCGGTGTTCGTACCAGATCTTCTTGGCTTCGAACTGTTCCTTGAACTCGGCGTCGTAGATTTCCTGGAAGATATCCTTGAAGCGGCCGTCATAGGCCTTGAGGATGGTGTTCTTGGTCGAGAGATAGACCGGAACGCCGCGGGCAAGGCCGTAGTTGAAGCTCGAATAGGCGAAGTCGCGGATCGAGTCGTCGAGATTGTACATGGCCATGGCCACGCCGGCGCCGGGGGCCTGGTACACTTCGTGCTCGATGACCTGGCCATCTTCACCGGTGAACTTGATCGACAGCGTGCCCTTGCCGGGGAACTTGAAGTCGGTGGCGCGGTACTGGTCGCCGAAGGCGTGGCGGCCGATGATGATCGGCTTGGTCCAGCCGGGAACGAGGCGCGGCACGTTCTTGCAGATGATCGGCTCGCGGAAGA
>ERZ781399.4553-NODE-4553-length-9910-cov-3.636124_pt1 | contig 9910 bp, 2 predicted proteins | sample MGYA00511014_ERZ781399 | MGnify/ENA primary metagenome ERZ781399 (study PRJEB29847, sample SAMN06458254) | wastewater metagenome | isolation source: Wastewater bioreactor | place: South Africa: Cape Town | study: EMG produced TPA metagenomics assembly of the... | reverse complement strand
CGCGAAGCGTCGCCGACGCGTCGCCCGACCGATCGTGGTCGAGCGCGGCCTCCATCCACAGGAGCGCCGCGGAGGGGCCGGAGGCGCGCTCGGCGCGCTTCTCACGCCATGCGCCGCGGTCGGCCGGTGGCTCCGGCGCGAGGCGCTCGTGGAGCTCGCGGAGCGCGACGTCGTCGGGACGTGCGCGATGGGCCTCCTCGAGGCGCGTGCTCGCGAGCTCGGGATCGCGATCGGCGACGAGGAGCGCCTCGCGCACTGCATCGAGTGCCGTCTCGAGCGGATCGGTGGCGTAGCTGCGCCGCTCGTGGATCCAGCGGAGCACCTCGTCGAGGTCGCCCTTGCGGCGGCCGATGCGCTCGCCGAGGAAGCCGCCGATGCCGAGCTCCGGCGCAGCGCGGTGCACGCGCTCGAGCAATTCGGCTTGTTCGTCGTCGCCGGGCAGCTTGCGCGCGAGCCCCTCGAGCCGCAGGATCGCTGCCGCGACGCCGTCGGGCATCTCGTCCGCGAGGCGGAGCAGCTCGGCGCCGAGATCGATGTCCCGGTCGAGGTCGGCTGCGATGCGGAGGATGCCGTCCGTCGCGAAGGCCTTGTTCCTGGCGGCCTCGCCCCAGGCCTCTTTCGCGCGCTCCCTGTTGCCGGCGCGCTCTGCGACGATCGCCGCTGCGACGTGCCGCTGCGCAGCTCCCGCCTCGTCGTCGGTCGACGGGAGGCTCGAGAGCGCCTCGCTCAGCTCGTCCCAGCGCCTTCCGCGCACCGCGGTCTCGATCGCCACGCCGCCGGCCGACGCCGGCCGCGGAGCGGCGATCGCCGCGAGCCCGTCGTCGACGGCTTCGGTCTTCGCATTCGCGGCGAGCAGGCGTCCGAGTGTCGCGAGCGCGCGCGCCTCGTCCGTTCCGGCGACCTGACGCGCACGCGTGATGTTGGCGGGGGCATCGTCGTCCCCGGACCCGACGGGCGAGAGCGCCGCGAGTGCGTCGACGAGCGGCGCGAGCCCACGGTCGTCGGCGAGTCGCCCGATCGCCTTCGGGTCAAGGGCGAGGTCGCCGCCCTTCGATGCAGCGAGCAGACCGAGGACGGCGCGCTCCGCCGGCTCGAACGTCGCCTCGTCCGAGAGCGCAGCGGAGACGAGCTCGGGATCTCCGAGCTCGATGCCGCGCGCCGCGAGTTGACGGCGAGCCAGCGCGTCGCCTTCGCTCGCGAGCGTCTTCAGGGCACGGGCTGCGCCGCGGCGGGACGCGATGTGCGGGGAGCCGAGCGCCGCCGAGAGCCAGAGCGCGCCCTTGGCGAGCTCATGGAGGGTCGCGATCTCGCCGACCGACTGCGCCGCGCTGACGACGTCGCCGGAGGCGAGGGCCAAGCGCGCGTGGCGCAGGCCGTCGTTGATCGGCATGTCCTCGACTTCGGCTCCGGGACGTTCGATGCCACGAAGCCGAAGCGCTGTCGCCACGGCCTTGTCGAGCGCGATGAGCTCGGAGTTGTCGGCGAGGTGGAGCGCACCGCTCGTATGATCGTCCTGGGCCAAGGCGAGGGCAGCGCGCGCGATCGGGGCGCGCGTGTCGGCGGGATCGAGCTTGCACGCGCTGTCCCACCGCTCGACCGCTGCGTCTCCGCGATCACCGATGCGGAGCAGGTCGGCCGCGAGCAGGACGGCGTGTGCACGCGCGGAGGGCGTCGGCGAGCGCGCCGCTTCGGCGTCGAGCGCCTCGGCGAGCAGATCCGGATCGCGCGGCATGAGCTGGCGAGCCTGTCGCCAGGTGAGCGGCAGCTGAGGGGCGAGGTCGCGCGCCTCGATCGCGAAGTCGTAAGCGCGCTCCTTGTCTCCTACGAGAGCACAGAGCTCGCTCAGCGCCAGGAACGCGCGCGCCCGCGCGGTCGGGTCGACCGTTGCGCGCGCCTCGTCCTCGAGCCAGGCGATGCGTGCCGCGAAAGAGCGTGCCTTCTCGTCATCGAGCCAGCGCGAGACCGGCCGGTCTCCTTCGAACACGCGCGCCGACTCGGCCTGCGGCGGGCTCGACGGGAGCACGGAGTGTCCGCGCGCGGCCTGCGGCGGGCTCGACGGGAGCACGGAGTGTCCGCGCGCGGCCTGCGGCGGGCTCGACGGAAGCGCTGCCGCCATCGGCGCGCTCGACGGTCGCCCCATCGTCGGCATCTCGTCGTCTGCGGGCAGCCGGGTCGCGGTGTCGGCGTCCGCGAGCGAGTCGCGATCGCGCATGGCGGTCGCGTCGTCGTCGTCGTCCTCGTCTTCGCGGAGCTTGGCTTCGAGGTCGCGCGTCGAGACCGTGGGCGCGGCATCGGGATTGCGCCGATCGAGCTGCGCTACCGGACGCTCGGCGGTCTCGTCACCACGGAAGCCATGGGGCGGGATCGAGGCGGAGTCATCCGCATCGCGCGGCTCGTCGCTCGGCAGCGGAAACGGGGGCGGAAGGGACGACAAGAGGCCCTTCGCGGCGTTCTCTGCGTTCTCGAGCGGGCTTGCCCGGACGAGCGTAGCTTCGCTCTCACGGTCCTCGAACGCGGACCGTCTCGACCTCGATCCCGCCGGCGGCGCCACGTTCGTCCTCTCGGACGGTGCCTTGGGGATCGGAAGCCTGGGCCGGGCGGGCGCGCCGTCCGTCCCCGGAGGGCGAGGGGGCGGGCGCGAGAAGAGCTGATCGAGCCCCCCGCGCACCGACGGGGGGACGGACGCGCGCGGCGGTGGTACGGACGCTCGCGGCGGCGGCGCGGACGCGCGCGGCGGAGGGGCGGACACGCGCGGTGGCGGCGCCGACCCGCGGCCGGTGAACGACGGCAGCGGATCATTGCGAAGCTCGCGCGGCACCGGCGCGATGAGCGTTCCTTCCGGCGCCCCCTTCATCACCGGATCGGACACGACCGCGATGGGAACCGGCGGAACGGGCGGAACGACGGAGCCCGGAGCGGGCTCGCCGGCCGCCGGACGCGGCGCAGCAGCGGCCGCCTCTTGGTCGTCGGCGTCGGTGGCGAGAGGACCCGCGACCCGGTTCGTGTCGGCGTCGCGCGCGACCTCCGGGGCGAACGAGCGCTTCTCCCATTCGTCGAGGGCGTTGTCCCAGTCGAGGTCGCCGAAGCCGGCGAGGGGATCGTTGCGATTGTCGCTCATCGTCACGCCTCGAGACCGAGTGATCGTCGCAGCTCGAAATACGGGCGCGACAAGACGAAGCGGAAGAGCTCGTGAGCGCGGAGGTCGTCGCGGGCGACGGCCCCGAGCCGTTCCACCGGCTCACCGAACACGTCCGCGAGGACCACCGAGACGTCGCCCGCCGCGAGCGCCGCGCAGCGCGCTTGGGACATCCGCGCGCGCGCAGCCCATTGCCGGGCATCCGGAGAAGCGGCGACGTAGGCGCGGCAGATCGGTTCGATGGCGGCCTTCGTCTTGCGGGAGATCGCCTTGCCGATGTGCCGTTCGACCTCGGCGAGGACGGCGAACGGCGGAGCGTCGACCCGGACCTTCGCGAGGTTGCACGCGGCGACGACGATCGCCGCGATGGTGGTGTCGTCGCGCCAGCGTGTGACCGTGGTTCCGCGCGCGATCGAGACGAGCTCGCGAGCGACACGGGCGCGCGTCGTCGGGGAGAGCGGCGCGTTCACCCCGGACCCGACGACGATTGCCGGGGGATCGCTCGCGATGCCCTGGACACCGCCGGGGTCCTTGCCGCCGACGTAGAGGTCGAAGTTCGTGATCCCGAACGCGCCTGCCCACTGGGCGATCTCGGCCCGGAGGGCGAGCCCTGCCCGGGGGTCGACGCGGTCCTTCTTCGTGACGCCGAGGCTCTCGCGTGTCGGTCCGAGCGCCTCGCCCAGCGTCGGTCCGAGCGCGATGAACAGATCGGCGAGCGGGCCGTCGTCGCCCGAGGCGAGCACCTGGCGGAGCATCGGCTCGCTCAGCGTGACCTGCGGTGTCCGCGGCTTCTTGCTCGAATAGAGCGCGATCATCTGCTCGCTCGATCCGTCGGGGCCGCCGAGGGCGACGGCGCACGAGAGCGTGGCCTGCTCGAGCGCGTTGTCGCCGAGCGAGTGGGAGACGCGGGCGAGGCGGCGCTGCGAGTCGAGGTTGCTCGGTGCCTCGTGGAGCGACATGAGGAGCGCGTCCCGTGCGCGCTCGAGGAGCGGCCGGCGCTCGCGGAGGGAAGCATCCAGGCCGACGACGAGGTCGATCGCCTCGCCGTCCGTGGGAGCCTCGTCGAGCAACTTCGTCGCAGCGCCGAGCGCCGACGTCGGCGACATCATCCGATCGCGGTGGATCGCCATGGCGAGGCGGGCGGCCTCGATGCGTCCCTCGCGCTCGGGCCGCTCGTTCATCAGCTCCTCGAGGATGGACGTCGCTTCGGCCCACGCTCCCGTGCGCGCGGCGGCGCGAGCGAGGCGCTCGCGGACGGGGAGGGTGGTGAGGCGCGCCTGGTGGAGGGCGAGGAGGACGTCGAGAGCGAGGTCGTGACGTCCGAGCTTGTTCTCGTAGAGGTCGACGGCGGCGACGCCTGCGGTGACACGGTTCTTCGGCGGCGCTGCCTCGACCCGCGCGAGGCGCGCGAGCTTCTCGGCCGCCTCCTCGAACATGCCGCGGCGGATGAAGATCTCGCCGGTGAGCGCAAGCGCGCCGACGTGGTTCTCGTCGAACGTCGTGACATGCTCGAGCGCCTCGAGCGCGCCCTCGGGATCGCCCTTCTCGCGGAGCACACGGGCCTGCTCCCAGTAGAGCTTCGCGATCTCCGGCGCGTCGTCGGTGACCTCGAGGCGGCGCTCGATCAACGCGAGGAGCTTGTCGTGGGCCTTGCGCTCGCGCACGCGGCGGAACAGACGATCGAACGCGACGGGGCGTGTGGCATCGCGGGCGAAGCTCGCGTCGAGCGCGCTCTCGGCTCGCGTCTCGAACGCCGTACCGAGCTTCAGCCACGAGAGCGCGGCCTGTTCCCAGAATGCCGCGCCGCGGGCGGAGTCGGCGCAGCGCGCGCCGAGCTGCTCGCATGCGACCGCATAGGCCTCGGTGTCGCCGAGCTCCTCGGCGCACGTCCGCATGCCTTCCCATGCGTGGAGATCGTCGGGTCGGCTCGCCGTGACGGCACGGAACACGTCGAGGGCGGCCGGGGCGTCGCCTGCCGCCAGCGCCGACCATCCTGCGAGGCCGATCGCGTCGGTCTCGGAGTCCTCGCCCAGCGCGCCGTCGAGCTCGGAGAGGGTCGAGGCGCGGCGGCGGGGATCGCAGCCGGGCGGTGACAGCTCGAGGTTCGCGAGGCGCGCCGCGTGCGACGAGCCGAGCACGAGCGAATGCGACTCGTCGGGAGCGAGTGCCCACGCGAGGAGCGTGGCGCTTGCGTGGAGCGCCTCCCGCGACTCGTCGGATTCGAGCTCCGCGAGCGCGCGTCGGGCCGGGATCTCGATCCGTGGATCGCCGCTCGCCATCGCGCTCGCGAGCCATTCGACAGCGGCGGCCGTTCCACCGCCCGCATCGAGCCAGGCCTTCGCGGCGGCGGCCGCCCCCTCGGTGTCGGTGTCGCCGTTCTCGCGCGCGAGCATCGCCTCGGGCTCGCTGGCGCTTCCGCGCGGCCACGCCAGCCTCGCCAGCGCGCCGGCGAGGCGCAGGTTCTCGTTCGATGCGATGTCGACTGCCGCGAGCGCAGATGCTGCTTCATCGGGATCACCGAGCGCCGCCTCGAGCGCGAAGCGCTCCAGCGAGATCCCGGCATCGCCGCCGGCGACCTCGAGCGCGCGCCTTCGACCGTCGAGCGCGTCGACGTCGAGCCCGCGCGTCGCCCACGCGACGGTGGAGCGTGCAGCATCGGGAGCGGCGGCCGCCGCCGACTCGAAGTGGGCGAGCGCTGCGCCGCGTTCGCCGAAGCGCCACTTCTCGAAGCCCGCCTCGAGGTAGCGCGCCGCCGCGAGCTCGGGGTCGTCGCCGGAGGCCTCGACGGCCTCGGCTGCAGCGCCCGCGAGGCGTGCGGCCGCCGCGCGGTCGCCCGCGACGCGCAGGAGATCGCCGAGGTAGGCGTTGACGAGCGGATCGGTCGCGTCGTCTTTCGCGAGCGCTTCGAGGTGTCCGATCGCGGCGGTCTCGTCGCCGGCCGCGCGGGCGCGGAGCGCGCAAACGATGCCGAGGCTTCGCCGGAGCGAAGCGTCCTCGACGTCGGCGGCGAGCTCCTCGAGCGCCGTGCGCGCGCGCGCCGGGTCGATGTCCGGCGACGCGAGGCCGTCGAGCACACGGCCGAGCCAGGCGCCTTCGGGAAGCGCGCGAAGCGCGGCCGTCGCCTTGGCGGCGCCGGTCTCGTCGCCCTGGCCGAGGCGAATGCGCGCGAGCTCGATCCACAGGAGGGGAAGCTCGGCGGACGCGGACTCGCTCGCCGTGCTCGACCCGTCGCCCGCGCTCGTCGAAGGATCACCGGCGACCGAGAGCTCCGCGCTCGTGTGCTCGACGAGCGCGCGGGTCGCGTCCTCGTACCACGTGTGATCGGAGCGCAGGCTCGCGAGGGTGCGCCCGAAACGCGCGATCGTCTCCTTCGGTACACCGCAGGCCGCGGCCTGTCCGAGGGCCTCCCTCGCTCGTGCCCCACTCTCTGCACGCGTCGCCCAGACATAGGCCGCGAGGAGGAGCGCGCGTCCCTGAGCCTCGCCGGTCACGCAGTGACGCGACAGCTCCTCGAGCTCCATCGCGAAGCGCGCCCCGTCACCGCTGCCCTCGAGGATGTCGATCTTGAGCGCGCGGGCAGGGGCCGACGCCGGGTCGCGCTCCGTCGCGCGGGTCAGCGCTTCGAGCGCGCGGGCGATGTCACCTTCGCTCGCGGCGTGCTCGGCGATGCGCATCGCCAGCGACGCCGCGACGCCGCCGTCGGTCTCGCCGACGGTGCGCTTCTCCGCGAGCTCGGCGGCGAGCGCGGTGTCTCCCGCAAACTCGGCCAGGCGGAGACGAGCCGTGAGCACGATGCGCTCGAGCGCAGAGGTCGCGTCGCGGGCGGCCTCACCGTTCGCGGTGACCTCGTCACGAGACACCTCTGCGTCCGTCGTCGCGATCACCTCGAGCGCGCGATCGAGCAGCTGCGATGCGCGGCCGAGCTCGCTCGCGAGGCGGCGCGCATCGGCGGCGCGAAGGAGCAGATCGACGACGTCCTCGAGCCGGCGGCAGAAGCGCGGGACGCCTCGAGCGTCGCCCGTCTGCGCGTCGGTCATCGCGTCCCGGATCATCTCCGCACGCGCCTCGAGCGCCTCGGCGAGCGCGCGACTGCGCAGGCGCGCGTCGTCCGAGCCGGCGAGCCCGGGGTCGGCACGCACGACACGTTCGACCGTCAGCGCCGCGCGGAACGCCGCGCTGCCGCCCTCGTCCTGGGCGCGCTTCAGGACCCCGAGCGCCCGATCGACATCGCCGCTGGCGGCAGCGAGCCGAGCGACGTCGACGAGCAACAGGCCGCGCCACGTCGGATCGTCGGGGAGCTCCGCGCGTCCGGCGAGGGCCTCCTCGCGTTGCGCAGCGTCGCCGAGCTTCGCCGCGACCATCTCGAGCGCGAGCCATGCGGGCCCGAGGTCCGCGGCGATCGCGCCGGTCTCGGTCGCTTCGCGGGCCAAGCCACGCGCGCCTTCGAGATCCTTCTGGACGTCCTCGACGAAGAGGGCGCGCAGCGTGAGGGCTCGTGCGCGTTCCTCGGCCGTCGCCGCAGAGGCGACGAGCGCCTCGGTGAGCTTGCCGAGATTCGAGAGCGAGCGACGTCGCTCGAGGAGCCGAACGAGCCCTTCGAGTGGCTCGCGGAAGCTCGTATCCGAGTTGTACGCCGCGAGGTAGTCGCGTGCCGCGCCGGCCTCGTCTCCGCCGCGCTCTTGGATCTCCGCTGCCTCGTTGAGCAGCCGCGCCTTGCGCGCCTTGTCCGTCGTCGCGGCGACCTCGTCGCGGAGGCGGCCCACGGCTGCTGCCACGGCCTCGATCGTCTCCACCGGCGCGGGCGGGAGCTGCGACGCTCCGCTGTGAGTCAGCCCCGCTTCTCCGGGCCCCTCGACGTCGCGGGAGATGGACGGCTCGCTCGAACGTCGAGCGATCGGATCCTCGGCGGTCGAGGTGCGGTCCGCGTCGTCACCGAGCGCGACGGGAGGCGAAGCGCGCTCGCCGCTGTCATCGAGCGCAACGGGGGACGAAGCGAGGTCGCCGCTGTCACCGAGCGCGACGGGGGACGAAGCGAGGTCGACGCCGTCACCGACCGCAACGGGGGACGAAGCGAGGTCGACGCCGTCATCGAGCGCAACGGGGGCCGAAGCGAGGTCGACGCTCTCACCGAGGTCCGCGCTGTCGAGCGCGTCGGGAGTGGAGGCGCGCTCGGCGCCGTCATCGCTCGCGACGGGAGACGAAGCGAGCTCGCCGCCTTCGTTTGCCTCGCCGAGCATCGCAGCGAGAGCGGCACCGTCGTCTGCTTCGCCGAGCGTCGAGGCGCCCACCACAACCTCGCCCGGTGCGTCGTCGGGAGTGGCCGCGAAATCGGTGCTGCCGACGAGCGCGTCCGCAGCCGAAGCGAGAGCGCTGTCGTCCGGATCCGCGGGGGGCGGAGCGAGCTCGGCGCCGTCGTCCCCCTCGCTCGGAGGCGTCGCGAGAGCAGCGCTGTCGCTCGGCGCTTCGAGAGCCGGTGCTCGATCCCTGTTGGGGAGCGCGGGGGGAGTCGAGGAGACGAGGACATTGGCCGCGCCGCCGCGCGGCGCGCCAGGCGGCGAGGGGAGATCGTCGTCGTCGACCGACGTGAGATCGTCGTCGTCGAGCTCAACCTCCACCTCGAGGAGGTCCTCCTCGGCCGGCGCGTCTTCGTCGGGCCGCGGAGACCCGCTCTGGTGCTCGGCTTCCTTCGAGTCTTCCGGCATTTCGCCGGCGCCGAGCATACCCCACCCCAGCCCCCGGGTGTGCGGCATTCGAGCCCAAGCTCGGCATTTTGGGGCCGTGGCCGGCGGCTGATGCGGTCCTCGCATCGCCGAGCCCGACCATGCCCGACCGACCCGTGCGGCGGCGCACGGTTGCCCGTGCGCTCACCTCGACGGTCGGAGGAGGCTCAGTGGATTAGAGAAGCGCGGTGAGCTTCTCGTTGACCTTGTCTTCGATCGTCCCCTTCATCACGCGAAGCATGAACGGGAGGTCGATGGCGACGCGGACGTTCTTGTCGCTGACCGAGACCTCGCCCTTCGTTCCCTTCGCCGCACCGCTCGTCGCGTCGAAGCGGATCGTGTTGCCGTCCCACTTCCACTGGATGCCGAACTTGTCGGCGATCCCTTTGGCGAGATCCTCGGCCTTCTTCTTTGCGTCGTCGAGACTGAGCGAATGGTTGCGCGTGATGTCAATCGTGGCCATCGCGCGGGTCTTACCACCATTTGCGGTGATCCCCAACCAGGACCTCGGCCATGCCGCGAGGTTCGCCGACGCTGCTAGTCGATCCGCTTGACGATCCAGAACCCGCGCGGCGTCTCGAGCACCTCGGAGATCTCGCCGGGCGCGAGCCCGAAGACGGTGACCTCGGTCCGGGGATCGAGGACGCCGCGCGGCAGTCGGCCGATGTCGTCGGCCGAGCCGGGATCGCCCGAGGTCACGGCGCGATGGAAGTCGGAGCGAGCCTCACCGCCGAGGCGTTCGGCGATGGCGAGCGCGTCACTCTTGCTTCGCGCGCTCGGCGACGCACCCTCGGCGCCGGCGAAGGAGACGAGCACGACGCCGATCTTCACGCTGCGAGGTGCGCCCGACGGCATGATCACCGAGGCGTCGCCGAGGGAGAGCGAGGGGAGGAAGAGCCCCGCGTCGAGGTCCTCTTCGGCGGCGGGAGCAGGAGCGCCCGCGTCCGTCGAGGCGGACGCCGTCTCCGTCGCGGGCGGTGCCGCGGCGTCCGTTGCCTCGACGATCGGCTTCACGCGCGGGCGCGTGCTCTCCGCTTCGTAGGTCATCCAGCCG
>ERZ781399.4542-NODE-4542-length-9931-cov-4.061867_pt1 | contig 9931 bp, 13 predicted proteins | sample MGYA00511014_ERZ781399 | MGnify/ENA primary metagenome ERZ781399 (study PRJEB29847, sample SAMN06458254) | wastewater metagenome | isolation source: Wastewater bioreactor | place: South Africa: Cape Town | study: EMG produced TPA metagenomics assembly of the... | reverse complement strand
TGAATTACTTGCCATTGCCAACGATCAAGATTATGTTATGCGAATCAATTCCTATCTTGATTTTGCACGTGTTGTTAATGTTATTACAACGAAAATGTGCGATTTTCCTGCATTTGTCCTTCCTGATGTACAAATCGTTGGCGAAGCTCTAGGAAATTCGACACGATACTACCGTATGCATACATTGAAGAAAATGAAAAAGAACGCCTTTTTCGAAATCGAAATAAGTGATCGTGTTGGCAAAGTAAAAAATTCTTTTCTCTTTGTTTTTGTTTTGTTTTGTTAAGTACGAAAATGAAACAATTCTTTTAGGCTACTGTTTATACTTCAACAACAAATAAGAAACCTTCGGCACCATCTGCTCGAACATTTACAAGTCGTTCCAGTGGAAATTCTCGAACATTTACAACATTCGTTCCAGCTAATGCCGACAATTTCTATTTCAGTGTCAAAGGTCTCAGTGGTTCACTTAATCAATATGATTTTAAAGTTCGTGTTCGACCAATGTAATCGATTGAAGAGAAAATGAATTTTTTTGAATAAAAGCAAAAAAAGAAAAAATATCTTTCACTCGACTAGGAGTCTCTTTTGTCAACTAAATTCAATATCGTTTGACTTTCTTTTAAAGCTGTTTCTAATAATGTTTTCGATTCATCACAGTATGTTTCTTGTCGAATCTAAATTAAAAATTGATCGATAAAATCAAAAATAAAACGAACGAACGAATGAATCAATTTATTCTACTTTAATCGTTGTATGAGAATCTTCATCGCCATCATCATTTGTATCGTTTATTTCAATAAATGATGAAGATAAGATTTCAATACGCTTGCACGCACCGAATACTGCTGTTTCAAGACATTTGATCCCTACCTATTCGAAACAAAAAGCAATTTCCTTTCTTTCTTTCTTTTAAGAGGATTTACGAGAAAATCAGCTTTTGTATTGATATTAAATAATGGTGCTAAATGTCGGAGTGGCTCCCAGAGAGCATTGATTTGTCGAGCAATATCTAATGATACATCGATACATCGATGTAAACAACGATTTTCTGTTATTTGTTTACTATGAAAAGAACAAAGAGCAAGAATTTCGAGCACAATTTCCTATCGAACTAACAAACGCTTTTGTTCTTCGCTTGTGTCTGGCATTTTTTGCACAGTTAAGTAAGTATTCAACACTTCGGTATCAATGTCTAATGTATTCATGAGATTTTTCATGGCTGCATGTAATGGTGGAATAATCGCACGCATATCTGTTTCTAATCCTTCCCACTAAACAAAATAATACAAAAACGAAATTTGAATTTGACAAAGAAAATCATACTTTTCTCATTCCATAGGTTAATAAAGCGCACATTGTACTCAATGCAGTGCCAAATGTTCCAACAAGTGAAGTTACACAACTTCCACCTGGTACGAGTGTTCTCGAACCGATATGTTTGACAATATCACGTAATTCCATTGCAGTGATACTATCATCTTGTCCTTCACGTTCACGAATGATGTATTCAATGATTCGTTCTTTTGGATTGAATGGTGCGATGGAATTTAAACCTAAACGTTGAATAACTAAACGAATCTTTTGATCTTCATCGAGAATAAACAGATTTTCTTTGTTAATGAAATATTCGGCTGCAGCAAGTAGAGGTCTTAGCGGAACAAGACCAACAATTTGTGAACCACACGTCGCAAGACTTAATTGTTCGGCTTCTTCGATACATTGAAGATAAGCTGTATGAATATTTGTTATTTCGAAATCAGTTAAATTCAAAGAGATTTGAGCCAGATTGCCTTCTTCGAACCACCAGCCAAGACCACGGACGCATTTCAATTTACCTGGCTAAGATAAAGAAAGAAAAAGAAGAAATGCAAATCTTTCTTTTTTTTTCTCTCTCTCTCTCTCGAAAATTTACTTCATCTTCATTTCGACCTTGTTCACGAACATTCAAAGCTATGCGATGTGCTTGTTCTTTCGTACCAATTAAATTCACATTGTAAGCAATAAGAAACTTTCGAGCGCCGACACAAGTAGCACCCCAAGTCGGAATGAATTCACTAGGACCTGAAAAATATCTCTCATCATTCATTCATAAATTGATTTCTTACCAAAATCAGGTTTCCATTCTTGTTGTCTTATTTTACTATAAAGTGTTTCGTATTCACCATCTCGAATCTGTGATAGATCACGTCGATATACTTTCTCTTGAGCTTCACCATACAAATAAACAGGTACACTCAATTCTGATGCCAATCTTTCGGCGAATTCATATGCAATTTCAATGCAATCAGCCATCGTTGCATTTTGTACAGGTACAAACGGTACGACATCCTATTTGAATTACAAACGAGAATGTTAAATTCAAAACTAATCGTTTCATATTACCATCGCACCAATACGTGGATGTTCACCACTATGATGTGTCATATCGATGAGATTATATGCTGATCGAGCTGCAGCCAAAGCTGCTTCGATTACAGCTTGTGGATGTCCGACAAAAGCTTTTAAAAAAATTAAAATTTCAAGAGGAAAAACAAACAGATTGTTTAACGATCATACTGTAAATCGTTCGATTAGTGGATAAACCCCGATCGATATCCAATAAAGCTACACCCTCAATTCCCGCAATAGCATGCGCAATTGTATCGATAACCTTGAGCAAAAAAAAAACAATTACGTAATATTTCAATGGAAAGAATAAGTCCTATTACTTCTTTTCGTTGTCCCTCGGAAAAATTTGGTACACATTCGATAACTTTCTGCATGATCTTTATTATTCAACTTCTACACGCGAGAACACACGAAGAAAAAAAGACAAACATACAAACGAAAGAAGGCATATAGCAGCTGATTTCTTTTCTTTTCGTTCTGTCTCTTGCCAACAATAAAATTCTTTCGAAGAAACAAAACGAGAGCACATTGCTTAGAAACGGATTATTAATAAAATTCATAAACAAACAGTAATATATCACATCATTAGGCGCTTAGTTTTTCTTTTGCCTACGTAAAATATATTGTTTCCTTTTTTTTTTATTAATTTCCTTAAGTACACTACTAGGTAAGAACAAACAGATGTGACATCTATTATTATCACTAAAAACGAAAAGAAAACGATTCAAATATGAATTTCTTTCGACGATTGAGATAATCAAATAATTCGAATGAACAACAAACGATTCTCATTCTTGTTTCACTAAGACCCGGATGTGGTAATTTAGCAACAGCTCAACGATTAGCACATGGTTTAGAATTATTAACGAAATTTTCTGTTGATTGTATTTCAATTGACAATCCACAAACGGAATTAGATTCGATTTTAACATCCATCGATCGGTATTCAGCCATCATCGGTCTACATGTTTATCGAACGGGAAATTTTCTTTCGAAAATCTATCGAACAGATGCTAAACATCTTCCACCATTGATTCTTATCTTTGCTGGCACAGAATTACATTCATGTGAATCAAAATGGACGCCAACAATTGAATATATTCTTCCATTTGCTAAAGGTCTCGTTTGTTTCAATTATGAATGGAAAAAACATGTCGAAATGACATATAAAAATAATCTTCTCTGTAAAATAACTGTTATTCCACAAAGTGTACTTCTATCTTCATTCATATTCGAACAAATGCCGTTTCTTACAAATCGAAAAGTCATTCTTTGGATTGGTGAAATACGTTCTGTTAAAGATCCATTATTTGCCATTCGATTTCTTTCGCATTTAAATAATAACGATTATCATCTACTGCTCATCGGTCATGAACAAGATTCAACACTCGTTGAATATCTTCGTTCATCATATTCAAATCTTAATCTGACATTTCTCGGTGTACAATCACAAAGTTTTATTCATACACTAATGCGAACAGCATTTGCCTATATAAATACATCGATTAATGAAGGCATGTGTTTAGCAATTCTTGAGGCAATGACATTAGGTTTACCGGTATTAGCACGTCGGAATATTGGCAATTCAAGTATAATTAAACATGGCAAAACTGGCCTTCTATTAGATAGACCTGATGAAGCCGTTCAATGTTTACATGAACTTGATACGAATGATAAATTACGAAATTCATTAACTTGTCAAGCTGAAAATTACGTGAGAAAATCGCATTATTTCAAAACGGAAATAAAATCATATCGAAATCTTATTTTTGATTTAATAAAATAAAATTTAAAAAAAAAAGCGTCATGTCTAATTATGTTATACGTTCGATGAATATAGATGTGTTATTTGTCGTTAGGCCGAGTTTTTGTTTGAGCAAATCGAACGAATTGTTGTCGTTGATGAGACGATGGAACTAATGTCTGTGTAACATGTAACATCGCTGTTCGAGCAAGAGGATAAATGCTAAATGAATTACTAGACGATTGAGATTTCTAAATCAATAGAATATATTTAATATAGGATAGAGAACATCGCATGAATTACTCGATTCGATTCGTTGTGTGTTTTCGTTTGAAGAGAAAAACTTTGTTTCAAACATGATTTTGGCGTTTTTACTGGTTCGGAAATTAGCTCCTTGAAATATAAGAACAATTAACTTGGTTGGACAATAGAAATTCCAAACTCACTCGATTAGGTGTCATCATTTCTCGATTATAATGATCATTCTTCGGTGGTGAATACTAAAAACAATTTAAATTGAAATAATTCGTTTTTTTTTGTGTGTGTACGTTTACAAATGGTCGAGAAAATGCTGAACTATATCTAGGAGAATTGATTAAATAACTATCGCTTGCGTACATCGATTTTCTCGGTTCACAAAATCGATTGTTCGTTGAAACTGAAAATGAAGTCATTGAATTCACATCACTTTGATCGGCTAGATCAGGTACGACTTGAACGAAACTTTGTCGTGAAGAAACACGTTGTGGACTTGCAGTTCGGTTTCGTGCGATTTCTTTCTACGAAAACAAAATAGAAATTCAATCAAATTTCAATTATTTTTATTTTCTTTTTCATGAAATTTCATACAAATGAAATCATTGTTGGTTGTTGTTGTTGTTGTGGAGCTTCGACAATTGTTTCATCATGTATTTGTTTGAATGAACTTGAAACATGATTAGGTACGACTGCCATCGATGATCGTGAATAGTTTGCATCAGGTATTTGTACAACTTGTTGTTCTAAACTGAAGCGTTTGAATTTTTTACTCATATCATTCGATGTTGTTGGCAAGAGATTGATCGGTTGTGTTGGTTGTGGTTGTGATTGTTGTTTAGTTCGAAGAAGAACACCATTGGACGCGTATTTCAATGTTGTTGTCGATGGTAATTGTTGTTGAGATGTTTTAAAATATTTTCTTCGTAGACGAACATTGATTTGTTCGTCTTCATTGTCACTTGTGTCGTTCGAACTTCGAGGACTGAGAAATGATGATGGTTGAGTTTGTTCGTTGCTCGATGATGAATGAGTACGTGATTGGGCTCGAAAGATTTTCGGTTGATGATTTAATTGATTATTACTACGATATTTTATTTGAGATATGTCAGTCGAATTGTCCGATGAACGATGTCGAACATGATAATCATCGTTTTCGTCAAAACTTAAAAAAAGAAATACTTGTTCGATCAATCTCTCGTTTCAAATCTCAATTACGATTTGCTTAATCGATGCTCAATAAACGGATTTGAATGATAGATATTTTCATGATTAGGATCTAATTGAGATGTACTTAACGAACTATGTAAACTCTTTCTAAACAAACAACGAAATTCTTAAGAGATAATTTTAAAATAGAAATTGAATCTCGAACGGTCGATGGGATCGATGCAAACGTTTTTGATTCAAAGAATGAAATGCATCGTGTTGCAGACACTTTTCAGCTGTTAAACGATCGAGTGCATTAATACATAGAGTGTGCTTAACACAAGAATGTAAAATGATTGTTTTTCTTTTCATTTTTTTAATAGAAATTCAATTACTTTGAATAAATGCATTATATCACCTGAAAATATTCGACCAAAACGTCGATCTAACGTTTCTAATTGATGAATCGACGGAAACTAGAGAGAGAATATTTTTTCGATTGAAATAATTTCTAAGATTAGAAGAAGAAAAAAACCTACTTTTAATCCATCGAATTTCGGATTCGATTTGATTGCTTCAACATATTTCGGTGGTAAAGGTCCTAAACATTTCTGAATACGATATAATTGATCGATATCGCTTTCACCAGCTAATCAAAACAAAGAAAATTCTTATTTCAAATCCAAATAATATTCATCTCTATCTACCAAACAAAGCTTGACCAGTAGCAAGTTCAGCCATAATACCTTCAACAAAATGTTCAACAAAATTCTCATTTCTTTTTTCGAAAAACGATCACATACATCCGCATGCCCAGATATCCACCGGTTTTCCATAGGATGTGCTAAATCGACATTCAATTTTCGATCGAAAAAGAAAAGCATTTTCATTTACCCGATGAGTAATTCTGGTGGTCGATACCATCGTGTTGCAACCTAACAAATTCTTTCATTAGAAAAAAACAACGAACTCCTTCAAATCAAACTCATATACATATCCAGTATAATAATCAGATGATGCTTGTGTATTACAAAATCTCGCAAAACCGAAATCACATAATTTCAAAACGAAATGTTTCGAAATCAATAAATTTTCGGGTTTGATATCTCGGTGAATAATTTCATGTGAATGACACCAATGAATCGCACTGAACAACTGATAGGATAAATGTCGAACTTGTTCAATAGCTAAACCTTCGGTATATTGTTGTAGAATTTGTAACATATTATATTCGACATATTCGAAAACAAGGAAACAATGCTTCTTCTCACGAAACCATTCAAGTAGTTCGACAACGTTTTCAAAACGAAGAGCTTGAAGAATTTTCAATTCACGATCGATCAAATCATTATCACTTAGATAACCTATGTTGTTTTTTGTCTATTAAAATCGAAAGAACAATGAAAATTATCCAACCTGGTGCTTGTTTGAATTGTTTTATAGCAACAACTGCTTTCGTATCCTAAATTTGAACGAATTCATTTCGTATTACAAATACAAGACAAAAGAAAAACAAACTCGTCTTTGTGCTTTAAGAACGACTCCATATGCTCCTTGAAAATATACCCAAAAAAACTAGATCAAAAAACGAAAGGAATTTGTCAACTCTACCTTCACCAATAAGTCCAAGGATTTCATATTTGTCTTTAATCTTTCGTGGTACGTGTTTCATGATCAAACACTTTTTTCTTTTTGTAAACACAATGCCGAAAGAGTCGACGAAGGAAAAAAAAAGAAAAGAATTCTTTTTCGTTTTTTAGCAAAGAACTCTTATAAGTAATCGATCGATGTGTTTGTGTATCTTTCTATTCGACTATTTAACAATTTTGAAACACTTCTCAATTGTGACGATGCCATGCATTTCGTATTTTGTTTTTCTTTTCGTTTTTCTAAGGTTAATCAGCATTCTGGATTTTTATTCTTTTCTGTTTTAAACAACACACACACACCCACACATAGGCAAATCGTATACAAATACACATATATATAATATAAATAAAAAAAAATAATAAATCTTTTTTTTTTGTTTTTGGGCTTTCTCAAAAATCAGTTCCATCGATACCATCTAGAAAAAGGTCGAATTCTTCTCGATTACATCCACGTTCAACACTGAATATATATTTATGAAATGTTCCCGTAAAACTTGCGGCTACAGCATGATTCACATCCGAAAATGCGCATATACACGAACAATCTCGATCAGCTGTAAAACTGCAAATATCACCGTGTGTATCACCGAATAGATTGGGTATGGTCGTTTTTCGGTTCGATTTCGTATCACGTACGCCAAATATATGCACTGTACCTTTGTCGCTCGATGCGCATAGATATCCACTATCGAAACTGAATGAAATATAAGAGATATTGGCTGGATCATTGCCTCGACGAAATTCGAACAATTTTTCGCAGAGACCAGTTGTTAAAAATACACGAATAAGTGTACCCTATTAACAAAACAAAAGGTTAACAAATCAAAATTCGATTTGTTTTTACCTGTTTCGATGCGCTTGCTAACAGATTTCCTGTTGGACTCAAAGCCAAAGCTGCTAATTCATGAGAATGTGCATTAATAATTCGTGGTTTCGATGATGTATCTTCATTGAATCCATTGATATTCTAGAAAAAAAAAAGGAAAGGAAAGTCCAATTCACTATACTTATCAAACATGAAAAAGAAAGTAATTTTCAACTGATTTTCCTCTCTTGTTACAAGTGGAAAATTACAAGTTCACTTTCATCTCTCGTTAAGAACATACTTAATCATTCATTATAGCGAGAAGAAAACACACACACACACATCTTTTTCTCTTTTGACCAATGAGTATTTTTCGCCAATCAACGTTTGACATTCATCGAAGGAGAAAGAGAGAAAGAGAAAAAGTCTCGAAATTCATTTGATCATATTACTCGAGTACATTGAAAGTCGAGAATTTGTGTCTACAAGATATCTTTACGAGAAAAAAAAGAAGGTTTGAAATGAAAACCAGTTCGACGAATTCGTCCTATCATTCATCATATGATTATCATCATCTTCATCATCACCATCCTCATCATACACAAAATTATCCATCGACATCATCGACAAATGTTTATCCAACGTATTATTCCAATCCTTATCTATCTCAAACAACAAAAATCGAACTCGATGATTCATCAAATTCCGATGTTCTCCTACCAAATCAACCTTTAATACAAAATCCCATTGTGCTTAAACTTCCATCGAATAATAATCATAACAATGTCGAACAAACATTAACATTAACTATCGATCACTTAGCATGCGTTTGCGAAGCTATTCAACAAAGTGGAAAAATCGATAAATTAATCAAACTTTTACAATTATTACCATTGAAATCGTCATCAACTGATGCCACTCTCATACATCAACACGATAGTATCGTTAAAGCACGTGCAATTATCTACTATCATCAATCGAAATTTCGTGAATTATATTGTCTATTGGAAAATCATTCGTTCGACGGTCAACATCATGTTGAACTACAACAATTATGGTACAATGCACATTATATGGACGCACAGAAGATTCGTGGTCGACCGTTGGGTGCTGTCGATAAATATCGAATACGCCGAAAATATCCACTACCGAAATCGATTTGGGATGGCGAAGAAACAGTCTATTGTTTCAAAGAAAAATCTCGACAAGCTTTAAAAGAATGCTACCGACAAAATCGGTATCCAACGCCCGATGAAAAACGTTTGCTCGCCAAAAAAACAAGTCTCACATTAACACAAGTTAGTAATTGGTTTAAAAATCGTCGACAACGTGATCGTACACCTCGAACGTAAGTGATAAATTGCCACTTGTAGTGAACATTATCCGTCTTATAGAACTCGTGACATATTTACAACATTCTTTTTTTAAAATGTCAATCGTTTCTTTTTTTTTTTGTGTTTTTAATTAATAGACAAGATCTACCAGCGTCACTACTCAATCAAGCCGCCTATTTCACCGGTGGATCCGTCTATTCTCATGGTTTATTTCCAACGTCAAGCAATAATTCAACGTATATTCATCATTAAAATTGAAAAAGCTTCATTTGATGCACTAATGATCATCTCATACGGTTCCAATAACATTTAATCATGTGTTTCGTTTTCTTTTCTTTTTCTTTCGTTCGTCAATTATGTTATTTCATCCGCAGCGCATCTAGTTCACCTTAATTCCCAGCTTCCTGCTGAATAATAAAGACAAGAAAGATGACACGAGGATGAACGAAAAAAAAAAGAAATTCTAATTGATAATCATAATGTGCAAACTGTCTGCACTTTTTTTTTGTCTTAATCAGAAAAGTCAACTGACGACGGTTATTTGATGCTGTCAGAATGAAACTTTTTTGCATTTTAAAGTATGTGTGTGTATACGATATATGAC
>ERZ781399.4531-NODE-4531-length-9940-cov-2.963682_pt1 | contig 9940 bp, 6 predicted proteins | sample MGYA00511014_ERZ781399 | MGnify/ENA primary metagenome ERZ781399 (study PRJEB29847, sample SAMN06458254) | wastewater metagenome | isolation source: Wastewater bioreactor | place: South Africa: Cape Town | study: EMG produced TPA metagenomics assembly of the... | reverse complement strand
GAGGAGGAGCGACGAAGCGATGCGACGGAAATCGGCGGAAAGACGACGGGAGCAAGCTGATTGGTGCTCTAGCTCTTCTCGTCGTGGGCGCGTGCGCCGTGAAGGAGGACGCCGAGCCCGCCGAGATCGCCCTGGACGTGCAGTTCCCGTCGACGGCGGCGGCCGTCGCCGTCGACGGCGTGAAGGTCTACGTCTACGACGGCACGCTGGCCTGCATCGAGCTCGTTCGCCTTCGCCAGACGGCACAGCAGCTCCCGCCGAACAGGTTCGAGTCGCGCTCGATCACTCCGTGTGATCTCCAGGCGGGCGGGCCGAACGCCAGCGTCGAGCTCGACCTCGACAAGGAGTACACGATGCTCGCCGTCGGTCAGGCGAGCGGTCGGGATCTCCTGGTCGGGTGCTCGTCGCAGTCCGCATTCGGCAAGACGAAGGCGCAACCGATCGCGCTCACGTACATCGACGCGACCCAAAGGATCCCCGAGACCACGTGCACCAAGCTCTCGGACAAGTGCGGAGGACGTTGCCAATGAAGTGCTCGGAGCTCGACGCGCGCCGCGGGCGCACCTCTGCGGGTGGCTGGGGCGCGAGCCCCAAACGTTGGCTCGCTGCTGGGGCCCTACTCGCCGCGCTCGCCGTTCCTGGCTTCGCTCAGGCCGCCGGAGTCGAGAACGAGCTGGCGACTGCGGAGAATGCCTACGCGGCCCTCGACTACGCGAACGCGCTGACCGCCGCCGAGGCGGTCCTCGCGCAGCAGAACCTCAGCCATGACGTGCTCACGCGCGCGACGCGTGTATCGGCGCTATCGCATGCCGCGCTCGGTCATGCCGACCAAGCGAAGCAGCAGTTCATCCTGCTCCTCGAGTACGACTCCGAGTTCAAGGTGGACCCGAAGCTCGGGCCGCGCTTCACCGAGCCGTTCGCCGAGGCCCGAGGCTATTGGCAGGCGCAGGGCCGCAAGAGCGGGATGGACCTACAGGTCGTCGTGCAGTGGGGACAGGCTGGCGAGATCCGCATCGTCACCCGCGACCCGCTCGGCATCGTGAAGAGGGTCAGCGCCGGCCATCGATGGGCGCCGGCGCAGACCTATACGACGATCGAGGTAGCGCCGTCGGGGAAGGCGATCTCGATCCCCGCGAACCCCGAGGGCTCGACACGCCTGGAGTACTGGGTGCGCGCGCTCGACGCGAAGAACAACGCGGTGTTCGAGCAAGGCACGCCCGAGACCCCGCAGATCAACCTCGTGACCGAGCCCGTGCGCGGAGAGGCTCCGCAGGAGAAGAAGTCCGTCTTCTCTAGCCCGCTCTTCTACATCATCGGCGGCAGCATCCTCGCGGGCGCTGCGGTCGGGGGCTTCTTCGCCTTGCGGCCCACGGAGTACCAGCCCCCGCCAACGGGGCGCGGCGTGTTCGGCGCCACCTGCGGATCGGCTCGCTGCGACTGACGCAACGTCGAGGCGAGCGAGCAATCACCGTAAACGGCGCGAGTCCGAGGAGAGGCACGACGGCGACGTTCCTCTCCTCGCGCGTAGCGCCTTCGGCCTTCGTCGACGCCAGGCGCCGCGAAGCGGCTACTTGCTGTCGAACGCGAGGCGCTTCGACGTCGTCTCGCCGCTCTTCACGACGATGGTCGTCGTCTCGCGGATCCCTTCGCCGGGGTTCTCCATGACGACGGTGTGCGTCCCGGGCGGGAGGCTGACGCGCACGAGCGGCGTCGAACCGACCGGCTTGCCGTCGACCGAGACCTTCGTCCAGGGATAGGTGTCGAGCGTCAGGTAGCCGGCCGCCTCCGCAGGAGCAGCTGCTGGCGCGGCAGGCGTGGGCGCGGTGGACTCGGTGGGGCTCTGCTTCGCCGGCACGTGCGGCGAAGCAGCGGCGCCGCGCGCAGCCGGAACGTAGACAGGGCCTCGAGGGGTCGGAGGCGGCGTCGCGGCGGCAGCCGTCGCGTTCGGCTCGCTCGTCGGCTCCGCCGGTGATGCGCTGGCCGCAGGCGCCATCGTGTTCGCAGCCGTCGCCTTGGCGACCGGAGGCTCGGGAGCCGGGGCTTCGCCCTTCGCGGTAGCTGCCGTCTCCGGAGAGGCCGGCGGCTTGGCCCTCGACGTGTAAACACCGGCGAAGACGCTCGCACCGAGAAGGACGAGCAGGGCTCCGATCACGATCGGTCGTCGCGAACGCGGCGCCGCCGGTCGGATGCTCTCCACCCCGCTCACCGGGCCGGTCGATGCGCTCACGGCCGGCTTCGAGGCCGAGCTCGGAGGCCCCGAGGACTCCGTCCCGAGAATGATGCGAGCCGAGGAGCCGACCACGCGGCTGCCGCTCGCGGAGGTGGTCTTGCCGCCCATGCTCCGGAGATCGTCCGTGTCGAGCGCGACGAACGCGGCGCTGAGGTTCGAGTCGCTCGGCGCTCCGACGGCGGATGCACCGGCTTCGGGTGCCGTCAGTCGCGTCCGGACGATGGCCTGGAGCTTCTCGCGCTGACTCGCGAACGTCTCCGAGACGAGCGCGCCAATCTCCTTCGGCTGCACATTGCCTGCGCTTGCCACGTATTCGAGGAGCGCCTCCCGCATCTCACTCGCCGTCGCGAAGCGCGCCGCGGGATCGCGAGCGAGCGCCTTGTCGACGATATGATCGAGCTTCGGGTCGATGTCCGGCAGCTCGCTCGAGAGGCGCGGCGCCGGCACCTTGATCACGTTCACGAGCTGCTCGAACATGTTCGCGCCCGAGATGAGCTTCCGGCCCGTGAACAGCTCCCAGAGCATCACGCCGGCGGAGTAGACGTCCGCGCGCCGATCCACGTTCTTGTTGATGACCTGCTCGGGCGCCATGTAACGCGCCTTGCCCTTCATCGTCCCGGCTCGGGTCTGCGACGACCGGAACGACGCCTTCGCGACTCCGAAGTCCACGAGCTTGACCGTGCCGTCGTAGCCGACGAGCACGTTCTGCGGGCTCACGTCGCGATGAACGATGTTGAGCTTCTCTCCCGTGATGTCCGTGAGCTCGTGTGCGTAGTGGAGCCCCGCGAGCACCTCCGCGACGATCATCGCCGCGAGCCCTCGGGCGAGGGGCTGCTGCTTCTTGGCGAGCTCGCGCTGAAGGACGTTGAGCGATTGCCCCTCGACGTACTCCATGACGAGGTGGAGGGTGCCTTCCTCCTCGAACACGTCGTACGTGTGCACGATGTTGGCGTGCTTCAGGAGGACGGCGAGACGCGCCTCGTCGCGGAACATCGAGGCGAAGTGCTCGGCGTCCTGCGCGTCCTCGTCCTGATCGGTCAGGAGATCCGTGCGAAGTCTCTTGATGACGGCGAGCCTTTCGAGCCCCGGCGCCGACCGGGAGACGGCCAGGTAGACGTCCGCCATCCCGCCCTGCCCGAGCTTCAACAAGGGCCGATAGCGCTGGAGGATGGGCGCAGTCTGCGACGGTGACGCTGTCACGATGGAAGCGTCGCTGAGAAGTCGTCGCCGCGTCAAGGTGGGGTCGGGAACTTGGCCTTACCGCCCCCCCGCGGGGGTGCGCCCTGTGGGGCTCTTCGAGCTGGCAGGGCGGTCGCGGGGTGCTCGACTATCCCCACGGAGTCCCCCGATCGCCATCCGCCGCCCGGGGTCGACCGACCGCCTCGCACTGCGGCGCCGAGCTCAGAGCACGGCGTCCGGGCAACGTACGCGGCGAGTCCGCGGCCGCCGCGCTCGTCGACTCGCGGCGCGCCGTGGTCGATGGCAACGAAACCACTGCACCTTGCACACATCCACCCGTCGGACGAGCGCGCGTTCGGGGCTCCTCATCGGCGTCCCGCTCACGTACAGTCGAAGCTTGGGCACGCGAACCCTGGTCCTCGTGAGGCATGGCCAGTACGGGCTCGAAGACGGCGGCAAGCTCACCAGGCTCGGCCGCGAGCAGGCCAACCTCACCGGTCAATGGCTCCGCCGACACCTCGACGGGCAACGGGTCGACGCGCTGTGGTCGAGCACGCTCCCGCGCGCGAGAGAGACCGCCGACATCATCGCACGCGAAACCTCGAGCTCGAAGGTGCGAGCGATCGGCGTCCTCCGCGAGGGCATGTACTCCAAGGTGAAGGGCTACGAGATCCCGCCGAGCGAACGGCAAGAGGACCGGGAGCGAGCGGACGCCGCTTATGCGAGGTTCTTCCGGACGAGCCGTACCGACCGCCTCGAGATTGTCGTGTGCCACGGAAACCTAATCCGCTACCTCGTCTGCCGTGCGATCGACGTACCCGTCGTCCGCTGGACGCGAATGAACAGCAACCATTGCAGCGTCACGCGCATTCTCGTGCGCGTGAGCGGCGCCGTGCGCGTCGTCTCGTACAACGAGACCGCTCATCTCCCGGCAAAGCTGGTGACGTGAACGCGCCCGCGCCGCTGCGCGCTCTACTTCGCGGCGCGGCTCGGAGTTGCAAACGTGCAAGGGCACCACGCTTCAAAGATGCAACGCTGACACAGCGCGTTCATTCCGCGTCGTGACGAAGGGCGTCCGGCGTCGAAGAAGGGCGGTGTCGGACAACGGGAAAGGCTCAGCTGGAGCTCGACGTGTGCTCCATCTCGCGCGGGCGCCCGGGGCTTGACCGAGCGCGACTTCGCGTGAATCCTCCTTGGCCTCGTGTCTTCGAGATGGATGCTTCGTGCGGCCGCGGCGCCGGAGCGGTTTCTCGATCGCGGCTTCGTGCGATTCCTTTCGCGTCCGGGTGTGATTCATCACCCGAAGGCGAAGGGAGAGAAGGCGCGCGCCGTGGATCTCGGCGTCACGCTCCCGCACGATCTCGCCCGCTTCATGAGCGCGGTCGACGGCGGGACGATCGCCGACTTCATCGCGAAGCCATCGCTCCCTCGGTTCCCGTCGCTCCTCACGGCGGCGCGACGCGGGGATGCAGCTCTCGCTCGCCTCACCGCGCTGCTCGCGGGCGCAGTGCCGATCGGAGAGAGTCGCATCGGCGAGATCATCGTCTACTTCCTCGCGGACGAACCGGCACGAGGCGTGATCGCGGCGATCGACGTTCGCCGCATGACCGCCCGGCTGCTCTGCCGCGGCGCGGCAGAGCTCGCGGTCATCTGCAGCCTGCTCGCAGCCGGCGAGGATCCGGAGCCACCCCCGTTCGGGCTCGCCGAGGAAGAGAACGTGCGAGCGCTCCTCGAGCGCGCGCGCTCGCTTGCGTCCGTGCTCACCGGGACGGACGCCCAGCTCAGGACCGCGATGCGAGCGCTCGCCGTGAAGCCGCTCGACGAGCCTCTGATGGTCGCCTACCCGGTGACCGGCTCGCGACGCAAGAAGAGCGAAGATCGGACCATCCCGCTCGCGCTCGGCTACGTGGTCGAAGCGTTCTTCCGCGAAGACCGAGACGACCTCGCGAAGCGGCTCGCGGCGCATGTTTCCTCGACCGACACGGTCGTGCGCGAAGTGGCCGAGCTCCTCCTCGCGGCCCTCGACGACGAGCGGCGGCCACGCACCGGCGAGCTCACTCGGCGGCGCGAGCTCGCGATCCGCGCCCTCCGGTCGACCAAGCGCCAGGTCGAAGCCACCCGAGACGGGACGCTCGATACGACCCGCCGGATCGTGACGCGGTTCGACGAGCTGCCGCCCAACGCCGAGTCCTTCGCGGCGCTCCACGAGCGCGAAGAGACGCTGCTCGCCCTGGCGGAGCTCGGTGATCGCCGCATCGCCCCGACGCTGCTCGCACGCGCGCTCACGGGCGACGCCGGCGCGGTCGACATGCTCGCCGCGCTGAACGACCGAAGCATCGTCCCTCACCTCGTCGGGCTCCTCGGCGGCGAGCCGAGCCGCGTCCGCCTCTACGAGGCCGCGGTCGTCCGCACGCTCGTCGCCGTGAACGCCAAGGAGGCACTGCCCGCGCTCCGCACACTGCTCGATGCGAACCCGCTGACGGGATGGCGCGAAGGACTCGAGCGCGGCGGGCTGGTCCGCGAGCTCGTCCTTGCGCTCGGCGAGCTCGAAGACGAGGCCTCCGCGCCGAAGCTCCTCGCGATCCTCGAGTCGACGAGCCAGGAGTACCGCGCGGTCTTGCCGACGGCGGCACACGCCCTCGGACGCCTGCGCTACGTCCCCGCGATCGAAGCCCTCGAGCAGCTCCTCTTTTCGCCGAAGGAGCCAGCCTCCTGCGAGGCCGTCTGGGCCGTCGGCGCGATCGGTCAGGCCCACGTCGAGGCACGCGAGCGCGCGGCCGCCCTCCTCGAGCGCCTGACCGGACTCGAGCCGGGCGCGGAGGCGACGCGCTTGGCCGCCCTCGCGAAGCTGCGCTTCGGCAAGAGCGCACCGAAGAGCACCGATCTCCGCCGCGCGATCGATCGCGCGCTGTGGGAGCCAGCATTCCGCCAGGAGGAGACGTCACGCCGGCGCGCGTGGGGGCTCCGCGCGCTCGAGGAGCTCGCGGGGATCGCCAAGACGGAGCGGAGCGCCCGCATCGAGGCAGGAGTCCTCTTCCTCGGCCACGGTGCGATGCGCCACCTGGTGACGCGCGACGATCATCGTGTGCGGCGCGCCGCGGTCTCCGCATTCGCCGCCTGGGGTCTCCCGATCCCGAAGGTCCGGAGCTACTACGCCTTCGCGCTCCCCGACCTCGAGCGCACCGGCGGTCTCGACGCACTCCTCGAGGCGGTACGCGACCCGCTCGGGATCTTCCGCCACAACGTCGCCACGAGGCTGGCCGAGATCGGCGACGAGCGGTCGGTACGCCCGCTCGCGGAGGCCACCGCGCGTCTCTTCGCAGAGCCGCCGACGTCGACGTACGAATACGACGACGCTCCGCCTCACCTCGTCGCCTTCGTACGCGCCCTCGCGAAGCTCAATCGCCCGGAAGGCAACGACGTCCTCATCGGCGGGCTCCGCTCGGACAACCACCAGGTCCGTGCCGTCGTCGCGGAGAACGCCCCCGAAGACCCGCGCTTCGTCCCCGAGTTGATGGCGATGCTCGGCGACCCGCGAAGCTTCCTCCGCTCGCGTGCGGAGAAATCGCTCACGTCGCTCGGCGCCCTGCCGCCGCCCATCGATCCCGGGACGACGGAGATCGCCGCCGTCGCCCGACGCATCGAGACCTGAAGGACGTACGATACGAAGAACATCGAGACCAGGGGAAACCGCATGAGCCGATCGTCGACGAATGGAGCCTCCGCTCACGAGCCGAGATCGGCGCCGCGCGAGCGCCGTGAAGACGGCTTTCTCCATCGCGTGGTCGACGTCGGCCAGGTGCGCCTGCACGTGGCCGAGGCGCGGCCGAAGGGTCTCGACGGTGATGGACGCCCGATCCCCGCCGACGTCCCGCTCGTCGTGTTCCTCCACGGCTTCCCCGAGTTTTGGTGGTCCTGGCGCCACCAGCTGACCGCCGCGGCGAAGGCCGGCCTCTGGGCGGTCGCGCCGGACATGCGCGGCTACAACGAATCCGAGAAGCCGCGCGCCACCTCGGACTACGAGGTCGAGAAGCTCGCCGGCGACATCGCCGGCCTCATCCGCGCGCTCGGCCGCAAGAAGGCGATCGTCGTCGGACACGACTGGGGCGCGGTGGTCGCGTGGGCGTTCGCGAACGAATACCCCGAGATGCTCGAGCGGCTCGCGATCCTCAACGTGCCGCATCCGCTCGCGATGATGCGCGGCCTTCGCCGGCCAGCTCAGCTCATGAAGAGCTGGTACATGTTCTTCTTCCAGCTCCCCTTCGTTCCCGAGCGCCTCATCGCGACGGGCGACTTCTCGATGATCCGGCGGACGTTCCGCGCGGACGGCGTCCCCGCCGAGGACATCGAGCGCTATGTCGCTGCGCTCCGCGTCCCAGGTGCCGTCCGATCCGCGCTCGCCTACTACCGCGCGAGCATCCGCCGCGTGCTCACCGGGCGCGTTCCGAGGATGCACACGATCGACAAGCCCGTGCTCATCGTCTGGGGCGACAAGGACCGCTTCCTCGGCAGCGAGATGGCCGAGCCTCCGAAGCGCTTCGTCCCCCACGCCCGCGTGGTGCACATCCCGGAAGCCAGTCACTGGGTCCAGAACGACGCGCCGGCGAAGGTCAACGAGCTGCTCCTCGAGTTCGTCGCGCAGCCTGCGTGACGAAGCTACCCCGACTGCGCTTGGCACCTCCGGGTCGACACCAGGCGATCGTCACGGTGGCATCGCGGGCCTCAAACCCAACGAGGGGGGATGTGATGGCTGATGATGCGCTGACGGATCTCGATCCGGCGCGCTAACCTCGGGCGCCCGTTCTCGATGTTCCAGACGCGATCGCGCTCGGAATCGCGCTCCTGTCGTCGACCGATGGCTCGCTGTCAGGCGCGCCGCACGCGAGCGCCAAACGGCTTCGCGCTCCGCGCGCGATCTGCAAGGATGCTGGGCCGAGCAGCGCGCTGCGGCCTCCCCGCCGAAGACCGATGCCCGTCCCGCCGATCAGCGTCTCGACCGGGACGCTCGGCTCTTGGCGTCGCTCGGGAAGTACGCTTCGAGCTTCGCAAGCTCCTCGCGCGTTTCGTGTTCGAGCAACTTCGCCGCCTTCCAGATATAGTCGCCCGCATCGTCGAACGCGGAGCGGACGTCGCCCACGAATGCATCAAGCGTATCTGCTTGTTCCTGGGGTACTGCGGTCATGGGCGGCCACCGTAGTCACGCCACGTCGCTTCGTCGAGTGAGCGGCCCCAAATCGAGAGAATGGCGACGTCACTTGGCGCTACATCTCGCCGTCCGGCTTCGGGTGCTCGATCCAGTCACCGAGCAATACTGATCCGTCGCGAAGCCTCGGCAAGTAGCTGCGTTTCACCCAGTCGTAGCTCGTCTGCGGGATGTCACGACCGCCAACCAGAGTGAGGCGTCGATTGACCTCAGCAAGGTCGGCACCTTCGTTGATCGTCGCGCGATGAAGAGGCTTGTGATTGGGCCCGCGTCTTCTTTCACTCATCCCCCGGAGGGTACAGCGCGCCCTACGCAGGCGGAAGTGAGTACCGACACCTTCAGGTAGTGGCAGTCCTACCACGACATGCGCCACCACCGCTTTCGAGCTCTGTCCTGGCGGCCTGGAAACGTCGGTGCGGTGCTGCGCGCCCTCCGAGCAATCCACGCGCCCCCGTTCGTCCGAACGGTACGGAGCATGCTCCTCCGACCGAGCCAGCACAACATCACCGGAGATGGTGGTGAAGCGTATCCGCCAGCGCGGCAACAAGCGAGGCGCGGTGGCCGTGACGGTCCAATGGAGTGCGGATGCTCTCGCATCAGCCGGCGAGCGCCCTGGCGACAGCGGCGGCCACGTTCACGCGACCGTAGCCCATGAGCGGGTGATGACCGCTCGCGTCGTAGGGGACACCGCCGACCTTGTCAGCGGTTTCGACGAGGATGCGTCGCACGTCCGCCTCGCTCAGGCTAGGCTTCGCCGAGAGAACGAGCGCCGCCGCTCCAGCGACGATTGCGGCTGAGGACGACGTTCCGTAGAAGTCCCGTCGGTAGCCAGCCGAACGAGCGGTCGTGAAGTTGCGCACACCGGGGGCCGCGATCGTCACCTCTGGACCGGCGCAGGAGCCCCACCATACTTCGCCGTCACTGCTGTTCCGCGTCTTCGGCTCGTCTATCTCGTTGGTCGCGCCGACACAAACAACGTTTGACAGATTCGCCGGATACCCAACTGCCGACGCGTCGTTCCCGGCGGCCACGACGATAACGCATCCCTTCCCACTTCGCCCCTCGCGCCGCGCACGCTCAATCGCGGCGGTAACCTGCGAGGACGGCGCACACTGCCAGCTTAGGTTGAGCACAGCAGCGTCGTTTTCCCGTGCCCAATCGATTGCGGCGCAGATCATGGAGCTCGAGATCGTCCACCCACTTCCGGGCGACGCGCTGTACGCAGTCCGAACCGCGAGGATGGAGCATCCGCCCGCGATCCCACGGACGCCGATGTCGTTGTGAATCGCCGCCGCGAGTCCTGCGCACGCGGTGCCGTGGTCGTCCCA
>ERZ781399.4530-NODE-4530-length-9943-cov-3.452164_pt1 | contig 9943 bp, 10 predicted proteins | sample MGYA00511014_ERZ781399 | MGnify/ENA primary metagenome ERZ781399 (study PRJEB29847, sample SAMN06458254) | wastewater metagenome | isolation source: Wastewater bioreactor | place: South Africa: Cape Town | study: EMG produced TPA metagenomics assembly of the... | reverse complement strand
AAGTGCTGCACGAGCTGGTCGACACCGGCAACACCGTGGTGGTGATCGAACACAACCTCGAAGTCATCAAGACCGCCGACTGGGTCATCGACATGGGCCCCGAGGGTGGCGACGGCGGCGGCGAAGTGGTCGGCATCGGCACCCCGGAGGCCATCGCGGCCAACCCGCGCTCGCATACCGGCCGGTTCCTCAAGGAAGTCATGGAACGCCGCCCGCAACGTACGGCGGCGGAATAGCCGCCGTGTCGTTAGGTTGCCATCTTGTTCAGGAGTTGGATAAGCGCGCCGAGCAAGAGCAAGACCAGAACCACTTTCCCGAGCCCCGCGAACTGGTTGGTTTCGCGTACCGGAGAGTATGGGAGTGGCCTGCTCGACCGTCCCAACTCCACGAGGACCTGACGTAGATCCGAGTGAAATGGAAACTTCCGCGTGTAGCGAATGCCATCTCCCACCCAGGCGTACCGGCTCTCGATGAGGTCTCGCCACGCCTTACCCGCCGACAGCGTGGACTCAGCCTTCAGTTCGTTTTCGCTGAGGGCGGAGACGAGAGCGGACTCGAATGCCGCCCCTGCGCCGGGATCATCAAGCAGCGGGTCGTTGAGAAGCCGTTGCCATTCGCCGACGGAATAGTTTCGCTCCGCGACCAGCGTGTGCATCGTCTCGAACGGCACAGTGGTTTGCTTGGGCGGGGCGAGTGCCGGGCGCGATTGATGTTCTACGAAATCGTCTATTCCGTCGTCCGAGCTTACTGAGGCGTCCTGCTCGATACCCTTGTCATCGGCCCCCTCGACATTCCCCGCTTCGGCGACCTGCGCCAGCATCAGCGCCAGCTCGTAGGCGCCGCGCAGCTCCTGGAACTGCTCAGGATCCTTTGCCGTATCCAGGAGCTTCAGCTTGGTCGCGTATGCGCGGCGAACCTCTTTCTCCGTCGCATTCCTGGTCAGCCCAAGAACATTCCAAGGGAATGGGCTAGCGGACATAGTTCTCTTCCATCCGTGATGCCGCTAGCTCCACCTCGTCGCGTACCTGCGCTATGCGGCGGGGATCCTGAGAGGCGAGCGCCTGCTCAAAGCGGGCGATCAGCTCCGCTGAGCTTTCGCGCTCCTGTCCCAGCAGCATACTGTACAAGCCCTTCAACCTCTCAAGCGTCGCCACGTTCACGCTTTCATCGCGCGGATGGACCATGAGCGCCTCAAGTGCCCGGATGCGACGCTTTCGCTCCTCCGGCGAGAGGGACTGAGCGCCACCTTCAATGACAATCTCAGACCTTTGCCCAGTTGAGACGACAGTGATGCCGACATGAAGCAAACCGCTGGTATCGTAAGAGAATCGGACATCAATGCCCTCTTGTCCCGCCGGCGCGCGCGGGACCCGTACCTTTCCCTCTCCGATGCGTGCATTCTCGAACGCCATCGGCGACTCCCCCTGGAAGACCCCGAATTCGATCTCTGCCTGCTGGTCCGCTATGGTTGAGAACCTTTGCGAGCGCGACGCAGGCAGGATCGTGCTGCGTTCGATGATTGGGGTAAAGCCGTTCTGGATGGTGCCGGAGGGCATGTGAACGACCGAATTGATCCCGAGCGAGAACGGCGCGACATCGGTCATCGTCAGGTCGCTCAGTGCGGCATTTCGCTGAACCAGCGCAGCCTGCACTGACGCTCCGATGGCCACGACGAGGTCGGGGTGAAGCCCCGCCTCCGGAAGGCGGCGCAGCGCCCGGGCAGCGAGCGAGCGGATCATTGGCATGCGGGTCGCTCCACCGACCAGCACGACCCGATCAATCCTGTCGACCGATACTCCCGCGTCGTAGAGACACCGGTCGATCGGCCGACGCAGAGCGATCAGGAGTTTGGCACTGAGGGCCTCGAATGCCTCGCGCGTCAGCGAATAGTCTTTGCCCTTACCAAGCGGCACCGTCACCTGGGCGGTAGCAGCCTCGGACAGCCTCCGCTTGACCGCTTCGGCCGCGGTCGCGATGATCGACCGCTTGGCGTCGCCGACCCCATCCAGATCGACCAAGAGCTTCTCCGAGATATCGCGCGCAATGACGTCAGTGAAATCCTCACCACCAAGAACGACATCACCTGAACTCGCGCGGACCTCCATCACCCCTTCGAACATTTCGATGATTGAGACGTCGAACGTGCCACCGCCGAGGTCGAGCACGATGAACGTGCTCTCCCCCTCGCGATCCTGAAGGCCATAGGCCAGCGCTGCGGCGGTGGGTTCGTTCACCAGCCTGGGGCGCGGAAGGCCTGCAAGCTCCGCGGCGAGCATGGTGGCCTCGCGTTGCGCTGAGGAGAAGTACGCGGGAACTGAAACAACGAGACTCTCGATCGCCGTGTCGGGATAGGCAGCTCTGAAATCATCAGCGAGCTTGCGCAGCACCAGCGCCGACAGATCGCTGGCGGAGTACGTCTTCCGGCCCAGCCGAAACTCCTTTCCCGTACCCATGTGCCGCTTGAACAGGACATGTGTCCTGTCTGGATTGGTAAGCTGTCGGGCCTTGGCCGCTGCGCCAACGAGCAGGGAGCCGGTATCAGAAAGTCCAACCGCTGAAGGAGTGAGAAAGGTCCCGTCAGCGCCCGGCACCAGCTTGGACGTGCCTGCTTCGGCAAACACCGAGATAAGTGAGTATGTCGTCCCCAAGTCGATACCAACGGGCATGCCGGACATAGTGAACTCTCAAAGTACTAGGAGGAACGAAAAGATGACGCCCCCACAATCAACGTGGGCAGGAAATACTGTCAACACGCAGGTAAGACAAAATGTGCGGCCAACTCATTCGGACGTGCCGGCCGCCGGCCACCTGACGAGCAACCTGCCAGAGCGATCTTCGAGCAACGCGCGAGGACCATCATGCCGAATATGGCGGAGAGCCATCTTGCGGCATTGTGGGTCCGAGTTGATTTGGCGCTCCACCCAGCGCCGCCAATGAGGATCGGCCAACGCCAGGCGGTGCGCCTCATCAAGGCTGCAAAGGTGCCTTTCGCGAAGTCCTTTGATCAGTTCGATCCAGCGGTTACGTTCTTCCATCAATCGCCCCCGACCTCTTCCAATCCACTTCGAACGCCAGTGAGGCCGGTGGCGTCGCAGCTCCAATGAGACTCCAGTAGGCAGCATCATGAAGAAGTACGGACGCACCTGCCACCTGCCGACTTCGCCCGGCGCCACCAGCGATGACAAGGTCATGCTTGGGCTCGACGGGCTGATGGCCGGCGATCTGGTGGTCACCGAGAAGATGGACGGCGAGAACACCACCATTCACCGGGGCGGCTCGCACGCCCGCAGCCCCCGATAGCAGATACCACCCGTCACGCGACTGGCTGAATGGGCAAGTATTCAGAACGGAACGCACTGGATGAAGGCCGAGGTGATCCCCAACGGTCTCGCGAAGTGACGACGGTCTCGGAACAGGTAGCGGGCTCTTGTTAGGATCCTCGTCCCCTGCTCTTCTCTCGCTTAGACTCTCGCGCACGGACCATCACCTTGACCACGCCCCTCCCCATCTTCGACGGCCATAACGACGCGCTGCTGCGTCTGTTGAATTCCACTGCTGCCGATCCGGTCGCCGGGTTTCTTGCCGGTGGTGACGAGGGGCATATCGATCTGCCCAAGGCGCGGGCTGGCCACCTGGCCGGCGGCCTGTTCGCGGTGTTCTGCCCGTCGCCGGAAAAGATCGATTTCGGCGCGCTGCGTGCCGCCGGCGGCGAGGTGCCGATGCCGCCGCCGCTGCCCATGGATGCGGCCCGGGTCAGCGCGGTGCGGATGATCTCACTGCTGTTCCAGCTCGAGCGGGCCTCCGAGGGCCGCTTTGCAGTGTGCCGCAGCGCGGCCGATATCCGCAGTGCCATGGCGCGGGGAGCGATGGCGGCCGTGCTCCATATCGAAGGCGTCGAGTGCATCGATCCCGAGCTCGACTTCCTCGAAGTGCTCTATGCCGCCGGCCTCCGCTCGCTGGGCCCGGTATGGAGCCGCAACAATACCTTCGGCTACGGCGTGCCGTTCCGCTTTCCCGGCTCGCCCGATATCGGCCCGGGCCTCACCGAAGCCGGCAAACGGCTGGTGGCGAGTTGCAATCGCCTGGGCGTGCTGATCGACCTGTCGCACCTCAACGAACGGGGCTTCTGGGATGTAGCCGAGCTGTCGAGCGCCCCTCTGGTCGCGACCCACTCGAACGCCCATGCCCTCTGCCCGACGCCGCGCAACCTCACCGACGACCAGTTGCGCGCCATCCGCGACAGCAATGGCATGGTCGGGCTGAATTTCGCCACCGGCTTCCTCCGTCCCGACGGCCAGATGAACCCCTATACCGAGCTCGTGCCGATGCTCCGCCACCTCGACCACTTGATCGAGGTTGCCGGCGACACGCATGTCGGGATCGGCTCGGATTTCGATGGCGCCATGATCCCGTCGACCATCGGGTCGGCTGCCGACCTGCCGGTGCTGGTCGAGGCGCTGGAACGCCACGGCTATGATCGCCCGCTGCTCGAACGCCTGGGCACCAGCAACTGGCTGTCGCTGCTCGAACGCACTATCGGCTGAAACCGGCCCGCATCGAGGCAGCTGCGGCATCGGCGGGGCGGCCGGGGCTTTTGCGCGAATTCTGTGACAGTCGCGTGAAATTGCCATGCGCCGGGCGCATGTCGGCACTGAGAACTCACCACATGCGCCTTCGCGCAAATCGGCTCATGCTTGGCTCGTGGTGATCCGCAAAAGGAGAACGCCATGTTTGTTCGTGCCGTCTGGCGCCATCGGCGACTGGTCGACATCAGGCAGACCTTGCGGGAGCTGGACGTCCCCACAACCCGCGATGCTCTGGGGATTGCGGGGCCCGACTTCCAGAAGATGACCCGCGGACTGTTCGACCGCTAGCCCTTCATACGCCGCTAACCATGCGAGAATGGCCGCCGTGCGCCCGGCGGCCATTTTCTTGCCCGGGGCCTGCCACCAGTCTGAATCGCAAATGAACGCGAGCAGTTAATGCTATGCGCAGGACGCATAACGGTTCTGATGGATCTCCATCTGCTCGTCGCGGGCGAACCGCACTATCTGTTGGTGCGTAAACGAAAGGAGACTTCAAATGGGTATTCGCACTACGCTGAAAAAGTGGGCCGCCTACCAGCAGACCGTCCGTGAGCTCAACGCTCTCGACACCCGTCAGCTGAGCGATCTCGGCATCACTCGCACCGACATCCAGCGCATCGCCCGCGACCATGCGCGCACCATCTAACGGTTCGCTCTCTGGTTCGTGCCTGACGCCGGTATCGTAGAACGCTCGCTTCCTGATAGAAGCGGGCGTTCAGCCTTTTTCAGGGCACTGTTTGCTGCCGATGTTCGCTGCACCGCCAGAGCGCGTGCAGCGCCTCGAGCGACGCTTCCAGCCCGACGCTGTAGAGCTCCTCATCTATCTGCACCACCAGCAGCTTGCCTCTCGCAAAACCAGCGAGGAACGCCAGAGCGTGCTCAGGCATGACTGGAAATGCCAGTTCCCTGGGGCTTTGCACGAGCGGCAAACCGGTGACGCGCACGCCATCGATGGCAATGCGGGCGTCGACCATCTGCCCGATCTCGAATCGATCGCGGCCGAAAAGCACCGAGACGTCGAACGGCTTGTCGGCGTCGGCGTGCACGATCAGCGCTCGATCCGGATCGCCCACCTTCACGAGGTCGCAGCCGCCAGTGCCGCGATCAGACGCGGTCAAATGCCAGTCGTGGTTTGGAAACGCCAAGTCATTGCCGGCGGCCGCCAGGGCCGGCTGACAGAGGGCAGCGAGGAACACGGCCGCAGTACGGTACTTCATTTGTCCTGGTCGCCGCCCGAGCATCAGAACGCCAGCCGCCCGACCAGATCCTCGTAGGAGACATTTATCGCCTTGCGGAACGCCGCGCGCTCGTTGAGCCTGCTGTGCCACGCTTCGACATGCGGCAGCGATGGCCGCTCGATCGGCATGGTTGACCAGCGAAACAGCGACGCCCCGGCAACGATATCGGCATAGCTCAGCTCGTTGCCGCCCAGATAGGGCGCCTGGGCCAGCCGCGCATCCAGCAACTGGAAGCACCTGACCGAGGCGGCAAGGGCCTTGTCGATCGCTGCCCTATCCTGTTGCGCCGCAGGCGTTCGCACCTTCAGCCAGAACAGCCCGATCCAGGCGGGCTGAAACGTCGTGGCCGTCCAGTCCGTCCACTGGTCCACCACCGCGCGGTCCCGTGCCTCCATCGGGAACAGCAGCCCGCTGCCATACTCGGCGCTGAGATAGCGGACGATGGCGTGGCTCTCCCACACCGTCAGGTTGCCATCGCGCAGTGTCGGCACCAGCCCGTTGGGATTCAGCGCCAGGTACTCCGGCGCCTGGTTGCCGCCAAAGCTGCCGCCTAGCGGCACGTGCTCGTAAGGCAGTTCCAGTTCTTCCAGCGCCAGACCACCTTCTGCACATTGCCCGAACTCAGGCGCCCCCAAAGCGTGATGGTCATGTCGGCCTCCTGTTGCGGCGGTCATTGCTACTCACCGGCCGTGTCGGACGCAACCGCCCGGCTACGGCGGTTGCATGCCGCCGGCACGATGCTAGCCTGCCCGCGCCCCACCCCGGAGCCTTGTCATGGCCAAGCCGCCCTCGCATTTCCTCAGCCGCCCGCCGATGCCGGGAGCCGAGGCCAGCGCCGCGTTCGATGCGCTGTTCGATCGCAGCATCGCCGGTGGCCCCAATGCGCTGATCGAGTACGATCTGCCCTGGCCGCGCTGGCAGTTCATCAGCCACATCGTCGAATCCCGCAAACTCATCGCGCATGGCTCGCAGGATGGCGCTATCCACACGTTCGAACCGCGCCAGTCACATGACGCGCACCCGTTCGGCAATCGGAAGGCGGTGTATGGAGCGTCGGATGGGTTGTGGTCGATGTACTACGCCATCCTCGACCGCGCGACGCACACGATGCTGCTGGTCAATTCGGCGGCGCAAGTCGAACTGGAGGACGGCGCGCTCGGCGATCCATTCTATTTCTTTTCGATCAGCCGGCCGGCGCTCGACGCCCGCGCCTTCCGTCCGGGGACGCTGTACTTTCTGCCGCGTGACAGCTTCGAGCAGATGCCGCCGCTCGAGATCGCTGGCCAGCGCGCCCATGTGCCGCAATGGGCTAGCCTCGTGGCCGTCACACCGCTGGCACGCATCAGCGTCGCTCCCGAGGATTTTCCCTTCCTCGCTGACATGCGGGGGCATGATGACGCCTTCATCATGGAGCGCGCCAAGGCCGATCCGGACGGCTTTCCGTGGCTCGAGTAGCGCGCCGCCACTGCTGGCGCCATTGCCCGGGCGGGCCGGGCTTGCTATCTGGCGCGCATGTCAAAACACCATGAACCCATTCACGTGATCGGCGGCGGGCTGGCCGGCTCCGAAGCTGCCTGGCAGGCCGCCGAGGCCGGCGCCAAGGTGGTGCTGCACGAGATGCGCCCCACCCAGAAAACCGATGCGCACCAGACCGAGGGCTTTGCCGAGCTGGTCTGCTCCAACAGCTTCCGTTCCGACGATCACCAGCACAATGCCGTCGGCCTGCTGCATGAAGAGATGCGCCGCTGCAACTCGCTGATCATGCGCGCCGCCGATGCGCACAAGCTGCCGGCGGGCGGAGCGCTGGCGGTCGATCGCGATGCGTTCTCCGACGCGGTCACCGCCGCCATCCACAGCCACCCCAATATCGCGATCGAACGCGGCGAGGTCGCAGGCCTGCCGCCGGAGGCGTGGCAGAACGTCGTCGTCGCCACCGGGCCGCTGACCTCCCCTGCCCTGGCCGAGGCGATCCAGCAGTTGACCGGCGAAGACTCGTTGGCCTTCTTCGACGCCATCGCGCCGATCGTCCACCATGAGTCGATCAACCACGACATCGTCTGGGCGCAGTCGCGCTACGACAAGGTCGGGCCGATGGGCAACGGACAGGATTACCTCAACTGCCCGATGGATGAAGCGCAGTACAACGCCTTCGTCGATGCGTTGATCGGCGCGCCGCTGCATGAGTTCAAGGACTGGGAGAAGGTGCCGTATTTCGATGGCTGCCTGCCCATCGAGGTGATGGCCGAGCGTGGTCGCGACACGCTGCGCTGGGGCCCGATGAAGCCGGTCGGTCTCACCAACCCGCGCAACCCCACGGTCAAGGCGCACGCCATCGTGCAACTGCGCCAGGACAATGCGCTGGGCACGCTGTGGAACATGGTCGGCTTCCAGACCAAGATGCGCTACGGCATCCAGGCCGAAATCTTCCGCATGATCCCCGGCCTCGAGAACGCGCAGTTCGCCCGGCTGGGGGGACTGCATCGCAACACCTTCCTCAACTCGCCCAAGGTGCTCGACGCCAACCTGAAGCTCAAGGCGATGCCGCGGCTGCGCTTTGCCGGCCAGGTTACCGGCGTCGAGGGCTATGTCGAGAGCGCCGCCGTCGGCCTGATGGCTGGTCGCATGGCCGCCGCCGACGCGCGCGGCGAGCAACTGGCGATCCCGCCCGCCACCACCGCGATGGGCGCATTGATCAACCACATCACCGGCGGCCATCTCGAGGCCGAGGCCTATTCGGGGGCGCGCAGCTTCCAGCCGATGAACGTCAATTTCGGCCTGTTCCCGCCGGTCTCGATCAGCAAGCCCGAGGGCCATGTCGGGCGCTGGAAATCGACCGAGAAGACCATCGCCAAGAAAGAAGCGATCACCTCCCGGGCGCTCGACGACATCATGGCGTGGGCGTAGGCGCCGAGGCGAACAGCGTGCCGCCGAGATAGGTCAGGGCCCGCTGGCCGCTCTCGGCGAGGTCGGCGGTCATGTAGTCGATGACGTAGCGGTATTTGCGCTCGCCGATGGCGAAGTCGATCCAGGGATCGACCAGCGCCCCTTCCGGCTGGCGGACGATCCACTCGGTCAGGTCGGTTTCGGGCGCAGTCTGGCCGATGATGCGGAACTGGTTTGCGACGATCTCGAAGTTCAGGCCCGCGACCGTCGCCTGGCCAGCGACGTAGATCGTCAGGCCTCCCAGCAGGATCGGCGTGGCGCTGACATCGACCTGCTGGGTCAGGCTGTCGCGCTGCGCGGCGATGCCGGTGACCGGCACCGCATAGGCGGGGTGCTGGTAGCCGAGTTCCTCGAGCACCGAGGCTGAGGTGACGGCGCGCGACTTCATGCCGTAGCGCTCGAGCAGTTCGGCCAGCTTCGCCTCACCGGCAGGCGAGCTCGCCAGGAAGTCCATGATCGACGCGGCTTTCGCGGCCTGCTCCGGCGTCCAGCCGGGCGGAAAGCTGGCGCGGCCCTTACCCGGCTGCATGAGAAGCGCGTCGAGCCGCATGGTTTGCTGGGCCAGAGGCAGGTTGGCGTAGTTCCACGGCCCGACCGAGACCAGCAGCAGAAGCAGGCCGGCGAGTGCCGGGATCAGCCGGATGTCGCCCCGCCCGACGATGAACACCAGCGCCAGCACTGCGGCCCAGACCCCGCCGGCCGCGAGCAACACCCGCTCATCGGTCAGTCCGTAGGCGTCCACCCGCGTCCACACGGCAATGAAGAACAGCGCCAACGGGATGAGCGTCAGCCAGAACCACCAGCGCCGGAACAACCTTACCAGCGCCCGCGTCCGCATGAATGGCGGGTGCAGCACCAGCCAGGTGGCGGCGCCGATCACCACGAAGCCGAGCACCATCCAGCCGATCATCCCCTGCGGCAGGTTCCGGGTGACGACGATCTGGGCGGTATAGGCGAGAAGGATCAGGCCATAGATCAGCAGCAGCGGCACCAGCACGAACTGGCCGAGAAAGCCAAAGGCCCGTGGCAGGAAATCCGGACGCTGCAGTTCCTCGGCGCGATAGGCGGAGAGGCGAGGCAGCGTCGAAAGCCAGTAGACCGGCGTAAGAAACAGCCCGGCGAACGGCAGCACCCAGTTGTAGAACACGTGCCCGGTCTCGATCCCGAACAGGACCC
>ERZ781399.4528-NODE-4528-length-9951-cov-3.254143_pt1 | contig 9951 bp, 18 predicted proteins | sample MGYA00511014_ERZ781399 | MGnify/ENA primary metagenome ERZ781399 (study PRJEB29847, sample SAMN06458254) | wastewater metagenome | isolation source: Wastewater bioreactor | place: South Africa: Cape Town | study: EMG produced TPA metagenomics assembly of the... | reverse complement strand
TTGGTTCTCGGTCGAGATGGATATTGTGTGTGTTTTTTTCTTTCTATTTCCCGCAAGTATTTGGCCCAGAACTCTATGAGGTTTGCTCGTCGTTTTTGTCTCTTATTCTTTGTGTTGTTTCTGTCTTGAATTACATCACTGGCCGTCAGGATACATATAAGCATGCTCGTCGGAAAAACAGTACAGAAAAGAATCGAAGAAGAAGAAGGCGACAAGCAAAGAATATACCGTTGAGGGTATACAATTGCCAAACGACCACGAGCAGTCTCAATCTCTTTTTTTTGTCCTATTGTTAATTGATTTTTATCATCTCGTCACCATCATTAATTGAAGTTAGACGCCGAAGAGATAAAGACACGTTCGAAGTTAAAGAAAGCTGACAGATTCATTATTGTTGTTATTATTACGAGCAAATAGACGTCAAGTCCATTTCAAGCGGAGGGTGTTGTTGCTGTGTTTGATTTATCTATGGATTTATTTTAACAGAAAACAAACTCAGTCAAATGAAAACATATTTAAAACGACCGTATGAAAAATCCCTTTCGGCCGTATTTTATTCGTCATTAGATACGCTTCATCAACTGCCATCACGTATCAACAATCATTTTCGACAACGCGTCGTACGACCATCAACTAAAGAGCAACAACGTCTTCTGTCAGCTTATTCTCAGTCAAGTCGTTATCCACATATACATTCGGGCAAATATGGAATCAAACCATTAGAATTTACGGATGATTTATCGTGTGAGCAATGGCGAGAGATTGGCAAATCGAACAAGGTAATATTATGATTATGATTGATGGATGGATTATTGATCGATCGCACAGTTCTCGAGACGAGTTTTTTTGCCCTGATGAAAGAAATCAATTAGGGCAAAACAAAAGATATGTTTATCTTCTGTTTTTGGAATAAATCTGAACTTTGCATTGCTTGTCAGACTATTTGGCTAAAAAAAGAAAATGAATTGCCGTCAATATATTGTCAGACCTTCGTCGACAAAGGAAAAAGAAAAGAGTATTACATTTGTTGTCGATTACTGTATAATATAACGAAAATAGCAAAATATTAGTTTTGACTAAACATCTGTTTAATGTGGGTGGGGGTAATTCTTACTTCAAATAAAAAAAAAACCTTCGATATCTAAGTGCATAGATAACAAGCATAATTTTATATCGTTTTCTTTTAGCATCGATCATCTGCGTGGGGATCGAGAGCCTATCGAGATCGATGCTTATCATCGAAGTCAGATCTTCAGGTTTGATAAATCGTTATCAGTGCGTTATTTCTCTTCATTATCTATCTATATATAGAATACATCAATTGACGATCTACAATCAATTTATCTCATAATATCACTTTGTTTGTTACTTCTTCTTCTCATATTGATTCTCTATCGACGTTATTCTTCGAAATCACATCAACAGAAACAGCCCAAACGTCGACTTAGTTTAGAAAATAATCTCATTCATGATACAGCTGAATATCATATCCCACCTATTCATACATTACCAACAATTGTTGAAGAATCTTCTCCACTTCTATCGCCAACAAAATCATGCAATCAATTCAGTCAATTTGCAGACAAATCAACGACTGATTCAAGTTCGTCCAATAATGTACAACCATTGACAAAGGATGAACCTGTTGTCAATGTTGTTCGTATATCAATACCGATTAAAGACGAATCGACAACTCGTCGACGTCGTTCAAGATTCGAACAAGAACCAATCACAACAACTACTGAGCCTTTATCGGTTAATAAAATCGAAATGCCACCGGTAGTTAATCGTAAGTATTTCGAATTGAAATGATAAATTGTTGAAATGCGATGATCGTGTAGGCAAAGGTTCAATTCAACATCAAAATATGATTAAAGACGATTTCAAGTCTCTTGAAGAAATCGATAATGCTGTTAAACAAGTTGGACTTGTTCGTTCACAACTCATATTTGGCATTGATTATACTATAAGTAATCTCGAAACCGGTAAACATTCGTTCAATGGTTTATCTCTGCATAATATCCAAGATGGATTACTCAATCCGTATCAGAGCGTAGGGAAATCATGATTTTCGAATTGGAAGAGGAAAGAAAAAAATGTTATTTTGACTTAGGTTATTACGATTGTCGGACGAACATTAGAGAAATTCGATTCGGATACGTTGATACCGGCATTTGGCTTTGGTGATCGAGCAACACTCGATCGAAGAATATTTCCATTACGTGTAATAATTGTTTTTTTTATTGAGAGAAAAAAACTATCCTTTTTTTCTTGTTTTTATAGCCCGATGGTTCTTATTGTAAAGGTTTTCGTGGTGTTCTCGAAGCGTATAATGACATTACGCCGAGGATACGTATGTCGGGTCCGACGAATTTCGCACCATTAATCCGAGAAGCTATTCGAATTGTGAAGAAAACACGACAAGTACGTGACAAAAATCAGACAGAGAGAGAAACTTCTATAGGTCAACATATTTGAATTAATTATGAGATAAGACAAACATACCGCACAGACAGATTTTTTTATTTATAGTATCATATTCTTGTTATCGTTGCTGATGGTCAAGTCACTAATGAAAAACAAACAAAAGATGCCATCGTAGAGGCAAGTAATTATCCATTATCGATCGTTATGATAGGTGTTGGCGATGGTCCTTGGGATATGATGGAAGAGTTCGATGATTCATTGCCAACACGACAATTCGATAATTTTCAATTTGTTAATTACAACAGTATTGTCGAAGCAGCTGCTAATGACGATTCAACATTTGCTCTACATGCACTCATGGAAATACCGTCGCAATACGCAGCTATTAAAGAGCTTGGCCTACTTAAAGATAATTGAATGTTTTGTTTGTAGTCAGTTTTCTTCGTGTCTCTTTGTTAAAAAATTCCGTCACAAGAAAAAAAAACACACGCACGTATACGTATATGTATTTATTTATTCGCGCACACACACACACGCACCCAGTTAATAGAAAAACTTTTTTTTTAAACAAACGATTGACTTTCCAATTGGTCGAATGAATTGTCTTTGAGTTGATGACGAAGGTTTCGTTTTTTTAATATTTCTTGTTGAAAATTCGTGTTCATTTTCGAGAAAAGAGTTATCATCGCATATAAATGAATGGGTAAGATCGCTGCTGTAATAAGAACCGTTGCGATCGTTACCGGTTGAAGACATTCTTTTTCCATATCTTTCGGATAGATAACAATGGCATTAGGAATATATTCAGTGGTTGTTGTCGTTGTTGTTGTGGCTAAATAGGCAATAAATAGAGATTATTTTTGTCAGAATATTTCGATCTACTTGTTGTTGCTGACGTGGTTGTTGTTGTTGTAGCTGTAGTTGAAGTCGTTGATGTTGCTGTCGTTGTTGTCGTTCGTGTATACGCTGGCAGACCAGTTGTAGTATATAATGTATTCGCTGTTGTCGTTGCCATTGTCTAAATACTCATTTGAATAGTTGCTTTCATACTGTCAAAATATGAGTAATGACATACTCGTGTTGTTACAGTATGTGTTGTTGCCGTACTCGTCGTTGTCGAAAATGTTGTCGATGATGATGCTGCTGAATTCCATATTGTAAACCTCCATGCACCATTATCTACCAAAGAAAGAATAATGCAGAATTGAAGGAGAGATAAACATCGTTTTTACTTCCGAATGATCCAGCTTCAGCGCCACATGCTTGATCGGATGTAGCTACACCTTCTGCCAGTGTAACATAATATGTTAAACCTGGAGTCCATACTGCAGTTCGAGCATAGAAAACGAGAGTCGTATTGATATAGTAAACATCTGGTGAAAATCGAGTATCAACCGACCAAATCGATACACCGTCATTTAGTCGTCTTATTTGAATTTGACTTCCGTTTCTTACTGGTCTTTTAAGTGGCATATTTGCTGTATTATAAACAAAAGAAAAGAAAATAATCATTCACGTCAGAACTTAAATCTCTACTTTGAACAGAAAATCGTCTTTGTGTCGACATCACGGTTCCTACAGGTGACCACGAACCTTGAACATAAGTTAACGATGGATAAGCTGTAGCAGTTGCACCAACTGCTATTGCTACACAATAATGACTTGTAGCTAAACCATGATTGTCAATACCACCGACACAAAATGGTTGTACACCTAGGAGATTAATAATAATGAGAACATAGAAAATTCAATTATACGTTTCTACCAGTTTGATTTATACGTGGTATCCAGTATAAATACATTCTCCATGTATTATTGTTAACCTGAAATATGTCACTATGATTCATGCCAAATGGTGTTAATGTTGGCATTTCAACAATGGTATCGTTAACACAATTAACTTGTACTTGGACTTGAAAAGACCATGCTGAATTAATAGACGCAGCTAGAAATAAATATTCAACGAAATGAAAATCAATCTTATTGTGATTAGTAATTCTCACATACCGAAACAAGCTTGATTTTTACGTGGATACGAAGATAACGTTGGCAGAGATGAACAAGAATTCGTTGGCGGTGTATAAACATGAAGTAACATTTGATGAGGTGTTGCAGTCAGTGGTATATTACTCGATGCATTAGCATAATCTTCAGCTGTTATTGCAACAACATAAGTCGATTCACTGAGACCATTAGCTATATCTTCTGATCGAAGAACAGGCGTCCAAGTAAGAAAACAATCAATTGGATCTAATGTAGCTCCCGGTAAATTCAAACACACATTTCCACATTCATCTGTTGCGATTTGATATGACCAACGGCAACGAACGACTTGTTCACTGTCCCAATCGGTTGCTAAGATCGGTATTACAGTTAGAATATTCACACGAACTCGTACGACAGGCAATGATCCTGTGACTAAACGAACAATTCATGAAAAGATTTCAAACGGTTTTTTTTTGCTTTTCTCCTACCAGGCGATGTATTAATCTTGCCATTGTTCAGAGGTGTTAAATTTATACGAGATACAAGTGAAAATGCATTCGTATTGATTGGCACTGTCCATGCAGCACCACGCCAAGCAATATTAATATCCGTATTCACTGGTAATGTTTGTCTTGACATGAAAATTCCTGTTGAATATGTTAAAATTGTCGAAAAATCTGTACAAAATAATGATGAATTCACTATTTGATAGCCTGATGTTGAACATAGACCACTAGAACTAATACAAGTCAATGCAGGTGGTGGTGAATTTTGATTATCAGTCATAACACCATAGGAAGAGATTGTACTCAAACTACATGAATATCTCGATAGACTAAATGTTTGTCGATGTTCAATGATAAGTTCGACAGTGGCACCCAAGGAATACGGACTGACAGGACGCCATGATATAGTTCCACCTTGGTAGTGATCGGCTAGACTTACTTGTATGAAGAGAAGGAAAATAACAGGTAAGCAAATAGTCATGATTTAGAAGAAGAAAAAAACCGAATGAGTGCAAACTTTCAATAAAATATGCACCTTTTTTTTCTCCGTTTGTTTTTTAAATAGTTAATAGAAAAACGCAGTTGTTTCGTTTGAAATAATATGTAAAATAAATAAAGAGGCACTCAAACTCATAAAACGAAAATCATGACGAAACAGAACGGTGTGATCTTTTCTTTCGAATTTTTCGACGATTTTATAATCTAATCCGTTTTATTTATAAACACACGTTGTTTTAAAAGAAAAAGAAAAGAAAGAAAAAAAAGAGAACGGGTTGTAGTAATCTATTGAAGTTCTTTTCGTAAACGAAAACCAGGTCCTTTCGGCGGTTCAGTCAACGTTGTCAAACCGCCGACTGGTTCGGCAGCGAAACGTTTTGTTCGTGGACCAGCTTTGGGCTTTTTGCCTTGTTTAATCTCATCTAAAATTTCATTAATATCTTTCTCAGTTAAATCTTCAAAATAATCATCATTAATCGATAACATTGGCGCATTAACACAAGCACCAAGACATTCCGCTTCAGAAAGTGTAAATAAACCATCGGCTGTTGTTTGACCAACATGAATATCGAGTTTCTTTTCAATTGCTTTTACAATTCCATCGGAATTACACAACCAACACGGTGTTGTCGTACAAACTTGTATATTATATTTACCAATTGGATTTCGATTGAACATTGTATAGAATGTTGCAACCTAAATAAACGACTGTCAATCGAAAACGAAGAAGACAAATCTTGTGCTTACTTCATAGACACGCATACGAGCCATTTTAAGAATTTCTGCAACTTTATTCATAGCTGACAGTGGTAACCAACCATCGTGTTGTCTTTGAGCAAGATCAAGTAATGGTATTGTAGCAGCTGCTTTGTGTCCTTCGGGATACATGGCAAGTATTGCTTCGACACGTTTGTAATTCTCGGGTGTAAAATCAAATTTAACATCGGGATTATTTTTTTGTGTATCTCGATGAACAAATTCTTTATCCGAAGCGAAACGAGATGAACTTGTTGAGATCGTACGACCAACAAGTGCCGATGAAATGGCGAAATTTTGTCGAGAAAATAAATTTCGAATTAACATCTGAAATAAAAATACTAATAATAACAATAAATGAAACGAATCTCTAGCACAAGTTAGTTTGTGTTGCTGCTTGTTGTTTTTTCTCTTCTCTTCGATTTATGAGGCACATCAACCAATCAGTATTCATTGATAGATGGTGTTACACAACAATCAGTAGATTATTTATTTCAAAAGAAAAACACACACTATGCATCTGTAATGCATCCATTCGAGGCCGATTGTACACATTGAACATATTTTCTCAAGTATCCTTTTTGCGGTTGATTTGCTTTGACAGGTGCTTGCCATTTGCTTCGTCGTTCGTTTAATTCCTCATCGGAAACATGCAAATTCAACGTACCACCACCACCACCATTCGTATTCAATTTCACTGAAATCGTATCTCCATTTTGCACTAAAGCAATCGGTCCACCAACAGCTGCTTCTGGACAAATATGTCCAACAATAAATCCATGTGATGCACCGCTGAATCGCCCATCGGTAATCAACGCACAATCTTTGCCGAGACCGGCGCCCATGATCGTTCCTGTTGGCTTGAGCATTTCAGGCATGCCCGGGCCACCTCGTGGTCCTTCATATCGAACAACAACGACGTATTTCAAGCCTGTTCCTTTTTGAATATCACCTCGAAGGAAACCTTCGATCATGAGTTCTTCGCTATCGTAGACAACGGCTTGTCCTTCGAACCAGAGACCTTCTTTGCCGGTTATTTTAGCAACAGCACCGTCGGGAGCGAGATTGCCTCGGAGAATTTGAAGATGACCACTGGGTTTAATCGGACGATCGATGGAATGAATGAGATCTTGATTACCAGGACCTGGTCCTTGACGAACAGTCGATGGAATACCTTCGACAAAACCGAGATCACGACATTCAGCTAAATTCTCCGCCAATGTCTTGCCCGTCACCGTCAGAATATCACCGTGAATTCGACCTATTTAAAATCAAAAGAATTTCGAATAGAAACTCTGCTAATTACCTAATGAAAGGAGGTATTTGAGAACAGCTGGCGTTCCACCAATCGATTGTAAATCAGCCATGAGATATTTGCCCGATGGTCGAAGATCGGCTATATAAGGTGTACGATCGGAAATCTCTTGAAAATCTTGAAGAGTTATGGGCACATCGGCAGCATGACCCATGGCGATTAAATGAAGAACAGAATTCGTCGAACCACCCAAAGCATTCGTCTCAACAAAAAAAAACAAATCACATATTCGTTTTTTGACTTAAAAAAAGTCATCACTATAACTTACAACAGTAATCGCATTTTCAAATGCTTTTCGTGTCATTATATCTTTGGGTTTAATATCTTTTTCTAAAAGAACACGAATGGCATCAACAGCTCGTTTACATTCGTCGATTTTCAGCGGATCAGCTGCTGGCGTTGACGAACTATACGGCAACGACAAACCCATAGCTTCAATCGCAACAGCCATTGTATTCGCTGTATACAAACCTCCGCAAGCACCCTGCCAAATGAAAAATTCTCTCAATTAGAAATCTTCAATCGATTTACTTCGCCTGGACAAGCATGTCGAACAACATCTTGTCGATCTTCATCTGATATTTCTCCTTTAATATACTGCGCATAGACTTCAAATGTTCGTTCGATATCGATCGTTTTCGTGCACGGTCCAAGTGTCGTATGTCCTGCAGCGATCGTTCCTCCGTAGATCATCAATGCCGGTCGATTTAATCGAGCCATAGCAATCACACTGCCCGGCATATTCTTATCACAACCAGGCACAGTTATAAGACCATCATACCAATGTGCACCCATCACACTTTCAATCGAATCAGCAATTAAATCTCTCGATGGCAAAGAATACGACATGCCTGATGAGCCCATAGAAATCGCATCGCTAACACCAATTGTATTAAAACGTAGTCCAACAAGACCTTTTTCTTTAACTGTTTCACGCATTGTTTGTTGTACGTAATCAGCTAAACGACCTAGATGCATGTTACATGGATTGCCATCGTACCACATGGATACAATGCCGACTTGTGCTCGGTTCATGTCATCTTCAACTAAGCCTGTTGCATAGAGCATGGCTTGAGCTGTGCCAAAGGATTTGTCTTGAGTTAATTTCGATGAATATTTATTCAACAACATGACAAAAGAATAAAACAAAAAAAAATGTTGATCTTCAGTTTGCCTTTGAATTTAAAGGTGATGAGTGCGATCAGATAACATTCGTTTATCTTATCGTCTAACCAATAAAAACGAGAAACTGACATTGATTTCGTGTTTCGTTATATATCTATATATAATTACAGTTGATTTTTTTTATTGTTGCTGTTCTTTTTCGATATCTATGATACAAATATACTATTTTCGAAAAAGTCATTTTAAAACATGAGAGATGATGAGTTCTCGTAATCATGATGCATGTCGATTCATGAGACTTGCAATCGATGGTAATGTTGATGTTTGTTGAGAAGTTGAATGGTCGATGTGAAGAATAGATTTAGTTGTTGAGATTTGTTCGTCATAGTCGTCGAATGATCGATACATTTCAGCTTCGGATGCTGAACATGTCGAAATGTATCGATCGAGTTCGGGACAGGAATGAAGCCATTGATCGACATGATGCCCTTGAGAGTTTAATTCGAATTTTAACGTTCGAAGACGTTCTTGTAGTTCAAGATTTCGATATGTTAAACAATGAATTTCATTTTCATATTCACGATCTTTTCGTTTCAATGATTGAATGTATTTAATAGCGAGATTAAGAACTTGAAGATTGGTGATTTTTCGATCTTGTTGACATGGTACTTCGCTTTTAAGAGTATCGAAACAATCTTTTAAATGTGCTCGACTAAAAACAAAATGATTTATTTTTAAATTTTTTTTGTTTTTGTATCAAAATGTACCGATATTTTTCCAATCGATTGTGAATTTCTCGATCACGAAAACACGATGTTTGATTTCTAAATTTAATTTTCAAATCTCTGAACAAAAGTCAAAATTCAATCGATACCTTAGCTGTAAATCATTGCTATCCTCTTGTTCCGTCTTAATAATCGTTGTTGAACATTCGTCTGTAAACAAATAAAAATCAATCGAGATTTTTTTCTAATGAATTTCAATTTTCAAATCAAACATTGACACACACACATACTCAACCAAATTCGAGTCATAGCCATATATGTCCTTATCTGTCTAGTACTGTTATATGTACGGCCGTCTGTTAGTTAGTCTGAGAAGAACAAGAAAAGAAAAACCGTCATGACACACACATGCACATGCGTGGTGTCGAACGACGAAAATACACTCACTTATATCTATCGATTGCATATTATTATCGTTATGATTTCAAAAAAAGAAAAAAAGGCGAAGAAGACGAAACTCGACGAACGTCACACATGAGCGAATCTTTCCTGTTTTGTTCGATCGAGTGTATCAAAACGAACAGATTTGTGTAAGCTTATAATCAAGTCGATT
>ERZ781399.4527-NODE-4527-length-9951-cov-3.288399_pt1 | contig 9951 bp, 9 predicted proteins | sample MGYA00511014_ERZ781399 | MGnify/ENA primary metagenome ERZ781399 (study PRJEB29847, sample SAMN06458254) | wastewater metagenome | isolation source: Wastewater bioreactor | place: South Africa: Cape Town | study: EMG produced TPA metagenomics assembly of the... | reverse complement strand
GCGCGCGATGAGCGACGTGATCTTGAACCGGTCGGCGATGACGCGACCGATCAGGGGGTCCGGTGCCCCTGATTTCGTCGCTGCCGCCTGACCCTCGGACATCGTGCTCGGAGCTCCGGTTCTCGATCAAGGAGAAGTGGGCGCAAACCCATGAAAAATAAGAGACGCCCGCGCGCTAAGTCTGCCTGTCGAGCTAGTGGGTGTCAACGCAGGCCACCCTCCTGAAATGGGCGCGAGACACTCGCCTCCTCATACGTCCCCCGGACGGGCTTTTCCCCGGCATTCGTCGGCGGATCGGGCGCCCCGGCAGAGCCCGGTGGGGCGGCGTTTCCCAAGAAACGCGCGTTGTCCGGCCCCGTCGATTTCGGCTAGCTTTCCCGCCGTCATGCACGTTCACAAGATCCGCCAGGCACTTTTCGCCCTCCTCGCCGCGATCGCGACGCTCGTCTTCTTCCCGCGCGACGCACACGCGGTGGGGACGTTCAAGTTGAGGAGCACCGAGGCGAACGAAGTCTCGGGCGCGTGGCACCTCTACGTGACGATCGAGCTCCCGAAGGCGCCGCTCACCGCGCACCAGTCGATGAAGTTCCTCTTCACGAAGACGATGGTGTACGAGCGCTCGCTCATCGACGGTCACAACGAGCCCGTCCTGAACCGCCAGGCACTCCAGAACCAGACGCCGAGCGTCGAGAGCCTCGACGTCGACTTCGCTGATCCGAGCGGCAAGATCTTCAAGGGCACACGCTTCGACTTCGGTCTCACCCGCGCGCGCGGCTACGAGGCCGGCGAGTACAAGGTCGAGGTCCGCACCTCCGACGGAACGACCATCGGCACGCCGGCGCGTCTTGTCCTCAAGGGCGACAACCCCGTCGTCGACCGCCGTGCGATGGCGTTCAACGCCAAGGAGAAGAGCATCAAGAAGGTCGACGCCTACGATGCCGGCGCCAACCAGGCGAAGAACGACGAGGAGCCCGTCGCCCCGGCCTCGAACGGCCCGAGCGAGGTCACCCCGACCGGCACCGCGACCGGCTTCGTCCCGCCGGAGGGGCTCGAGGAGACGGACGAGGAGAAGCTCAAGACCCGCAACCCGAAGGGCTGCGGCTGCGAGGTCGTCGGCCTCGGTCCGACGACCGCGTTCGGCGGTCCCGGGACCGCGCTGCTCTCCCTCGTGCCCGCGCTCGGACTCGGCATCGCGGCCGCGCGTCGTCGCTCGTCGCGTCGCTCCGCCTGACCCGATGACGCCCGACGAGGCGATCAAGCGCGCCGAGAGCGGCGACCTCCTCCCCGTCTGGCTCCTCTCCGGCGAGGAGCGGCTCCTTCGTGATCAGGCGCTTGCCGCGATCACGAAGGCCGCGCTCGCCGGCGGCCTCGCCGAGTTGAACCTCGACAAGTTCACCGCCGGCGAGACGCCGGTCGACAAGGTCCTCGCCGCAACGCGCACCGTGCCGATGATGGCGAAGCGGCGCGTCGTCGTCGTGCGCGGCCTCGAGCGCTGGGACTCGAGCGCCTCCGAGGAAGGCGCGAGCGAGGAGGTAGACATCAAGGCGCTGCCCCCGCTCGATCGCCTCGCGGAGTACGCGAAGACTCCGATCGACACCACCTGCATGATCCTCGTCGCCCAGAAGCTCGACGGGCGACGCAAGCTGGTGGCGCTCGCGAAGAAGGCCGGCTTCCTCGTCGACTGCGCGGCGGTGGATGGTCGGCGCCTCCCCGGTTGGATCAAGCAGCGCGCGGAGGCGAAGGGGCACACGATCGATGCGGACACGTGCGAGCTCATCGCCGAGATCGCCGGCCCGGACCTCTCCTATCTCGACGACGTCCTCGAGCGACTCTCGCTCTACGTCGGTCCCGACAAGCCGATCACCGAGGACGCGGTCTCCATCTGCGTCACCCGGGTGAAGCTCGCCGATACGTGGAAGCTCGTCGACGCCGCGAGCACGAAGGACCTCGGCAAGGTGCTCGCGCTCTTCGCCGACGTCTACGATCCGCGCGATCGCGGCCTCCCGCTCGTCGGCGCGATCGCGTGGTCGCTCCGCCAGCTCCTCAAGCTCGAAGCCGCCCTCCGCGACGGCGCGAGCATCGACGACGCCGCGCGACGCGCCGGCATCTACCCCGTTCCGGCCGCGCGAGCTCGAGCGCTGGCTCGTGGTGGTGCAGGACACCGACGTCGCCCTCAAGGGCTCGCGCCGCCCACCGGACGCGATCCTCGAGGAGATGTTCGTGCGCCTCTGCCGGCGCGCGGCCTGATCGCTCGGCTCGGCTCCCGGCCCCGCGTCAGCGCTTGTCGAGCCTCTTCTTCAGCGCCGCGAGCTCGTCGTCGACCTCCTTCTCGACGCGCGCGCGCTTGGCTTCGCGCTCGTCCGCGGCCCGCTTCTCTTCCGCGGCGCGCTCCTTCACGCGGCGGTCGGCGGCGCGCAGGCGCTCGCCGACCTCCTCCTGCTTTCGCTGCCGCGCCTCTTCCTTGCGCTTGCGCTCCGCCCGGGAGTCCGAGCTCTTCGGTGCATCGTCATCGTCCCGCGGCGGGAGCTCGTCACGCTCCCCGAAGAGCGCCTCCTCGAGCTTCCGCCCCGCGTCCTTCGCGACGGAGACCGCGGTCTCCGCGCCCTTCTTCGCGACAGCCTTCGCCGCTGCAGCGCCTTGCTTCGCGGCGCGCTCGGCGAGCTTGTCGGTGACGCGGTCCTTCAGCTTGTCGAAGAGGCCCATGGTCGAATCATACTCGCCTCTCGCGCGCGCGCGGAGCCAGAGAGCGGGATCGGGCCGGGCGACGACCTCAGTGGAGGTTCTTGTAGAGCGCAAACGTCGCGCCCGTCGGGTCCTGCACGACCGAGAAGCGACCAAGGTTCGGGATGTCCGTCGGAGGCATCAGCGTCTTTCCACCGAGGGCGTTCGCCTTCTTCGTGCTCGCATCGCAGTCGGCGACCTCGATGTACGCGAGCCAGTGCGAAGGGACACCTTGCATGTGCGGGGGCATCGGCATCATCCCGCCGATGTTCTTGGGATCGCCCGGCAGCTTGAACAGCGTGTACGTGCCCATCGGGCCCATGTCGACGGCCTCGGCCTGCCAGCCGAACGTGCTCGTGTAGAACTTCGCGGCAGCGGCGGTGTCCGTGGTGAAGACCTCGTTCCAGCAGAGCGCGCCGGGCTCGTTCTTCAGCCCCGAGCCGATGTGCCCCTTCGCCTGCCAGATGCAGAAGGCCGCTCCGGTCGGATCCTCGAGGACGGCCATCCGGCCGACGTCCATCACGTCGAACGGCTCCTTCAAGACCGTGGCGCCGTTCTCCACGGCCTTCTTCGCGGCCGCGTCGGCGTCGTCGACCGTGATGTACGAGGCCCAGTTGGGCGGAACCATCGCCGCCATCTCCTTGCCCATCTCGAAGAGGCCGGCGACGTGGTGCTCGCCGAGCTTCGCCATCGAGTAGGTCATTCCCGGCCCCGCCGGCATGTCGTCGAACGTCCAGCCGAGGAGCCCGGCGTAGAAGGGCTTGGCCTTTGCGGCATCCGTCGTCGCGAGCTCGATCCAGGAGAACGTGCCGTGCTTGTAGCTCGTCTGGGTTGCCATGGTGCGATCCGTCATAGCCCAACCGAGCTAGCTTGTGGGTGCAGGGCGGCACGGCTCGCCATGGAGGGGCGCGGCGGCCGGGCGCGACGCTCGGGCTCGAAAACCCCGGACAACCCCAGGCTCCGCTCGGGCATCAGAGCTTGCGCACCGCGGCCATGGATGACAGAACGCCACGTCGGCCTTAGGGTTTGCGGTGGCTCAGAGCCGTTTCGCCGGCCCTTTCGCACGTAAGTACTCGGAATCAGCAGGAGAGCATTGAGATGCACGTCCCCGAGAGGGTGATCCGGCCTCAGATTCAGACCCGGTGGCTCGCTTCGGCCGAGCTCCCGACCCGCTTCGGTCAGTTCAACACGCACGTGTTCAGGACGACGGAGCCAGGCGACGGCGCATGCTTCAAGGAGCACGTGGCGCTCGTCTACGGCGACATCCGCGGGCACGAATCCGTGCCGGTCCGAATCCACTCCGAGTGCATGACCAGCGAGGTCTTCGGCTCGCTGAAGTGCGATTGCAAGGAGCAGCTCGATCACGCCATGGCCGAGGTGGCGCGACGCGGCGCGGGCGCGATCCTCTATCTCCGCCAGGAAGGGCGCGGGATCGGGCTCGCCAACAAGATCCGCGCCTACCAGCTCCAGTCGCAGGGGCACGACACCGTGGACGCGAACCGCCTGCTCGGGCTCCCGGACGACGCGCGCGAGTACAACGCTGCCGCTCACATGCTCGAGCACTTCGAGGTGAAGAGCGTGCTCCTGATGACGAACAACCCTGCCAAGGTCGACGCCCTCGCCGCCCTCGGGGTGATCGTCACCGGCCGACTCCCGGTCGTCGTGCCGCCGAACCCGTTCTCGCGTCAGTACCTCGAGACGAAGCGCGCGCGCATGGCGCACGAGCTCCCGGTCCGTTGCGACCAGAGCGAGGCGTCGCTCTCGCACGGCGAAGCGGAATAGCGGGCCGACAGACGGCGCCGAGTGAGCCACCGCCGTTCCCAGCCGGACGGCCGTGGCGGTAGACCCCGTAGCCGTGCGTCGCGTACTGTGCGACGCATCGATGGGGCTCCCGAAGAGGCTCGCAACCACTGCCGTGACACGACTCGCGTGGGGGATCACCTCCGCCGCTCTCGTCGTCGCGGGCACGTCCACCACGGCGCATGCGCAAGAGCGCCCCGCGCTCGACATGCGCACGTGGCGGCCGTCCACGGACCCGAACGCGTCGCTCGTCATCGAGCCCGCGGTCACCCCCGGTCCGGGCGTCCTCACCGTCGGTGCTTACGGCCACTATTCGTTCCATCCGCTGACGTTGCACATGCCGGGCGGCAGCGCCGTCGCGCTCCGTCCGCTCGAGCATGTCCTCGGCGTCGATCCGATCGTGAACCTCGGCATCGGCCAGCGCTTCGCGCTCGGCGCGACCATCCCCGTCATCCTCTACCAGGACGGCAAGTCGCCCCTCCCCGCGAGCGTCTCGCAGGTGCCGAGCGTCCCCACGTCCGGGTTCGGCGATCTCGGTCTCTCTCTCAAGGGCGCGATCATCCGCAACGAGCAGGGCGGCTTCGGCCTCGCCGGGCTCGGCTACGTGAGCTTGCCCACCGGCGATCGCGCCGGCTTCTCGGGCGAGGGGGCGCCGACGGCCACCGCGCGCTTGCTTGCGGAATACACGTTGCTCGTCGCCGTGGCGCAAGCCAGCGTCGGCTACAAGCTCCGCACGGAGCACCGCACGTGGCCGGACGCCACCGCGGGCGGTGTCCGCTTCGGTGACGAGATCCCGTGGAGCGTGGGGCTCGCGATGCGGCCAGGCGTCTTCGGGATCGATCCCGGGAACCGACAGCGCTTCGAGGTCGGCCTCCACGGCTGGCTGCCTGCAGGGCCCGTCGGGCCGTTCGGCTCCGGCGATCCGGGCAGCGCGGCGCTGTCTCCCGTGCAGCTCGCAGTGAGCGATCGGATCGAGCTCGGTCACTACCGCGACACGTTCGTCACGATCGGCGGCGAGATCGGGCTCAACCAGGCCGTCGGCGTGCCCGCCTTCCGCGCGATCGTCGGCGTGGGCTGGACGCCGCGCGCACACGACCTCGACGGAGACGGCATCAAGGACGACGTCGACGGCTGCCCCGAGATCCCGGAGGACAAGGACGGCTTCGAGGACTCCGACGGCTGCCCCGAGATCGACAACGACGACGACGGCATCATCGACCGGGAGGACGCCTGCCCGAACGTGAAGGGCGTCCCGTCGAGCGATCCGAAGAAGAACGGCTGCCCGATCGCCGATGCCGACGGCGACGGCATCGAGGACGCGCTCGACGCCTGCCCGAAGGAGAAGGGCCAGAGCTCGACCGACCCGAAGCGAAACGGCTGCCCCGCGCGCGATCGTGACGGTGACGGCATCGACGACTCGCTCGACAAGTGCCCCGACCAGCCGGAGGATCGCGACGGCTTCGAGGACGAGGACGGCTGCCCCGATCCCGACAACGACCGCGACGGTATCGCCGACAAGGACGACGCCTGTCCGAACACCGCCGGTGTGCGCTCCACCGATCCGGCGCGTAACGGCTGCCCGAGCTCCGATCGCGACGGCGACACGTTCGAGAACGACGTGGACAAGTGCCCCGACGACGCCGAGGTCTTCAACGGGGTCGACGACGAAGACGGCTGCCCGGACGAAGGCGGCAAGCCGCTCGTCGTGATCGATGCCAAGCGCAAGGTCCGCCTCGCGTCGCCGATCAAGCTGGCCGGAACGCCGGCGCTGCCGGAGGTCGATCCGTCGAGCATGCCGGTGCTGCGCGCGCTCGCGCTGGAGCTGCACCGCCATCCCGACTGGACGCTCGCCGTCGGCGCACGACCGGGCGCAGGCGCGGACGCGCAGCTCGACGCTCTCGCACGGAGTTTCGCGATCGTGCGCGCGCTCTCCAACCTCTCGCATCGCGACGGCGTCGCCGAGACGGTCGGCTGGGACGCGGTGAAGAACCAGCCGCAGGCGGAGACGGGCATCGCCTTCCTCGTCCTCGTGATGCCGAAACCCTCACCCAGCGCGCCCGCTCCGGCCGCGCCGGCGCCAGCGCCGAAGCCATGAGACGGAGCGCCGTTCGGCTCGCGCTCTTCGCGCTCGCGACGTCGTTCGCGATCGCCGCGGACGCGCAGCCCGGGCGGTCCTCCACCACGAAGCGCCCGACGAGCCCGGCCACCGCGCCCACCGGCCCGACGAACCTCCGCGCGCACGTCGGCACCGACAACGCTGCTCGTCTCCTCCGGAGCACCGATCCCGACGAGCGGATTCGCGGCATCCAGCGAGCCGCGTCGATCGGCACGCCCGAGGCGATCGCGCTCCTCGTCGAGTCCCTCGAGCGAAGCCCGCAGATCAAGGCGGACACCCGCGCACTGCTCGAGATGGCGCGCGGCCTCGCTCGGTTCGCCGATCAGGAGCGCGCACGCACGGGCCTCCTCGCGATCGTGGGGACCGGCAGCCCGGGTCTCGCAGGGCGGCTTCCTACGACGCGCCCATCGAGCACGGCCGACTCGCTCGAGGAAGGCGATCCGATCGCTCGCGCGGAGCTCGCACGGGAGGTCGCGGCGATCGCCCTCGCGCGCTCGGGAGGCGATCGTGCGCTCGAGGCGCTCTACGGCGCGGCGCGCGGCGGCGGTAGCGGTCAGACCGCGGCGATCCTCGCGCTCGCAAAACATCCACCGCGCGATCCGGGGTTCTTCGGCAGCGCCGGCGCGTCGATGCCCGCGGCTGTCGCTCGCCTACTCGGTCAGCTCGGTGACCTGCGCGCGCTCGACGTGATCCATGCAGCGGCGCGCTCGACGGACGTCGGCGTCCGATGCGCCGCCCTCGTCTCGCTCGCGGAGCTCGGCGATCTGCGCGCGGTCCCGCTCGCACGGGCGGCGATCGCGGAGAGCGACGTCCGGCTCCGCGCCGCGTCCGGCGAGGCCTTCATCCTGCTCTCCGCCCCGGAGCGCTTCAAGGCGACCGCCGCGATCCTCGCCGACGACGCGACCACGGCGATCGGCATCGAGATGGCCGAGCGGGTCTTCAATCCCGAGATCACGAAGCTCGTCGCCGCGCGCGCGTGGTCGCATCCCGATCGCGAGCTCCGCGCCGCCGCGGTGCGCGCGCTCGGTCGCTCCCCGGATCCGGAGGCCGCCAAGGCGCTCGTCGCTCCCCAGCTCCTGGGCGATCCGGAGCTCGCCTATCACGCGATCCTCGCGCTCGCTCGATCGCCGGCGCCGAACGCGGGCGCCCTGATCGGCAGCCTGCTCCCGACGCGCTCTGCGACGCTCGCGGTCCGCGCATACGTCGTACGGGCGCTCGTCCGCGGAGAGCGCGCGGGCTCGTCCGACGATGTCGTGCTCCGCCTCGCGCGCTCGCGCTCCGAGGCGGACCGCGCGCTCGGGACCTTCGCGCGCGTCGCCCTCGGCGATGCCGACGCGGAAGACTTCCTCGACGACAAGGACGCGCGCATTCGCCGAGCTGCCGCGATGGCATCGATGGCTCGTCCCGCGTCGCGAAGCCTCCAGCGCGCGCTGCTCGCACGCCTCACGAAAGAAGAGGATCCGATCACGCGACAGGTGCTCGCCATCGGTCTGTACGGCGGCGATCCCGACGGGACGGTGAAGACCTCCACGCTCGTCGATCGCGCAGAGTCGGCCGGAGGGGACGCGCCGCTCGCCGCGCTCGCGCTCGCGCGACGCGCGGACGAGACGACGTCACGCAAGATCGGCCAGCTCCTCGGCTCCAAGGACGCCGTCCTGCGCGCCCATACGGCGCGGGGCCTCGCGGTGGCCAACCTGCCGGACGCGACCGGACGGCTCGCGGATCTCTACACCTACGAGACGGACGTCGGGGTCCGACGCGCAGCCGTTGCTGCGCTCGCTGCGCGCGCGCAGGATGCGAAGGCACCGGCGCGGCGGGAGACGCTCGAGATTGCGGCCGAGCTCGATCCCGATGGCCCCGTCCGTCAGGCCGCGCGGCGCGCGCTCGCGGGCGCGACGACGCCGTTCGCGGAGCCGGCTGTGCACGAGATCGCTTGGCTGCGCATCACGCGCGACGGCGGTCAGCCGCCGGGCGAGGCGTTCGCCGGCTCGGTCGTGCGTTCGGACGGGCTCGCGGTGCCGATCGTCTTCGACGAAGAGGGCTTCGCGCTCGTTCCTGGCCTACCGCCGGGCGAGGCGCGGCTGGTGCTTGCGCCCAGGCTTCCGGCGTATAAGGAGACGAAGAAGCCGTGAGTGACGAACGCGACTCCAAGAAGAAGGCGGCCGACCTCTCGTTCGAGGACGCGGTGAAGCGCCTCTCGGAGATCGTCCAGAAACTCGAAAGAGGAGACCTCCCGCTCGAGGAGTCGCTCCTGCTCTTCGAGGAAGGCGTCGGTCTGTCGCGCGCCTCGCAGGACAAGCTCGACTCGGCGCAGAAGCGCGTGGAAGAGCTCCTCGGCCTCGATCGCGACGGGAAGGCGCGCACGGTCCCGTTCGAGACCCGCGGCGATCGCGAGAGCTGAGCGCTCGAGCGCACCTCCCGCGCGAGGTCGAGGGCCGCAGCCCCGCGACGCCGTGGGCGCAGCCGACCGCGCGCCGCGGCGGCCGTTCTCCCACGGCCGAGGTCGACGTCCCCCTCGACGAACGCCGGGACCGACCCCATGTACCGGCGCCATGAACGACCGAATACACCGCCGCGAGGCGCTTCGCAGCCTCGCTACGTTCTCGCTCTCCATCATCGCCCCGGCCGCGCTCGTGGGATGCTCCAAGAAGACGAGCTGCCTCGACGTGACCGGTATGTCGCCCGACGAAGTCAGCCAGCGCTCCCAAATCGCCGACTACGTCGACGTGACCCCGGACGCCGCCAAGAAGTGCTCGCGCTGCCTGCACTACGTACCGGCCGCGCCGAACGCCTGCGGCGGCTGCAAGGTCGTGAAGGGGCCCATCAACGCAGAGGGCACCTGCAAGCTGTTCGTCGCAAAGCCAGCCTGAGCTCGAGCACCTCCGAGTCGCCTCCCCGACGCCCGAACATCGCGTCGCGTTCGGCGCACCGCCGCGCGATCGAGCGGGCGCCGGCAAGGAGGATTGCCGCCGAAGAGCGCCCTCGGTCGCGTGTGAGAGGCATCCCCCCCGTATTTCTGCCATCCTCCGGGGAGATGGTTGCTTCACGTCTTCCCCTTCTCCGTGGCGTCGTGGGCTGCGCGCTCGTCGTCACTGCTTGCAGCACCTCCACCGAAGGGCACGACGCGTCGCCGCCGCTGACCGGGCCGATGGTGAATCACATCCTGTCGACGGGTCAGTCGAACTCGATCGGTTTCGCCGCGCACACGGTCCTCTCGCTCGAGCAGCCCTTCGAGAACCTCATGTTCGACACGGGCGTGATCACCGCATCGAGCTGCGACGACGAAGGCTGTCGCGTGTACGAGAAGCCCCGGT
>ERZ781399.4519-NODE-4519-length-9966-cov-55.176571_pt1 | contig 9966 bp, 9 predicted proteins | sample MGYA00511014_ERZ781399 | MGnify/ENA primary metagenome ERZ781399 (study PRJEB29847, sample SAMN06458254) | wastewater metagenome | isolation source: Wastewater bioreactor | place: South Africa: Cape Town | study: EMG produced TPA metagenomics assembly of the... | reverse complement strand
ACACCGCGCCAGAGACGGGCGATCATGCGCGCCGCAGCGACCAGCGCAGCATGACGAGGCCGGCGACGATCATCGGCAGCGAGAGCCACTGCCCCATCGAGAGGCCGAACTGGAGCAGGCCGAGAAAGCTGTCGGGCTCGCGCGTGAATTCGACGAGAAAGCGCAGGCTGCCGTAACCGATCAGAAACACGCCGGAGACGGCACCGGCCGGGCGCGGCTTCGCCGAGTAGAGCCACAGGATGACGAACAGCAGCAGGCCCTCGCCGGCAAGCTCGTAAAGCTGCGAGGGATGGCGCGCGATACCGTCGCCCGCCTGCGGAAAGATCATGCCCCACGGCAGGTTGGTGGTGCGTCCCCACAGTTCGCCGTTGATGAAGTTGCCGAGTCGGCCGGCGGCGAGGCCCAGCGGCACCAGCGGCGCGATGAAGTCGGTGACGGCGAGCCAGCGCAGCTTGTAGCGGTGCGCGAACAGCGCCATCGCGATGATGACGCCGAGGAAGCCACCGTGAAAGCTCATGCCGCCTTCCCAGACCTTGAAGATGTCGAGCGGATGGGCCAGATAATCGCCGGGCTTGTAGAACAGCACGTAGCCGAGCCGGCCGCCAAGGATGACGCCGAGCACGCCGTAGAACAGCACGTCGTCGAGCATTCTGGCGTTCCAGCCGGTCCACGGCCGGTGCGCGATGCACCAGCGCCCGAGCAGGATGACCTGGACGAAGGCGACGAGATACATGAGGCCGTACCAGTGGATGGCAACGGGTCCGAGCTGCAGGGCGACGGGATCGAATTGTGGGGCGAGCATGAGGGAGGGATTCAGGGATCGGGATTCGGGGAGGCCAAAGCGTGGGTAAAATGACGGCTGATTATAGATTGCCTGAGTGACCATCATGCCCGACTATCGTTCCTGGACCACCACCCGCGGCCGCAACATGGCGGGAGCGCGTGCGCTGTGGCGCGCCACCGGCATGAAGGATGCCGACTTCAGCAAGCCCATTATCGCGATCGCCAACTCGTTCACCCAGTTCGTGCCGGGGCATGTACACCTGAAGGACATGGGCCAACTGGTCGCCCGCGAGATCGAGGCAGCGGGCGGCGTGGCCAAGGAATTCAATACCATCGCGGTGGACGACGGCATCGCCATGGGCCATGGCGGCATGCTGTACAGCCTGCCGAGCCGCGACCTCATCGCCGACTCGGTCGAATACATGGTCAACGCCCACTGCGCCGACGCGCTGGTGTGCATTTCCAACTGCGACAAGATCACCCCGGGGATGCTCAACGCCGCGCTGCGGCTGAATGTCCCGACCGTGTTCGTCTCCGGCGGGCCGATGGAAGCCGGCAAGGTGGTGTGGGAATCCAAAACCATCAAGCTCGACCTGGTCGATGCCATGGTGTCGGCGGCCGACGCCAAGTTCAGCGACGACAAGGTCAATGAGCTGGAGCGCTCGGCCTGCCCGACCTGCGGCTCGTGCTCAGGCATGTTCACCGCCAACTCGATGAACTGCCTGACCGAGGCGCTGGGACTTTCGCTGCCGGGCAACGGCTCGCTGCTGGCGACCCACGCCGACCGCAGAAACCTGTTCCTCGCCGCCGGCCGCCTGATCGTGAAGAACGCACGGCGCTATTACGAGGACGGCGACACCCGCGTGCTGCCGCGCGCGATTGCCAGCTTCGACGCCTTCGAGAACGCCATCGCGCTCGACATCGCGATGGGCGGTTCGACCAACACCGTGCTGCACCTGCTGGCCGCCGCGCACGAGGCCGGAGTCGATTTCACGATGCAGGATATCGACCGCATGAGCCGCCGCGTGCCGCATCTGTCCAAGGTCGCGCCGTCGATCCAGACCTACCACATGGAAGACGTGCACCGCGCCGGCGGCGTGATGGCGATCCTCGGCGAGCTGGAGCGCGGCGGGCTGGTGCATCGCGAGTGCTGATGAAATCGCTCGGCGAGCAGATCGACGTCTACGACATCCGCCGCACCCAGGACAAGGATGTGAAAGACTATTTCCGCGCCGCGCCCGGCGGCGTGCCGACGCAGACCGCGTTCTCGCAGGATCGCCGCTTCGCCAGGCTCGACGACGACCGCGCCAACGGCTGCATCCATGACCTCGAACACGCCTATTCGAAGGAAGGCGGGCTGGCGGTGCTGTACGGCAACCTCGCGCTGGACGGCTGCATCGTCAAGACGGCGGGCGTGGACGAAAGCATCTGGAAATTCTCCGGCCCGGCACGCGTGTTCGAATCGCAGGACGCGACGGTGGAAGCCATTCTCGGCGGCCACATCCAGCCCGGCGACGTCGTGGTGATCCGCTACGAAGGCCCGCGCGGCGGTCCCGGCATGCAGGAAATGCTCTACCCGACCTCGTACCTGAAATCGAAGGGCCTCGGCGCGGCGTGTGCGCTCATCACCGACGGCCGCTTCTCCGGCGGCACGTCGGGGCTGTCGATCGGCCACGCCTCGCCGGAAGCGGCCGAGGGCGGCGCCATCGGCCTGATCGAGGAAGGCGATACCATCGAGATCGACATCCCCAGGCGCACGATCAACGTCGCGCTAAGCGATGCCGAACTCGACCGCCGCCGCGCCGCGATGGACGCGAAAGGCGCGCAGGCCTGGAGGCCGGTCAATCGGGTGCGCGAAGTATCGGCCGCGCTGCGGGCCTACGCGGCGATGGCCACCAGTGCGGCGTTTGGCGCCGTGCGCGACGTCAGCCTGGTCGAGCATCCGACCGAAGCGCAGGCGCACGCCGATCCGCTGGCGCGCTTTGTCATTCCGGGCCAGTTGAGTTTCCGTACCGGTGCGGGAGGGCTGACCTACGCCGACATCGACAACCATGATGGCCGCGCGACGATCTGCCTGCAGGGCGCGCACGTAGTGAGCTTTCGCCCCAAGTCGCAACAGGAACCGGTGGTGTGGGTGTCCGATGCCGCCCGATTCGCGCCGGGCAAATCCATCCGCGGCGGTGCGCCGGTGTGCTGGCCGTGGTTCGGCGCGCACGCCAGCGAGGCGTCGTTCCCCGCGCACGGTTTCGCGCGCACCGTGCCGTGGACCGTGACCGGCAGCCGCAAACGCAACGACGCCCGCACCGAGATCACCTTGCAGTTGGCGGACAACGAACAGACCCGCGCGCAGTGGCCGCATGCCACGCGGCTGTCGTTGACGGTCATCGTCGGCGACAAGCTGGAGATGCATCTGGTGACGACCAATACGGGCGATGTGCCGATCCAGATCGGCGAAGCGCTGCACACCTATTTCCACATCAGCGACATCGGCAGCGTGAAAATCGCCGGGCTGGAAGGCGCGACGTACCACGACAAGGTCGACCACTTCGCCACCCGGAAACAAAACGGCGCCATCGGCTTCGACGGCGAAGTCGACCGCGTCTACGTCAATACGCCGGCCGATTGCGTGATCGAGGATGCAGGCCTCAAGCGCCGCATCCGCATCGCCAAGACCGGTTCGCAATCCACCGTCGTGTGGACGCCGTGGACGGAAAAAGCCGGGAAGATGGGCGACATGGGCCGCGGCAAATCCGGCGCCGGCTGGCGCGAAATGGTCTGCGTCGAGTCGGCCAACGCGATGGACAACGTCGTCACCGTCGCGCCGGGCGAGACGCATATGCTGGCGGTGACGTACAGCGTCGAGGCTTTGTAATTCTTAATCCGCGAATACCCGCAGGGCATATAAGGACGCGAAAGAAAACCCAAAGGACCAGATAAGCTCGATGAATTTCTTCGCGTCCCTTCGCGTACTTCGCGGATAAATGTTTTTAGTCAGGGAGAAATCATGCGCGTGATTCTGGTGGCCAACCCCAAGGGCGGCAGCGGCAAGACGACGCTATCGATCAACCTGGCCGGCTATCTGGCGTCAAGGAATGAACGCGTGGCGATGCTCGATCTCGACCGGCAGAAGTCCGCGACCCAATGGCTGGCGATGCGCGATGCCAGCTTGCCGGCGATCGATCTGATGCACGAAGGACAGAAGGCGGTCAGCGACTGGCTGGTGATCGATTCGCCCGCGGGACTGCATGGCAAGAACCTGGTGCGTGCGCTGAAGCTGGCGCACAAGGTGGTGGTCCCGATCGCACCGTCTTTATTCGACATTCGCGCCAGCCAGGATTTTCTCGCCGCGTTGCATACCGAAAAAGCGACGCGCAAGGGGCATGCCCTCGTCGGCGTGGTGGGGATGCGGGCCGACCCGCGCACCCGCGCCGGCGTCACGCTGGAGCAGTTCATGGCACAGCAGGACCTGCCGGTACTCGCGTATCTGCGCAACACCCAGCATTACGTCAACGCCGCGTTCGAGGGCAAGAGCCTGTTCGACCTGCCGCACCACGTCGCCGAGCGCGACATGGAGCAATGGCGGGGGCTGATCGACTGGCTGGTGGCCTGAGTCGCTTTTCTCCTCGCCCGCTCGCGGGCGAGCACTCTGAAGGGTATCAAAGCGCCTCGCGCGCCCAAACCGCCCTCACCCCAACCCTCTCCCGCAAGCGGGCGAGCACCCTGAAGGGCATAAAGGAGCAAACGATGCACTGCGTGCGCCCAAACCGCCCTCACCCCAACCCTCTCCCGCAAGCGGGCGAGGGAGCAAACGATGCACTGCGTGCGCCCAAACCGATTAATGATCAATGCGCGGTCGGTTTCATCAGATTGACCACGTGAGGCTTGACCACGCTTTTGGTCGACGAGCACGAGCCGTCTTCCGACACGCCGAGCTGGCGTTCGGCTTCATTCAGCAGGTTGATCACGTCGACGTAGAACTTATCGTTCGCCATCATGCGCGCGGTACGGCCGCCTTCGTTGGCGACGAGGACATTGGCGCCGGCATTGATCAGCCACTCCACCACCGACGCGTCGCCGCCGCCGGCGGCCAGCATCAGCGGGGTGATGCCGAAGAAGATGCGCTCGTCGAGCGAGGCGCCGGCGTCAGCCAGTATTTCGACGACCTCGACATAGCCGTGGTCGGTCTCATCGTTGTAGGCGGCCCGGGCAAGCGCCGTCCAGCCCGACGGCGCCTTGGCGTTGACGTCGGCGCCGGCGGCCAGCAGCACCTGAACCGCGGCCACATGGCCGCCGTGTGCCGCGTGCATCAACGCGGTTTCGCCGGCCTCGTCGACCATGGCGGGATCGGCGCCGGCTTCGAGCTGTGCTTTGATTTGGGCGGAATCGCCCGAGCGGGCGGCATCGAATAGTGCCTGGGACATGTTGAGCTCCTGCTTGGTGTGGGGGATTGCAATAAGCGTACAATTGTTGACTTATTTAATCAACTATTAATCTGCAAGGTTCCGCCGCCATGCCCAACCGTCTTGCCACCGAGCCCAGTCCCTATCTGCTGCAGCACGCCGGCAACCCGGTCGACTGGTACCCATGGGGCGAGGAGGCCCTGGAAAAAGCGCGCCGCGAGGACAAGCCCATCCTGCTGTCGATCGGCTATTCGGCCTGCCACTGGTGCCATGTGATGGCGCACGACTGCTTCGAGGATGCCGAGGTCGCGGCGGTGATGAACCGCCTGTTCGTCAACATCAAGGTTGACCGCGAGGAGCGGCCCGACCTCGACCAGATTTACCAGACCGCGCATCAGCTCTTGACCCGGCGCGGCGGCGGCTGGCCGCTGACGGTGTTCCTGGCGCCCGACCAGACGCCGTTCTTCGCCGGTACCTATTTTCCCAAGACGCCGCGTTACCAGTTGCCCGGCTTCATCGACCTGATGGAAAACGTCGCGCGCGCCTGGCACGAACGGCGCGGCGAAGTGCTGGCGCAGAACGAGGCGGTGCGCGCCGCGCTCGCGCAGCAGCAGCCGGATGCGGGCATGCAGGAAACGCTGACCGATGCGCCGATCAAGCAGGCTGTACACGATCTCGCGCAGGCCTTCGACCCGGTGTGGGGCGGTTTCTCGCGTGCGCCCAAGTTCCCGCGTCCCGGCGAACTGTTCTTTCTGCTGCGGGAGGCGCAAAGAAGCGGCCATGCGCAGGCGCGCGACATGGCGCTGTTCACCCTGCGCAAGATGGCGTCGGGCGGCGTGGTCGATCAGCTCGGCGGCGGCTTCTGCCGTTATTCCGTCGATGAGCAGTGGGTCATCCCGCACTTCGAGAAGATGCTCTACGACAACGGCCCGCTGCTGCATTTGTATGCCGACGCCTGGGCGCTGAGCGGCGAAGCCCTGTTCAGGGATACCGCGGAAGGCATCGTCGACTGGCTGTTGCGCGAGATGCGCGCACCGCAGGGCGGTTTCTATTCGGCGCTGGATGCCGACAGCGAAGGCCATGAAGGCAAATTTTACGTGTGGACGCCCGATGAGGTGCGCGCGCTGCTGACACCCGAGGAATACGCCGTGGCGAGCCCGGTATACGGTTTCGACGGACCGCCCAATTTCGAGAATGCCTACTGGAATCCGGTGCTGGCACGTTCGTTGGGCGAGGTCGCGGCCGAGCTTGGGCTGGCCGAAGAAACCGCCGCCGCGCGGATGCAAAGCGCCCGCGCCAAGCTGTTTGCCGCGCGCGCGACGCGCGTGCGCCCCGGGTGCGACGACAAGCAGCTCACCAGCTGGAATGCGCTGATGATCGCCGGGCTGGCGCATGCCGGGCGCGTGATGGCGCGTGCCGACTGGATCGATGCCGCACAGGATGCGATCGATTTCCTGCATCGGAATGTGTGGCGCGACGGGCGTCTGCTCGCCAGCAACAAGCACGGCGAGGCACGGCTGAACGCCTACCTCGACGACTACGCGTTCCTGCTCGATGCCCTGCTGGAGACCCTGCAGGCCGGCTACCGCGAGGCCGACATGGCCTGGGCACGCGAACTCGCCGATGCCCTGTTGAGGCATTTCGAGGATGCCGACGCGGGTGGATTTTTCTTCACCAGCCACGACCATGAAGCGCTGATCACGCGCCCCAAGCCCGGCTATGACAACGCCACGCCGTCGGGCAACGGCGTGGCGGCGTTCGCCCTGCAGCGGCTCGGGCATCTATTGGGCGAGACGCGCTACCTCGACGCCAGCGTGCGCTGCCTGAACCTGTTCCATGCACACCTGATCCAGCAGCCGATCGCCTATCCGACGCTGTTGGCCGTGCTCGACGAGGCGCTGCAGCCGCCGCGCGTCATCCTGCTGCGCGGCCCGCACGCCGCATTGAACGAGTGGGTGGCAGCGCTGACGCCGAAACTTGGCGCACGCGACCTGATGCTGACACTGCCCAATGGACTGGCGTTGCCTGACGCGCTGTCGAGGCCGGAAGTGGATCACGCTGTCGCCTGGGTCTGCAGCGGCACGGCGTGTCGGCCGCCAGTGAGCGATCTGGCGGCCGTTCTGGAATAACGGTTTATCAGCATTTGCTATTAGGAACCCGCGCCGCCGCCTGCTATCAAACAAACAGTCTGTCTGTCATCAGGGGCGATCATGAGTACACATACCGGACATGCCGTATTCCATCCCCAGACCGCCCACATGGACCTGCCGGGCATCCGCAACGTGAGTTTCGACGCACCTTTCCAGTGGCTGCGCGAAGGGGCCGCGGACCTGCTCAAGGCCTGGCCGCTGAGCCTGTTCTATGGCGTCGTGATAGCGCTGCTGGGCTATGCGCTGACTCATGCCGCAGAGGGCAGACCGCATCTGGCGATGGCGCTGACCTCGGGCTTCCTCTTCGTCGCACCGGTGCTGGCGCTGGTGTTCTACGGCGTCAGCCACCGGCTGGAGCATCACCACAAGCTGCCGCGCCTGTTCGTTCCCCTGCTGGCGTGGCGCGCCAATCCGGGTTCGCTGGGGCTGTTCACCGTGATGCTGCTGTTCGTGCTCATTTCGTGGGAGCGCATCTCTGCCATCCTGGTCGCGCTGTTCCTCAACGGCTCGGGCATCGGCGGACTGTCTGATCTGATGAGCGTCAGTGCAGTGCAGCAGCATACCGACTTCGTCCTGGCCTACGTGGCGTTTGGCGGCGTGCTGGCTCTGATGGTGTTCAGCATCTCGGTGGTGTCGCTGCCGATGATGATGCACCGCAAAGTCGATTTTGCCACCGCGCTGGTGACCAGCTTCATGGCGACCCGCCTCAATTTCCCGGTGATGCTGCTGTGGGGCGCCCTGATTGCCGGCCTGGTCGCCATCGGCATGGCCACCCACTTCATCGCCATGGTGGTGATCTTCCCGTGGCTGGGCCATGCCAGCTGGCATGCCTACCGCACACTGATCGAGCACGAATAACGAAACACAATGTTCTACGGGGCCTGGTAACAAATAGCCAAGCCTCCGTCTTGCGTGGAAGGGGATTTACCTTAATATTGGGGCCGCGAAGATGTCCCGAGCGCGACCAACCCGACTTCCACGGAGACCGTATAAATGAACAAGTTGATGATGACTGCGGCATCGGCTGCGCTGCTGATGATGTCCGGCGCGGCTTCTGCGGACGATCCGGCTGCGGCCATGGCACTCGCCCAGAAGAACGCCTGTTTGTCCTGCCACGGCGTGGACAAGAAGATCGTAGGCCCGGCCTACAAGGACATTGCCCGGAAATATGAGGGCGACAAGACCGCGCATGCCAGATTGGTCGCCAAGGTCAAGACCGGTGGCAAGGGCGTATGGGGAGAGATTCCCATGCCGCCGAACCCGCAGGTCAGCGCCGCGGACACGGACAAGATCATTTCCTGGATTCTGAGCCTGAAATAGTTCGCCCCCCGCCCCTCGACACCACAAGGCCGGCGTTCGCGTCGGCCTTGTGCGTTCCGGGCGCCCCGAAAGCCGGCCGTGGCGGGCTTTGTGGTATAAATCCCACGTTTGATTCTGATGACGGGGGAAGACCGGGATGACGGCTCGAAGGCTGGCTTGGGTAATGGCGGCGGCATTACTGACCGCAGCGTGCGGCGACAAGGCGCAGCAGAAGGACGGCGATCAGGTCGTGTTGATCGGCCAGGCGTCCCCCCTTACCGGGCCGCAGGCACATCTGGGCAAGGACAACGAAAACGGCGCGCGCATGGCGCTGGATGAAATCAACGCCGCCGGACTCACGCTGGGCGGCAGGAAAGTCGTGCTCGAAATGCGCAGCGAGGACGATGCGGCCGACCCCAAAACCGCCACCACCGTGGCCCAGAAGCTGGTCGATGAAGGCGTAGTCGGGGTGATCGGTCACCTCAATTCGGGCGCCACGATCCCGGCTTCCAGGATCTATTCCAGCAACGGCATTCCACAGATTTCCCCCTCGGCCACGGCGGTCGCCTATACGGCAGCGGGCTACAAAACGGCTTTCCGCGTCATGACCAACGATGCGCAGCAAGGCAGCGTACTGGGGAATTACGCCGTGACCAGGCTGGGCGCGAAGAAGATCGCCATCATCGACGATCGCACCGCCTACGGTCAGGGGCTGGCCGACGAAGTCGAGAAGGCGGTCAAGGCGGCCGGCGGCGACGTGGTGGCGCGCGAATACACCTCCGACCGTTCGACCGATTTCATGGCGATCCTCACTTCCATCAAGGGCAAGTCGCCCGACCTGGTGTTCTTCGGCGGCATGGACCCGCAGGCCGCGCCCATGATCAAGCAGATGAAACAACTGGGCATGAAGGCGAAATTCCTCGGCGGCGACGGTGCGCAGACGCCCACCTTCATCGAACTGGCCGGCGCCAGCGCCGAGGGCGCGCTGGCCTCCAACCCCGGCCTGCCGCTCGACGCCATGCCCGGCGGCGCCGCGTTCAAGACCCGGTTCGTGGCCAGGTACGGCACCATCCAGAATTACGCACCCTATGCCTACGATGCCATGCACGTGCTGGTCGCCGCGATGAAGCGCGCTGATTCCAGCGATCCCGCCAAATATCTGGCCGAGTTGCCGAAGACCGATTATCAGGGCGTGACCGGACACATCCGCTTCGACGCCAAGGGCGACCTCGCCGGCGGCGCGGTCACGCTGTACCAGGTGAAGGGCGGCACGTGGCAGCCGCTCGAAACCGTGCAAAGCGGCAAGTAAGCTGAGCTGAATTCAACCGGGTCTC
>ERZ781399.4518-NODE-4518-length-9968-cov-2.632604_pt1 | contig 9968 bp, 5 predicted proteins | sample MGYA00511014_ERZ781399 | MGnify/ENA primary metagenome ERZ781399 (study PRJEB29847, sample SAMN06458254) | wastewater metagenome | isolation source: Wastewater bioreactor | place: South Africa: Cape Town | study: EMG produced TPA metagenomics assembly of the... | reverse complement strand
GGAGTGCGAAGAACTGCTCTGCCGTACGCCACACCGCTTCGGTCGTAGCGACATCCGGCAGCAGTGAGCCGGTTGTTAGCGTCGCGGCAGCATGGGGCACGTATAACTCCGCTGAACCCGAGCCGCTCGCACCCGTGCGGGACTTGGGAGTGCGAGTTCCGGGACGGCCCACTAACTTGTGGACGACAACCGCCCGCGCGGAAACCTCCGAGGCGAGGTCGAGCGCTTTGTCTGCAAAGTCGTGCGCCGGCACCTCTTTCGGCCACCAGTTGCTGTCCGCCGCCAACGAACCGACGAGTGTTCCCACGACTCCGATCGCCGCGACTTGCATGAACAGCGCCTCATGATCGAATCGCAGGTCGAACCCGATGCCGCCTCCTTCGGCGACGCTACTGAGCAACCCGAGGTAGTTGCCATGTCCGCTGTGTGCCAGAACCATGCTTGAGCCGTGGAGTTCTGCACTAGCCAGCAGATTCCGCGAACGAATAAGCAGGGGCGTCCACCGCGAAGTAAGCGGGCTGATCGAGTCTTCGCGAGCTGCGAGGAAGTCTGCGAGCAGTCGTGCGTCGCTCGGTAGCGTGTCGAGCAACGCCCAACCTTGTGCCTGTCCGGTTAGGCCAGCGACGGCGGGCAACGGTTGGAGCCAACGCGTCAGTATCGGACACGTCGTCTGGGTTTGATCGAGTAGGGAACAGATGCCGTCACGTTCGCGTAGGAGTTCGGCAGGTAGCGACTTGAGGCGTTGCGGACGCGAAGAGATCCAGTCCCACTTCAACGCGTCGACGAGCAGACCGCGACTGATTGCCACCATCGCGGTGCCGCCGAACCCCGCCCCGATTAGCGATTCAACGTAGCCGTAGCGGTTTCTAGCTGAGACGAACGCGAGGCCGTTGAGGAACCGGTCCGGGATCGCACCAAGATTGAAGTCGACTGGAAGAGTGTCGAGGTGCAAGCGCAGCGCGCGAGTCGCACGCCGAAGCCGGATCACATCGTCGGGAGCGTCTCGACCATCGGGTCGTACGTCGTCAGCGACGCGGGTCTCATCCCGGATCATTCGTTCCCCTTCAGCCGCCGAAGGTGCGTACATCGGCCCGATCGGTCCAGGCTATTCACCTGCGCGGGCTTCGTCCGTTTCGGGAAGTTAACCCGTGAACGGGCGCAACGCCAAGAAGGTACCTACGCGGGCGGGTTGAGCATGAAGCTCCTGCCAGGTATATGGCCAAGTGGCGCTCTCCGCGCGGCGATGCTTGACCTGAGGACTACTGAGTGGACCGTCCAAGCTTCTGCACGCGCTTCTCGAGAATGTGCTGTAGTTCAGCGACGGACTCATCTGTCAGCAGATCGGGGTTCGCAGCGAGCATCGAGCGCACGTGTTCAGCGAACGCTCGGGGAGTGAGCTCAGCATCGCCTTCGGCGCCGAGTTCATTGAACTCATCGACGACATGTGCGCTCTTGAGGATGCGCGCTTGCTCATCTTGGAATGCGGCCGCAGCGACCATTGCCCGATACCTCGTGGCCCACTCCGCGCTGCTCATGGTGAACTGCGGGTCTGCCACGAGCTCGGACCCCGGCTCGGGAGTGGGTGTGATTTCAGCCTCGATGACCTCAAGAAGCTCAACCATTTCGGCCTCGACCACGACGTCGGGCTGAGCATTCCGGCGCGTGGCGCGCTGCCACGCCCGCCTGATCACGGGCAACGCCGTTTGGTTCCACCAACGACGTACGCGCGGCGCTGCCGCCTGAACTCCAATGATGATCAGCGCGAGCAGGAGCGCGGTGGCCTGCTCAATTAGTTCGCGTTCTTCCGGCGTCAGCTCCCGAGTCGGTGACTCCACGTAGACGGGCGAGTAGGACTCCTCGGGCTCGTCGACCCATTGCCACGCCGCGTGTCCCTTGAGGTTATTGTCCTCGTCGAACAGGTGCCCGGTTACCGCACCATCGTGCTCGCGCGAGGTGCCGAGGTGTTGCCCCTCCGGGACGATCGGCTCGTATGGCATGCGCACATCGTACTGATCCCAGACCTCGCGGAAGGCATCCCGCATTCTTGCGGAAATGAGGTGCCTGGCGTGCGATCGCCTAGGAACCAGCGAACCGAAATGTCGGAACTCTCCGAGATGCTGGTCGGCTGTACGGACGGTCCGCGCGGCAGGAGGTCCGCCATGTCCGCATCGAACACTGCCGCCCTAACTAGAGTGGCTCCTGTGATCAACGGGGAACTGAAGAGCAAGATCAATAACGTCTGGGAGGCCTTCTGGTCGGGAGGCATCAGCAACCCGCTCGAGATCATCGAGCAGATCACGTATCTGCTCTTCATCCGCCGCCTCGACGACATCCAGACCCTCGCCGAGAAGAAGGCGCGCATCACCGGCTCCGACGTCGGACACCCGGTGTTCCTTCCCGGGCAGACGCACATGCGCTGGAGTCAATTCAAGAACGCGTCTCCCGAGGTCATGCACAAGACCATCGCCGAAGACGTGTTTCCGTTCCTTCGCGGTATGGGCGACGGCACCACCTATAGCGAGCACATGAAGGATGCTCGCTTCACCATCCAGAAGCCCGCGCTGCTGTCGAAGGTCGTCGACATGCTCGATGACATCCCGATGGCCGACCGTGATACCAACGGCGACCTGTACGAGTACCTGCTCTCCAAGCTCGCGTCTGCCGGCGTCAACGGGCAGTTCCGCACCCCACGGCACATCATCGACCTCATGGTCAAGATCACAGCGCCTCAGCCTTCTGACGAGATCTGTGACCCGGCGTGCGGCACCGCCGGCTTCCTCGTCGCAGCATCCGAGTACGTCCGTGAGACACACTCAGACGCTCTTCTGGATGCCGCGCAGCGCAGTCATTTCCACCGTTCGATGTTCCACGGCTACGACTTCGACAATGTGATGCTCCGCATCGGCAGCATGAACATGCTGATGCACGGCATCGAGTCGCCCGACATCCGCTACCGCGACTCACTCTCCGAGGGTGCAGCCGCGGATGCCGAGAAGTACACGCTCATCCTCGCCAACCCTCCCTTCGCCGGGTCACTCGATTACGAATCGACCGCGAAAGACCTACAGCGCACGGTCAAGACGAAGAAGACCGAACTGCTCTTCCTCGCGCTCTTCCTGAAGCTCCTCAAGCCCGGCGGACGCGCGGCGGTCATCGTGCCCGACGGCGTGCTCTTCGGGTCAAGCACCGCGCACAAGGCACTGCGCAAGATGCTCGTCGAGGACCAGAAACTGGATGCCGTCATCAAACTCCCCTCGGGAGTCTTCCGCCCCTACGCGGGAGTGTCGACGGCAATCCTCTTCTTCACAAAGACCAACTCCGGCGGCACGGAAGACGTGTGGTTCTACGACGTGCGCGCCGATGGGCTCTCGCTCGACGACAAGCGCAATCCCGTGGAGGCGAACGACCTGCCAGACGTGCTCGCACGATGGAGGTCAAGAGATGCCGAGAAGACCCGCGCTCGCACAGAGCAGTCGTTCTTGGTGCCAAGAGCTGACATTGTTGCGCAGGGCTATGACCTGTCCCTCAACCGCTACAAGGAGCTCGTACACGACGATGTCCAGCACCGTGCACCGCTCGACATTATCGCCGACATCGAGAAGCTCGATGCCGAAATCTCGGCCGACCTCGCCGAGCTAAAGGCGATGCTCGCATGACGACTGCGATGCTTGCGGACCTCATTCGTCCAGCCGGCAGACGCGCAGGTGAGCAGAGTAACTTCCCCGTCTACTCGGTGACCAAGCACTCGGGGTTCGTTCCGAGCCTTGAGTACTTCAGGAAGCAGGTATTCAGCCGCGACGTTGAAGGCTACAAGCTAGTGGAACCAGGCGACTTTGCGTACGCCACGATCCATCTCGATGAGGGATCCATTGGTATCGCTCCGGAGCGAGGGCTAATCAGCCCCATGTACACGGTGTTCCGCGCGAACGAGTCCCTCGTGGATGCCGACTACCTGATTCGTTTTCTCAAGAGTCCTCGAGCGCTCGCTCACTACCCACAGTTGGGGAAGGGGGCAGTTCACCGCCGCAAAGCTATATCGCTCGCGGCGCTTGGGAGCCTTCCGATACCGCTCCCGCCGCTTGCAGAGCAGCGGCGAATTGCCGCGATCCTCGACTGGGCCGACAAGATCCGCACGAAACGTCGCAGGATTGTTGGTCACCTCGACGCGCTCGTTGACTCGGTCTTCATGGACATGTTCGCCGCGAAGGATTTCGACGCGATCAATGGCGGGACGCTGATGCCATCTATGCGAAACGGCCTCTCTCCCGCGACCGCAGGCGGACACTCCGCAACCGTGCTGACGCTATCCTCCGTAACTCAGGGCGGCTTTGACCCAGAGGCCAAGAAGGTCGGGCAGTTCGCCGCTGAGCCGCCAGCGGATAAGCGGGTGAGCCGTCGCGACTTCATGATGTGCCGCGGCAACGGCAACCGTTCTCTCGTCGGAGTCGGGACATACTCACGCGAAGACCGCCCCGATCTCGTCTTCCCCGACACCGTGATCGCGGGGCGCGTTGACACCTCGCTCGTCAACATGGACTATCTCGAGGTGGCGTGGCGTCAGCAAGATGTGCGATCTCAGATCGAAGCAATCGCTCGTACCACCAACGGCACCTTCAAGGTGAATCAACAGACCCTCTCGGCCGTTGTGGTGTCTGTGCCGCCGATGGACCTGCAACTCGTGTTCGCCGAGCGTGCCGCTAGCGTCCTCGTTCGTCGGCAGACGGTAACGCGCGCACTCAACCACGACGACGAACTCTTCACCTCGCTCCAGGCCCGCGCGTTCCGAGGGGAGCTGTGACCGATGCCGGTTGAGATGAGGATGTGGCGGATCGACGGCCAGACACCGAATCCCCTGTCGCCTGCGGCGCTGCCGGCCGAGAACGAGCTGCACCAGTTCTTGACGAAGGATCCGTCGCTGCTCGGCATTCCGCTTCTGGTGATTGGCAGCGAGGTGCCGACGCCCTACGGTAAGCGTCTCGATCTGCTCGCAGTCGACGGCGACGGCAACCTGCACGTGCTGGAACTCAAGCGCGACAGGACGCCCCGCGAAGTCGTGGCGCAGGTGCTCGATTACGGCTCGTGGGTTACGACGCTCTCGCGCGACGACGTCATCGACATTGCCGACAAGTACCTCCCCCAGCCGTTTGAGACTGCGTTCGAGGAGGTCTTCGGGTCGGCCCCGCCCGATGAGCTGAACGCCGAACTGCAGCTCACTATCGTGGCCTCGGCGCTCGACTCAAGTTCCGAACGCATCGTCACGTACCTCCGCACCTTCGGCGTGCCAATCAATGCCGTGTTCTTCACATACATCGAGGATGACGACCGGCGATACCTGGCGCGGTCGTGGCTCGCGGCATCGGTTGATACTCCCGCCGCGTCGAAATCCGCGAAGTCGACCTCGAAGAAGGCGCCCTGGAACGGCGTCGACTGGTACGTGTCGTTCGGTGGTGACCGGCCGTGGGAAGACGCTCGTCGGTTCGGGTTCATCTCCGCCGGCGGGGGCAAGTTCTACTCACAGACGATCCGGTCGCTGCCGGTGGGTGCACGAGTATGGGTCAACGTGCCAGGGACAGGCTTCGTCGGAGTCGGCACGGTTGCCGGCCCCGCGGCCCGATTCGAGGACGCAACGGTCACCGTCGACGGCGAGCAGGTGGCGCTCGCCTCGCAGCGACTCGTTGGGGCGTACGCGTACCAGGGCAACGAGATCGACGAGGATGCCGAGTGGGTCGTGCCGGTGACGTGGCTCGCCACGGTTCCGGAGAAGGATGCCTACTGGGTGAAGGGCATGTTCGCGAGCCAGCACAGCGCGTGCAAGCTTCGGCCAGAATTCACGCTGGATCGCCTCGCCGAGCACTTCGGCATCCACGACGACGAGTAGCTGGGGCCATGGGGAATTTCGACTTCGTTCGGCAGACGCTGCCGTCCATGCATGACGATTGTGCGCGTGCAGAGTCGTACCTGTCTTCCGACCCGAGGTCGGCGTGTTTCTACAGCCGCCGCGTCGTCGAGGAACTGGTGGGCTACCTCTACGGGGTGCTCTCGCTGGCCACTCCGTATCGCGATGACCTTGCCGCACGCATCAGCGATGCCGCGTTCAAGACTAAGGTACCCGCCGGCATCACCCAGAAGCTGACCGCGATCCGCCGGATCGCGAACACCGCCGTGCACGACAACCGGCAGGTTGGCCCGGATGTGTCGCTGATGGTGCTGCGGGAGCTGTTCCACGTCGTTGTCTGGGCGTCATACCACCACTCCCCTCAGCCCGGGGTCGTCCCGCTTCAGGCACAGTTCGATCCGTCGCTCGCCGCGAAGGCTGCGCCTCTCTCCCGGGAGGACATCGCACGCCTCGCCGCGAAGTTCAACGAGCAAGACGAGGCGCCCGCACTCGCGGCGAAGGACGAGAACCTCGCTGCGCGCGACGCGGAGATCGCGCAACTCAAGCAGCAAATCGCAGCGGCTCAGGCAGCGGCCGCGCCGGATACTCGCGATTACGACGAAGCCGGCGCCCGCGACCTGTTCATCGACGTCCTGCTTCACGAAGCAGGCTGGGAGTTGAGCGACGCGCGGGACCGAGAGTACGAGGTCACCGGTATGCCGAACGCGGACGGCAAGGGTTTCGTCGACTACGTCCTCTGGGGCGCTGACGGGCTGCCCCTCGCGGTCGTCGAAGCGAAGCGCACATCGAAGTCGCCGGAGGTCGGGCAGCAGCAGGCGAAGCTGTACGCCGACTGTCTCGAGAAGCAGTTCGGGCGACGCCCGGTGATCTTCTACACCAACGGGTACGAGCACCGGATCTGGGATGACGCCGGCGGCTATCCGCCCCGCGAGACCCAGGGCTTCTATACGCGGGACGAGCTCGAACTGTTCATCCAGCGGCGCACGACCAAGATGCCTCTGTCATCCGCAACAGTGAACACCGACATCGCGGGAAGGCCGTACCAGGCGCGCGCGATCAAGGCCGCAGGCGACACGTTCGACCGGAAGCAGCGCGAGGCGCTGCTTGTCATGGCGACTGGGTCGGGAAAGACCCGCACCACCATCGCGCTTGTCGACCTGCTGCAGAAGGCGAACTGGGTTAAGCGTGTGCTGTTCCTTGCGGACCGGACGGCTCTGGTACGGCAGGCCGCGAACGCATTCAAGGCACACCTGCCCGGCTCGACCACAGTGAACCTCGTGACCGAGAAGGTCGTTGATGGCCGTGTCTATGTCTCGACCTACCCGACGATGATGAACCTCATCAACGACGTCGAGGGCGGCACCCGACGGTTCGGGCCCGGCTACTTCGACCTCATCGTGATCGACGAAGCCCACCACCTGCGATCTTCGACTACTTCGACGCGATGCTGGTCGGCCTGACGGCGACGCCGAAAGACGAGGTCGATCACAACACCTACCGGCTGTTCCATCTCGAAGACGGTGTGCCGACCGACAACTACTCCCTCGACGAGGCCGTCGACGCCGGCTACCTCGTGCCACCGAAGGGCATCAGCGTCGGCACGCAGTTCCTGCGGTCCGGCATCCGCTATGACGACCTCAGCGAGGAAGAGAAGGACCAATGGGATGCCCTCGACTGGGGCGACGACGGTCCACCCGACGAAGTCGGCGCTGAGGAGCTGAATCGGTTCCTGTTCAACGAGGACACTGTCGACAAGGTTCTCGAGACCCTCATGGTGCGGGGTTACAAGGTCGCCGGTGGTGACCGACTGGGCAAGACGATCATCTTCGCCAAGAGCCAGAATCACGCGGAGTTCATCGAGAAGCGGTTCAACCTCGCCTACCCCGAACACGCTGGCCACTTCGCCCGCGTCATTACCCATGGCACGCCCTACGCGCAGTCCCTCATCGATGACTTCTCAATCAAGGACAAGGCGCCGCACATCGCGATCAGCGTCGACATGCTCGACACCAGCATCGACGTTCCCGAGGTCGTGAACCTCGTCTTCTTCAAGATGGTGCGTTCGAAGTCGAAGTTCTGGCAGATGATCGGACGCGGCACCCGCCTGTCCCCTGACCTGTTCGGGCCCGGAGAGGACAAGAAGGACTTCTTGGTCTTCGACTTCTGCGGCAACCTCGAATTCTTCGGCCAGGACCTGCCCGGTTCGCAGGGGCAGGTGCAGAAGTCGCTGTCGCAGCGACTCTTCGAGTCACGCCTCGGGCTCGTGACGGCTCTGAAGGACATGGAACCGGAACTCCGCTCATCGACGATCGAGACTCTGTACGAGTTCGTCGCCGGCATGAACCTCGACAACTTTGTTGTCCGCCCTCACCGGAAGGCCGTGGAGGAATTCTCCGACGCGAACGCCTGGGCCTCCCTCACATCAGACACGACCGATGCACTTCTCCGGCTTGCTGGCCTGCCCTCCGCGGTGCGCGATGACGACGAGGACGCCAAGCGGTTCGACCTGCTGGTGCTGCGACGACAGCTCGCGCAGCTTGACGGTGACGCCGTGCTCGCGGAGCGGCTGCGCGAGACGATTCAGCTGATCGCCACGGCACTGCTAGGGAAGACGACGATTCCGTCCGTTGCCGAGCAGGCCGTGCTGCTGGAATCGGTAGCGGGCGACGAGTGGTGGGTGGATGTCACCCTCCCGATGCTCGAGCTCGCCCGGCTCCGCATCCGAGGTCTCGTCCGCTTCGTCGAGAAGACAACTCGCAACCCGGTCTACACGGACTTCGAGGACACCCTCGGCGAGGGTGTCGAGGTCGTCCTGGCCGGGGTAACACCGGGCACGAACTTCGAACGCTTCCGCTCCAAAGCGGAGGCATACCTCCGGGAACACCTCGACAATCTCGCGCTACAGCGGCTCCGCCGCAACAAGCAACTCACTCCCAGCGACCTCACCGAACTCGAAGGGATGCTCGTCGCGTCCGGAGGACAGCCGATCGGCATCATCTGGGCGACCGATCAGGTCGGCGGGCTAGGGCTCGCTCTTCGCCGCCTCGTCGGGCTCGACCGCTCCGCGGCGACGGAGGCATTCGAGTCGTACCTCGACAGCACCCGGTTCTCTTCGGATCAGATCCGGTTCGTGAGCCTGATCGTCGACGAGCTCACCAAGAACGGGATCATGGAGCCAGCTCGCCTCTTCGAGTCGCCGTACACCGATCATGCCCCGACAGGTCCGGACTACTTTTTCGCGGACTCTGACGTGGACGTCATCGTCGGCACCCTTCGGCAGATCCGCGAGACTGCCGTTCCTGCGTCGGTCGCATAGGTTGGCAATCCCCAAACGGACACTCCCCGGAGGCGGGGCCGCCGCGTGCATGGCTCGCGCTTGACTGACCGCGCTGGCACGCCGGCGAGGCGGAGCGTCGATGGCGTGTGACAGAATGCGCGCATGGGGCGAGTGACGGTCAAAGCTGCGGCGGATCATCTGGATCGGTTCATCACAAGCCCTCGGTCAGGCTTGCTCGAACTGGTCTGGAACGCACTCGATGCCGATGCGGATGAGGTCCGCATTCAGCCGCAGTTGGGCGGAGTGGGCGGAGTGGAGTCGCTAACTGTCACTGACGATGGCACCGGACTGTCAGCGGATCGCGCAGAGAGTGAATTCGGTGCTCTCGGCGGTTCCTGGAAGCGGCTCGCGCAGTCGACCGAGAAAGGCAGGTCGTTGCATGGTCGGCTGGGTGGCGGTCGGTTCGCCGCGTACGGTCTTGGACATGACGTGCGTTGGGAATCCATCAACGATGCAACGACGGGCAGGAAACAGGTAGTCGTCAAGGGGGCGCGCAGCAGCGCCCACGAGTTCGACGTGGAAGTCAGTGACTCCGACGCCGCGAAGACTGGTACGACCGTCACCATCGCGTCGTTGACGGATGCAACCGTGCGCTACTTGGACTCCGCGCGTCCGCTTGAGGACTTAACCAAGGCCCTCGCTGTCTACATCACTCAGTATCAGCCGAAGGTCTTCCTGGCGGACCGCGAGATTCGACCAGAAGACCTGATAGAAGCGACCACACCGCTCGACATC
>ERZ781399.4497-NODE-4497-length-10014-cov-3.849684_pt1 | contig 10014 bp, 10 predicted proteins | sample MGYA00511014_ERZ781399 | MGnify/ENA primary metagenome ERZ781399 (study PRJEB29847, sample SAMN06458254) | wastewater metagenome | isolation source: Wastewater bioreactor | place: South Africa: Cape Town | study: EMG produced TPA metagenomics assembly of the... | reverse complement strand
TATACTTGGTACAAGTGCAAGAATATTGAAAATACATTGAACAAGAACCATAGTTGTTAATTGTTTGTCTAATTCACGTCGAACTAATGGTATTGTTCGATATGCTAGATGTTTAATATTATAAAATGAAAGTATACCGAATAGACTTGTTAAAAATAATGATACAACAGTCCAAAGAAAGACTTGATTGAAATACATATTAAATTTCGAAAAAATTGGATTTATTATTGTACATACAATTGTATTCGATGCTGTAAGAACATGTTCATAGAAAATCAATGTTGGAATTTGATCGATCAACCAAAATATTATAAAAAATAATGCTAATCGACGTGTTAATTTAATACTCGACCATTGTTGCCAATGAGGTCGAAAACATGTAGCTAAATATTGATCGATCGTTGCTAAACAAAGACATGTCGATGAAATAACAGCTGAATATTGTAAAGAAAAATTTCGAATTTTACAAAATGCAACTGACATCAACATCCAATCGATATCAAAACCACTGATCACGATACGTGTAAGCATACTAGTCAATAAATGTATTAGATTACTAATCGACATAATCAGTAAATAGAAAGCACAAGAATTTTCACGAAATGTTTTTAAACTAAGAAATACAATGATAATTAATATATTGCCAAGAATACCAGCGGCAAATATCGGAATACACAAAAAAATTGTCACTAATCGAGCTGCTAAGTGAAGTGTTGAGAGATACGTAGTAGACGACATATTCTTGTTGTCAAATGAAAGGGTTATATTTGAGCATTTTTATTAGACTGAATTATTTTTGCATGAATAAGTTTGTATAAAAAAAAGAAAAGAAAATAAAACATGTCAAATGCAATCAACACGCATAAAATCATGAATACTGAATAATTCTATGTTGTTGAGTTAAATCAACGTTAAATACAACGTAGAAATATTGTCGACGAAATCTTTCGGAAACTGATATGTAGATGTAAAATGGACTCTAAATAGTATAAGAGAAATAAACTGAAAGAACAGTAGAAGAAGATTGTTTTTATTCTTACAGCAAAATAGAAATAAAATACGCAACTATTAATTGCATGAGCTGCTTGAATTTGTTGTTGATTCAATGAGGTTGTACGAAAGAGAATAATTCCAATAATTAAACTTGGAATAATAATTAGAAAGTTCAAGAGAACTTGAATGAAAACCATCATAGTTAGTTGTTTATCTAATTCACGTCGAACCAATGGAATTGTTCGGTAGGTAATCTGTTTAATATTACAATAAGCTAAAATACCAAATAGAAGATTGACTAAAATCGGTAGACTATACCAAAGAATGGCTCGATTAAAAAAAAGATTAAATTTATCGAAATATTTATTTAATATTAAACAAGTTCCATTGATTGGTGATGAATGTGTATAGAAAACTAATGTTGGACTTTGTTCGAAAATCATAATAATCGTAACAAATACGAATATTCGACAGGCAAGTTTAATTTGACAATAACGTTGCCAATATCTATGCGTACATGTCGCAAGATATTGATCGATTGTTGCCAAACAAAGACATGTCGACGACATAATAGCTGTGAATTGTAAAGAAAAATATTTAAATTTACAATAGATCAATGATGTCATTGTCCAATCGATATCGAAACCTGTTGTTAATATTCGAGAAAATAATCCTATTAGCATTTGTGCTATATTAAAACTTGACATCATCATCAAATAGAAAGCACATGAATTCTGTCGAAATAGTTGTAAACTCGAAAACACCATGATATTAAATATTCCACCAAGAATTCCAGTTAAAAAACATGGAATACCAAAAAATAACGCGATTTGTCTCGAGAGAATAATGAGATCGAACATGTCGTCCTATTTACTAACCTTGTAAAAAATAAATGCCGACCATAATTTGTCGCTCAAAGAAGACTGCACTTATAACTAAAGAATCTGTCATTATTTAGTCTTGTTTGAAATTTTTATTTAATTAAAGACAATTATTAAAAGTTAAAAAAAAAAGAAGATTCTATATTCACACGTTTCGGTGTAGATGAAAGTATTATATGCGAAGTTATTCTTTTTTTACTTTTCAACAGATGACTGATCAAGCGTAAAATAGTATCTACGCATATGTATGTAGATCACATTCGGTTATTTGTGTTTAAAAACAAAAATTATCTCGCGTATAGGATGACGAGTGAATTTTCATCGTCAAAACTTGTCGATTTAACACATGTGATCAATGATCAAATGCCGACATGGATTGAAAATCAAGGTTTCAAACAAAAACAAATCTTTTTCGTTGAAAAAGACGGATATGCTATTCATACGTTGACATTTGAAAAAGCTGGTGTTGGCACACATTTTGATAGTGCTGCACATTTCTTTGCTGGCAAACGAACAGTACATGAATATCCTATTGACGAATTAATCTGTCCACTTGCCGTTGTCAATGTTAGTCAACACGTAGAACGTGATCGAGATTATCGAGTAACAAAACAAGATATTCTTAATTGGGAACAAATTCATGGCGAGATTAAACAAGATTCGTTTATCGTTGCGAATACAGGTTGGACGAAATTTTGGTCGAGTCCAAAAGATTACATGAATTTCGATGAAAATGGTGTTCGACATTTTCCTGGATGGGGTCAAGAAGCGGCAGAATATTTACTAGACAAAGGTGCACGTGGTCTAGGTATTGATACGGCTAGTATTGATCCAGGCAATGATAGTACATTTGCTGCACATGGCGTGTTTTTAAAGGCGGATAGATATTTAGTAGAAAATATTAAATTAAACGAAGAAAATCTTCAGAAACTACCTGAAACAGGTGCAACAATCTTTATCATGCCGTTACCTCTTGAAAATGGAAGTGAATCACCGGCAAGAATCTTCGCTCGCGTTTAATTGCAACAAAAGTTTCATATATAAAATACTTATAAAAATGCTGACATAATCAATTGTTCTTTAAGTACAAAAGATGGTGCCATTTTCATGTCAAATGAGTAATTCGTTCCTAATCAACGAAATATTGTTTTTTCTTCTTTCTCTCTGGGTACCTTGATTATATTTGTTTTAATTATAACTTCTAATATATTCAAGTAAAGAATACTTAAAAGAGTGGATCGAAAGGTCATAATTGACGTCAGCTTAAAGGAAAAAAAACGTGTATATAGGTAGAATGAAATTCATTTTCTTTTTTATTTTACCGACTTACAAAAACATCATGGCTTCGTTGGATATGGAAATACGTGTCACAGCTTCTGCATCTATCAGTAAGTTAACAATATAACCGAAGAACAATGATTCATTATATTTTTGTAGATCTTCGATGTGGTGGTCAAGCATGTTATAAATGTGGAGCATGTCGTGATTGGTATCTCGATTGTAATACAGAAGATATTGTCAAACGAAGCGATGCTACATGTACATGTGATCATATGTTTTCTCATTCATTAGTTCCTCATCCTGATCATGTTGGTCATAAATATTATCCACTTCAGAACTTAATATGCATGTGTAGAGACAATTATTAAAATATTATAGGATATTTTTGTTTTTGTGCAATTCTAAAGCAAATAGATATATGCTTCTCTCTCTCTCTCTCTCTCTCAATTGTGATGAAAACATAATAATCCTTTTTTGATGAATAAAAAGAACAAGAACGACACTGTAAATTGAATATTCTCATGTTTCATTTAATTTTTCTTTTCGTTTTTCTTCGTAATATTAATTGTATTTCGAATTGGGATCCATCGAATTTTACATTTAATCCAGGTGCAAATTATCAATTAGTATGGTCCGATGAATTTGAAAACGTAGGTCCTGTTCAAGCTATGATCAATGGACAGCCAGCATATGCACCCAATCCAAAAAATTGGGTTCGTCGAGTCGGTGCACGACTTGACGAAGGTCTCGAAAATTACACCAATTCAATTTACAATTCCTACATACAAAATGGTCAATTGACAATTGTTGCAATGAAGGATGGATATCAATCTGCTGAATTATCAAGTGCCAATCTACAAGAATTTACATTCGGAGTTTTTGCAGCAAAAATTCGTTTACCCTATGGAAAAGGCATATGGCCAGCTTGGTGGCTCAAAGGTAACGATCATAAATATGGTCTCTTCTGGCCTACAACGGGGGAAATCGATATCGTTGAAATGTGGGGTGGTACAACATCTCCGAATTTTACTGATCAGTATTCTCATGGTACAGTTCATTGGAATAATGAATCGAATACGATGGATCCTGTCTACAATCAATACATAGGAAATTGGTGGAAGACACCAGATGATTCGAAATTACATAATCATAGTTTAGTCTATTGGACAGAATGGACACCGACAAATATAAGTATCGGTGTCAATGAATTCACATACTTTGTTATTAATACAACACATATGCCTGATTCAATTAATCCTGTTGTTGTTTTCAGTGGTCTATGGCCTTTTTATTTACGATTAGACATTGCTATATCAGCTAGAGCACCACCAGATAATACGACCATTTGGCCACAACAAATGCTTGTCGACTGGGTGCGAGTCTATCAAAAAACTTCGAAAATAGAAATATAAGACGAGAATGTTTATGTTTTTGACTTACACAGTTCATATATCTAATTATCAGACCTCGTCGTGACCTACGAAATAAACAAACTCATAAGTAAAAGTACGTTCAACGTTCAGGGTCATATATATGTAAGAAAAGTACGAACATGAGGTCACGTCTCTCTCTCTCTCTTTCTCTCTCTATATATACGCACATTTCATAAAGTGAAAGAAAAAAAAGTCATGTCTATTATTCGTTTAATTTCTTTGTTTATAACGTTAAATTCAATAAATGCACAATTATCACAAAATACTGGTTATGTTGTTATTGTATCACCACCATTCTTCGGTCATCTCATTCCATTGTTAGATTTAGCGAAAACTTTAACGGAATTTCATCATGTTACTTTCGTTTTATCATCATCGAAACTCGATGAACTCAAACGACGAGAACTTATACCGAAAAATCTTGATTTAGAATTTGTTCAATTATTTGATAACAACAATGAAGAATATCAAGTGCAAATTTCTCTTTAAATAAAAAAAAACGAAAATCTTCTTTTTTGTGTAAAGGTTACTGATTCAACTTCGCCTACCTATATCGAACCTGTTATTAGTCGAATGGCTGAACCATTAAAAGAATTTTTCTCCTCATCTTCAATTCCTATCGACTTAGTTATTTTCGATCCATTTGTTTACATTACTGCTAAATTTGCTCGTCAACGACAAATACCAGTCCATGCGTTTATTACCAGTAATCTACTATCAATTCCAAGATTTGTGGATATATCAATTGGTAAAGATGAAAGTCCTGTCATTACTCGAACATTTGCTCAACAAATAGTTGAATCTCTTTCGTTATCTGATGGAATTATATGTAATTCAATTTATGAACTCGATAAAACAATTCTCAATCATATGCATAACAATTCACTTTTAAATTCGAGTGTACCTATCCGATTTGTTGCACCAATTATTTCACAATCGACTGAACATCAAACAACTGAACATATTCAAAAATGGTTAGATAATCAACGAAATAGTTCGTCAAATCAGCTACCATTTATCATCTACATTTCATTTGGTTCATTAGCTGTTCTCAAACCTGAACAACTCATCGAAATTGCTCATGCTCTTCAAAATTATTCCGTTATTTGGTCATTGAAAAGTCATTTACAATCGTATCTTCCATCAACATTCATCGATAATCCCAATCATTTACTTCTCAATTGGTCACCACAACGATATATTCTCGCGCAATCAGCCATACGTTTATTTATCTCACATGGTGGTTGGAATAGTTTACTTGAAAGTATGTCAGCTGGCAAAATTATACTCATTTGGCCGATGTTTGGCGATCAATTTGCCAATGGTTATCGATTAGAAACTGAATTACATGTAGGTCGTTTATTGAAGAATTTAACAAGCACGGATCGTCAACGAATTTTATCGAGATGTGAACTTGAAAACTATTTGAAAGATATTGTTGAACATGAACAAATGTATGCTCATAATGCACAACATGTTCAAGAAATTATTCGTAATGCACAAGAAACAAATCGACGACAATCATTTGAAGAAATTAAACAAATCGTTGACATTCAACGATTCAAACGTCTCAATCAACACAATGAATTTTAACAATATTTTTTTCTTTTTTTCTTGTATTCAAATAATTTAATATACAATGGAGAAGGTATATTTACATCAACTCAGCAAAAGAATAGCTTGTCGAACTGTTTCGTCCGTAATTCCTTGTTTTTCCATAGTCAATACAAAATGATCATGCATTCGTTGTTGATCCAATTGTAAGAGATCCATATCATCGATAGCAATCCATTTCTTAACAATGATATCTTCGTCGATAAGCTTATTGTCGAAATTTTGTAACCACGAGTAGATTTCATCGACTCGTGATTTGCCTTGTGAACTTGTCCAACCTAAGATTGGATCAAGTTTGATTTCTTTCAACGATGCATCGATTTGAGCTCTCGATTTCGGAAATAATCTAACGATTAAATATGAAACTTTCGAATGTCAAGATTTATTCATGAATAGATTTTACCTCCAAGAAGAAGTGAGAACAATTCGTGCAGATGTCGCATCGATAATTTGTTTCAAATTTTCTAAACATTTCTTATCCATTTTTCTTCTCAAACATAATACACCATCAATATCCAAAAATATTATATTTATCTCCATTTATTTGCTTCGAAAATAAAAGTATAACGAATGACAAACGCACAATTCTTCTTCTTCTTCTCTTCCTCCGTAAGAATAATACGATATGTGCAAAGACAAGAAAGATGTCACAGGTAACACATGAAAACAAGGAATCAGTTATCGAAACAAACTTTTAAGAGGTAAAATCTTGTGCCAAAACAGAGTCACATGTTGCAATGACGATATAGAAACGGATGAGTAATCAACTGTTTGTCTGAGCAACAGTATCATTTTTATTATTATATTAAACGAAAAAAATTGTTATAGAAAAGCATAAAATAGTGAAGTAGAGATGTGCAATTATATTCGAAGCATAGTTGTCACTTGTTGTTGTTGTCGTAACACGACTTGTACTCGTCGTCGTTGTTGCTGTTGTTGTCGGTGATGGTGACGATGTTGGTTTTATTACGTGTATGATTGAATTGTTGTAAGGCAAACGATATTGCGTACTTAGCATTTTAATGATCTCATTACTTGTTTGATTAGAACCACAGTTCGGAGTATTACAATCATACATAAGAGTATTGATTTGTTGATGTTTGTTTGATGTCGTGTACACTTGATACCATCGAAAAACTGATGAAAATGCAGTGTTATTGACACATATTCCATGATGTTTTTCTGAAGAATTAATGGATTGTCCATTATTACGTGAATAACTACGTGAACAGAATGGAGCATTATTCGGACATTGTAATTTGTTGAAACATGTTACGGATATATTGTTATTGTCTTTCTTGTAGAGACGAGAAGTGATATTTTTTTGAAATGAATCTATATATTTCGTAGGCAAAGATGTTGAGAATATTTCACGTACAAATTCGATATCACAATAATCATTCATCGAACATTGATAAATCAAATCACCAGATTTCAAATCACTATCCAAAGCAAACGATGTCATAATCTGAAGTGCATCATAGGATGCAAAGGTTTCATTGTCAGAATTAAACCACTCTTCGACATGTTTCATACCATTTGAAGAATTCTGTTTGAAAGTAGATGCATTGAATCCTCCACGAAACATACTGTTAACTAGACCATTATTATAATTAATCTCTAATCGAACAAAACAACGTTCGTGACCTATTTTATTGGACTCGTTTTTGAGTGAAGAAAAGTCGAAAGACACAGATGAGTTGATTAGATTATGTTTAAATTGATGCTGTCGTGAACATCGAAGTAAATCGACAATTGGAATTGTACAAAGTACGAATAGAGCAATGATATAACCGCCAAGAATCATGTTTTGTAATGCTTTAAACGAATATAACTGACTTTAATATATACTCTGGTATTATTATTCAATGTCAATAAATTACTAATATACTAATGCAGGATTTTTAATAAGATGCCGAATCTCATCTGAATACAATTGAAAGAGGCATCGACTTACTTCGCACATACAGTAAAGCTTTTCAATAAATATTTTCCTTTCTTGAGTCTAATTACAAATGACTAAAGAAGCGTCTATCTTTTCAAAATCCTTCTCAAATAAAACGGCAGCGTAGGCAGTTGAATCATCTTAGTTTATTTTAGAAGAATATTAAAAATGTTGATAAAAACATAAAATTTAACATTAAAAAACGTTTTTCGTATCGAATATGAAATAAATTAATTGCATTTGGCTTGTCCCAACTTCCAATAGTAAAAAATAGATATATCAATTGAAGTAGAATCAACTGTCCATACAAATATATAAGCCGGAGAAAAACTAGACCAACGAAATAAGATATACGTGCGTTTTTTAGACGAATCGCGTCGTATTCATCTGATATATGACACAAAATAATCATTTCAATGCCAATTAATACAACCCAACGAGTTATCTTTACTATGAGAGATGTGAAAGCCCAAAGTAATGATTTTGTTTTAAAAACAGGAATAAATACTTCCATTTCATTAATAATACAGTCGTGTGACGATGGAAATGACGATGCACGAATATCAGTCATGTAAATAGACGGAAAATGTATTTGACAATGAAATGTTCCATTTAAATCATAGATATCCATGTCGGGTAAATTCTTTCCATTAAAAATAGGACCAGATGAAATATGACTAACAATATCATAATTTTCATAATCATTATTTGATGAATATTTTTTGGCTGGAATATTCGTTGGATTCATTAAGAAAAAAATAAATGCATTTTGACTTGAACTATAACGTGGCATTCGATCTCGAGGTGTTATCCAATTAACATCAACATAACCACCAAATAAATAACCTGTACTAGTTGAAAGAATGATGTAAGTTTCACGTTTATTATCACAATAAGTATGAAATGATGTTGCATTTAAGCCATCTTTTGAACCTCTATTTGTATGATAATACTTCAGATTTATTTAATTCTTACGAAAAAATATTCTAACCTGTAAATGAGTGTCCATTTTTTAATATGAGAATCGCTCATATAGAAATAGTTTAAACATCGTTGATGTTCTATGGTTAATAAATTTGATTGTTCAAATGGAGCATTTTGCGATGAAGAATATTGCATCCTATTTGGGCAATATATTGGTTCGATCATTATTTTCTTTTCATGTGTATTTGTTGTTTTAATAACTATATTTAATTCAACATATTTTCTAAGTAAACAATAGAAAATAAGACAAATAGTTAGAAATCCAAAGAAAATAATTGAAATCTTCGATGAAGAATGATTTGGTATATGTCTTTCCGGATTATGTTCTGCTTGTGTTGCATTATTTTGATACTGTCGATGATCAGGATGCACACTACTAAGATGATCATCAAAATTGCCTCGTTCAATAGTAATTTGTTTACAAAGTTTACATTTGACTTTTAATCGATTTAACATATTACGAATTAAACGTGTTGATGATCTAATATTATTGCTCCATACGGTCTGTCGACAAAGAGGACAAGACGAATTTCCTCGTTGAATCCATGTTGTTATACATTGACAACAAAATGTGTCCTCGCATTGAATTTGTACTGGATCGATAAATGGTGATGTACAAATAGAACATATTAATTCACCAGGAATTGATGTTTCATCCATATATTCATATTCATAGGATCTGTCCATCGTTTTGTTTTTATTTGTTTGGTAATTTCTATGTACGTCTTAGATCAATAGAACGCAATATGGCTCGATCAAGCATGATATGCACATTGCTTATATACGTGTGGGTAAAAATTTTTATTACGAAATTTTTGGGTAAAACAAACAAAAAAGCGATTAGTCATGTCACAAGTTTTCTGTAGAATGAAATTTGACTACT
>ERZ781399.4466-NODE-4466-length-10047-cov-3.519616_pt1 | contig 10047 bp, 9 predicted proteins | sample MGYA00511014_ERZ781399 | MGnify/ENA primary metagenome ERZ781399 (study PRJEB29847, sample SAMN06458254) | wastewater metagenome | isolation source: Wastewater bioreactor | place: South Africa: Cape Town | study: EMG produced TPA metagenomics assembly of the... | reverse complement strand
TCTTGACGCCGAAGATGTCCAGGATCGCCAGGATCAGGATGATGTTCAGCAGCACGCCGGTGATGGACTTCAGGTAGTGCGCCAGCGTCGTGTCGATCTTGCCGCCGCGCTGCAGCAGCTTGCCCATCAGGCTGACGGCCAGGCTGATCAGCCATCGGCCGATGATCCAGGCCGCAATGGCGGTGGCCAGCTTGATCGCGAAATCGGTGCCCTGCGTGCTCAGGAAGTGCCAGATGTCGGTGGTGTTCATGGTGGCTCCGGGGGATGTGAAACCGTTTCAGAGTAACGCAATCCCCGGGAACCGCAATGTGAATCATCGTGAGCCGCGACGGCCGTGCCCATGTCCGGGACCACGGCCCTGCGGCGCACGGTTTTGCAGGAAAAAGGCCTCTGGCGCCCTGTGCGCGGGCGCCATAAGCTACTGAATCGGTAGCTTTGCCGGCGCCGGCTCACAGCGCGAAGATCTTCCCCGGGTTCAGGATGTTCTTCGGGTCCAGCGCCCGCTTGATGGCGCGCATCACGTCCACCGCGCCCGCGCCCGTTTCGTCCACCAGGAAGCCCATCTTGTGCACGCCCACGCCGTGCTCGCCCGTGCAGGTGCCGCCCATGGACAGGGCGCGCGCCACGAGCCGGTGGTTGAGCTGCTCGGCGCGCTCGCGCTCCTCGGGCACGGCGGGGTCGATCAGGTAGCCGAAGTGGAAGTTGCCGTCGCCCACGTGGCCGACGAGGAAGTAGGGGATGCCGCTGGCGTCGGCCTCGTCCACCGAGGCGAGCAGGCAGTCGGCCAGCCGGCTGATGGGCACGCAGGTGTCGGTGCTGATGGCCTTGCAGCCCGGGCGGCTCTGCACGGCGGCGAAGTAGGCGTTGTGCCGCGCGGTCCACAGGCGCGTGCGCTCCTCGGGCGTGCTGGCCCACTCGAAGGCCTGGCCGCCGAATTCGCTGGCGATGCCTTGCACCGTCTCTGCCTGCTCCTGCACGCTGGCGGCCGAGCCGTGGAATTCCATGAGCAGCATGGGCTCCTCGCGCAGGCTCAATTTGCTGTGCGCGTTGACCATGCGCACGCTGTTGGCGTCGATCAGCTCCACGCGCGCGATGGGCACGCCCAGCTGTATGGTCTGGATGACGGTGCGTACGGCGGCCTCGATGCTGGGGAACGAGCAGATGGCCGCGCTCACCGCCTCGGGCAGCGGGTACAGGCGCACGGTGACCTCGGTGAAGATGCCCAGCGTGCCCTCGCTGCCCACCATCAGGCGCGTGAGGTCGTAGCCGGCGCTGCTTTTCTTGGCGCGCGTACCGGTGCGGATCGCGCCGCCGTTGGCGGTGACGACTTCGAGCGCCAGCACGTTCTCGCGCATGGTGCCGTAGCGCATGCCGCCGATGGAGGCGTCGGCGCCGGGGTCGATGGGGAAGAACAGGCCCGTGTCCTTGATGGCCTCGTTGAGCTGCTTGCGCGTGATGCCGGGCTGCACGGTGACGGTGAGGTCGTCGGCGTCGATGGACAGCACCTTGTTCATGCGGCCCACGTCGATGCTGATGCCGCCCTGCACGGCCAGCAGGTGGCCTTCGAGCGAGGAGCCCGCGCCGTAGGCGATCACCGGCACCTCGTGCTGCGCGGCCAGGCGCATGGCGTCCTGCACGTCCTGCGTGCTCTCGGCGAACACCACGGCCGCGGGCGGCGGCGCCTGGATCGAGCCCTCGTCGCGCCCATGCTGCTCGCGCACGGCCTGGGCCGTGGAGAACTGCGCGCCGAACCGCCGGGACAGCGCGTCCAGCAGGGCCTGGGGCGCGGGGCGTGGGTGCAGCTGGGCGGCGTGGGCGGGTGCGTTCATGGGGCTTCTCCGGGCTTCATCGAGGGGGTGGCGCGGCCATTGTAGAAGTCGCAAGCCGCCCGCGTGGAAGCGCCCCGCAGCGGGTTCCCATGACGAGAAACCCCGCCCGCACCCTGGAGTTACAGTGCAGGCGGGGGGAGGTGGCGGCCCGAGAGGACGGGCCGCCTGGAGCCGGCGCGACGTTGCGCTCAAGGTTGCGTAATCAACGCGGTACCGCGTGGCCCCTAAAGGGTTGGACGACCGGAGCCCGGTGCGCTAGCGCGCGCCGCTCTGGTTCTTGGCCCGGTCCTGGGAGGACTGGGTGGCGGCCTGCGGCTGGGTGGTGGCCTGTGGCTGTGATTGGGGCTGGGGTGCCTGCGCGCGGCCGGTCTGGCTGGCGCTTGGCGGTGTCGGCGCGCTGCCACCGAACACGGGCTGGGGCTGGGTGGGCGCAGGGCCTGGGCCTATCTGGTATTTCGGCTGTGCGGAGGTGGTGGACGAGGTTTGGGCTTGCGCCAGCGCGCCACCCACGGTCAGCGCCGCGAACAGCATCACGCTGCGGGCATCGAACAAGGAGAGGGGGCGTCGTTGCTTGGCTTGAGGCATCGTTTCGATCTCCGGGAGGAAGTAGTTGAACAGGTCTTCATTGCACCGCAGCATGGGATTGCGGGCCAGCACTTTTGCCCGCTGTTGCCCTGCTCAACAATTGCGCCGCGGATGTAACGCACAATCGTCGCCCCGGCCCCGAATCAGGAGGAATGCGCTATGGGAAACAGACTGACACAGATGGCAACGCGCACCGGCGACGCCGGCACCACCGGCCTGGGCGACAACACGCGCGTGTCCAAGGCCAGCGGCCGCCCGCATGCCATGGGCGACGTGGACGAGCTCAACTCCCACATCGGCCTGCTGCTGTGCGAGCCCATGCCGCAGGACGTGCGCGAGCTGCTGATCGACGTGCAGCACCAGCTGTTCAACCTGGGCGGCGAGCTGTGCATGCCCGGCTACGAACTGCTCAAGGACGATGCGCTGCTGCAGCTGGACAACGCGCTGGCGCGCTACAACGCGCAGCTGCCGCGGCTGCAGGAGTTCATCCTGACCGCGGGCACGCGCGCGGCCAGCCAGGCCCATGTGTGCCGCACGGTGGCGCGCCGCGCCGAGCGCGCCGTGGTCGCGCTGCAGCAGGCCGAGGCCATGCGCGCCGCGCCGCGCCAGTACCTGAACCGCCTGTCCGACCTGCTGTTCGTGCTCTCGCGCGTGCTCAACCGCATGGACGGCGGCAGCGAGGTGTACTGGAAGAGCGAGCGCCTGGCGCGGCAGGCGGATGATGCTACTGAATAGGTAGCTACAAGCGCTTGCTGGATAAGCGCTGGAGCCCGAAAAGGCTTGAAACCGGCTCGCCTACCTCGCCTGCAGCACAGCCATGGTGATGCGCGAGACGCAGGTCAGCTGGCCCTGGTCGTTGACCATGTCGATCTGCCACACCTGCGTGGACTTGCCCACGTGCACCGGCCGCGCCGTGCCCGTGACCCAGCCGCTGCTGGTGGCGCGGATGTGGTTGGCGTTGATGTCCAGGCCCACGACGCGCTCGCCCTCGGCGCAGGCATACATGGCGCCGACCGAGCCCAGCGTCTCGGCCAGCACCACGCTCACGCCGCCGTGCAGGATGCCGAAGGGCTGGCGCGTGCGCTCGTCCACGGGCACGCGGGCGCGCAGGAAGTCGTCGCCCACCTCCAGGAACTCTATGCCCAGGTGGTTGATGGCGGTGTTGGCGTTGTGGGCGCCGATGGACGCGAGGGAGATGGGTTTCTTCCAGAGGGACATGGCAAACGGGGAGTTGCGATGATGACGGAGCGCCCATCATGCCCGCTGTCGCCCGCGCGTGCAGCGCGCAGGCGACATCACGCGCGCATGCTGCCCGTCTCCAGGCAGCGCTGGTGCCAGCTCAGCGCCTCGCCCAGCAGGTGCGGCGTGTGCTGCGCGCCCTGGCGGCGCGCGCGGTCGAAGTAGTCCTGCAGCAGGGGGCGCCAGTCGGGGTGGGCGCATTTGTCGATGATCACCTGCGCGCGCTGGCGCGGCGACAGGCCGCGCAGGTCGGCCAGGCCCTGCTCGGTGACGATGATCTGCGTGTCGTGCTCGGTGTGGTCCACGTGCGAGACCATGGGCACGATGCAGCTGACGGCGCCGCCCTTGGCCACCGAGGGCGTGACGAAGAACGACAGGTAGCCGTTGCGCGCGAAGTCGCCCGAGCCGCCGATGCCGTTCATCATCCCCGACCCCATGAGGTGGGTGGAGTTGATGTTGCCGTAGATGTCGGCCTCGATCATGGCGTTCATGGCGATCACGCCCAGGCGCCGCACCAGCTCGGGGTGGTTGCTGATCTCCTGCGGGCGCAGCACGATGCGCTCGCGGTAGAAGGCGATGTTGTCGGTGAACTCCTGGAGGGCCGTGCGGCTCAGCGAGATGGCCGTGGCCGACGCGGCCGCCATCTTGCCGCGCTTGAGGAGCTCCAGCATGCCGTCCTGCAGCACCGCGGTGAAGCCCAGCAGGTCGTCGAACGGGCCGTCCAGCAGCCCCGCCAGCACGGCGTTGGCCACGTTGCCCACGCCCGACTGCAGCGGCAGCATGTTCCTGGGCAGGCGGCCCACCTTCACCTCATGGGCCAGGAAGTCGATGATGTGCGCCGCGATCTGGTTGGACACCGCGTCGGGCCTGGCGAACGCCGTGTCGCGGTCGCCATGGTGCGTCGGCACCACGGCGATGACCTTCGCCGGGTCCACGCGCAGATAGGGCTCGCCGATGCGCTCGATGGGCTGCGTCAGGTTGATGGGCAGGCGGCGCGGCGGGATGGCCGTGCCGTAGTAGATGTCGTGCATGCCCTCCATCTCGGCGGGGGGCAGCGAGTTGACCTCCAGGATCACCTTGTCGGCGATGTCCAGCCAGGTCTTGTTGTTGCCCACGGCGGCCGACGGGATCAGCCGCCCGTCGGGCAGTATGCCCAGCACCTCGACCACCGCCACGTGCAGGGGGCCCAGGAAGCCGAACCAGGCCTGCTGGGCCACGTGCGACAGGTGGATGTCCAGGTAGTCCACCTCGCCCGCGTTGATCCTGTCGCGGCAGACGGGGTCGGACTGGAAGGGCAGGCGCTGGCGCATGCCGCCCACCCTGGCCAGCGCGCCGTCGAGCTCGGGCGCCGTGGAGGCGCCCGTCCACACGTTGACCTGGAACGGCCGGCCCGCGGCATGCTCGGCCTCGATGCGGGCCGCCAGCGCCTGGGGCACCAGCTTCGGGTGGCCGGATCCGGTGAACCCGCTCATGCCGACGTTGGCGCCGGCGGGGATCAGGGCCGCGGCCTCGGCCGCGCTCATGGTCTTCTGGGCCAGGCCCGGGTGCTGGATACGGGGGGACGACGATGGGGACACACAAACTCCAGACAAAAAAGACAAAAAAGCGCCCCGCGCAGGCCCGCTGGATGGCCGGCGTGAGGCATGGGGAAGAGCGCAAATCTTAGCAGCCGGTCTAGGGATAACCCTTACCCCGCGACCGGGCGCCGGGCGGCCGCAGGCCGGCGGTACGATCGCCACCACCATGCCCTTCACGCCGCTCTGCCCCTCCTGCCGCCAGCCCGCCGACGTCCGCCGCTTTGCCGCGACCGGCGGCGGCACGCTGGAGCTGGACCTGTGCTTCGCCTGCCAGGGCCTGTGGTTCGACCCGCAGGAAAACACGCGCCTGGCCCCCGCCGCCGTGCTGCAGCTGTTCGAGCTGCTGCACGACCACCGCGGCGACGCCCACCGCCCCCTGTCCAACCGCCTGCAATGCCCGCGCTGCGCCAAGGCCCTGGTCAAGGGCTACGACGTGGCCCAGGGCGGGCGCTACGTCACCTACCGCTGCGCGGCGCGCCACGGGCGCTTCTCCACCTTCGGCGCGTTCATGGTGGAAAAGGGCTTCGTGCGCCACCTGTCCACGCTGGAGATCGAGGCCCTGGCCCGGCGCGTGGGCACCATCGCCTGCACCAGCTGCGGCGGCGCGGTGGACATACGCAACGACCACGCCTGCCCCTACTGCCGCTCGGCCCTGTCGCTGCTCGACCCGCAGGCCGTGGACAAGGCCCTCGCGCGCCACGGCCGCGCCGCGCAGCAGTCCGCCGCGCAGGCCGACGAGCGCTCGCCCGACGCCCTGGCCGACGCCCTCATCGCCCTGGAGCGCAACCGTGCCCGCGAGGAGCGCGAGCGCCAGCGCGAACGGCTCGAAGGGCGCCAGAGCGACCAGTTCGACCTGGTCGCGGCGGGCATCGAGTTCGTGTGGTCGCTGCTGCGGCGCTGATCATGGATCTGATATCGCTGGAAGTGCTGGTAGCGGCCATCGAGGAGAAAAGCCTGTCCGCCGCGGCGGAGCGCATGCACATGGTGACGTCGGCGGCCAGCAAGCGCATTGCGGAGCTGGAGCGGCGAGAAGCCACCGTATTGCTGCGGCGCCATGGCCGGGGCGTGGTGCCCACGCCTGCAGGGGCCATGCTGTACCAGCGGGCCAAGTCCATCCTGCGGCAGATCGCGCAGGCGCGCGGGGCGTTGCGTGAATATGCGGCCAGCGGCGTGCCGCACGTGCGGCTGGCGGCCAATGCCTCGGCCATCCAGCAATTCCTGCCTTCGGAAATCGGCGCGTTCTCCCGCCGCGAGCCTGCGGTGCGCGTGGACCTGACCGAAGCCTTCAGCTACGACGTGCCGCGCCTGGTTGCCGACGGGGATGCCGACGTGGGCATCTATCACGCGGCCTATCCCGCTCCGGGCGTGTTGTCGCGGCCCTATCGCCGTGACCGGGTGGCGCTGGTCGTGCCCGCCGGGCATCCGCTGGAGGCGCGCGGGCAATTGCCGCTGGAAGATGCGCTGGAATATGACTTCCTGGGCTACTTTCCGCGCCACAGCCTGTCGGAATTCCTCGCGCTTGCCGGCAATACGCTGACGCGGCCGATACGCGTACGCGCCCAGGTATCGAATCCAGGGGCCCGGTGCGCGATGGTGCGCGAGGGGCTGGGGCTGGCCATCGTGCCTTTGGGCATTGCGCGCAACTACGCACGGCTGCTGGGTTTGTCGATTCTGACCTTGACGGACGAATGGGCCACGCGCCAGCTGTGGGTGTGCGTGCGTCAGCCGGCGCAGCTGCCGCCGGAAGCCGCGCTGCTGTGGCATTTCTTCCTGGAGCATTCCGGGGAGGCGGACGGCGCATCCCCCTGATTGAACCAAACAGCAAGCAAGGTTTTCCCAATCGTCATAACTGGCCGTCCATGCATTCATAGACTTCCTCCTCGGAAACGAATGAACTCTCCCATCTGCAATGGGGAATCCGAGGAGACCTGTAATGTTTGGACCTGCGAACCGCCGCAAGTTTTTCCAAAGCACGACAGCTGGGGCCATTTCGGCCGCAGCCTTCGGCTCGGCCTTGACGCCCCGTTGGGCATGGGCGCAATCGTCGGACGGCTACCCGTCGCGGGTGATCCGGGTGGTGGTGCCTTTCACGCCCGGCGGAGGAACCGACGTGGTGGGCCGGGCATTGATGGAGGCGCTGTCGCGCGAGCTGGGGCAGGCCATCATCGTGGACAACAAGCCCGGCGGCGGCACCGTCATCGGCTCCGACCTCGTGGCCAAGGCGCCGGCGGACGGCTACACCCTGCTGCTCACGACGTCGGCGCTGGCCATCAACGATTCGCTGGTCCCCAAGCTGCCTTACAAGACGGCCAGGGACATCACCGAAGTGGGGTTGATATGCACGGGGCCGAACGTGTTCGTCGTGCGCCCCGACAGCCCCTACCGTTCGGTCGCCGACCTGATCCAGGCGGCCAAGGCGCGCCCGGGGCGATTGACCTATGGCTCCTCCGGCAACGGCTCCTCGGTACATTTGGCGGCCGAGCTGTTCAAGCTCATGGCCCAGGTGGACATCACGCATGTCCCCTACCGCGGCGCAGGGCCTGCCTATACCGACCTCATGGGCGGGCAGATCGACTTCGTCGTCGGAACCGCGGGCGGCGTGGCCAAGCTGGTCGAGGCCGGCAAGATGCGCGCGATCGCCGTGACTTCCGAAAAACGCACGGCCGCGTACAAAGATATTCCCACCGTCGCCGAAACCTTGCCCGGCTATGCCGCCGACGTCTGGTACGGCATCTTCGCTCCCGCCGGCACGCCGCCCGACGTGATCGCCAAGCTCAATGCCGCCCTCGCGAAGGCCGCGAATGCGCCTGCCTACAAGCAGCGCCTGGGCAATGAAGGGCTGACCGTAGCGGTGAACTCTCCTGCCGAGATGACCCGGTTCATGCGCGCCGAGGAGGCACGCTGGCGCAAGGTCGTGGTGGAGGGCAAGGTCAGCGTCGATTGACGGACAGTGCCTGCCGTACATGCATTCTCGACAACCCGGAACCCTGATATGACAACTACATCGCAGCGCCTTGCAGGCAAGGTGGCCATCAGCGTCGGCGCAGGCCAGCAGCCTGGCGAGACCGTCGGCAACGGCCGTGCCGTTGCCGAACGCTTTGCGGAAGAAGGCGCCCGCCTGCTTCTGGTGGACATCCAGCCGGACGCGCTCAAGGACACGGAAGACAAGCTGCGCTCCATGGGCGCGCAAGTCGCCAGCGTGCTGGCGGACATCACCCGCGAAGACGACTGCGCGCGCATCGCGGCGCAATGCGTGGCCACGTTCGGGCGCATCGACGTCCTGCACAACAACGTGGGGCGCTCCAAGGGGGACAAGTCCACCGTGGAGCTGGGCGCGGACATGTGGGACGAGATCATGGCCATGAACCTCAAGGGCATGTTCATGACCTGCAAACACGTGCTGCCGCAGATGATCGCGCAGAAAGAGGGCAGCATCATCAACATATCGTCCACGTCATCGCTGTCTGCGCGGCCCACGGTGGCCTACAAGACCAGCAAGGGGGCGGTCAACACCTTCACCCAGCACCTGGCCTACGAGAATGCCGCCCATGGCGTGCGCGCCAACGCCATCCTGCCGGGCCTGATCGATACCCCCATGGCCATCGAGCGGCGAGCCCAGGAGCGCGGGGTCTCGCGCGAGATCGTGCGTGCGGAGCGCGAGGCCATGGTGCCCATGAGGCGCATGGGATCGGCGTGGGATGTTGCCCATGCCGCTGTGTTCCTTGCGTCGGACGAGGCTCGCTACATCACGGGCGTGCTGCTGCCCGTGGACGGCGGGCTGGTCTGCAAGCGGGGCTAGGGCCTGTGAACACTATGGAAGGGGTCGCGAAGCTCATGACAGTCTGCCCATCAAGGCGCGCGACGCAGTGCGTGCGTGCGCACGCACAAGGAGCGCAACGCCGAGGGGCGGGCTGTCATGAGCTTCCCTTCGGGTTGCCTCGCAAAGGGGCCGTCTGCGGCGTTGCCCACGCTTGCAAGGCATCAGCCTTGCAGCGCGCGGGCGCCTTGTATCCAGCCCCTTTGCGAGGCAACGCGATCCCCTTCCATAGTGTTCACAGGCCCTAGCATGGACCTGCGACTGCAAGGAAGCCATGTGCTGGTGACGGGGGCAAGCCGCGGCATCGGCAAGGCCTGCGTACGCGCTTTCCTGGACGAGGGCGCCACGGTGAGCGCGCTGGCGCGCACGCAGCAGACGCTGGAGGCCATGGCCGCGCAGATGCAGGCAGGCGACCGCCTGCGCATCTTCTGCGCGGACCTGCAGGATGCCGCGCAGGCGCAAGAGGCCGTGCAGCGCATCGAAGCCCAGGGCGGTCCGATACAGGTGCTCGTGAACTGCGCCGGTGCTGCCAGGCGCACGCCCTTTGCGCAGCTGCAGCCTGCAGACTGGCATGCCGCGATGCAGGCCAAGTTCTACTCCTACATGCACGTCCTGACTCCCGTCGTGCAGCGCATGGCGGCGCGCGGCGCGGGGGCCGTGGTCAACGTGGTGGGCGCCGGCGGCAAGAGGGCCAATCCCGTGCATCTGGCCGGTGGCGCCGCCAACGCGGCGTTGATGCTGGCAGGCACGGGCCTGGCCGCCGCGTACGCACCGAGCGGGGTCCGCATCAACACCATCAACCCCGGGCAAGTGCGCACGGAGCGGCTGCAGGCCCAGCGCGATGCCCAGGCGGCGGCCGGCGGCGCGCCGCTGGCGGAGCCGCCGCTGGGGCGCCCCGCCGAGCCCGAGGAAATTGCCGCGCTCGCGGTGTTCCTTGCCTCTCCTCGCGCAAGCTACATCAGCGGTGCCGTGATCGCCCTGGACGGCGTCGCGTTGCCCA
>ERZ781399.4464-NODE-4464-length-10051-cov-3.953681_pt1 | contig 10051 bp, 8 predicted proteins | sample MGYA00511014_ERZ781399 | MGnify/ENA primary metagenome ERZ781399 (study PRJEB29847, sample SAMN06458254) | wastewater metagenome | isolation source: Wastewater bioreactor | place: South Africa: Cape Town | study: EMG produced TPA metagenomics assembly of the... | reverse complement strand
GCAGGCCGACGGGGCAATCCAGCAGCGGCGCATCGATCGCAAACGGCGGTGTCTGATTCAACCGCCGCCACTGGATCGCCGCGCTTCGCTCGCGATGACGGCACCACCCCCCGTCATTGCGAGGAGGCCGCAGGCCGACGGGGCAATCCAGCAGCGGCGCATCGATCGCAAACGGCGGTGTCTGATTCAACCGCCGCCCCATGGATCGCCGCGCTTCGCTCGCGATGACGGCTCCACCCCCCGTCATTGCGAGGAGGCCGCAGGCCGACGTGGCAATCCAGCAGCGGCGCATCGATCGCAAACGGCGGTGTCTGATTCAACCGCCACCGCTGGATCGCCGCGCTTCGCTCGCGATGACGGCACCACCCCCCCGTCATTGCGAGGAGGCCGCAGGCCGACGGGGCAATCCAGACGGCGCATCGCAGTCAACCGCCCATGGATCGCCACGGCCCGCGGCCCTCGCGATGGCGGTTCACGGACCTGGGGCAGGCGCGCGCCGCCTCTTGCGGCACCTGCTTGACCTAGCCGCTGGCGCGCACATCGATGCGCACGGTCCTGACCGTGGTGGCACGGGCCACGTCGGCCGCGCTCCAGGGCGGCCGTCCGGTCTTCCGAGGTCCGGACGCGATCCGGTCAATCGTCAAGGCGACAGGCGCGGCTTGCGCGCACGGCGCGGCGGCGCGGCCACCGGCAGCAGGCTGGTCAGGCGCTGGTAGAGGGTGAACAGAAAGGCCACGCGCTCGGCGTCGCCGGCGTAGCTTTTGGGGCCGCCGGCGAGCTGGTAGGCCTTGTCCACCGCGGCGTCCAGCCGTTGGTGCGCCTTGAGCAACGCGGGCGGCATGGTGAGCGGGTCGTACAGGTCGGCCAGGCTGCTGCCGGGGAACTGGGCGCGGGCGTCCAGCACGTTTTGCGCTTCTTTTTCGATAGCTGCTTGCGCTTGCTGCGCAGGCGCTGGAGCCGTATTTTGTTGTGAATCCGGGGTGCAGAAGGGCCAGGGGAAATTGTTGTAGACGATGGCGGCGGAGTAGCGGAAATCGCTTTTCAACCGGCCGCAGACGGCACGCACCCAGGCGTTGTGCATGGTGCTGGAGAGGATGCCGAAGTGCAGCAGCAACGCATGGGGCGCGATCTTCACCAGATTACTGCACAGCGTTTCGGGTTGCTCGAACCCGAAGGGCACGAACGCGCGGCGTTCCGACGACACCTCGGGCAGCACCAGATACGGCGCGGTCGGCATGTTTTCGACATGAAAGCGCGTCGGCGTCGCCGCCAGCTTCCGGGTCGGCGCGCTCTTGCTGGCTTCGCGCAAGGCCTTGACCGCCTGCACGCGCTTCATCGCTTCGGGCATGGCGCGCAGCTCGGCGGGCGGCGTGTCGCCCAGCCACAGGCACCAGCGCTCGTAGCCGTTGAGGAATTCGTCGGCCCCCAGCCAGCGGCGAAACCATTTCGCGCTGACCGGCTCCTTGGCGATGAAGGCGTCGCGCTCGGCGGTGCTGAACAGGTAGTGGCCGCCGTCGATGGGCTTGTTGCCGATGCCGATGGCGGGCACGTCGCAAATCGGCGTGCTGCGCCGCGCCAGCACCACATCCGGCGCATCGACCAGATAGGGGTTGATGTTGGCGGCGGGCACCGCGTGCGGCTCGCCCCGGATGTCGGCGTATTCGTAGATCAGCTTGCCGGGCCGGTCGTGCAGGCCAAAGCCGACGATGACGCAGTGCACCGCGGCCTTGCCGCGCGCCTCGTTGGTCCAGGCAAAGGTGCGGTGGGCAAAGTGGATGTGCACGCCCTGCGCCAGCAGCCAGCCCCACAGCACGCCGACCTGCTCGCCTTGGGTGATGCTGTTGGTGGAGACGAAGGCGGCGCGGGGTGGCGTGCCGGGTTTATGAATGAAATCGGGCTCTAGCGCTTGTCCAGCAAGCGCAAACAGCTCTTTATTTGATAGTTGATGTGGCGTGGCGGGCGAGCCCTCACCCCCGCCCTCTCCCGCAAGCGGGAGAGGGGGCAAGGCAGCCTCTTGCAGGTAGCGGGCGGCCTTGACGTACCAGGCGGCGACGAAGTCGAGCAGGCCGGCGCCGTCGATGCCGGCGAACACGGCACGCGTGTCTTCGCGCTGCGCGTCGCTCATGAACTTGGCGCCGACAAACGGCGGGTTGCCCAGCAGGTAGCTGCACTGGCTGGCGGGCAGCACCTCGTTCCAGTCGAGCGTGAGCGCGTTGCCGTGCACGATGCGCGGGCGGGTGACGAGCGGAATGCGGGCGAAGTACTGGCCGAACTCCTCGCTGACGCGCAGGTTCATCTGGTGGTCGACCAGCCACAGCGCGACCTGGGCGATCTGGGCGGGGAACTCCTCGATCTCGATGCCGTGGAACTGGTCGACGTTGATGCCGATGAGCTGGTGCACGTCCAGGCTGCGCTGGCCGGCCGAGCCTTCCAACAGGGCAGCGGCGCGCAGCACGTCGAGCTCCAGCCCGCGCAGCTCGCGGTAGCTGATGACCAGGAAGTTGCCGCAGCCGCAGGCGGGGTCGAAAAACGTCAGGCGGCGCAGCTTCTTGTGAAAGTCGAACGGGCGGCCCCGGTTGCCCTTCACCTTGTCGAACTCGGCGCGCAGCTCATCGAGGAACAGCGGGCCGATGAGCTTGAGGATGTTCTCTTCGCTGGTGTAGTGCGCGCCCAGGTTGCGGCGCGCCGTGCCGTCCATGATGCTCTGGAACAGGCTGCCGAAGATGGCGGGGCTGATGGCCGACCAGTCGAGCGCGCAGGCGTCCAGCAGTGCCTCGCGCGTGGCGGCGTCGAAGTCGGCAATGGGCAGGCGCTCGGCAAAGAGCTGGCCGTTGACGTAGGGGAAGGCGGCGAGCTGCTCGTCCACGTTCTTGCCGCGCGCGCCTTCGGGCGTGTCCAAAAGCTGGAACAGGCGCGCGAGCAGCGGCCCGAGGTCGGCGCCGTCGGCGTCGCTGCGTTCCTCGACCAGCGCGCGGAAGGACTGCGCGGGCTGGAAGATGCCGGTGTCGTCGGCAAACAGGCAGAACAGCAGGCGCACCAGCAGCACTTCGAGCGGGTGGCCGGTGTAGCCGCTGGCTTTGAGCGCGTCGTGCAGGCGGCCCATGCGCTCGGCGGCCTGGATGTTGACGGGGTTTTGCGGCTGCACGGCCTGCGCCCGGTAGCCGGCGATGAAGCCGAACCAGCGCACGTGTTTGTGCAAATCCTGCAGGGCGAATTCGATCTCGCGCCGGCTGTCCAGGTCGATGACGCGAAAGCGCGCGAAGTCGCACAGCACCAGGGTGTGCGGCAAATCGCGCTCGGCAATGCCGGGGAAGTAGCCGATGGCCTGGTCGTAGGCGGGCTCCAGCGGCTTGCCGCGCGACTTTTGCTCGACCAGCATCTGGCCGGGCCAGAACAGGTCCACATAGCCCTGGCCGCCGCCGTGCTTCTTGACGGCGTGCTCGAAGCTGGCCACGCGCCGGTTGGTGAGGCCGAAGATGTCGAAGAAATCGATCCAGAAGGGGATGGACTGCTGCTTTTCATCGGCGGCGTCCTGCCAGCGGCGGCTGAAGGCCATGGCGCGGGACTTGATTTCGTTCCAGGACAGGGGCATGGGGGGAGCTTACAAGGGGTGATCAGGCAGGCTCGTCCGGCGCCTGCATCCAGGCCGCAATGTCGCGGTGGGTATGCAGCACGCGCCAGACGTCCACGTGGCCGGCCCGCTCGACATGGAACACCAGATAGGGAGAGCGCGTGAGCGGCCAGGCGCGCAGGCCGGGCAGGCCCAGCTCGTGCGCCCACCGGGGCGAGCCCGTGGCGGGCTGGCGGCCGAGGTGCGCATAGGCGCGCTCCAGCGCGGCGATGAAGCCCAGCGCGGCTTCGGGCGCGTCCTCCTGCAGGTAGTGGGCGATGGCATCGTCCACATCGCGCAGCGCCTGCTGCCGCGGGACGACCGGCTTGGCCGTCACGAACGGCGACGCGGATGGCCGCGGCGCCTGGCGCGCGATGCACGCGCTGGCGCAGTGCAGTGAAGTAGGCCTCGTCCACCGGCGCCGCGGCCTCGGAGGCCCCGCCCGCCAGCAACAGGCCACGCAAGTGCTGGCGGTCCTGCTCGCGGCGGATCAGCTCGCGCACGTACTCGCTGCTGGTGCCAAAGCCGCGTTGGCTGACTTGCTCGTCGACGAAGGCCTTGAGCGAATCCGGCAGGGAGATGTTCATGGTGGTCATGGCGGCAGTTTGATGTGTTTGCCAAATTTTGGCAAGGCTAGGAAGTCTCTGCACAACCTCCTGCACCGCAGGCATCTGCGGTTTCGGACGGGTGATCGCCCCTGTCAGGCGCGAGGATCGGGCGGGGCCAGCTCGCGCTCACCGCGCTCCAGCGCCAGCAGCCACTGCTTGCGCGGCATGCCGCCGCCATAGCCGGTCAGGCTGCCGTCGCTGCCGATGACGCGGTGGCAGGGCACGATCAGGCTGACCTTGTTGCTGCCATTGGCCGCCGCCACGGCGCGCGTGGCCGTCGGCTTGCCGATGCCGCGGGCCTGCTCGGCGTAGCTGCGCGTGTGGCCGTAGGGGATTTTCAGCAGCGCCTGCCAGACGCTCTGCTGGAACGGCGTGCCCACCAGATCGAGCGGGATGTCGAAACGCTGGCGCTGGCCGGCGAAGTATTCGGCCAGCTCGCGGCCGAGCTGCTCGGTCAGCGCGTTGCCGCCGGGCCCGGCGGGGCCGCCGCGCGCGGCCTCGACCTGCGCGATCTCGCGCGCCAGGCCCTGGGTGTGCTGGCTGAACTCCAGCAGGCACAGGCCGCGCCCGGACAGCAGCGCCAGCATGTCGCCCAGGGGCGTGGCGTAGGTGTGGGAGATCAAGGTCATGGCATGTACTCGCGTTGGTTCGCACGATACGCGATCAGGCGGCACGCCGGTCCGGTGGCGCGGCGCACCCCTGCCGCAAACCCTGGTTCCGGCTGTCACCCCAGTGCTTGACCGCGCCGGGCGGCGCTCGGACACTGCCCACCGAGCCCCTCGACTTTCGGAGACCCATGATGCAACGCCGTACTGTTCCCCTGTCCGACCTGGCCCACCACATTGGCGAGACCTATTTCGAATCGCCCTGGATGAGCATCGACGAGCCGCACCTGTCGCAGTTCGCGTATGCCACCTACCTCGATCCCGCCTTCACCGACCTGACGGCGAGCAAGAACAACCCGCTGGGCGCCACCCTGGTGGACGGCTTCCTGCTGATGAGCATGCTGACCGCCTTCCACTTCAACAACAGCCCGGTGGCGGGCGATGGGCTGTACGGCTTCAACTACGGCATGGACCGGGTGCGCTTCACGCATCCGGTGTTCGTGGGCGAAAAAATCCGCTGCGTGGCCACGCTGGCCGAGGTCGAGGCGCGCGCCGATGGCACCTATCTGGTCAAGACCGACAACACCATCGAGATCGAGGGCAAGGACAAGCCCGCCATGGTGGCGCGCTGGATCTCGCTGTTCGCCACGCGCGACCCCGGCGCCCCGGCCAAGGCCTAGCCGGGTGCCGGCATGACGAGCGCCCTGCCCCGGCTGACCAGCTTCACCGATTACCTGGACCTGTACGCCCGCGCGCGGCCCGACGCCGACGCCGTGTGGCATGCGGGCACGCTGCTGTCGTACCGCGCGCTGGCCGAGCAGGTGGACGCGATGGCCGGGTCGCTGGCGGCGGCCGGCCTGCGCGCCGGCGACCGCGTGGCCGTGCTCAGCACGCCGCGGCCCGAATACCTGGTGACGCTGCTGGCGGCGTTTCGCCTGGGCGCGGTCTGGGTGGGGCTGAACCCCAAGTACACCTATCGCGAACTGGCGCACGTGGTGGCCGATTCGCGGCCGCGGCTGATCCTGTCGATCGCGCGCGCCGAAGGGCGCGAGTTCGACGCCGACATCGCGCGGCTGGCCAGCGAATTTGCCGTGGAAGGCCGTTATGTGATCGGCGATGATGGCCCCACGCCAGCGCTGCACCGGCTGCCAGCACCCGTGCCCTTCGTCCGGCACCCGGTGGCGCCGGGCGACGCTGCCACCATCGTCTACACCTCGGGCTCCAGCGGCACGCCCAAGGGGGCGGTGCTGAGCCACCGGGGGCTGGTGTATGCCTCGGTGGTCGAGGCCGAGATGAACGAGGTGCCGCACCCACGCGTGCCCTGCAACCTGCCGATCAACCACGTGGCCTGCATCGCCGACCTGACCGGCACCACGCTGGCGGCCGGCGGCATGCTGGCGCTGCTGGACTCGTTCGACCCGGCGGAGATCCTGGAGCTGATCGAGCGGCTGAGGCTGACCAACCTGATGAGCGTGCCGACGGTGTTGCAGCTGATCGTCATGCAGCCGGACTTCGACTGGCGCGACCTGTCGAGCCTGCGCCTGGTGGCCTGGGGCGGCGCGCCGCTGCCGATCGAGGTGATCCGCGTCTACCGCCGGCTGGGCGTGCAGCTGATGACGGTGTACGGCATGACCGAGACGATCGCCTCCATCACCTTCACCGCCCGGGACGCCAGCGACGAGGTGCTGGCCGAGACGGTGGGCCACTTCGACCCCGGCATGCAGGTGCGGCTGGCCGACGAGCAGGACCGCGCGGTGGCCGTCGGCGAGCAGGGCGAGGTGCAGGTGCGCCACGAGGGCCTGTTCCTGGAGTATTTCGGGCGGCCCGACGCCACGGCGGCGGCCTACAGCGCCGACGGCTGGTTCAAGACCGGCGACGTGGGCGTGCTGCGGCCGGACGGCAACCTGCGGCTGGTGGGCCGGCGCTCGGACATGATCAAGTCGGGCGGCTACAACGTGTACCCGCGCGAGATCGAGCTGTGCCTGGAGTCGCGCAGCGACGTGACGCTGGCGGCTGTCATCGGCCGACCGGACGAGAAGTTCGGCGAGGTGGCGGTGGCCTACGTGGTGCCGCAGCCCGGCACCCGGCCCGACCCGGAGTGCCTCAAGGCCTTCTGCCGCGACCATCTGGCCAACTACAAGGTGCCCAAGGACTTCGTCATCGTCGACGAGCTGCCGCTGCTGCCGGTGGGCAAGGTGGACAAGCAGGAACTGCGCCGCCGCGCACGGGCCTGAGCGGCGGCTTCGCCATGAACAACTCCGGCACGGGCGTGACCGCCACCACCACCGAAGGCATGCGGCGGGCGTGCGCGGCGCTGTTCGTCGTGTTCTTTGCTAGGCTCAATCCTCGATGCCGCGCTGCGCCGGCACGCCGGCCTTGAAGGCGTGCTTGACCAGCGTCATCTCCGTCACCGTGTCGGCCAGCTCGATCAGCTCGGGCGGGCAGCGCCGGCCGGTCAGGCACACGTGCACGTCTTTCGGGCGCTCGCGCAGCGTCTGCAACACGTCGCCCAGCGGCAGCCAGCCGTAGATCAGCGGGTAGGTGATCTCGTCCAGCACCACCAGAAAATGCTCACCCGACAGGATGGCCGCACGCGCCTTTTCCCAGCCGTCGCGCGCCAGCTGGGCCGAGTGCTCCAGGTCTTTGCTCTTCCAGCTGAAGCCGTCGCCCAGGCCCTCGATGGGCAGGCCGATCTGCTCGAACATGCGGTGCTCACCAAAGCGCGCGGTGGGCACCTTCATGAACTGGAAAATCTTCACGGCCTTGCCCCGGCCATGGGCGCGCAGCGCCAAGCCAAAGGCAGCCGTGCTTTTGCCCTTGCCGTCGCCGGTGTTGACGATGATGAGGCCCCGGCGTTCGCCCTCGGGCTTTTCGTAGCGTTTTTCGGTGGGGGCGGCTTCGATCTGCATAGGTTGTCTTTCAATCAGAGGTCATTGCTCTGCCGGGGTGCGGCGGGGCAGCAAACGGGGCAAGGCCAGCCACTGGCCCTCCACCGGGTGGATGGCAATGCGGTCGTCAAATACCTGCTCCAGCGCGCGGTGGGTGGCAGCGTCTTGCGCAGACCCATGGTGGCGCAGGCGGCCACCAGCAAGAATGGCCACCTCATCGGCTTGCAGCGCGAACGAGACCTCATGCAGCACGCTGACCACCGTCTTGCCTTGCGCGACCAGTTCGCGCACCAGCAGCAGCCAGTCGGACTGGTGGGGCGGGTCCAGGTTGGCCAGAGGCTCGTCCATCAGCAGCACTTTGGCCTGCACCGCCAGCAGGCGCGCCAGCAGCACGCGCTGGCGCTCGCCGCCGGAGAGTTGCGAGAGTGCGCGGTGGCGCCAGTCCCAGGCCTGCGTGGCGCGCAGGGCTTGCTCCACAGCGGCGTGGTCGGCCTCGCTGGGGGGCGACAGCCAGGGCTGGTGCGGCAGGCGGCCCAGCATGGCCACGTCGTACACCAGCAGGTCATCGGCGGCCACCTCGTTCTGGCCCAGCCACGACAGGGCCCGTGCCCAGTCGCTGCGGTGCCAGGCGGCCAGCGGGCGGCCCAGCAACTGCACGTTGCCCGTGCAAGGCAGCAGGCCCGCCAGGGCCCGCAGCAGCGTGGACTTGCCCGCGCCGTTGGGGCCGACGATGCTGGTCCACCGGCCCGCCGCCAGGTGCAGCGTGATGCCGTGCAATATGGGGTGTTTTCCGATGCTGGCGCTTATTGAATCAGCGCTGACAGCTATGTTTTCAGGAGCATTGCGCATTTACAGCACGCCTCCTGGTCCGGTGCGCCGGTGCATCAGCCACAGCAGGTAGCCGCCACCCAGCACCGCGGTGAGCACGCCCACGGGCAGCTCTTGCGGCGCGATGAGCCCCCGCGCCAGCAGGTCTGCACCGGCCAGCAGCACCCCGCCCATCAGGCTGGCCAGCCCCATCAGCCGGCCGTGCGGCACCTTGACCACGGCGCGCACCAGGTGGGGCGCGGCCAGGCCTACAAAAGCAATCAGCCCCGTCTGCGCCACGGCCGTGCCGGTGGCCAAGGCCAGCACCGCCACCAGGGCGGCGCGCAGCGGTGCCAGCGGCAGCCCCAGGCTGTGGGCCGTGGCCTCGCCCAGCGCCAGGCCATCCAGCACGCGCGACAGCGCCCAGGCGGCCACCACGCACAGCAGCCACACCCCGGCCATCAACAGGCACGAGGTCCAGCCCACAAAGCCGGTGGAGCCCAGCAGAAACGCCTGCATGGCCTGCAGGGAATCGGGTGACAGCAGTAGGATGAGCGAGGTGAACGCGCCCAGCACCACGCCCACGATGACCCCGGCCAGCAGCAGGCGCAGCGTGTGCTGCACGCCGCGCGCCAGCGCGAGCGTGAGCAGCACCGCCAGCACCGCCCCGGCAAACGCCGCGCCGGTCAGGCCCAGACGCACCAGCCAGTGGCCCGAAAACACCATGGCCACGGCCGCGCCCTTGGCGCTGCCCACCATGCCCGCAGCGCCGCCCATCATCGCCAGGGCAGTAGCCACGCCCAGAGAGGCGCCCGAGGCGCTGCCCAGCAGGTACGGGTCGGCCAGCGGGTTGCGGAACAGGCCCTGCGCCACGGCACCGGCCAACCCCAGCAGCGCACCGGCGCACCACGCGCCCAGCGTGCGTGGCAGCCGGATCTCCCACACGATCTGCCAGGCCATGTCCCGTGCGGCGTGTTCGGCGGGGTCGGTGCCGTGATCCCACAGCGCGGGCCACAGGTTCTCCAGCCCCACGCTGCCCACGCCGGTGCCCAGCGGCACCAGCAGCGCGCTGGCCAGCAGCAGCAGGCCCGCCAGCCAGCGACCGCGCTGCACCACCGATCCCATCATGGGCGCACCGCCGCAGGCGCCTTGGCACCGGGCGCGGCCTTGCTGGCGAGGCAGCGGGCCATGATGCGCGCGCCTTCAGCCATGCGCGGACCGGGCCGCACCAGCACATCGGCGTCTTCGGGCGGGAACACGCACAGCCTCTGCTCGCGCAGCGCCCGCAGGCTGCTCCAGCCCGGCCGCTCGGTCAGGCCCTCCACGCTGCGCGCGCCCACCATGATCAGATCGGGGTCGGCACGCACCACAAACTCGGGGTTGAGCTTGGGAAACGGCCCGAGCGACGCGGGCAGGATGTTGCGCGCGCCCAGCCGGGTCAGCGTCTCGCCAATGAACGACGAGGCCCCCGCCCCGTACGGCCCCCGGTTCACCTCGAAGTACACGCGCATGCCCCGTGCCGCTGGCGGCACG
>ERZ781399.4456-NODE-4456-length-10067-cov-3.556832_pt1 | contig 10067 bp, 7 predicted proteins | sample MGYA00511014_ERZ781399 | MGnify/ENA primary metagenome ERZ781399 (study PRJEB29847, sample SAMN06458254) | wastewater metagenome | isolation source: Wastewater bioreactor | place: South Africa: Cape Town | study: EMG produced TPA metagenomics assembly of the... | reverse complement strand
CCGATGATCATCGGCCGCGTCGACGAGGTCGACGGGCACTTCGTCGCGACCAAGTTCGTCGCGTTCGCCGTGCCGACGGCATGCTTGTACGTTGCACCCAAAAGCCCGCGCACGAGCGTCGCCGGCGCGACCACCGACGGCGTGCTCATCCAGACGGAATGGAGGAGCATTGCTCTCGGCTACGCGCGTGTCTGGCTTCCGGTGGCGGCGATCGTGCTGCCGATCGTGGAAGCGGCAGTCTCCGGCGGGCTACACCTCGCGACTGTGATCGCGAGCATCGTCGTCCTCGCTCTCGCTGTTCTCGCGTACCGCGCAGGACGACTTCCGGAGGAGGAGAAGGCGCGCTTGCGCGTCCTTGGAACGGTGACGGGACTTCGCATCGACCCCTCGAAGCTGAAGGACGCCACGCGCATGATCAAGCACGCGTCGCTCGGCGACCTCATGGAGAAGGGCGGCATTCCGATGAGCCCCGAGGGCATCCTCTCCGTGCTCGAGGACATCCCAATGCCGGCGATGCCGCTCGTCTACGGCTACGCCTGTTATGCAGGCGACGCCCCGGAGTGGCGCGAGTGCGCGGCGCGCTGCTACGAGCGCTACCAGCAGGGCGACATCTGACGGCTCTTCCCAGCGGCGCACCAGCCGCGTGACTGTCGGCTCATCCGTGACCGCGCGACGTCACCGCGTTCGCGCTCGACGCCGTCGCGCGACCAGGACGCCGGCGAGCCCGAGCGCGACGGTGCCTGAGGCTGCCCACGACGCCGTCGGCATGGGCATGGCGCAGCAATTGTTCTCGGACTTCGGCGTCGAGCACTCGGCCGAGAAGCCATGTCTCGGGCTTGGATCGCACAGGGCCGCGACGATCGTCCCGGTCGAGCTGACCTGATCGCTCACGACGCGCGTCGACTCGTTCGGATAGATGGCACACAGCCCGGCGACATCGTCGGGCGCGAGGGTCCGGAGCGCAGCCGATCCCGGCTTGTAGCTCGCGAACATCGTCGACCGCACGTCGGTCGCGTGCGCGAGCCCCAGGAAGTGCCCCACCTCGTGCGTGATCACGCTCTGGAGATCGAACCCCTGCGCCAGCACTTGATCCGTGATCGACAAATTGCGGGCGGAGGAATTGATCTCCATGTCCGCGTCGTAGATCTCGCCCGTCTCGGCGTTGAAGGTGACCGTCGTGAGCCCGAGCGTGCTGTAGGGATCGTCGTACGGCCAGACGTCGTCGCGGAACACGATGACGTTCTGGTTCGTCGAGTCGGCGTTGTAGCGGACCTCACCGCACTTGGACGGGCCGATGTTCGAGACCGAGATTCCGGGCGCGTTCCCGTCAGCACAGGCCGCATTCATCCACGTGGCGAACGAATCATCGATGATGCGCTTCGCCTCATCGTACGGGATGTTCCTGCTCGCCCCGTGATTGATGCTGTAGCTGACGCACGCATTCCGCCAGAAGAGGTACAGCCCCTGCGTGAAGCAGCCGCGGTTCGGGCTGTAGTTGGCCGGCAGCGGCTGCGTGGTCGTGCGGCAATAGGCATGGGCCGCCGTGGGCACGGACAGAGTGCACAGGGCAACGGCCGCGAGCATGAAGCGCATCCCGCGAGGCCCAAGCAAGAAACGCATCTCTCGAGGCTAGCACGCGTTGCCCGCCCCGGCGCACCTCCACGTCCGCTCGACCGTGTCCGCCTGGCTCCTGTCTCGCGCCGTCTCGGTCGAGTCGGCGGGATGTCGGCGGGATGTCGGCGGGATGTCGCCCGACGATCGAGGTGCAGCGACGTGGCCAGATGCGGCCTTCGCCCGTGCGGCCCGAGACGAGCGCGACGACCGGCCGGTGAAGCGGGCGGGCACGAGGCGGTGGGCCTCCGCGGCGAGGCGCCCTCACTCGAGTCGCGCGGCCCTCAGCCGAAGGTCTCGCGGTACGCGTCCTCGTCGAAGCCAACGAGGACGTGCTTCGACGTGACGACCACGGGGCGCTTCACGAGCTTGCCGTCCTGCGTGAGCCACCGGACGATCTCCTCGTCCTTCGCGGCGTCGACCTTCTGCTTGCCGATCGCGCGGTAGCTCTGACCGCTGGTGTTGAGCCACTTGCGGACGGGGCGCTTGCTCTTCGGGATCCACTCACCGAGCTCGTCGGCGCTGGGCGGCGCGTCCACGATCGGACGAACGTCGACCGCGATGCCCTGGTCCGCGAACCAGCGCAACGCCTTCTTGCAGGTCCCGCAACCTGCATACGAGAGCACGAGGGGTTTGTGATCAGGCATCGTGGGAAGCTCGCTCTTGGGGCTCGCGCCCCAACGACCCGCTGAGGTGCGCTTTCGGCGCTCGGCCATTAGCACATCACGTGGCCGCGAGGCTCCGGCGAAGCGCCACCGTCTCGCTCGCGAGCGCAAACGACGCGAGGTCCCGGCTCGACGAGCGACCGAAAACTGCAGTGAGCGAAGCCGGGCCCGGAACGCGCAGCGCCTCTGCGAGCGCCGCGTCCGTCGGAGCCACTGCGTCGAGCGATGCGCGGAGGCTCCCCGAGAGGAGGAACGCCGCGCGAGCCTCGGTCGCGAGGACGGCTTCGGCGAACGCAAGCTCGTCCACCGCCGGCGCGCGCTCGAGCATCGGCTCGAGCTCCTCCAGCATCCGCCGCCGCCTCCGGTCGGTCGCGCGACGCGCCCGCTGCTCGAAGTCCGCGACGAGCGGCTCGACGCGCTCGCTCGGACGCGCCGAGAACCCCGGCGCGACCTGGCGAGCAAACGCGACGACGAGGGCGAGCACCTCGTGCGAGCCGAGGGCGCCGAGCCACGGAACGCCGAGCGCGAGGCGCACCATCGGGCGCGCGAGGGCGGCAAGCGCGTGCGCATCGGAGAACGAGCCGAGCGTGGACGGCACGATCACCCACGGCACGTCCTCGCACGCGATCACGGGGGCGGCGACGTGATCGGAGACGGCGAGCTCGATCTCGCCGAGCTCGAACACCCGCGTGACGCGATCGAAGAGCGGCCGAATCGGGTGCGACGCGCGCGGCTTGACCCGGTCGCGCGTCGACGAGCCCTGCTCCGAGAGCCCGACGCGCGCGAGCTTGCCGGCGAACGACGACGCGATCACGGCGACGTCCCACACCGGATGGCGCCCCAGGGCGCCCGGCATCACGGACCTGCGGAGCGACGCAGCCGACAGCCCTTCGACCGGCGAGGCGCTCCGCATCCGGGCGTCGAGCCCCGCGTGTTCTTCGGGCGCGAGATCGCCGGCCATCGCGCGAAGCTCGCGAGCGACCCATTGCTCCGTCGTTCGACCTGCGCCCGCGAGCGAGCTCTCGAACAGACGCACGACGCTCGCATCGATCGGCAGCCGTCCCGAGGACGCGACGATGACGGGTGCGAGCGCCTCGACGGCCGGCTCATGGCGTCCCCGCGCCGCCAACGCTCGAGCGAGCGCCACACGAGCGTCGTCGCGCGTATCGTCCGCACGCAGCGCCTCCTCGAAGCGCTCGATCGCGTCCTCGTGGCGACCGAGGTCGAGCTCGATCCGCCCGAGCCCGACAAGCCAGGTCGGATCGATCGCACGACCGCCTTCGTGCGCGCGTGCGACCGCGCGCGAGAGCACGCGCGCGAGCGCGTCCGTGTCCCTTCCGACGGCGGCGCGAACACGCTCGAGCATCGCCGGATCGGGCGAAAGCGACGCCGCCTCCACGAGCGCCCCCTCGGCGCCCGCGGTGTCGCCGACGACCCGTCGCGCGTCGGCCAGCTCGAGCAGCGCCTGGAGGCGCTCCGCTGGAGCGGTCTCCCCGATCACGAGCCGGCCGAGGAGCGTGGCGCGCTCGTCCTTCGACGATCTCGAGCGCAGCGCGCAGCTCCGCCTCCGCGAGCGCGGGCTGGTTCATCACCCGGCGATAGATGCTCGCGCGCCCCACGAGAGCCACGAGCTTCTCCGCGCTCTCGCTCGTCGCGTTCACCGTCTCGGCGAGGGCGACGAGCGCCTTGTCCCATGCACGCTGGCCGATGAAGAGCTCCGCAAGGAGGAACAGCGACGGCACGTGCGTCGGCGCGACCTCGCGAACACGCTCGAGCGCCGAGATCGCGAGCAGCGGATCGGGCGGGGAGAGATCCTTCCTCGCGACGTCGGCGAGCTCCGACGCGATCGGAATGATCGCCTCCTCGTTCTTCGCTCGCGCGAGCACGTCACCGAGGACGCGTGCGAGATCGGTGAAGGAACGACGGGCACGCTGGATCGCGGAGAGGCGCGCGGCCGTCTGCACCTCCTCGGGATTCGCCTGGAGCGCTTGCTCGAGGAGCTCGGCCGCGGCGTCCTTCTCCCCGCGCGCGGCGCACAGATCGGCGGCATCACGGAGGAGATCGGCCCGCGCCCGCTTGTCCGTAACGATGCCGGCAAGCGCGCGAGAGGCGACGATCGCTGCGTCGTCATCGCCGAGCTCAACGGCGATCTGCGCGAGGAGGCATGCTCCGGAGAGGCTCGTCGGATCCGCCGAGAGCGCTCGCTTGCAGTGACCGCCGGCCTCCGGCGTCGCCCCGGCGCGGCGAAGGAGCCGCGCGATGTCGAGGTGGAGCACCAGCCGCTCGGTATCGTCAGCGGCGCTCTCCGCACGGCGCAGCAGCGCGCGCGTCGATGCCTGGATCGCCGCCCGATCGCCGGCGAGCGCACGCTCGTGCGCTCGGCGCACCAGGGTGTCGAGGCCGGGCAGGTCTGCCGCGCCGAGCGCGAGCAGCCGCTCCCACGGCTCGTAGTCGTCGCTCTTCGGCAACGTCCAGGCGACGAGCGACGCAAGGCCCTCGAGGGCGCGGCAGCCGAGGACGCCCGAGGGATAGGCCTCGGCCGCGAGAGCGAGCGCGTTCGCGAGCTGAGGTGCCGATCCGGCACGACGCGCGAGCCGCTCCGCCATCCGGAGCGTGGCGATGTCGCGCGCTCCGGTGGCGAGCAGCGGCTCGGCGCTCCCTGCATCGCCTGCGTCGATCGCACGCACCGCCGTCGTCAGCGGAGCAACGAGCGCGCGCGAAGCCTCGCCGAGCGGGACACGAGCGCCGATGCGCACGAGACGGTCGGCAAGAAGCGCTTCGTCCGGCGTCCCCTCGCAAGCGCGCTCGTAAGCCGCGACCGCGTCAGCATCGCGGCCGTGCTGCTCGTCGAGCTCGGCGGCCCGAAGGAGGAGAAGCGCGCGGGCGTTCGGCGAGCTCGCGCGGTCGGCGAGCCCCCCGAGCTCGGAGCGGAGCCGCTCCGCGTCGCCGAGCAGCTCGAGGGCCTCGAGCGATGCCGCACGCACCGCGGCGTCGTCCTGGAGCTCGCGTGGCAATCGGTCGATCGCAGCGAGGGCGCGTTCCGGAGCGCGGAGTCGATCGAGGAGGATGTTCGCCTCGGCGAGCACGAGCGCGACCTTCTGCGCCCCTTCGCTCGCAGAGGCACGGCGCGCGAGCGACTCCGCAGCGCGATCCCAGCGCGCGGCGGCGGCATGGAGGCGGGTCACGACCTCCGCCGCGCGGGCGCCGACGACGGGCTCTCGTTCGAGCTCCTCGGCGAGGGCCAGCGCGCGCTCCGGATCGATCGACGCGATCGCCTCGGCCGCTCGCAGACGAAGCTCCGCGCGCGCGGCGGAGTCTCCCGTTACGTCCGCCTGCGCGATGAGCGCCCGCGCGAGCGCCTTGTCGTCGCCGGCGCGCGTCGCGACGGAGGCGAGCCCGACGATCGCGCTGAGGCGTGCCGGCTCGATCGCGAGGATCTCCTCGTAGATGCGCGCGGCCTTCGGAGAGTCTCCCACGACGTCGTCCGTGAGCCAGGCGAGCTTCTCGAGGAGATGGATCTTGCGGTCCGGATCCTTCGTCGCGCGGATCGCCTGTTCGTAGAGACGGATGCGCTCGTCGATGGCCTCGGTCGGGGCCACGGGAGCGAGCCGCTCCGCGAGAGCGTCGTAAACGCCGGGCGCGGTCGGAGCGGTGAGCCACGCGGACTCGCGCTGCCGCGTGGCGTCCATTTCGCGACCACCGGTAAGGGAGGCCGCAGCGGAGACGAGGAGCGCACGAGCCTTCTTCGCGGGCTCGTCGATCCGCGCCGCCTCGCGCATCCAGAGCACGGCGCGGGCCTCGTGACGCTTGGACGCTTCGAGCAGGCGATCGAGATCGCCGAGCAGCGTTGCATCGTCCGGCTCGAGCACTCGCGCGCGTTCGAGCGCGAGGACCGCATCGTCGATCTCCCCTGCCCTCTCCGCCGAGGTGACGATCGCGCGGAGCGCCACCAGCTCCTCGCGAGGATCGTCGAGCGACCTCAGCGCAGCCTTGCGCGCGCGCAGCGCATCCCCGTGTCTTCCCTCGGCGTCGTAGAGACGCCCGAGCTCTTCGCTCACGCGAAGATCGACGAGCGCCGACGTCGGAGCCCGCCCGTGCGCACGCTCGAGGACCTTCACGATCCGGGCGCGATCGGTCCCGGCACGCCGATGCGCGAGCGCGGCATCGAGCTCGAGCCGGGCCGCACGGGCCTTGTCCGGCTCCAGGCTGGCCTCCGATTCGAGCAGGCCCGCGAGTCGCGCGTCGTCACGGTGACGTACCGCGTGATCGACGAACGCCGCTCGCACCGGGCCGATCCCAGGAGATAGGTCGAGCGCACGCGTGAGCGCCGCGCGCGCACCGGCCACGTCGCCGAGCCGGCGGTCGAGGAGGAGTGCACGCTCGACGTGGAGCCAGGCCGCCGCCTCGTCGTTCTTCAACAGCTCCGCCAGCCGCGCGAGCAGCTCGGCAAGCTCGGAATGGCGTCCCGTACCGTCGAGCGCCGCCTCCGCGCCGTAGAGCGCACCGGCGTGATCGGGGACGAGGGCGAGTGCGTCGTTCCACGCCGCCACCGACTCGCGGGTCACGCCGTCACGCGCCTCGATGAGGCGCGCCCGCTCGCAAAGCCAATCCGCGCGAGCGCTCTCGCTCGCCGCGTGGGCCACGAGCTCGTCGACGTGCGTGAGCTGCGCATCGATCTCCTCTCGGCCGAGGAGCAGCGCGCGCAGCAACGCGTGCGCCGCCGGCGCATGTTCGCCGACCTCCGCCGCCGCCTTCGCCTCGACGAGCGCGGCGCTCACCTGACCGCGCGCGAGCACCGCGACCGCGAGCTCGAGACGAGCGCGGAGCTCGCCGACGGGATCCCCGCTCCGCGCGGCGACGAGCGCCCGCAAGCGACCGAGCTCCACGTCCTCGGGATCGGACGACGCGCCCTCGTGGATCTCCTCCGGGCTCGGCAGTCGTACGCGAGGCCGGTGGAGCGGCGGCGAGATGACACCGTGGGTCCCGGTCAGCATCGCGATGTTCTGCGCAGTCGCGGCAGCCGCGATGAGCGAAGCTCGACTTTCGTCGACCTCGACGAGATCCTCCGATCCCAGCTCGACGACGGTACCCGGCAGCGCCCCTGGCCTGGATCCACGCATGGGCCTCAGGCTAACACCTAGGCTAAGATGGACGCGCGCGCCGGCGCATGGCGGCGTGAGGGAGCTCCCATCGTGCCTCGTTCTTCCCTTCTCTACGTCGCCGTATCACTCACCTGCACGGCAGTCCTGGTAAGCGCATGTGCCGGTGCCGAGAGCCAGGATGTGCTCTCGGGCAGCCCGGGCGCGGCCTCGTCGTCGTCCTCGTCCTCGTCGTCGTCTGGCGGGAACAGCAGCGGCAACGGCGGTTCGTCGAGCGGAGCCTCGGGCACGACGAGCTCGAGCGGAGGCACCGAATGCGAGCCGGAGTCGGAGCCCAACGACAGCGAGAACGACGCCAACGAGCTGGCGCCCGTGCGTTGCGGTACACTCTCGCGCAGGGACAAGCGGGACTACCTCACGTTTCGGCTCAAGCCCCAGACGAAGACGATGGAGCTCAACTTCACCGGCAGAGTTCGGCTTCGCGTCGACGTCGACGGCGGCGACACCGCCGAGCTGACCCCCGACAGCGCCGGCGTCGTCCCGTTCATCAAGGACGCGGACTATTTCGTCGAGGTCACGCCGCTCACGGACATCAGCTCCGACATCAAGTGGCGCGTCGAGCTCGTGGAGAACTAGTCGGCGGGCGCTTGGCTCAGGTCAATCGCCTCAGGTCAGTCGACCGAGCGGACCGAGATCGAGGTTGAGGTCCTCGGGAGCCAGGCCGAAGCGTGCCGCGAGATCGTGCACGGCCTCCTCGAGGCGCATGAGCGCGAGGCCGATCCGCTCGACCTCGTCCGGCTCGAGCGTCTCGGCTTCCATGCGACGGATCGCCTGACGCTCGAGCAGCTTGCGAAGGAATTCCACGAGCGCGAGCACGAGCTGGGCGACCGATTTCTGCACGTCCGCCGGGTTGGCGTTCCAGCGCGGAAGGAGCTCGGCGCTCTTCCGCTCGACCTCCGCTCGCAGCGACTCGATCTCGTTCACGCGGAGCTCGGCAACGCCGGCCGTCCCGAGCGGCGCGCGCCGGCGGCTCGAAGGCCGCCTCGCGCTCGGCTTCTTCACCGCGCGCGTCTTCTTCACGGCGCGCGTCTTCTTCACGACGCTCGGCTTCTTCACCGCGCTCGCCTTCTTCACGGCGTTCTTCTTCGGCTTCGTCATGCAAGCTCCGCGAAGGCCCACGGCGGCCACGGCCCTGTCACGGTCACCGTCACGCCGCGTGGGAGATCCATGATCGAGCGCGCGAAAGCGCGCTTCCAGGCACGAACATCCTCTCGCGCGACGAGGTGGTAGACGGACGCGATGCGGGGCCCGTGGTCGTGACGCTCTGCACGGACCTCGCGGACCCACGGGCGCGTGGCCTCGCTCACAGCGGTGAGCTCCGGGACCTCGTGCCTTGCGCGGCGCTCTGCGAGCCAGCGCGTTCCGGGACCGGTTCCCGCCGGCGCTCGCTTCGCGGGAGCTCGAAGGCCGTCGACTCGAAGCGTGAACTGCACTGCACCACGCACCCGCTCGAAGGCGCGCTCGAGCATGCCACCGAGCGGCGCGATCGCCGCCTTCACCGCGACGCGGTCGACAGCCGTCGCACCGAACCGGAGCGGCAGTACCGACGGAGCGAGCCGCGCGATCCGACGAACGACGCGGTCGTGCGCGACGATCGCCGCGGGCGTCGCCTCGCGAGCCTCGGCGGGCTCCACGACGACGTACGCCTTCCCGGCTCGAACGAGCGCCAGCGGCTTCCGCGCGATCCCTCTCCCGAGAAGCTCCGGGCTTCGCGGCGGCCGATCCACGATCGCGTACAGGTAGAGGCTCATCGAGCTGAGGCCGCAGCTTCGCATCTCCGAGGAGCACAGCGAAGTGGTCGCTTCCTCGTCGCCTTCTTCGCCGCGTTCAGCTCTCGAGCTTGGGCTTGCGGCTCGCGGCTCGCGCCCAGCCCCCGGCGGCACGTCGACGGTCTCGCGTCGCTGGTCGCGCGGTCATTGACGGGGCCCCTCAGCCTAGGTCAACTCGTCGACCGATGGCCCCCGTTGCGCGCGCGCTCCTCGTCGCCGGTCTCGTCTTCCTCGGCGGCTGTAGTCGGAAGGAGAGCCCGAGCCCGGCCGTCTCCGCCTCTCCCGAAGGCGGGGTCGCGGTCGTCGATGCCGCCGCTCCTGCCGCGCCCTCGACGGCGAGCGCCGCTCCGAAGACGCGGCCCGTGTGGACCTCGAAGCTCGCGTCGGAGGAGGACTTCCTCGACTACTCCAAGGAGGCCTCCGGCGAACGGTTCACCAAGTTCGTCATCGATCTGAAGACATCGGCCATCTACTACGCCGATGCCGACCTCTACCCGATGCACAAGGACTTCGTCTTCGCCGAGCTCCTCAAGGTGCCTCGGACGAAGGAGGCCGAGCAACGCTTCGATCGGAACTACGGCAAGGACAAGCCGAGCTTCCTCATGGGGTATCTGGTCCACCATCTCGGCCCGGACGTGTGGACGCTCGCATTCTGGGACGGCGACAAGGCCACGGCCGCGCATGTGAAGCTCGCCTTCGCGCGCGTCCGGGAGACCTTCTACCTCGCGTCGAAGCTGAAGTTCCGACCGAACTCGAACGACCAGGAGGCGGTCGCCGCCGAGCTCGACGAGATCCCGATCGTCACGAACGACGTCCTCTACAAGGCGGTCGGCTATCAACCGTTCCACAAGGGCACGGCGGTC
>ERZ781399.4455-NODE-4455-length-10067-cov-4.113164_pt1 | contig 10067 bp, 8 predicted proteins | sample MGYA00511014_ERZ781399 | MGnify/ENA primary metagenome ERZ781399 (study PRJEB29847, sample SAMN06458254) | wastewater metagenome | isolation source: Wastewater bioreactor | place: South Africa: Cape Town | study: EMG produced TPA metagenomics assembly of the... | reverse complement strand
CGAGCTTGAGCATGTTCATGGGAGTTGTCCTTTTCGCCCTTACAGGCCGGCGACCTTGAGCTGGGCGGCGGCGGTGGTGATCTCCACCGAGCCGTTGGCGCTGGCGACGCCGTTGAGGATCTTGCGCGAGACGGTGTTCATCACCTGGACCGCCTGGCCGGGGACGGCATCGCCGAGCGACTGGCCGAGCACGGTGAGGGTCAGCGGACCGTTGCGGAGCAGAACGGTGACCTGGGTGTTGCGGCGCACGGCGAGCGGTTCGGTGACGTCGGCGGCCTTGAGCATGACGCCGGCGCGCGCGGCACGGCGGAGCTGCTTGCCGACGAGCTGATCGAAGTTCTCGATCCCCGTGGTGTCGGCATAATCGAGGGGCACGCGCTTCATCTCGAGGTCGGTGGCGCTGATGATGTCGCCGGCCTTGAGCGAGGCGGCGAGGTGCGGAACCTCGACCATCAAGTCGATGCGGCCGCTCACATCGACGGGCAACTCGATGCCGGCGATCTGGAAGCGGGCCGAGAAGGCACTGGCGCCGGGCTGGTACTGCAGGCTGGCGAGGGTGGCCGGGACCGGCACGTTCTCGGCCTTGAAGGCGAGGTCGCCGGTGGCGAAGCGGGCACTCACCTCGACGCCGGGGGCGACGAGGCCGCGGGCCTCCAGGTCGGCGCGGATGAGGTCGCCGAGCAGGGCCGCGTCGACGATCGTCGCCTGGCGTTCGACGCGTACGCTGAGCACGCCGTCCTGCGCGTAGTCGACGAGGCCGGCGCGGGCCGCGGCGGCGCGGATCGCCTCGAGGCTGACGATGCCGGTGGTGCCGGGCGCCGGGGCGCGGAACAGGGCGCGCTCGGCCAGCAGGCCGGCGTCGTCGAACATGTCGCCTACGGTGACGACCGGATGGTTGACCGAGACCTCGGGCTTGAGCGCCGGCGCGGCGAGCGCGGTCGAAGCGAGGAGCGAGAGCAGGGCGGGGAGCAGGATCTTGTGCATCTATGGTCTCCCGGTCAGCGCAGCTGCGTCGTCGACTGCATCATCTCGTCGGCCCCGGAGATGACGCGGGCGTTCATCTCGTAGGCGCGCTGGGCGGCGATGAGGTCGGCAATCTCGGTGACCGAGTTGACGTTGGAGGCTTCGAGGTAGCCCTGCAGCAGGTCGCCGATGCCGTCAGTGGTCGGCGCGCCGACCTGGGCGGGGCCGCTCGAGGCGGTCTCGACGAACAGGTTGTTGCCGGCCGAGGCGAGGCCGGCCTTGTTGACGAAGCGGGCGAGCTGGAGCTGGCCGACCTGGGTCGGCGTGGTGGCGTTGTCGAGATAGACCTCGACCACGCCATCGGCGCTGACCTGGACCTGGTTGGCGTTGCCGGGGATGGTGATGCCGGGTTGCACGGCATAGCCGTCGACCGTCACCAGCTGGCCATCCGGGCCGCGCTCGAACGAGCCGTCGCGGGTGTAGCCGGTGCGACCGTCGGGCATCTGGACGACGAAGAAGCCTTCGCCGCGCACCGCGAGGTCGAGTTCCTTCTCGGTGAGTTCGGGCGTGCCCTGGCTCATGATGCGCGGGGTCGCGGCGGTGCGGACACCCGAGCCGATCTCGATGGCGACCGGCGCCATGGTGCCGCTCTCGGAGGTGGTGGAGCCGGCCTGCCGATAGGCCTGGTAGAGCAGGTCCTGGAACTCGGCGCGCGCCTTCTTGTAGCCGGTGGTGCGCATGTTCGCGATGTTGTTGGAAATGACTTCGACGTTGCGTTCCTGGGCGGCCATGCCGGTCGAAGCGATGTAGAGGGCTTTCATCTTGTGTGCTCCGATCAGCCGTTGAGGTTGCCGAGTTTCTGGATCGCGGTGCGGCGCTGGTCGTCCTGCTTGGAGATCAGCGAGGCGATGCTCTCATAGGCGCGCTGCACGCGGATCATCTCGGTCATCTCGCCGACGCCGTTGACGTTGGATTTCTCGAGCGTGCCCTGCAGCACCCGGGTGGCGGTGGCCGCCACCGGATTGCCGCCGGACCACAGGTTGTAGCCCTGGCGCTGGACGGCCTGCGGATCGGCGAACTCGACGATCGCGAGGCGACCCTTCTGCCCGGCGCTCGACGAGATCGTGCCGTCTTCGCCGATGGTGATGTCGGTTTCGCCGGCCGCGAACTGGATCGGACCGCCAGTGCCGAGCACCGGGTTGCCGCTGAGGTCGACCAGCGTGCCGGTGGCGTCGATCGCCAGCGATCCGGACTTGGTGTAGCGCTCGCCAGCGGCGGTCTGCACGGTCAGGAAGCCGTCGCCCTGCAGCGCCACATCCAGCGGGTTGTCGGTCTGGACCAGTGCGCCGCCGGCCATGTCGTGGATGGTGGTCCAGTCGTCGGTGTAGCTGAGGGGCTGGTCGAGCGCCGGGAAGTCGCGATCCCGGGCGACCGGCATCAGGTACTCCTCGAACAGCAACTGTTCGGATTTGAAACCGGTGGTGTTGATGTTGGCGATATTGTTCGCCACCACGTCCATCTGCCGCTGCAAGGCGATCTGCCGCGACAATCCGATGAGCTGCGCATTTTCCATGGCGCCGAAGTCCCCGTTACGTCCCCGAACCGTCCGACCTCCCCAGGCCGTCAGGCTCGCCATTAACACTGCAGCAACCATGCCAAGTCGTGATGTCGAACAAAATCAATGACTTGATGTGGGTGCTGGCCCGGCAGTCACTGCCGCTCGGCATGGCGTGTGGCAAAAACTGCCCGGCAATTTGTGCCGGGTTGGTGCAGTTCGTAACCAATCGTTAACCCTCGGGCGCTTAGCTCGATCCTGACCGGAATCGTCCGGTGGGGCAGGGGTTTGGGGCATGACGGCTGAAGCCGATATCGAGGGTGGCGAAGTCGCCGCGCCCGAGAAGAAGAAGCTGCCCATCATGCTGATCGCCATGATCGCGGCAGCCGTGGTGCTGCTCGGCGGCGGCGCGGCGGCCTACTTTCTGTTGTTCTCGGCGCCCAAGACGGACGAAGCGCACCTGGCTGCCGTACCCCAGACCTTCATCTTCAACCTGCCGACCATGACGGTGAACCTGCGCGGCGAAGGCGAGCGCGAGCAGTTCATGAAGCTGACGGTGGCGCTCGAAGTCGCCAACGAAGAGGTGATGACCGAGATCCAGCCGCGCATGGCCAAGGTGGTCGACGCCTTCCAGGTGTACCTGCGCGAGCTGCGCAAGAGCGATCTCGAGGGCTCGGCCGGGATCTACCGGCTGAAGGAAGAGCTGCGCCGCCGGGTCAACATCGCAATCTTCCCGGCGCAGGTCGATTCCATCCTGTTCAAGGAAATCCTGGTGCAGTGATGGCTGGACCCGGCGACCAGGACAAACTCAGCGACGAGTGGGGCCTCGAAGGGGCCGCGGGCGCGCCTGCCGCAGCGACCGGCGGCGAAGATGAAATGGGCGCCGAGTGGGCGGCCATGCTCGAGGCCGACAGCGCCGAAGCCGGCGCCGCCGACCGGGTGCTCAACCAGGACGAGATCGACAGCCTGCTCGGCTTTGATCCCAATGCGGGCGGCGGGGCCGAACTCACCGGGGTGCAGGCGCTGATCAACTCGGCGCTGGTCTCCTACGAGCGCCTGCCGATGCTGGAGATCGTCTTCGACCGGCTGGTGCGGCTGGCGACGACGTCGCTGCGCAATTTCACTTCCGACAATGTCGAAGTGGCGCTCGACTCGATCTCGTCGGTGCGCTTCGGCGACTACCTCAATTCGATCCCATTGCCGGCCATCTTGTCGGTGATCAAGGCCGAGGAGTGGGAGAATTACGGGCTGCTGACCGTCGACTCCTCGCTGATCTATTCGATGATCGATGTGCTCTTGGGCGGGCGCCGCGTCGGCGGGCAGATCCGGGTCGAAGGCCGCCCCTACACCACCATCGAGATGGCGCTGGCGCGCCGGATGATCGAGGTGATCCTCGAGGACACGCACCGGGCCTTCGAGCCGGTGACGGAGGTCAATTTCCGCATCGAGCGGCTGGAGACCAATCCGCGCTTCGCGGCAATCTCGCGTCCGGCCAACGCCGCTATCCTGATCGAACTCCGGATCGAGATGGACGATCGCGGCGGCAAGATCGAAATCCTGCTGCCCTACGCGACGATCGAGCCGATCCGCGAGCAGCTGCTGCAGATGTATATGGGCGAGAAGTTCGGCCGCGACCCGATCTGGGAAGGCCACCTCGCCACCGAAATCTTCGCCGCCGATATCGAGGTCGACGCGATCCTGCACGAGATGGACCTGCCGCTGAGCCGGGTATTGTCGATGCAGCCGGGCGACACCGTGATGTTCGACCGTACGCCGAGTGACCCGATCGGGCTGCGCTGCGGCGACGTCGACCTGACCGAAGCCATCATGGGGCATATCGGCAACCACGTATCGGTGCGGGTCTCCCGCCCGCTCAATCCGCCGAAGGTAACGATGGCGGCCTTCGAAGCCATCGACGAAAACAAACAGGAGGGCCGCTGATGTTCGGTTTGCCGCTGGGGATCGTGATCGAAACGCTGGTCGCGATATTGCTCGCTACGACAATCGGCTACTGCGTGATCCTCAACCAGCGCCTGAAGCGGCTGCACTCCGATCGCGGCGAGCTCAAGCAGATGGTCGCCGACCTGGTGCAGGCCACCGGCCTCGCCAATGCGGCGATCCAGGAGCTGAAGCACACCGCGCAGGAAGCCGAGACGGTGCTCGAGACCCGGCTGGGCGAGGCCGAGCGGTTCGGGGTCGAGCTGGCCAATCACGTCAATGCCGGCCAGCAGATCATGGACCGGCTGGCCCGTATCACCAGCGCGGCGCGCGGCACGCAGCCGTTCGACGATCGGCTGGATGAGCCCAACAAGGTGCAGTCGGCGCTGCAGCAGCTGTCGATGCGCCCGCGTATCCGCGGCAACGCTGCCTGATGAAAACGCCCCGCCTGCTTCCGGTCGTCATAGCCGCCGCCACCGCGCTCCTGCTCTTCAAGGGCATCGGGCTGGTGACGACTGGTGGCTATGTGCTGACCGGCGCGGGCAGCGCGGTGGCGGCGGGTGGCGGCGGCGGTTCAGCGGCGCCGGCGGCGGCGGATGGCACGGCGACGGCCGATCCGACCATGGCATTGCCGCCCGATACGACCATGGCTGATACCAGCCCGACGCTGGCCGACCAGGCGCCAGTGCTGCCGCTCGGCCCGGAAGCGGCGGCCGGCGGCCATGGCGCCGAAGCGCCGGCGGCTGAGACCGGCACCGCGGCGGCGACCGAGCATGCAACCGAGCCCGCGGCCGACCATGCCGCAGAACCCGCGCCGACGGCCTGCGCGCCGACCCCTGCCGCAGCGGCGGCCGGCCATGGCGCGGCGCCGGCCGAAGCGGGGGCGGCGTCCGACTGTCCTCCGCCGGCGGTCAATGCGCATGGCGATGCGCTGCCGATGGAAGTCAACAGCGCCGGGGCGCTGGTGCCGATGGAGGCCAATGGCGGCAGCGAGGTCGAGCTGCTCGGCCGGCTCAGCGAGCGCCGCGATGCGCTCGATGCGCGCGAGAAGGAACTCGAGATGCGCCTGGCGCTGGTCGAGGCCGCCGAGAAGCGGCTCGATGAACGCACCGCGACGCTGAAGGCCGTCGAAGCCAAGATCAACGCGCTGGTCGACGAGAAGAAATCGGCCGAGAAGGAGCAGTTCGCGGGGATCGTCGCAATGTACGAGACGATGAAGCCCAAGGAAGCGGCGACGATTTTCAACCAGCTCGATATGTCGGTGCTGATGCGGGTGGCGCAAGCCATGAACCCGCGCAAGATGGCGCCGATCCTGGCGCGGATGGACCCGCTCAAGGCCAAGTCGCTGACCTCGGGTCTCGCCGCGGAAGAGGTCGAGCCGGCGCTCGACACGCCGGTCGAGGACCTCGCCAGCCTGCCGCAGATCGTCGGCCAGTAGCGCCTCGCGAAACCCAAGCTCGCTCACGGATGTCATCGTTTCGATAAGATGCCCAAGCCCTTGATCGGGCGCGCGTTCGATTCGGAAACCGGCTTCCCGAGGACGAGCTTTTCCTGAGAAGGCTGCAGTGTTTCCCTGGGTGCCGGTTAGGCCCCCGTTAAGCCTGGCTGCCTATGCTCGCTGCACCAGAAGAGTGTAGGGCAGGCAGAAGCCGGCATGACATTGCGGGGCGAATATCGGCGAGGGGCGTTCGCGTTCCCGTGGCGCCTGGTTGCGTTGGCGTTGCTCGTCGCCTGCAGCCTGTGGCCTAACCTCGCGCTGGCTCAGGACAAGGCCCAGATCTTTGCGACGCCCGAACAGGGTTTCGGGCGCCTGGTCATCGCCTTTCCCGAGCGCATGGACCTGCCCAAGTACAAGGTGAAGTACGATAACGGCGTGCTGGCCATCGAGTTCGAGCAGCCGATCTCGATCCTGTTGCCCGATATCTCGCTCGCCATGCCGGACTACGCGACCATTGCCCGCGTCGATCCCGACCAGCGCGGCATCCGCATCGGGCTCAGGACGACCTTCAACATCAACCGCATGGATGCGGGCGAAAAGCTCTATATCGATCTGCTGCCGACCAGCTGGGTCGGCCTGCCGCCGGCGCTGCCGGCCGAAGTGGTCAAGGCACTCGCCGATCGCTCCGAAAAGCTGGCGAGGATCGCAGAGCAGAAGCGCAAGGAAGAAGAGGCCAAGCTGCTGCAGCCGGTGGCCACCCTGCGCGTCGGCCGCAACCCGACCTTCCTGCGCATCCAGTTCGACTGGAACGTCGACGCCAAGGCGAAGTTCACGCTGAAAGGCACCAAGGGGACGCTCGGCTTCGACTGGCCGGTGCCGATTGACCTCTACGCACTGAAGGCGGACATGCCGCCGGAGTTCAAGGGCGCGAGCAACGCCGTCAGCCCGTCAGGCTCGGCGGTCGATTTCACCGTCGCCGAGGGCGTGGTGCCGCGCTTCTACGAATTGTCGCCACGGCAGTTCGTGGTCGATGTCGATATCGCGCCGGAGGAGGGGCTGAAGGCGGCGCTTGCGGCAGAGGCCAAGACCAAGCAGGCCCGTCTGGACCTCGAAGTCGCCGCTGCCGAGCAGGAGCAGCGCCTGGCGGCCCGGCTCGGCCTCGAAGCCGGCGGCGACGACGCCGCCGAGCTCTATCCGACGACGCGCGGCGTCGTGACTCCGGTGGTGACGACTGTCGGCAAGACCGTCCGCATCGCCTTCCCATTCGATGCCGATACGCCGGCGGCGGTGTTCCGCCGCGGCGACACGGTGTGGATGGTGTTCGACACACCGCAAGCGATCGTCGCGCCGCCGCCGTCCGATGCGCTGGCGAGCATTGCCAGCAATTTCGAGATGGTCGCGGCGGGCCAGACCAAGGTCGCTCGCATGGATCTGTCGGCGGATCGGCTGGCGACGCTGGGCTCGGAAGGCCGGGCGTGGGTGCTGTCGCTGGGCGACGCCCTGCTGACGGCGACCGAGCCGATGACGCTCCACCGCGAGCGCGACGAGGACGGCCGCTATGAGATGACGGCCGATATCGAGCGGCCGGGGCAGGTACATGTGTTGCGCGACCCGGTGGTCGGCGACACGTTGCGGGTCGTTACCATGATGCCGCCGGCACGCGGGCTGACGCGCAACCTGCAATTCGTCGATTTCGATGCGCTGCGTTCGGCCCATGGCCTGGTGATCAAGCCGCGCAATGACGAGCTCGATGTCGAGATCGACGAGAAGGTGGCGGTCATTTCGGCGGCCTCCGGGTTGACCCTCTCCGCCCAGGAGACGTCGCGCAAGCTCGATGCCGGCAACTCGCCGGAGTTCCGGCAGAGCTATCTCGACCTCGGGGTGTGGCGGGAGGATAACCCGGCCACCTTCACCGCCCGCAAGGAAGAGACGATGACGCGCGCCGCCGCGGCGGAAGGGCAGGCGCGCGATGCGGCGCGGCTCGACCTGGCGCAGCTTTACGTCGCCAACGACCTCTCATACGAGGCCATCGGCGTGCTCAGCGTGCTCGATACCGAACTCAAGAACGAAGATCTGCGCAAGAAGACGCGGCTGGTGCGCGCCATCGCTGATACGCTGGCCGGCCGGTGGCGGGATGCCCTGCAGACGCTCAACGGCGGCACGTTCCCCGAGGAAAGCGATGCGCTGATGTGGCGGACCATTGCACGCACCGACAGCGGCGACTTCCGCGGTGCGCGGCTCGACGCGGTCGCGGCGGAAGGGGTGATCGGGACCTATCCGACCTGGGTTCGAACCAGGTTCCTGTTCGCGGCGCTGCGTGCGGCGGTCGAGACCAGCGATGCGCAGCTGGCGTTGCGGCTGCTGGGCGAGGTGGATTTCCCCAAGCTCGACCCCGAGCAGGTCAGCTATTTCCAGCTGATGCAGGGGCGCACGGCCGAACTGGAAGGGCGCGACCAGGATGCGGTCGACACCTATGGGCAGGTGATTGCCTATGACGTGCGGCCGACGCGAGCCGAGGCGGTGTATCGGACGCTGTTGCTGCTGCGCAAGCAAGGCAAGGTCGACCTCGCCAAGGCCACCGATACGCTCTCGGCCGAGGCGCTGATGTGGCGCGGCACGGCGTTGGAAGCGGACATGCAGAAGCTGCTGGCAGAGCTCTATTTCGCCAACCACGATTATCGGGACGGATTCGACGCGGTGAAACAGGCGGCGGCCAGTTTCCCCGAGAGCGAATCCACCGACACGCTGCTGGCCGAAGCGCAGACGACGTTCGAGGACCTCTATCTCAACGGCGCGGCCGACACGCTGAGCGACCTCGACGCATTGGCGCTCTACTACGATTTCCGCCAGCTGACGCCGCCGGGAACGCGCGGCGACGAGATGATCCGCAACCTGGCGCGCCGGCTGGTGAAGGTCGATCTGCTGACCCAGGCGGCCGACCTGCTCGAGTACCAGATCGACAGTCGCCTGACCGGCGTGGCGCAGTCCCAGGTGGCGGCCGACCTGGCGTTGATCCGCATCGCCGATCGCAACCCCGAGGGGGCGTTGCGCGTGCTGAACCGGACCCGGCTGGCGGACCTGCCGCCGCAGCTCGAACGGCAGCGGCGCGTGCTCGAGGCCAGGGCGCTGATCGATGCCGGTCGGCAGGAACTGGCGCTCGACCTGATTTCCAAGCTCAACGGCAAGGATGCCGATATCCTGCGCGTCGACGGCTACTGGAAGTCCAAGAACTACGCCATGGCGTCGGAACTGCTGGAAGTGCTCAACACCCCGGCCGGCGGTGCTGGCAAGCTGTCGCAGCCGGCCCGGATGAGCGTGGTGAAGGCAGCCGTCGGATTCGTCCTCGCCGGCGATGCGCTCGGGCTGTCGCGCATCCGTTCGAAATTCTCCGAGCCGATGGCGAATTCGGCCGAGTGGCCGCTGTTCGAGTACGTGACGCGCGACATCGCCCCGCAATCGCTCGAGTTCCGCAAGGTGGCCCGCGAAGTTGCGAGCGCGGATTCGCTCGATGCTTTCCTCGCTTCGTATCGCGAGCTCTACGGCGATGCCGGCAGCGTGGTGCCAAGCAAGCCGGCAGCCCCCGGCGCGGCTTAGCGTCCCGCGCCTGCTTTGCAGCAGTTCAGGAGCTGGTGCTGGGGCTAGGTACTGACGAAGCTGCGGATCAGCGAGCCGGCGACCAGGTGCCAGCCGTCGACCAGGACGAAGAAGATCAGCTTGAACGGCAGCGAGATCACCACCGGCGGCAGCATCATCATGCCCATCGACATCAGTACCGAGGCCACCACCATGTCGATGATGACGAAGGGCAGGAACAAGAGGAAGCCGATCTCGAAGGCGCGGCGCAGTTCGGAGATGATGAAGGCCGGGATCAGCACCTGCAGCGGAATGGCGGTGCGATCGGCAGGCGGCGGGGTCGACGACATGTCGAAGAACAGCTGCAGGTCGGCGGGGCGGACGTTGGCCGCCATGAAGTCGTGGACGGGACCCGAAGCCCGGGTGAAGGCTTCCTCGATCTGGATCTGGCCCGCGATCAGCGGCGCGATGCCGTTATCGTAGCTCTGCTGCAGCGTCGGGGCCATGACGAACAAGGTGAGGAACAGCGCAAGGCTGACCATCACCGAGTTGGGCGGCGCGGTCTGCAGCCCGATGGCGGTGCGCAGCAGCGACAACACG
>ERZ781399.4454-NODE-4454-length-10072-cov-3.783169_pt1 | contig 10072 bp, 9 predicted proteins | sample MGYA00511014_ERZ781399 | MGnify/ENA primary metagenome ERZ781399 (study PRJEB29847, sample SAMN06458254) | wastewater metagenome | isolation source: Wastewater bioreactor | place: South Africa: Cape Town | study: EMG produced TPA metagenomics assembly of the... | reverse complement strand
ATGAATGGTTCTTTTATTTATTTTTATTAAAAAAACAAAATCAATGTTCTTCATGTTTTTGATTTTAGGAAGCGAAATCGATGGATCAATTGTTGAAGTTACTTTAGCTAAACCGGTTGATAAAAATCAATATTTTCGATTTACACGTGGTGTTAGTCCATCGACGATTACTGCAAATATTCCAGTAAACCTTCATTCATTCATTCATCTATTTATTCTCAATAAATGTTGTATTGATTTGAATATTAGTTTCCATTAGCAACAACGACGATTGCTCCAACAACAACAGCAACAGCATTCGATTTGACACCACATTTAACAACAATTCCATATTTGACATTTCAAACAAATGGAACAACAACAACAACACTCGTTTCACCGATGAATACTAATCATATTCAACAACAAAAGTAAAAAAAAAGAATTTCGTAGTTTTTTGAATATTTAAAAATTGTTGTTTTTGATAAAGAAATGTTCGTCGTAATGTAAATGCAAGCAATAGTCTATCTCCAAATGAGAGTTGTAGTCCTCCAACAGTGACTCGTACAACAACAGGTACAAGTCCATCCGATCTTGTGTCGACATCATCTCGTCCAAATCCATCAACACCAACATTAGTTCATCATCGTGGTGCTTATTATACAATTCTTCGGCCAACATCTCGTCGAACAGACGTATGTTCTCTTGCTAATTTGAATTCATGCATGACGAATATCATTTGTTTTTTGTTTTGTCTGATTAACTAATTGCTCAGCATGGCTCAAAGAATTAATTTGAATATTTTTTTTGTTGTAATTTTCATCATAGGAGAAATGTCTCGAAGATCTTTACAAAGAGACATATGATGCGTTGTACGGCTCTGCTGCTAGTATTGCCGCTCCATCGATACCGATGATCGATTCCAATCAGACTCATTTTATTTTACCAGAACAACAAATTGCGCCGCATTATTTGCATCAGCCCGAAGAGGTAATTATCTCTGGGGCTTCTTCTTCTTCTTCTTCTTTGTTTTTGTTTTTGTTCTACGAAAATCGAGTTAAACACTTGTTTTCAGTATCTTCGAGCAGCGTGAGGAGTAAGACTTCGAACTGATAATCAAATCGATGATTTTTCTCAAGCTTCTTCTAAATTCAAAAAAAAAACAAACAACAACCAGCAAAATTCCTGGGAATTGATGCGGAGATTTTTGTTTTTTCGTTCGAAATTTGCTTTTCTTTTGTTTAACAGTCAAAAAAAAACAAAAAACCGAAGTGTGCATGTTGATTGAAAGCTAAAAACAAAGATTTGAAATTGCACGTAATCGATTTTGCGACGAATCATTTGTTGTTGTTCAAAGAACAAAAAAAAACTTTACTTTTCTTCGTAAAATTAGATTCCATTTGGTCCAACAGCATTTGGTTTTCATCCGAATGGAACGTTACTTCAACCAGCAACATTAATTCCTCATCCATTACTTGCAACACATCCAAGTGTTAATCCTCAATTTGCTCAACAACCATTTGTTTTCGCAACAACAGCTAATCCTGGTCAAGCTCAACATTTTTTTCAAGCTCATCCTCAAGCAAATTTTGCATTTCCTTTTTTTCTAAGTCCACCAATGACAACAACACCAACTCCAACAGCATCTGAAACTCCACTTTTAACCTATCCAACAGCAACAACAACAACAACAGCAGCAGCAACTGCAAGTGCTAATTCGTACTCAGCTTAAATGAAACATTTGACGTTAGTTGTTGTTTCTTTTTTTTTGTGACGAGAATGAGAGTGACAGAGTGAGAGAAAGAAAAGCAAGATAATCTTAATTCATATCTATGTGAGTGAGTGTGTGCATTTCCTGCTATTATTTATACTTGTTGTTTATTTGTTTTTTTCTTCTTCTCCTCTCTCCTGGTCTTTCTACGTCGTTGTTTCTCTTGAATACATTCTCTTTGTTTCTTTTTTTTTTAACCCCGATTACAACATTGTTGACCGTGGTTATTGTGTGAGCAGTTTTCTTCTTCATCTTCTTTTTACAAATAACTATCTATGTGCAAAACAGAATATATGTATGTTTGCCATTGAATAAAAGAAAAGTAAAAGTTCGTTTTTATTTGTCTACATTGGATTTTACAAATGACAAGAAAAGTAAGAGAACAAAATGTGTGTCATTATTTTGACATTCCACATGCGCTTCGCAATACATCGAATGTTTATTCAAAGATCTAATGAACCAACCTTGACATTTCAATCTTTTGCATTTCAGTTAACTATCATCAATATTTTCACGTAGAAAATGAATCATTTTGAAATACGAGAGAGAGAAAGGGAGAAAGTTTTAATCTAATGAAATGAATATGTTGTCTTCAGCTCTGATTTGATTCTCAGATAAGCAGAATTGTTGTTGATTGATTTTATTATTATGATTATTAGTCGAATAGCGCCATCTTTACGAGTGAAATGTACCGAAACAAATCTGTTAGATACACAAAATGATAATCTATACATAAAGATCTTGAGATAGATAGAGACAGACAGATAAAACTTGTCTTTTGATACTGGATGAATGATCTTCTCTTCTGATATTAAAGTCTTTATTCTGTTAATTTGATTGAAAAAAAAAGAGAAAAAAGCTCTTTGAATGAAACATTTCTACGTGTATACGTATGTTCGATAAAAAGATTAATGAATATTGTTTGTTATCAATGTAATTCATTGGAGATTTTTGAAGACGAAGTGACATACGATTTGTAATTTACAAACGATGTTTCCAGAAATGTCAATTCGACATGAGAAAACAACAAAAGATAGAAAAACAGTTAATGATTTTAATTCCGATCGAATTCTTTGCAAATAGATTTTTATCGATTGCGAACAATGAAAATAATGTTGTCGATGACTTTTATGAGTATGTCTAACGGCAAAGACGTGCTGATAAAAAACACCATCATTGATGTTGTCTAATCACAATCACAATAATAACATCTATTGCCAATCGATAGTTGTACCAAGGTCTCCTCCTTTTTCTATTCTTGTTTTTCTATTTTCTACGGAGTTCGATATCATTCGATGTTCCATACGCACACACACACATATATTCATCATCAAACTCAAAGAGACAAAAAATCATGAAAGAAAGAAGAAAAAAAGATATTTCCTTAGCCTCTTCTTTCTCTTTCTCGGTCTGTTTCTGTTCGAGAAAGAAAAGAATAGCGTTTGCCGATTTTCCCTCAGATCTTATACATATGAATCGTTGTTTTTTCGCTCTATTCTTCGTAATGAATATACGAGAGATAGAATATTCCTAGTAAAGAGACATCCAAACAACAACAACAACAACAACAACTGATGAAATCATCGTTAGTATTTTGAGAAAGAAATCAAAACCGAGAGTTAGTTATTTTAATCGAACGACACAACTAAGGATGAGCGTCACATCGAATCTTGGCTCGTTCAATAAAGATAAAGTAGCCAATAAATTTGGAATTCAATTAAAGAATAAAAATACCAATGCACCAACTCAACAAGCAATTAGTCCGACAAATGACAAGAAAATATCTTCGGTTACAAAAAATAATACGATCTGTGATTTTCGTTCGCAAGATCAACCAAATTTCGATTCAGCGAAATCAAATGTCGATCAATTGTCGATAACAACAACGAATGAACAACGACGAACTTCATTGAATATCAATTCAAATCATTCCACAGATTCAAATTCTCAATTATTATTATTACAATCATCTGACAACAAGAAATCTTCATCAATTTCACCATCAGTAAGTCGACGAACAAGTCAAAGTAAAACTCCTGAAAGACCGATTATTCCAACAACAACGACAACAACTAAAACTGAACCATTATATAAACGACAATTATCGAAGACATTAGATAACAATACATCAACAACAACGAAAAGTAAACATCCATATGAATTACCCAATTCAAGGTAAGACAAATCACAATTCGATTTCTTTTTTCGAAGTTCTCAAGAGAAATCGAGTAGAATATGTCTGTAGTTTGCGTAGATAAGTCTATTTGTATGTTGTCAACATTAATATATAGAAAAGTCTCCAAAAAAAGCAGATTTGTCTATGTTTCGTATGTAATATGATCTCGTCGAATATTTTGTTTATCCGATCTGTTGAAAAGAGAGAAGAAAAAAAGCGAACATCGTTTCATCGAAAATCCTTGACCTTGTCGTATGAATTATGCGTAATAATACGACCTTTGTTGGCGATCGATGAAGCGCACACTTCTCTCTCTCTCTCTCGTATGACTCACCCTAACAGAAAATCAATCTCATCAACGAAACCAAATTCTTTCGAAGGACATCGATTGATAGACGAGACGAAATACTTGAGACTAATTATTTTCAGATCAAATATTTTCGTCTTTCTTTCTCAATTAAATTGATATATCTTATTATTAAAAAACGAAAAAAAAGTTATTGGTTCGTCGATAAATGTACAGATAGTTAAACCATACGGTTGATTTCTCCTTCAAATAAATAACGAACACATTTTATCCGATGTACATATTTCACTGAAAGAAATTGACACACGCAGATGCACGTGTAAACGATGTGTTACGTACACCTTCTTCTTTCTTCGGTTTTTTTTACGTGCTATTATTGTCGTCGTAGTTGATGATACTGATCAACATGGGTGAGAGATTCGTTGCTGTAATCATTTTTTCTGTTCTGTATTGAACGAAAAAAAAGCCGAGAAAGAAAAAGAGAGAGAGAGAGAGAGAGAAGAAGAAAAAAAAATGTCATCATCAACGTTCATCCAGCGATGGACATCTGTGAACGATTTGACGACGACGACGACGAAAAGAACGAATAGTAACAATAACAAACAGTCAACTCCTTTTTTTCTGCGACCTCAATTTGCGCCACCACCACCACCACTACCATCCTCATCATTCTCATCATCATCACCTCTTCGAGCAACGTCATTATCTTCAATTTTACGATCATCTCAAACATCATTACCTGTTTTATGTCATTCACAATTTGAACATTTTATTCAACATATTCAATCACAAACTCAATTCATTATGAGCAATACAACGAAAATGTCATCGCCCATTCAAAGTGTTTTCATAAAACAATGGGAAACCAATGGTAAAAACGTGAATTCTCCTCGTTCATCACCGATCGTTGTCTTTGAAAATTCGTCGTCATCATGTTCATCGCCTCTTGCCTTCAATTCGAAAAAAGTTCGTAAAGGCCAACCAATAATTATTTGCGAAAGAATAAACAATCACAATCGTTCGATAGCCTCTCCAATCAATTCTAAAAGTCCTCTCATCAAAACTTGGTCTCAACTCAAAATTCTCTCTCAACAACAAACAATCGACAATGAAACCAATTCAACAAATCAAACAGTCATATCAATTATTAAAAATGATTCAAACAGACCTTCTTCTCCTTCTTTGTCTTGTCGAGCACCTCGATTTGCTCGTCCAACAATTGCTTCAACACAAAAACGTCGTCAACAAATTCTATCAAATTTGAATTCATTCAAACGACACAGTTCTCCGCCTTCGTCAATATCAACATTTACTCGTCGAACTCCTTCGACAAACTCTTCGTCAACTTCACCATTATGTTCAATCAACGAAGATCTTCAACAACAAACGCAATCAGAAACAATTCATTTAGATTCCAATCGATTTCATAATTCGACAATGATTAATTATAATCTACCTTTGAGATATAAACGAGAATCATTTCTACGTCGTTACGGGTAAAAAAAGCCAAACTATTTATCTTCTTCATCGAGTAACAATGTCGAATTCCTTTGTCTCTTTGTTTTTATCTGATAAATATCGAAATTAGTCTCGTATCTCGACATAGATCATTCCTCTTTTCTTCCCTCCAAACTAGACGTTTGTTCTCTTTTTTCTTCTCGTAAATTAAAAACAGTTCGATGTAAGAAAAACAACGGAATCGAATCGATACTAATCAAAAATTGTAATTCGAATTTTAGGCCTGATGTCATGCAACAACACGGTCATCATCTAACACATGAAGTTGTTTTAGAAGATGGTAAGAACATTTCAATTGATTTACAACAAAAAAAAACACAACACGGTGAAACTTGTTCTGTGATCTAGATATCGATCCACCGTTTTCTCCAAGAATTGTGACGGTTAAAAAAAATAAATCCGTTACAGATGAATATGATCTCATGGAAATTTTAGGAAGGTAACAAAAGCAAATGATTTCATTTGAACATCCTCAAATTTTGTTTTTGTTCGTTTGCCAGAGGAAAATTTGGTGAAGTGAAAAAATGTTGCGAAAGATCAACGAAACATCTTCTAGCTGCTAAATTCATTCAAATCAATAAAGAACAAGATCGAATTGAAGCTCATAATGAAATTGAAATCATGAAAGCTCTTCAACATCCTCGTCTTTTACAACTTTATGATGCTTTCGAAACCAAAACAAATATTTGTCTTATTATGGAATTGTTCGAACTTCGATCATTCGTTTTCTTCGTATTGTTTTCTTTTCTCGTTTAGAATCAGCGGTGGAGAATTATTCGAACGTGTCATTGACGATGATTTCATTCTAACTGAACGTCTATGCGAATTGTATACGATGCAAATCTGTGAAGGAGTTCATTTTATGCATGCTTGTAATATTATTCATCTTGATATGAAAGTAACAATCGAATTTCTAAACTGGAAGGAGAAGAAGACGAAGAATTTACGTTTGATCTTTGTGATTTAGCCGGAAAATATTCTTTGTGTTAATCGAGATGGACATCGAATCAAAATCATTGATTTTGGTTTAGCAAGAAGATTTGATCCGACGAAACAATTGAAAGTTCTTTTTGGAACACCGGAATTTGTTGCACCGGAAGTGATTAGTTTCGATCGAGTTGGATATGGAACTGATATGTGGTCTGTTGGAGTCATTTGTTATGTTTTGTATGTTATTCGAGTGATTGACTTTTTCGATTGAAAGAGACATTCTTCGATTTAGATTATCTGGTTTAAGTCCTTTTATGGGAGAAAATGATAATGATACTTATACGAATATCAATCGAGTCAATTATGATTTTGATGACGAATCATTTACAGATATTTCAGATGAAGCCAAAGATTTTATTTCAAAATTACTTCTTAAAGATAAAGAGTATTGAATATTTTCGAGGTTTTAAGTGGAAAAATGAAATGAATTGAATTGATTTTTAGTAAACGTCTTTCAGCCCAAGAATGTCTTGCTCATCCATGGTTAACACGTCGACCTAAATCAGTATCCAAACCAACCGAAGAAGAAACAGCAGAAAAGAAATTATCAACTAAAAAATTACGTCGATTTGTTATTCGACGACGTTGGCAGGTAAATATCAATTTTCGATTTACCAATTAAAATCTCTTCTCGGTTTAGAAAGCAGTCAATGCTTTATTAGCTTTACAACGGATGGGAATGACCTTGTGAATCGATCGTTTGTCTTTCAGATTTCGAAAAACGAAACAAACTTTACCTAGAAAATCATCAATATATGTATACGTCATATGACATCAGTGAGCTTGGATTCTTCATTGTTTTTTTTTTTTATTATTTTTTTATTTTTCTTTTGTCTCGCTGTTGTTACCTGTGGTTCGATTCAAATTCTTCGCCCAGAGAATAGAGCGTGTGGATAAATACTTTCTTTTCTTCTCATTTCATTTTCAAAGTGTACATTTTTATTTCTCTCTCGTTTTTCTTTTCATTCATATTAATTATTCTTCGTATTATTTCTGCTAAAAGACGGGAAAAATAAAAATTCTTTGTTTAGATAAACAAACACGATATACAATTTCATTTCTTTTATTTATAAAGAAAAAAAAAGAAGAGAAAGAGAACTAATTAAGAAGAAGAAGAATATGAATTGAATTAATAATATTGTTCTTGATTATCATTATTTTCTTGATTTTTTTCTGAATGAACTTCGGTGTTTCTACAGTTGCAACATTGACTTATTTTACTTCCACCCATTAGCTTTGGATTTAGACCAACTTGAACTGGTCTTCCAGTTTGCATTCGTCCAACTGCAACATTATATTGTCCAGCAACAGGTATCCACCATAACCATCCATCATCACGTAAATTAGCTAAAATATAGAAGATTGATCCCGTAAAATACATGAGATCACCCGAAACATAAAGAAGATTCGTTCCATATTGAGAAACATCAGTTATGACTTGAATATTATATGTTATATAGACAAATGAACTCAATGTTGTTAAAGTAAACGCAACTGCATCGGGATCATCTAAAGTATAACCACGACCAATTGTCCGTGTATATGTTCGATACCAAGACATTATCCTTCAAAAAATAGAACAACAAAATAAGAATCTATTTTCAATCGATTGAAATCTATCAAACCATCCGAATGAAGCAAATAATTCAACAAACGCAGCAACTATTTCAACAACATGAATTTTAAATGTAAAATCTCCGTAGATACCATCTTCTTGTTGATACCAAATCGAACTCCAAAGATATAATGAAGCTTCAAGATGATTCAAATATTCAGGTATCATGATCACGTCATTCCAACGATGATCTAGTTTTTGCTTTGTAAATCAAAATAATCAGTTACAAAAAAAAGTCTTGTTTACCTTGCCATGCCCACCAATATAATGTTGCTGATATAAGATGTACAACAGACAAACCTAGATCAATCAATTTTACAAGAAAATCATCGAGTAATTCACATGAATATTACCAATATAAAATTTATTCGTAAGAGTCATTCCTTCTTCTTTGTCCCCCAACCCAGGAATTGTGGTTGTATTCAGAGACATTGATGTATAGGTGTAAGCTTCTGTAGTTATAAGAGGTGTAGTTGATGTGTTAAGATAACAGGATTCATCATCTTCTACCGAATAATCACCAGCAAGAGCTGGATGAAAATCAATGAAAAGAATTCCAATGGCATATAACTAAATAGAACAAGAATTTTCGTTTCAATTATTTGGAGAAAATGAAATTTTCTTCGTACAAGATAAACGAAATTTGCAAGAAAATATCGATTGTAAATTGTTTTTTTGAAACATATTGGAACACGTTTTTTGATTTGTTCCCAAGATAAAGCTTCAAAAATCGAACCAAATGATTCTAATTCATTGAATGGTGCTGTTGGATCGTTTACTTCGTCGTCAGCCATTGTAACAATTGATTGAATATCACAAAAGACACATTTTCAATAATGCAAAAACGCGATTTTCTGTCCTTTTAAAACCAAAACTATGCTTGTATTTAAATCACAGAGAGTTTATAATAGTCAATAGAGTGAAGATCTGTTATAAAAACACGTACTTTTATGAAAAGTACATGTTTTTTCTTTTAGTTTTATAATGTTGAAAGTAATTTATTCGAAGGTTATCAATGTCCTTTTTTTCTGTCATTGTTGTTTCATTATACTGTCCGACAAAATCTTTCTTTTTATGATATATTCCCTTCAATGATTGAATCAATGTAGATTATTCATTCTCTGACAAAACAAAGAAGAATAACGCATAACATTGCGAATATTGCTCCAATGAGTTCAAAAAATATACGAATTAGTCCATTTTCGCCGAAAAACGTTTCACCGAAAGATTTTTTCGCAGCTTTCAACTATTGCAAACCGTTGAGTTTCTATATACACTAATTGAGAATGTAGATATCAACGTGTAGCGCCCTCACCCACACTTTTGAAGCGTGCTTTAGAGTGAAAACAATGTACCAGCAAAAGAATAAAAATTTGCAATAACACAAAGAGAATAAGATTAAACACATCTTATCAGTACTGCTGACAGCTTCAATGTACTGAAATAACTAAACATTCACATGTACTATTCTTTTATATGCCATTCGAATACAAAATAAGACAAACAAAATCTATCATCTTTGCATTGATCATTTTGTTATTGAATTCTTTCAAAAAGTTATTTTTTTGTCAAATAAGATGAATCATCATATACGTTATCGTACTGCCCAAAGTATTTTGAAGTATTATGATAAATGATGTCATGAGACCGGTACATCATTTCTGAGTACTTTGACTTCCACGTAGTTATCATTTGTTGCTATATGATTCAAACTAA
>ERZ781399.4442-NODE-4442-length-10091-cov-3.344759_pt1 | contig 10091 bp, 8 predicted proteins | sample MGYA00511014_ERZ781399 | MGnify/ENA primary metagenome ERZ781399 (study PRJEB29847, sample SAMN06458254) | wastewater metagenome | isolation source: Wastewater bioreactor | place: South Africa: Cape Town | study: EMG produced TPA metagenomics assembly of the... | reverse complement strand
TGGGGCTGCGCCCCGCCCACTCGCAGGCTCCGGGCGGGCGCGGCGTGCCGTGGTCGTGGATCAATGCATGCTATCGCCGGTGCATGACCGTCTCCGTCAACCTGTCCAGCCCGTGCAACCATGCGGCTCAGATCAAGGTCCGCACGGTGACGCGCCCTGCGCCTGCTTGCGAGGAGTGCCTCAAGCTGGGGTCGCATTGGGTTCACCTCCGCGAGTGTCTCTCGTGCGGTCACATCGGGTGCTGTGATTCCTCGCCCAACAAGCACGCCACACAGCATTTCCTCGCGACACGGCATCCGATCATCACGTCGGCCGAGCCGGGCGAGAGGTGGGCCTGGTGCTACATCGACAAGCGCATTCTATGAGCTGAGGGGGGCGGCGAGCGGCTCGGCTCGCCGCGGGACCTCAGCCAAGGAACCCCACGGACGAGCGCAGATCAGTCGACGGGATCGAGGCTTCCGTTTACAGGTTGGGGCATGCGTTCCATCCGTTTCGTGTTCGCTGCATCCCTGGTCGTCGCGGCATGGGCCGCCACCGCCTGCTCCCCCGCGGCGCCGCAGCCGGCCGCGCCCGCTGCTGGTGAGGCTCCCCCCGCGGAGGCCCCGGCTCACGAGCGCCCCGAGGCCGGCCCGGGCTCCGGCCACGGTGACGGTCCCGGCAACGCGGACGGCAAGGGGCCGGGCGATGCCGATCACAAGGGCCCGGGCCCGGGGCTCGGTGGCGGCAAGGGCGCCGGTCCGGGCAACGCCGACGGCAAGGGGCCGGGGACCGGACCGCACAAGGGCGGGCACGACGCCGGTACCTGATCGGCGCGCGATCCGTTCCTTCGATTCGGCGGCTCTCAGCTCGTAGAGAAGCCGGTCGTCGAACGGAGGTCGGGGAGCGCCGCGCGGATGGCGTCGCGCGCCTGATCGCGAACGAGCCCGACGTCGTCCATCCCCAGGCCCTTCGTCTGGATCGGCTGGAGGATCCTCGCGCGCGCGTGGGCCTTCCCGAACCAGCGCGAGTGCTTCGGCCTCATCTCTCGCGTGCCGGCGAGCGCGATGGGCAGCACCGGGACCTGGGCGCGGAGCGCGAGCGAGAACGCGCCGTCCTTGAACGGGAGCAGGTCGCCGTCCTTCGAGCGCGTCCCCTCGGGGAACATCATGATCGAGATCCCGCCTCCGAGCGCGCGCTCGCACTCGTCCATCATCGTGCGCACGCTCTCGGCCTTGCCGCGGCGAAGCGGGATGTCGCCGCCCCAGCGCATCGCCCAGCCGATGACCGGCGGCTTGAACAGCTCTTCTTTGGCGACCCATCGCATGTCGAACGGGAGCCAGGAGAGGACGAAGGGATCGGCGACCGACTCGTGGTTCGCGACGACGACATAGCCCGAGTGCGCGATGTCGGGCGGCGGCTCGCCGTCGATCTCGAACGTCCACAGCGGCGTGAGCCGGCTCGTGGTCCGGCCGAGTCGTCGCATCCAGCGCCCTGGCTCTCGCTGCGTGGGATCGCCGCGATGGCGGAGTGACGAGACGGCCATGATGGGCAGGAATGCCGTCACGCACACTGCGAACTCGGCGTAGGTGAAAATGCCAGCGAGCGCGTGCTTTGCCACGCGCTACTTATATTCGAGGCGAAGCGCGCCCTCCGTCACGACTCTGCCACGAGACGAGGTCGGGGCAGGGAAGCCGATCGTGCGAGCCCGCGTTCGTTTGGTTGCTGGCCCGGTCGGTCGCGTGGCTGGCAGCCGGCTCAGGGCTTCGGGACGCGGATCGTGCTGATCATCATCGAGCCGCTCACCGCATACACGAGCGTGAACGGGTGCAGGACGAACGGGCCGAGCTCGACGGAGCCGAGCCATAGAGCCTCGTGGACGCGGTCCGTCCCGAACGCGATGCCGAGGAGGAGGACCAGGATCAGGCTCGAGGGGATCGGGGTGCCCTCGTAGTACTTCACCTTCCCGCGCTCGTCGGAGAGCGACGCCGCGGTCACGTTGTACCGGGCGAGCCGGCCGATCCCGCACGCGACGAAGTAGCAGAGGATGACCGCGTCCCACCCTCCGCGTAGTCCGAGCGCGAAGCCGAGGGCGGCGGGGGCGACGCCGAACGAGACGATGTCGGCGAGCGAGTCGAGGTCGGCTCCGAGCGGCGACGACTTCCGGCGCCAGCGCGCGACGGCGCCGTCGAGGGCGTCACACACGAGCGCGATCGGCAGGAGCACGAGGGCCGCCCAGATCGCGTTCCGCTCAGCCGTGGCCATGTAGCTCATGCTCGCGAGGATCGCGCCCGCGCCCGAGACGGCATTGCCGATCGTGATCACGTCGGCGAGCACGAACGTGCGGATCAACGAGAAGGGCTTCTTCTTCGTCTTCCCGGTCGTCCCGTTGTCCGCAGTCTTGTCGTCTGGCTCGTGGGTGGCTTCCACCTGGGCGAGCATATTCCCTGGTTCCCCTCGTGTGATCACTCACCGTGAGATGCACGAATCGCTCCGCGGGCTCTTGACTCCTGGGAGGACGCTCGAGTCGACAAAGGCCGAGCTGGTCGGGCGCGAGGATGGCGTCCGCTCCGTCCTCATGGAAGACTCGGCCGTGAGCCGGGAGCTCCGGATCCGATGCCCGCTGCCTCCACGACGACGAAACTCGCGCTTCGTCCCTACCAGCGCGACGCCATCGATGCCGTGCTCGGCGCTCGGCGGAGCGGCGTCCGCCGGATGCTCGTGTGCCTCCCGACGGGGGCGGGCAAGACGGTCATCTTCTCGCATCTTGCTCAGCTCGCGCGGCGGCAAGTGCTCGTGCTCGCGCACCGGGAGGAGCTCCTCGCGCAGGCTCGCGAGAAGATCGAGCGTGCGATGGAGGGCGCGGCCGTCGTCGCGATCGAGCAAGGCGCGGCACGCGCGCCGGAGGACGCGAGGGTGCTCGTCTGCTCGATCCGGTCCCTCCACGAGGAGCGGCTCGCACGGTTGATGCGCGGTCGCGACGTGGGGCTCGTGATCTACGACGAGTGCCATCACGCAGCGGCCGACGACAACCTCCGCGTGCTACGTCAGCTCGGCGCGTTCGACGACGACTGGACGGGGACGTTGCTCGGCTTCACGGCGACCACGTCGCGTGGCGACGGCAAGGGCCTCGATACCGTCTTCGAGCGCATCGTCTACTCGCGCAATCTCCCGGAGATGATCGAGGACGGTTACCTCTCTCCGCTGCGCGGCTATCGCATCTCGACTTCGGCCGATCTCACGCGGCTCTCGCCCGGCGGTCTCGACTTCCGAGAGGAGGAGCTCGCTGAGGTCGTCGACATCGAGGAGCGCAACGCTCTCGTCGCGCGTTCGATCCAGGAGCTCGCGCGCGATCGGCGCACGATCGCGTTCTGCGTGACGGTGGGCCACGCGCGGAACCTCTCCCGCTCGCTGAACATGCTCGGGGTCCCCGCGGGGGTCGTCCACGGGATGATGCCGAAGGACGTCCGCGCGAAGGCGCTCTTGGACTTCCGGGAGGAGCGCACCCAGGTGCTCTGCAACGTGGCGGTCCTGACGGAGGGGTTCGACGACCCTGGCGTCTCGTGCGTGGCGATGGCGCGCCCCACGCGGTCGGAAGGGCTCTACGCCCAGTGCGTCGGGCGGGGCACGCGGCTCCATCCAGGCAAGAAGGACTGCCTCATCCTCGACTTCGTCGACCTCTCGAACCTGAGCCTCTGCACCCTCCCGTCGCTCTTCGGAGCCCCCCGCGACCTCGACCTCGACGGCGGTGACGCGAACGAGGCACGGCGCATCTGGCAGCAGATCCTCTTCGATCATCCGGGCTTCGAGCTCGAGGCCGGAGCGCTCACGCTCCGCGAGATCCAGGACCGCGCGGCGAGCTTCGATCCCCTCACGCTCTCGGTCGATACCGAGGTCCGCGCGATCTCGGGAAACGCATGGTTCTCGCTCGGCCGGCACGGCGTGGGGCTTCACTTCCACAGACGCGCGGGGCGTCCGAGCGAGGTGCTCGTCCTGAGGCGCGCCGCGCGGGGCAAGGCCTGGGAGGTGGTCCTCGACGGAAAGACGATGGACCGCTTCTCGAGGATGGAGGAAGCGGTGCAGGCGGTCGACTACGAGATCGGGCGCATGGGCCGCGCGGCCGCCGCCTCCGCCCTCGAGAGCGCCGCGTGGCGTCGCGCGCCGTCACCGTCGCCGCCTGCGCTCGCGGCCGAGGCGCTCAGGCTCGCGGTGTGGAGGCGTGTCGTCGGGGGGTGACCGACCGACCGATCACACACGTCCGCGGAGGTGCGCGCCGAAGAGCGCGATCAGCTCCGCGCGGAGCTCCGTCTCCGAGTGCTTCGGCTCGTCCTGCCATACCAGTGTCTGGATGACGCCCATCATCGCCTGGGTGACCGTCCACGCGGCGAGGTCGATGTCCGGCACGCCGATGTCCTGGCGCTTGCGGAGCGAGGCGGCGAGCGACTCGGCGAAGACGGTCTGGCTCTGCGCGAGCGTCGGCATCAGCCCGATCGTGTGAGCGACCTTCAGCACCGCTCGAGGGACCCGCTTGTTGCTCGTGTACGTCTCGAAGCAGAAGTCGACGACCTGTCCGACGCTCTCGTCGAGCGGGAGCTCGTGGGCCGACTCGAGCAGCGCCTCGAACGCGCGGAGGTTGTCCTGCGTGGACTTCACCGCGAGGGCCGCGAGAATGCTGCGTCGATCGCTGAAGTAGTCGTAGACCGAGCCGATGCCGACGCCGGCGCGGTTCGCGACCTCCTGGAGCGTGAGCTCCTCCTCGTTTCCGCTCCGCGAGAGACGCTCCGTGGCAGCGCCGAGGATGGCCTCGACGACGCTGCGCGAGCGAGACTGGCGAGGCGCCTTCCGGAGGTACGAGTCGTAAATGGATGAGATCCGCGACACGGTGGCCACTCTACGCCCTCCCAAGCTCGAGCGTTCGAGCGTTGTCCGGGACGGCGAGGAAGAAGGCGCGCCACTCCGGACGACCCAGGCGCTCCGCGCGTCGCTCGACGCGCCTCCGTGCGTCGTTCGCTGCAGCCGTCGCCTCGTCGGCGCGCTCGAGCGCGGCGAGCACCTCTGCGAGGACGAGCGGCGGAAGCGACTCGCCCTGGAGAAGGCCGCCGAGCGACTCGAGCTTGGCTTTCGCCTCGAGCGCGTCGTCGAGCGCATCGGCCGCGCGCCCGACGGCGAGGAGCGCGCGCGCCCGCGTGGCGAGCGCCCAGCCATGGAGGCTCGGCGCGGCAGAGAGCAGCCGCACCGCGTGCACCGCGTGCTCGAGGCTCGTCTCGTGATCGCCATGCGCATGCTCGAGCGCGGACGCGTGTGCGCGGGCCCAGCCTTCGAGCCGGCTGTTCCGCACCGCACGGCACTCCTCGATCGCGGAGCCGAGGAGCGACCGCGCCTCGTCGCGGCGGCCCGGCCGGTGCGTGAGGATGTAGCCGAGGTTGACGTTCGCGTAGGTGATCGCTTGCTGCGCCCCGGCGCGGATGCACTCCGCCATGTTCTCGCGAACGATCGCCTCGGCGCGTTCGAAGTCGCCGATCTCGGCCCAGCACCAGCCGATCGTGGTCCGCTCGAGGCGGACGTTGTTGCGATCGCCGGTCCGCTCGAAGGCCTCCACCACGGTCTCTAGCCGGGCGAGGAACGTCGCCACGTCGCCGGCATGTGCCGCGCGGAGCCCCTGGACGTGAGCGACCTGCGCCCGCGTGAGATCGTCGAGCATCACGGAGGCACGCGAGGGCGATGAGAGCGATCCGATCCGCTCGAGCATCTTGTCGCTCGCCGCGAACCGGCCGGCGAAGATCATCTGGAACGTCCCGCGACACAGGCAGACGAGCTGCGCTCCCTCCGCGCCAGGGCCGGCGTCAGCACTCGCGGCGCGCTCGAACCAGCGATCGAGCGTGGCGTAGTCGCCGAGCCGCGCGCTCGAGACGACCGCCTCGGCGACGGCGCGGAACCACTCGCTCGTGCCCTCTCGGAATAAGCGGGCCGCGCTCGTCGCTTGCCTCTGCGCGTCGGCGTAGCCGCTCTGCCAGTAGCTCGCGACCGCCTGGAGGTGATACGCGGCGGCGAGATCGCCGTTGCTCGCGCCGGCATCGATCGCGCGCTGTGCATGGCGGCGAACGGCGTCGAGGTCCCGTCCGTCGAGCGCCTGCTCGGCCGCGCGGCGGAACCAGCGGACCGCGCGCGCGGGGAGATCGCCGCGCATGAACTGCTCGGCCAGGAGGAGCGGCTCGGCGTTGCCGCTGCTCTCGAGCCACTCGGCGGCGAGCCGGTGACCCCAGGCGCGGTCCTGCTCCGTCAGCATCGCATAGGCGGCGTCGCGGACGAGTGCATGACGGAACTTGAGCTCGCCGGTGCGGCCGCCGCCGGTGTGATGTCCGATGACCTCGCGCGCGACGAGATCGTCGAGCCACTCGCGGAGCCCGAACGGGCCGGCGTCGCGACCGACGAGGGCCTCCACACCCTCGACGGTGAACACCTCGCCGAAGATGCTCGCCGTGCGGAGCACGCGCTTCACGTCGTCGCCGAGCGCGTCGAGGCGGCTCTGCACGATCCCGAGGACGGTGTCGGGCAACGTGTCGGACTGGCCTCCGGCGACCGTACGGATCAGCTCCTCGAGGAAGAACGCGTTGCCGCCCGAGCGCTCGACGATGCGCTCGACGTCCTCGTCGGAGGTCTCGCTCCCGAGCACCTCGCGGACGAGGTCGCGGCTCGCCTTCCGCGAGAGCGCGTCGAGTCGGAGCTCGACGAGGCCGCTCGATGCGAACAGCTGCGGGAACGACGCCTTCACCTCGGGCCGCGCGAGCGCGAGCACGAAGAGCGGCGCCCCGGCGAGTCGCTGGAGGGCCGCGTCGACGAGCTTCACGCTGACGAGATCGCCCCAGTGCAGGTCCTCGAGCACGAGGAGGACGGGGTGCAGCGAGGTCTCGGCGCGGAGCCAGTCCACCCACGCGGACGTCATCGCCGCGTTCATGAGGAGGGGATCGCGCCGCGCCGCCGCGAGCTCGGGGACGTCGGTCTCGACGAAGCTCGTCCCGATCATCTCGCCGAGGAACGCGGCGATGCGGAGGGCCTCCGGCCCCGCCGTCACGGTGCGCGCGACTCGCGCATGGAGCTTGGCGCGTCGCGCATCGAGGCCGTCGGTGTCGGTGATCTCGGCGGCGCTGCGCACGAGCGGCGTCGTCATCACGAAGGGCGAGCCCGCGCCGAGGGAGTCCGCTGGGCCGAAGAGCACCTCGACGTTTCCGGACTCCTGGCTGACGATCGCGCGCGTGAGCTCGCGTCGCAGCCGGCTCTTTCCCATCCCAGCGTCACCGAGGACGAGTAGAGCGCGCGCGATCGGCTCGTCGACGCACTCGTCCCAGAGGGCGCGTGCGGTGGTGAGCTCGCGGCGGCGGCCGACGAGAGGCGTCGGTCGGCCGAGGAGCGTGCGGCCGGCGTCGTTCTCGCGCGCTCGCTCGAGCGTCTTTCCGCGCGCGCCTTCGGCGACGACGAAATGGACGTCGACGAGCTCCGCGGTCAACGTGTCGACGCGCGCCTCGCCGGGGAGGGCCTCGTCGAGCGTGCGCGCGGCCCGGTCGACGACCTCGCCGGGCGGCTCGGTGGCGGCCTCCATCTGCGTCGAAGCGAGCGCGAGACGCATCTTGGGATCGAGCGCACGCAGGGCGAGCGCCGCCGCCGCCGCGCGGCGCGCCTGATCGGTGGAGGAGGCCTCCGGCGGCAGCGTGAGCACGAGCGAGCCGTCGGCGACGCGATGAAGCGTCGCTCCCGCTCGGCTCGCTGCTTCCCGGAAGGGCTCGAACCGGCTCTCGACGTTCGAGCTCCCACGCGCGACCACGATGGAGCGAACGCGCTGCTCGCGCGCCGCGAGCGCGCGCGAGACGACATGCACCCCCGACTCCGCGTCGCCGACGCTCTCGATGGCGCGGAGCTCAGCCAGAACGGCGTCGCCGTCGCGCAGGCGCGCGCGCGGGTCTTTCGCCAGCATGCGTGTGACGAGGCGAGCTAGCGGCTCCGGCACGTCCGCGCGGAGCGTCCGGAGAGGCAGCGGTTCGTCGATGACGATGCGTGCGAGGACCGCGAGGAGATGCCCGCCGTCGAATGGATTGTGGGCGGTCAGCGCGTAGTAGAGGACACACCCGAGCGACCACACGTCGGTGGGCGCCCCGATGTCGGCTGCCGCCGACGCTTGCTCGGGTGACATGTAGCTCGGGGTCCCGACGAGGGTGCCTGCCATCGTCACGACCGAAGACGGCGCGACGGACCTGGCGGTCCCGAAGTCGACGAGCACGGCGTCGTCCACCGAGCCGTTCCGGAGGAAGATGTTGCCCGGTTTCACGTCGCGATGGACGATCCCGCGCCGATGGATCTCGCCGAGGCCGGACGCGATCCGCATCCCGAGCTTGAGCGCTTCGCGGATCGAAAGGCAGTGCGCGTCGTCGATCGTGCTCGGGCCGCTCCGGCTGTCGCGCGTGGGGGCGTCGCGTGACGCCTCGCGCGCGGTCCGGAGCTTCGCGGAGAGGTCCATCCCGTCGAGCCACTGCATCGCGAGCCAGCGCTGGCCGTCGGGGAGCGTGCCGTGCGCCACGTAGGGGACGATCCCCGGATGCCGCAGCTCCGCGAGGACGCCGGCCTCCCGACCGAAGCGCTCGGCGGATTCGGCGTCGCTCGAGAGGCTCAGCTTGATCGCGACATGACCGCCCGCATGGCGATCACGCGCGCGGAGCAAGCGAGCCATGCCACCGCGCGTGACCTCTCCCTCGATCTCGAAGCGTCCGTCGATCGTGTCAGGAAGGCCGATCACAAGGGCGTGACGATACCATCCGCCGAGCGCGATCGGGACCCCACAGATGGCCGAGCGACATCGCGATCGCTCTCGCGCGCGCAAGCCGCAGGCTACGACGGCTGGGAGATCTGGATCCGCTTCATGTTCGGCACCGCCTCGAGCGTCTCGACCAAGGTCGCGACCGTGATCTCGGCCGGGAGACTGACGTCGATGGTGAGGGCCGTCCTGCGCTTGTCGTCGAGGCGCCGCTCGTACTCGACGTCGACGACGATGGCTCCGAGATCGGTGATCGCCTTCATCACCTGCGACGTCGACGACTCCGCTTCGTCGGCGATGACGAGCGAGATTCGTCGCTTCGTGATGAGGTCGTTCTTGTCCTCGAAGCGCCGGAAGATCGTCAGCGCGAGGATCCCGATCATCGTGACGGCTACGCTCTCGATGTACATCCCCGCGCCGGCGCAGAGCCCAATCGCGGTGACGAGCCAGAGGCCGGCGGCGGTGGTGATTCCCTGGACGCTGAGCCCGCTCCGCAGGATCGCGCCGCCGGCGAGGAAGCCGACTGCGGAGACGACCGACGCCGCGATTCGGGACGCGTCGACCTCGACCCCTTCGCCGTGTCCGAAGTTCTGGTAGTAGGCGAACTGGGAGGACACGACCATGAACGTGGCGGACGCGAGCGCCACGATGAGGTGCGTGCGGAGACCGACCGGGCGGCGATGCAGTCCGCGCTCGTAGCCGATCGCTCCTCCGAGCGCGGCGCCGGTGGCGATGCGGGCGAGCAGCTCCGTGTGGGCCAACATCGTGCGCGCGTCCTAGGCGAGCAGGAGACGGAACGCGAGGACGCCGACGCCGGAGGCGGTCACCTCGCTCCCGACGAACCGCTGGACCGACCACGCGAGCTCTTGCGTCACCGGCACCGGCGCGTCGATGTGCCAATACCCGGCGGTGAGCTCGTAGCCGAGCACGAGCACCAGCCCTGCGATCATCAGCTGCGGGCGGATCGGCTTCTGCGCGCAGCCCCACACGAAGGCGAGGACGCCGAACACGGCGACGAGGTCGTTCACGAGCTGACGCGGATGCTCGCGGAGCCACGGATGGGCATCGAGGCCGCGCCAGACGAGCGCGTGGATCACGAGCACGCCGACCAACGCTCCAATCGCCTGGCTCGTGACGAGGCTCGTGACGCGGCGGGAGTGGGCCTGGGGCCCCACGGCTGCGTGGGGAGGAACCGATGGCCCCACGGCTGCGTGGGGAGGAACCGATGGCCCCACGGCTGCGTGGGGAGGAACCGATGGCCCCACGGCTGCGTGGGGAGGAACCGATGGCCCCACGGCTGCGTGGGGAGGAA
>ERZ781399.4434-NODE-4434-length-10096-cov-4.603625_pt1 | contig 10096 bp, 13 predicted proteins | sample MGYA00511014_ERZ781399 | MGnify/ENA primary metagenome ERZ781399 (study PRJEB29847, sample SAMN06458254) | wastewater metagenome | isolation source: Wastewater bioreactor | place: South Africa: Cape Town | study: EMG produced TPA metagenomics assembly of the... | reverse complement strand
AGTTTCTCTTAATCGTTTGATTCAAATGTAAATTGTGATTAAATGTAAGAAATAGTCAGGTCGATTTTTGTTCTTCTCCATTCTTCTACGAATTGTAAACCTGCAGTTCCTAAACCTTCACGACGAAGAGTAAGTCGTGTAAGTGTCTAAATAACAAAATGAACAATTTAGTACGAAATAAAGAGAAAAAACTCAATTGAATCTACCGTATTATGTTTTAATCCTTCACTAAGATGTCGAACACCTTCGTCTCCAAATACATTGCGTCCGATATTGAGAATCTCAAGAGTCTAGAACAAAAACAGACAAAAGATACAGAAAATCGATAATACAAATGAATGTGACTTTATTGTGTTGCAATGCTTGACAAATATGTCGAATACCTTCGATTCCAATTTGATTTCTATGAAGATCGAGATGTACAAGTGTCTGCAAACAATGATGAACTCAATACGTATGAATTGAATGTTTACTTTATTTTGTTGCAAGATTTCACTGATATATTGAGCACCTTTGGCTTCAATTCGATTCAATCCGAGAATGAGTTTTTTAATATTCTGATCGAAACGAGAATAAAAAAAAAAGGGAAAAATTGTTTTTGAGATTGATTATTACTTTATTATATTTCAATGTTTCAATACAACATCGAATATATCCGTCATTTATATTTCTGTTCCACAGATGCAGTACAGTTAACAACTAGAAAAATCATTAAAACATTTAATGAAGTCATATGAAATTGACGCTTGTGTACTTTGTATCGTTGATAAGAATTCAGGATTAGATTGAGACGTTGACATACGTTATTCACTGACAAAGCCAAATCTTTGTCAGGTAAACGATCCATTATTCAATATATCATTTCCATTGGTAACTTTTCAAGTGACAACGACATATTTTTTTACTGAAAGTAAAATATATAATACATTAATTCATTTTTGTGTTATAACCTCGAAAAAAATCCAATGAATGATAAAACAGAACGGAGAAGAAAAACAACAACAACATTGAGTACCTCTTTGCGTATTTTTAAAATTAAAAATAAAAAGAGGACAGTAGTATAGTGTAAATATCATATTGCTAGTTTTGGCGCTTCATTGTTCACGTTTATTCTCATGGAGGATATAGCAGAGGAATATCGATCATTCAACGTTTTAGGAAAATCTTTTCAGGTATGTCTTTTTTTTTACTCATTTATTTAATTAATTCGAAATATTTATTTAAAAAACAAGATTCGTATGAATGATCTTGCGCGATATCCGCATACATTATTATCAGATACAAATCGTTTAGAAATCTATTGGTGTCATCATTTAAATGCTTATTTTCTCTCACGTGATGTTCGTCTATTCGAAGATATTATTCTTCCATTTTATACATCATCAAAGAAGATCAGATACTCATCAAAAATTCGACTCAGTGAAAAACAGTTTGAAGAAGAACTTGCTTTTTATGATCTTTCTGAATACTATCAAGTAGAATAAATTCGAATAAAACGATACTATAACGAGTTAATATTTAGAATAGCAATATTTTCAATGTTTTGTTTGAAAATGAAGAACAAACCTATGAAATCATTCCGGTATTTCGTCGATTCTTATTGATAAAATGTGTGTGTCGATGTATAATTGAAAGTGTATCATGTATTTCATGTTTCATTGGGATATGTGAAATGTTAATATGGAAATGTAATGATCGTTTAATATCGATGATTATTGTTGATATTTCAACAAGTTTAATACTTCTATGGACTTTATTTTATGAACAATATTCAGATAGAATTATTTTTAAAAGTCAATTGAAAACGTTCATCGAAAATAAACATTTGAAAATTGTTTGTTCTTATGAAAGTATTATCTTTGTTATGCAAATTATATTCAGTTCAATATCATTTCTAATGTCTTTATTATCATATCGAAATAAAAGTAAACCGAAAAAGAAAACAAAAGTTTAAAAAGAAATTGTGTGATATTCTGTAGATGTATGGTATTACAAGATAGGTTTATTCTTTCGTCATATACTTTTGATTCGTTTATGTTTTCCTGAAGAATGTCATTTAATTGAAATAATTAGCTCAAGTGGTCGATTATCACTTCGTTTCTTTTGGAATTTGGTAATGTTTTTGTTTAGTCTCTGTTTTGTCTGTGTTTGGATAGGAATCGTGATTTGCATAACAGAATGTCAATCTGCCAGACGAATTGAAAGTCCATTTCGTTATATTTATTTTGCTTATCAAATGATGTTAAATGTCGGTTATGGAGATACGAAAGAGGAATCAATTCTATCGTTTATTGTTCTTATCTCAATGACATTAATTGGATGTTCGATTTTAATCATTTTTTATCAAAAATTGATTGAAGATTTGAAGAATTCGGAGAGAGAATTGATTTGTATTGAAACATGGTCTCATCAAAGTTTTGTTGAAGATTTATTAAGACAAATGAAACGCGTGAGAAGAAAGCCAAATGACGAGACTGTAAACACTAGCTGTAGTTCGAAAATGAAATGAAAATCTTCAGAAGATAATTTTAAATAATAAAACAAAGAATCACAAAAATGAATGTAAAAACGTTTCATCGTTTATCGACGACTTCTCGTCGTAGTTTGTCGGCCATGATTCGTCGTCGATTGAGTTCCTCGTTCGATATTTGCGGTTGTTGCGTGTTTTGATTAGTTGCCATGGCTTTGCGTGCGAATGCAGCCGATTGTGGTCGAGCCGGTCGCGTTGTTTGCTGTTCTTGTTGTTGAGTTTCTTGTTCTAAATCTTGAGCTCGTTCGTTTTTCTGTTTTTCTACGATGGCATCACGTTGTCGTTTGAGAAAATCTTTTCTTTCTCGAATTGCAGCGGCGGTTTTTTCATCGACTAATGATGTTTGATCGGTTAATTGACGTAGTTTTTCACGAAGTACTTCCTGTGAAACAGCACCAATGGATTGCGGTGTTGAATTTCTATTCGAAATCTCCTCGTCATCGTCGTCATTTTTATTGTTTTTCTAAAAATAAAAATCAAGTTTCGATACAAAAACAAAACGAAATAAACCTGTGACACATTTTGCCGAAGATTTCTGTACCAATCGGTGTCGAGATTTTCTCCTCGACGTTGCCGTAAACCCGGCAGATGAACTTCTTCTTTGACTGGTTTCTTCGGTTCTTTCTTTTCTTTTCGTTGATGAGTGGCTTTCGAAACAGTTGGCGAAGGTCTTCGTTCGGCAACAACATCATCGTCATCATCATAATCAACTTGAATCTTTTTCTGTGGAATTTCTTGTTTAACAACTGGCGTTTGTTCGGATTGAGCAATCGATCGACGTTGCGGTGGCGTTGCTCCAGGAGCAGAAACAGGCGAAGCTGTTGCTTGCATTAAAAGTGAAAGAACAAGATCATCGCCCGTATCACTTTGTCTCAAAAGTCCCCATTGTAACTGCAAACTAACAAGTGCTTGTAATTGAAGAATCAGATTTTTTCGTCTCATCATTTCTTGAAACAAAGGAAAATCTCGTGCAGCATACAATTGTTCAAACGATTCGTCAACCATAACGGATTGTTCGCTATCGGTTGGAATTTGACAAACTTTATTTAAATCATCTTGATCTAAACCTAAATCTCGGCCAAGATTTAGAATTAGCGCGTCAACAAGACGAGTATACTGTTCGTGAATATTCATTTGTTCTTCGAGTGACGTTGCTGAAGATGTTGCATTGGTTTCTTCTCCTTGATCTTCATCATCATCGTAATCAAATGCAGCACATCGTGCTTCAATGAATGTATGAACGGGCGCTGCCCAAATCGGCGAATGAATAAAATCACAAACGGTATCAGCTATCCAGTTATTGCTGTTGTCGGAACTCATGTTTTGCGTTGAATATTCAATTAGTGCTTTTGCTTTGTTTTTCTTTTAACGAGATTATTTGCAAAGAAAGATGTTATGACGTATTTTGTGTCACCATAGGACGTGAAATTGAGATGGATACAACCGTCATTTGTTGATGTCAATTTCGAATTTTTTTTTGTTTTTTATTTAAGAAAATTGTTTGGTGATTATTTTTATACTGAAATTCTATTTGAAAATAAGAAATATTTCCGAATATTTCGTAGATGAGCGCCCTCTTTTGACAATGATTAAATTCAAAATTGTGATTTTTTGAAAATCCTCTCTCTCTGATCTTTGTCTAAATCGAAAGAATGAAACAAACTAGTGTCATCTAATTAGACAATTGTCTCTTGTTTTTTGTATTTCAAATAGAAACAAATGTTGCCCAAACTTCGACGGATTTCGTCGGTTCTCCGCACTAACAGCAACAACAACAATGATCAATCGACTGACAGTAATTCAAGTGGAAAAAGTACCGACGACAACACAGTTTATGTCGAAACATTGCTGTACATTGTTCATGTCGATGATATCGATGTACCGATACCGATGAACGAGAAAATCAACGAAGAAATGTACGATGGTGGAGATGAACAACAAATAAGTTCATCGAATCAAATCGTTCGACGTTTCTCGAAACGAACAACCGCGAGTTTTAACGAACGACATCAACTAACAAAACCATCGTTTACTTTTTCAAATCCATTGAGACGTCTCAATAGTAAACTCAATTTCTCTTCTCTTTGCATTTTCTTTTCGAAATCCAACAGGTTTATTGCAAACAAATGTTCCATCGACATCAATTCAACGGCAAATATCGAATGTAGAAAATCAAAATAATAACGAAAAAGAAGATCAAACGTTTCCACCGCCACCATTATTCATTAACGATATCGAACAACAAGAACAACAACAGTTGAATATTAAAGCAACAGGCTCAGGTCTTACTGATGGATTTGTTGAGGAAAATTGTCCGTTGATTGAATTGAATCCGAAACCAATTTTTGTAAAATTCAAAACTATTTTTTAGGTTATTTCGATTTAAATGCACCGAATGCTGAACTACAAAAACTGGTTATCACAATTGATGGACCATCAAAAGCGGATATTCAAATTGAAATTATTCAAACAGGAATCTATCGAGTTTATTATAATTGCCAAATACCTGGTCAATTGCCTTTGAATCAAATAAATCTCTTTATTTCGAATATTTTTTTAGGTGATTATCATATTTCTTTGACATACAATGGCGAACATATTCATGATTCGCCTTATTATTTAAATTTACGTGCTCGTCCGCCAACAGCAACGATTGAACCCATTGAATTCTATGTAAACTAAATATTTTCATCGAAAAAACAAAAAAAAATATTTCTTGTTAAACTCTAGGTGAATATTCCATGTGTAGTTACAGTTCGTCCATCGATTTCATGTTCTGTTTTCCAAGCGTCTATTCAAGCACCTCAAGGAAATGTGAATCTGCCAATAACAGTTCATAAATCAGCGAAATCCGAATGTTATGAAATCTATTTTGTTCCGAATACCAGTGGAAATCATTATTTGAATGTTCATTTAAATAAAATCGCCATTTCGGATAATCCTTGTCGATTAATTGTTCGACCATCATCAATGAAAAGTATATCTGCTACTGGTCAAGGACTTTTTCATGCTTATACAGGTCAAATCAAATAGAAAGTCAATGAAATCTTTGGATTTTTGTGTTTTTGTCTGTTCAGGAGAGTCAAGTCATTTCTTCGTATCGAAATCATCGAATAATTCAACAACAGAAACAGGAACATTTTCTGTTGGTATCAGTGGCCCATCGACTGTTTTTCTCGATGCCAATCCAACTGAACATGGTTATGAAGTAATTCCTCTCTCTCTCTCTTTTTGTTTGAGATCTTCTCTAGGTGATTTGTTAGTTTCATTACAAACCAACACAAAGTGGAAAATATCTGATCAGTATTAAAAACGGTGGCAAACATATCGAAGGAAGTCCATTTGTTTGTCGAGTCTACAGTTCGTTTTGAATCTTTGTTTTTCAAAAGAAAAAATTGTTTTCTGTTTAGATAAATTCAATGAAACAAATCAAAGTTTCTCGACAACATACGAAACAACAACGCAAATGTCGACTAGTTATCATTCGTTGACAACAAATCAAACGATTGTGCAACGAAATCGTTCGTCAACAAGTGAAATCGATCTCGATATTCTTCGTTCGTCGATGACTGGAGATCCGACACGAGTTTGTGTGTTCTGCACAGGTCTTTACGAAGCCAAACCAAAACGAAAAGCAACAGTCAAAATCGATGCAACGCAAACAGGTTCTTTATTTACTCGAAAACAAAATCGACTGTTCTGTTTGTTTATTTGTCATTCGAAGGTCCGGGTTTACTTTTAGTTGGTCTTTATTCATCTCTCGGTCCAAGCGAACGTCTCGTTATCAAACGAATCATCTCATCTCCTCAATTGTATAAAGTTTCATATCGAGTTCGCAAACGTGGTCAATATATGTTAGTTATTCTCTATGGATCGAATCTTCAACATATCCCTGGAAGTCCATTTCTTGTCATTGTAGAATAAATTATCGTTTTTTTTGTTTTGTTTTGTTTTTAATTATAATTTCATTTCGATGTGTGTTAATTGTGATTCTTTGTCTCTTATTTGATTTTATTCTTTCGATTATTATGCGAGAATGTATGTAAATTAACAAAAAAAAAAGAAAATGGATGAAGAATAAATGAAAGAAAGAAACGAAAGTGACTTGTTATGACAACGGGCTAACAACAGAGAAAGAAAAGAAGAAAAAAAAAACGTAAGGTTACTTTTGTACGTGGTAGTCAAGCTAAACTGTCATTGCTATTGTGGTAAGTAGTTAAACTCGAGTAGACATAAATAACGAAAAGATCTTTACGAGATTTGATCGTCAATCCTTTTTTTTATTTCGAAAGAAACAAACAAACAAAAATGAACGATCAATTTGTTCGAAAAACTCCTTTACCACCAACAAAATCGACAGGAAATCATATTTATACGAAGCTACAAGTTCATTATGGTGGCGATGTTCAAGATCTTGTCTTGAAAAGTGAACAAGAACCGAGCTCGTACGAACTTGCTAAGGCGTTAGAAGACAATTATCGCGTTCCGTTGAACGAACAATTGGTTTATTTTCGTGGTCAACGTCTTCATAATCATCAATCAGCCGAAAATGCTCGTCCTTTATCACGTTATGGAATCTTCTCGGGAAATACGATCACATTAGTCGGCAAAAAAGGTTTACTCTAATCCCATGAATATTTATTTCATTCTTTTTCTTTTCGCATTAAAATATTTTTGACAAAAAAACAAAACAAAACTAAACTTTTTATCCTTTTTTTACGAATGTGTGTGTGTGTGTGTTTTTCTGCGGAATGAGATTGGTTTTTTCAAAGAAAAGGCACGGAAGACATTTGAATTTAAAATGATTTCATTAATTTAAGTACGAAGTCGAGCCATTGATGACGAACTACTGTCCGTAGTCGTATGTGGCACTGCTCTCGGCATTGAATTTGTATCACCATGAAGTAATTGAACGATGGACGGATCGGACTGGGCACCATAGATAAATTCTTCGCGTGATAATCTTCCATCACGATCACGATCATAAGCAGTGAAAATCTTTTCAATTGACAAACAAAATCAATCGTAATTAGTTCAATTAATTCGATTTGAATTTACTTTATTAGTTCGTTTCTCCGGCGTAGATTCATCGTCAGGCATTTGTACAAGCGGACCAACCATTGCGTAGATAGCCTTGAAAATTCAAAAACAACTTGCAATCGAACTGTACGAATGGGAATTTACCGTGACAATTTCGAGCATTTCTTGTCTTTGTATGAATCCATCTTGGTTTTTATCGTATAATTCAAATGCCCAATCGAGTTTTTCCTCGAGAGTTCCTCTGGATGTGACACTTAAAGCAATAAGAAATTCTCGAAACGATATTTTTTGATCATGATTCGTATCAAATCGACGAAAAACATGTTCGGCAAATATTGACGAATCGCCAACGGGAAAAAATTGTGCATAAATCTTTTTAAATTCGTCGAGAGTTAGTTGACCATTGGGACAATCTTTATGAAAACATTTATACCATTCTTCTACGATAAACACAAAAACAAAATATTATTTTATTGACATAAGAATTCTCGAGTTTTTACGGATTTCAGCTGGAGAAAAGGTCGTCGATTGACAAAAATCGTTCAGTTCGTTTTGTCGAAGTTTGGCCAACGGTTTATTACCCATCAACAAAATCTTCCAAGGTTAACAATGTCTTTAGGAGAAAACAACAGGAATAGTTGAAGTCAGCTGCATAGCAATATGTCAGTTCTTTTAATGGCAGAGAAAAAGAGAAAACAAAACTTCTGTCGGATGTGCTGACCTCTACATTCTTCGGCAATTGGTTTAAAAATAAACTATTCAACACTTGCTGCTAAACGTCGATCGAAAAGATTTGAGGAACTGCAAAAATCAAGAATAACTGAAACTAAAATCATGGAAATGATTTGCAGATAACTACTTCAATTCATCGCAATATCTGCCCATTCAGGTTTTTTTACGTTAACTGAGAACTTAGGAAATAAGAAGTTGTCGTTGAACGTTCATCTATATTTGCTATTTTATTAAATTAACTGTATAATTTAACTATTTTTTTTTAAATAAATCAGGTCATTTAACACTCTCAAGATAAGAGTGACATCTCGTTTAATTTCGATGATGTCGAATCGAATAACTATCTATATATAAAAGCACCAATCGTTTGGTTTCTCGTTTGACCAATTACTACGATCAGAGGACTTCGTTTTTTTTTCTTGTCTTACTCTCAAATAACCATTTCTGCAGATTTAATGAACAAAACCACATTTTCTTTTCAGATGAAATCGAAAACCAAGAAATCCGCTGAAACGAAAAAGTAAAACCGAAAAAAAAACGCTGTTTGTTTGTTTCATTTATTCGAATAATTTGATTTAGATCGAAATCAAATGGCGTTTCAGCACTCGAACAACATAAACAAGATTTAGCTGAATTAGAAAAAGTCGATCCTGAATTTTTCAAATTCTTGAAAAAAGAAGACGCTGGTTTGTTAAATTTCGACGTTGACGATGACGATGAATCGATTCCCGACGATGATCCCGAATCACGCACTCATCAACTTCCCGAACAACTCGAAGAAATGGAAAACATGTCCGACGAAGACGGAGAAGAATTGAGTAAAGAAGAACGACAACAAGTGACAACTGAAATGATCGACAAATGGTCAAATCAATTACAAGTAAACAACAACAAATTTCAAACAACAAATTTCTTTTCAATTCGCTTTTTTCAAACAGAAAACTCAACCAGCATTGAACACGATTCGATCGGTAATTCGAGCCTTTGGCTTTGCTGTTCAATCAGCTTATGGCGGCAGTGATATTTCCGCTGAGCTCGAGAAGAAAAAGAGAAAAAAACAGGTTAAAATCGGTGCAATTGATGATCCTGAATGTACGACAAAAGATTCTCTTTCTTTCTCTTTTTGAAAGTTGTTTGTGTTTTCAGCATTCAATGCAATTGTTCGTGTTTGTTTAAAACAATTTCTACCCGCTATCTATCGATATCTTCGTATAAAACCTGTTTCAACAACAAAATTAAAACCCGAAACCAGTCAAAACTGGAAATACATCGAAAGTATAATGAAGAAATATTTGATGAATTTCACACGAGTTCGTTTTGTTTTTCCTCGAAGAAAAAGTTTGTAATCGATTGAATTTAGTTGATATCAATGATCAATGTTCCGATAACATTGAATATTCTTCTTCGACATGTTCGTTCGTTGATTCCATTTGTGATTATTTTGCCGAACACCCGTCAAGCTCTTGTCAAAGAATTGATTCACATTTGGTCGACAGCGTCCGACGAACGAAGTCGAGTCATTTCATTTGTTTGTTTGTTTCATTTGGTTCGTGAACATCGAAAGGAAATCATGGGCGTTGTCCTACGAGTATTGATTATTCAATTCTCTTTCCAACGAAAATTTTCATTTGATTTTCCACTAGAAAATGTATTTGGATTATTTGAAAAACTGCAAATTTACATCGCCAACGACGCTTCCGTTGATAAATTTCATGCAACGGTCATTAGTCGAACTCTATTCCCTCGATCCAACGGTTACTTATCAACATGGTTTTGTTTTCCTTCGTCATTTGA
>ERZ781399.4433-NODE-4433-length-10097-cov-3.845549_pt1 | contig 10097 bp, 8 predicted proteins | sample MGYA00511014_ERZ781399 | MGnify/ENA primary metagenome ERZ781399 (study PRJEB29847, sample SAMN06458254) | wastewater metagenome | isolation source: Wastewater bioreactor | place: South Africa: Cape Town | study: EMG produced TPA metagenomics assembly of the... | reverse complement strand
ACACCATCGCCCATGACGAGCGCCAGGCGCGCGACGTGATCGCCGCCATCCGCGCGGTCGCCGCCGGCCTCGCGCTCGTGGCGCTGGCGGGCTCGCCGCTCGTCCAATGGGCGCAGGACGCCGGCCTGCGCGTGATCGCCGAGGCCTTCGCCGACCGCGCCTACACGCCGCAGGGCACGCTGGTGTCGCGCCGCGAAAAGGGGGCCGTGCTGCACGACAGCGCCCTGGTGGCGCAGCGCATGCTGCGCCTGGTGCGCGAGGGTGTGGTCGAGGCCGTGGACGGCAGCCTGGCGCGCGTGCAGGCGCAGTCCATCTGCGTGCACGGCGACAGCGCGGGCGCCGTGGAGATGGCGCGCGCCGTGCGCATGGCGCTCGAGAGCGACGGCGTCGTCGTGCGCCCGTTCGCCTGAAATTTTCACTGGAGCAGACACCATGCAACACAACGCCCTGGAGCAGGCCCGCGCCGCCGCCGTGGCCGCGGCGCGCCAGGCGCGCGCCGCCTACCGCGCGGGCAGCGTGCGGCCCACGGCCGGCGTCGCGCCCGGCATGACGCAGGCCAACATGATCGCGCTGCCGCGCGACTGGGCCTGGGACTTCCTGCTGTACGCGCAGCGCAACCCCAAGCCCTGCCCGGTGCTCGACGTGATCGAGGCCGGCGCGCACCAGACCCCGCTGGCCGAGGGTGCCGACATCCGCACCGACATCCCCCTGTACCGCGTCTGGCGCGACGGCCGGCTGGTGGAGGAGGTGCAGGACGCCACGCCCCTGTGGGCCGAGCATCCCGACCTGGTCACCTTCCTGATCGGCTGCAGCTTCACGTTCGAGACGCCGCTGCAGGAGGCGGGCATCGAAGTGCGCCACATCGCCGACGGCTGCAACGTGCCCATGTACCGCACCAACCGCGCCTGCCGCCCGGCCGGGCGCCTGCGCGGCGAGATGGTGGTGTCCATGCGGCCCATCCCGGCGCACCGCGTGGCCGACGCGGTGGCGATCTCGGCGCGCTTCCCCTCGGTGCACGGCGCGCCCGTGCACGTGGGCGACCCGGCGGCGCTGGGCATCGCCGACCTGGCCAGGCCCGACTTCGGCGACCCCGTGCGCATCGAGCCCGGCGAGCTGCCCGTGTTCTGGGCCTGCGGCGTCACGCCCCAGGCCGCCGTGATGGCCTCGGGCGTGCCCTTCGCCGTCACCCATGCGCCGGGGCACATGTTCATCACCGACGTGCCCGACGGCAGCTACCACGTGTGAGAGCCGGTTCTGAGATGCGTTTTCTGCCCGTCTCATTGAACGCGCTGCTCGTGGAGCTGGCCGACCTGGACCAGACCCTGGCCCTGCTGGCCTCGCTGCAGCGCGAGCCCCTGCCCGGCGTGCTGGAGCTGGTGCCCGCGGCGCGCACCATCCTCGTGCAGTTCGCGCCCTCGGCCACCGACACCGCGCGGCTGGTGCGCGCCATTGCCGCGCGCGACCTGTCGCAGCAGGTGCGGCGCGGCGGCACCCTGGTCGAGATCCCCGTGCGCTACGACGGTGAGGACCTGGCCGAGGTGGCGCAGATGCTGGGCATCACGCGCGAGGAGCTGGTGCGCCGCCACACCGGCAGCGCCTACAACGTGGCCTTCGTGGGCTTTGCGCCGGGCTTTGCCTACCTCTCGGGCGGCCACGAAAGCCTGGACGTGCCGCGCCGCGCCACGCCGCGCACGCGCATCCCCGCGGGCGCCGTGGGCTTGGCGGGCCGGTTCAGCGGCGTGTATCCGCAGGCCAGCCCCGGGGGCTGGCAGATCATCGGCACGACGCCGCTGGCCATGTGGGATCTGGAGCGCCCGGTGCCCGCGCTGCTGCAGCCGGGCTTCCAGGTGCGCTTCGTCGATATTGCTACGCTTTCAGAAGCTGCTCACGCAGGACTGGAGCGCCCTGGAGCCCACAAACATATGAAACCCGCGGCGCCCATGGCTGCGGCCGGGCCGGCGCTCGAAGTGCGCTCGCCCGGCCTGCTCACGCTGCTGCAGGACCTGGGCCGGCCCGGCCAGGCGGGGCAGGGCGTGTCGGCCTCCGGCGCGCTGGACCAGGGCGCCTGCCGCACGGCCAACCGGCTCGTGGGCAACCCGTCCGACGCGGCCTGCCTGGAGACCGTGGGCGGCGGCCTGCGGCTTGCCAGCCGCGGCGACACGGTGGTCGCGGTGACGGGCGCCGACGCGCCGCTCACGCTGACCAACGCCGCGGGCGCGCGCTGGAGCGTGCCGCGCTACCAGCCCCTGGCCCTGGCCGATGGCGACCTGCTGGCCATCGGCGAGCCCGCCGCGGGCACGCGCTGCTACGTGGCCGCGCGCGGCGGCTTCGGCGTGGCGCCCGTGCTCGGCAGCCGCAGCACCGACACCCTGGCGCACGTGGGCCCGCCCGCGCTGGCGGCGGGCGACGTGCTGGCGCTGTGCCCGGTGGCGCGCGGCGCCGTCGTGGGCGGCGCCGAGCTGCCGCAGGGCGACCTGCCCAGCGTGCACGAGGACGTGGTGCTGGACATCGTGCCCGGCCCGCGCACCGACTGGTTCACCCCCGAGGCCCTGGCGCTGCTCACCGGGCAGCCCTGGCAGGTCACTCCGCAATCGAACCGCGTGGGCCTGCGCCTGGCGGGCGCCCAGCCCCTGCCGCGCAGCCGCACGGACGAGTTGCCGAGCGAGGGCACCGTCGCCGGCGCCCTGCAGGTGCCCGCCAGCGGCCAGCCCGTGCTGTTCCTGGCCGACCACCCGCTCACCGGGGGCTACCCGGTGATCGCCTGCGTCGCGCCGCACCACCTGGACCGCGCGGGCCAGATCCCCGTGAACGCCTGGGTGCGCTTCCATCCCATACGGCCCTTCGAGGCCATCGAATCCTGAATGCCATGAAAAAAGTCCTGATTGCGAACCGAGGCGAGATCGCCGTGCGCGTGGTGCGCGCCTGCCGCGACTACGGCGTGCAGTCCGTCGCCGTGTACGCCGATGCCGACATCGACGCCCTGCACGTGCGCATGGCCGACGAGGCCTGGGGCCTTCATGGCGACCGCCCGGCCGATACTTACCTGCACATCGCGAAGCTGCTGGACGTCGCGAAGAAGAGCGGCGCCGACGCGGTGCATCCCGGCTACGGCTTCCTGTCCGAGAGCGCGGCCTTCGCCCAGGCGGTCATCGACGCGGGCCTGGCCTGGATAGGGCCGTCGCCCCGGGCGATCGCGCGCCTGGGCGACAAGGTCGAGGCGCGCAAGATCGCGCTGAAGGTGGGGGCGCCGCTGGTCGCGGGCACCCCTGAGCCCGTGAAGGACGCGGCCGAGGTGCTGGCCTTTGCCCAGCGGCATGGCCTGCCCATCATCATCAAGGCCGCGTTCGGCGGCGGCGGGCGCGGCATGAAGATCGCGTGGCGCATGGACGAGGTGGCCGAGCTCTACCAATCCGCCGTGCGCGAGGCCACGGCGGCCTTCGGGCGCGGCGAATGCTTCGTCGAGCAGTTCCTGGACAGGCCGCGCCACATCGAGGCCCAGGTCATGGGCGACCGGCATGGCCGGGTGGTGGTGCTGGGCACGCGCGACTGCTCGCTGCAGCGGCGCAACCAGAAGCTCGTCGAGGAGGCGCCCGCGCCGTTCCTGACCGGCGCGCAGCGCCAGCGCATCCACCAGGCCGCGCACGACATCTGCGCCGAGGTGGGCTACGAAGGCGCGGGCACGGTGGAATTCCTGCTCTCGGGCAGCGGCGCGATCTCGTTCCTGGAGGTGAACACGCGCCTGCAGGTCGAGCACCCGGTCACCGAGCAGACCACGGGCCTGGACCTCGTGGTCGAGCAGTTGCGCGTGGCCGACGGCCTGCCGCTGTCCATCGCCGAAACGCCCGAGCCGCTGGGCCACGCCATCGAGCTGCGCATCAACGCCGAGGACGTGGGCCGGGGCTTCCTGCCCACGCCCGGGCAGGTGGCGCGCTTCGACCCGCCCGCGGGCCCGGGCGTGCGCGTGGACAGCGGCGTGCAGGCGGGATCGGTCGTGCCCGGCACCTTCGATTCGCTGATGGCCAAGCTCATCGTGACCGGCGCCACGCGCGAGCAGGCGCTGGCGCGCGCGCGCCGGGCGCTGGCCGAGTTCCGCATCGAGGGCGTGGCCAGCGTGCTGCCGTTCCACCGCGCCGTGATGGAGCATGCGGACTTCACCGGCGCCGACGGCTTCAAGGTGCACACGCGCTGGATAGAGACCGCCTTCGCCAACGACCTGGCGGCCGCCGCGCGCGCCGAGCCCCAGCCGGATGCCGCGCTGGTGCGCTGCGCCATAGAGATCGACGGGCGCCGCATGCAGCTGGGCCTGCCGGCCGCGCTGCTGCAGGGGCTGGCGTCGGCGGGCGGCGGCGCAGCAGCGCCCGCGGCGCAGGAGAGCGCCGACGAAGCGGCCGTCGCCTCGCCCATCGCAGGCAACCTGCACGCCTGGAAGGTGGGGGAGGGCGACGCGGTGCAGGAGGGCGACGTGATCGCCGTCATGGAGGCCATGAAGATGGAGATGCAGGTCACCGCGCACCGCGCCGGCCGCATCACGCTGCAGGCGGCCGCGGGCAGCTACCAGGCGGCCGGCGCCTGCATCGCGCGCATCTGCTGATTTTTGAGTGTTTTTGGCCTCCAGCGCTTGGTGCGCAAGCGCCGGTAGCTATCTTTTTTGAATCAAGAGCCGTGCGCCTGCAGGCGCGCGAACAGCCCGCCCGCGGCCACCAGATCGGCATGCGTGCCCTGCTCTGCGATGCGCCCGCGCTCCATCACCACCACGCGGTCGGCGTGCTCGATGGTGGACAGGCGGTGCGCGATCACCAGCGTGGTGCGCCCGCGCATCAGGCGCTGCAGCGCCTCCTGCACCAGGCGCTCGGACTCCGTGTCCAGCGCCGACGTGGCCTCGTCCAGGATCAGGACCGGGGCGTCCTTGTACAGCGCCCGCGCGATCGCCAGCCGCTGGCGCTGGCCGCCCGAGAGCTGCGTGGCGTTGTGCCCCACCACCGTGTGCATGCCCTGGGGCAGGGCGGCCACGTGCTGGGCCAGGTTGGCCGCTGCCAGGCACTGCTGCACGCGCTGCTCGTCGACGGGGGCGCCCAGCGCCACGTTGGCGGCGATGCTGTCGTTGAACATCACCACGTCCTGGCTCACCATGGCGAACTGCGCGCGCAGGCAGTCCAGGTCCCAGTCCTGCACCGGCACGCCGTCGAGCAGCACCTGGCCGCCGCTCGGCGCGACGAAGCGCGGCAGCAGGTTCACCAGCGTGGTCTTGCCGGCGCCCGACGGGCCCACCAGGGCCACCACCTCGCCGGGATGGATGTCCAGGCTCACGGCATCCAGGGCGGGCGCGTGCTCGGCGTCGAAACGCACGCTCGCGTCGCGCAGGCTGATCGCACCCCGGGCCCGCGCAACGGCATGGCTGCCGCCCGACTCCGCCGGCGTGTCGCTGAGCAGCACCAGGCCGCGTTCGAGCGCCGCCACGCCGCGCGTGATGGGGTTGGCCACGTCGGCCAGGCGGCGCATGGGGGCGATCAGCATCAGCATGGCGGCGATGAAGGAGGCGAAGCCCCCCACGGTCACGTCCTTGACACCATGGCCGTGGCTTTGCCACAGGGCGATGCAGATCACGGTGGACAGCGCGCCCGCCGACAGCAGCTGCGTGGTGGGCGTCATGGCGGCCGAGGCGATCGTGGACTTGATGGCCAGGCGGCGCAGCTTCTGGCTGAGCGTGTCGAAGCGCTCGCCCTGTCCGGCCTGGGCGCCGTGCAGGCGCACCATGCGATGGGCCAGCACGTTCTCCTCGACCACGTAGGCCAGGTCGTCGGTGGCCTGCTGGCTGCTCTTGGTGATCTTGTACAGGCGCCGCGACAGGACCTTCATGACCCAGGCCACGCCCGGCACCAGCACCGCCACGATGAGGGTGAGCTGCCAGTTCAGGTAGATCAGGTAGCCCAGCAGCGCCACCAGCGTGAAGCCGTCGCGCGAGAGGCCCACCAGCGCCTGCACCAGCGAGGTGAAGCCGGTCTGCACCTCGTACACCACGGTGTTGGACAGGGCGCTGGCCGATTGGTGGCGGAACAGGCGCATGTCGGCCGCCAGCAGCCGCTCGAACAGGGCGGTGCGCAGCCGCAGCATGCCCTCGTTGGCGATGCGCGTCAGCGCGTACTGGCTGGTGAATTGCGCCAGCCCGCGCACCAGGAACACGCCGATGATCGCCACGGGAACCATCCACAGCTGCAGCGATCCCTCCGTGAAGCCCTGATCGAGCAAGGGTTTGAGCAGAGCGGGAATCAAGGGCTCGGTGACGGCCGCCACCACGGTGGCCAGCAGGGCCATGGCCCATGCCAGGCGCTGGTGGCCGAAGTAGGCATGCAGGCGCCGCAACCGCGCCAGCAGCGAAAGAGGCTGCGACGCCTGCGGCGAGCCATTCCTTGTCGCGCTATGATTCGAATCTTGCATGAGGGGCGGATTCTACGTTTCGGCCATGGCCGGTCAGCACAGTTTGTCACAGGGCGCGCTACGCTATGTGTAACATGCGCGCTTGTGTTGACCGCCATCCGACGGTTGTTTGACGGTTATTCGACGGTTGCCAATGACTATTGACCGCACTCCTTCATCCCCCTCCCTCCCCAGCACACTGCTGTCCCTGTCGCGGCGCCACGCCGTTGCGGCCCTGGCCGCCGGCTCCAGCCTTCCGGCGCTCGCGCAATTTCGCGTAGAGATCACGGGCGTGGGCCTGACGCAGCTGCCCATCGCCATCGCGCCCCTGCGCGGCGAGGCGCAGTCGCCGCAAAAGATCTCCGCCATCGTGCAGGCCGACCTGGAGCGCAGCGGCCGCTTCACCGGCGTCGACGCCACGGGCGTGGCGCTCGACGAAACCTCGCGCCCCGACCTGTCGCAGTGGCGCCAGCGCAAGGCCGACGCCCTGAGCACCGGCAGCGTCACGCGCCTGGCCGATGGGCGCTTCGACGTGCGCTTTCGCCTGTGGGACGTGGTCAAGGGCCAGGACCTGGGCGGGCAGAGCTTCACCGTCACGCAGGCGGACCTGCGCCTGGTGGCCCACCGCATCGCCGACTTCATCTACGAAAAGCTCACGGGCGAGCGCGGCGTCTTCTCCACGCGCATCGCCTACGTGACCAAGGTGGGCGCGCGCTACAGCCTGTGGGTGGCCGATGCCGATGGCGAGAACGCGCAGTCGGCGCTGTCCAGCCCCGAGCCCATCATCTCGCCGGCCTGGTCGCCCTCGGGCTCGCAGCTGGCCTACGTGTCGTTCGAGTCGCGCAAGCCCGTGGTCTACGTGCACGACGTGGCCACGGGGCGGCGCCGGCTGATCGCCAATTTCCGCGGCTCCAACAGCGCGCCCGCGTGGTCGCCCGATGGCCGCACCCTGGCCGTGACGCTGAGCCGCGACGGCGGCTCGCAGCTCTACACCATCGACGCCAATGGCGGCGAGCCGCGCCGCCTCATGCAAAGCAGCGGCATCGATACCGAGCCGGCGTTCTCCAGCGACGGCCGCAGCATCTACTTCGTGAGCGACCGCGGCGGCTCGCCCCAGATCTACCGCGTGGCGGCCGGCGGCGGCAATGCCGAGCGCGTCACGTTCAACGGCGCCTACAACATATCGCCGGCCATCAGCCCCGACGGGCAGTGGCTGGCCTACATCTCGCGCGTGGGCGGCGCCTTCAAGCTGCACGTGATGGACCTGAGGTCGGGCTCCGTGACGGCGCTGACCGACTCCAGCGCCGATGAAAGCCCGAGCTTCGCGCCCAACAGCCGGCTCATCCTGTACGCCACCCAGCAGCAGGGCCGCGAGGCCCTGATGACCACCACGCTGGACGGCAAGATCAAGGCCCGCCTGGCCGGCCAGGGCGGGGACATCCGCGAGCCCGACTGGGGGCCATTCCAGAAGCAATGATGCGTTTTTAAAACCCTTTTTCCAGGACGTTCACAATGAAGCAATCCTCCTTCAAGCGCGTTTCGCTTGCACTCACCATCGCCGCCCTCATGGCGGGCTGCAGCTCCGGCGTGAAGCTCGACGATGTTCCGGTCGAGGACAAGGGCGCCACCTCCACCGTGCCCGGCGCCAACTCCGGCGGCACGAGCCAGAGCGGCGTCGCGCCGGTCGACCTGACCCAGTCCGGCCGCGATGCCGGCGGCCCCGCGGGCGTGGCGCGCATCATCTACTTCGACTTCGACAGCTTCACCGTCAAGCCGGAATACCAGTCGGTGCTCGAAGGCCACTCGCGCTACCTGAAGGCCTCGTCCGCACGCAAGGTCATGCTCGAAGGCCACACCGACGAGCGCGGCGGCCGCGAATACAACCTGGCGCTGGGCCAGAAGCGCGCCGAGGCCGTGCGCCGCTCCATGGCGCTGCTGGGCGTGCCCGATGCCCAGATGGAGGCCGTGAGCTACGGCGAGGAAAAGCCGGCCGCGCAAGGCCATAGCGAGAGCGCCTTCGCGCAGAACCGCCGCGTCGAACTGTCGTACCGTTGATGGCAGCACGCATGTCTTTTCCCCATCGCTCGCGCGTGCTGAGCGCCGTGGTCTTCGCGGCCGCCGCCACCTGGGCCATGCCCAGCCACGCGCTGTTCGGGGACGATGAGGCGCGCCGTGCCATTCTGGAGCTGCGCCAGCGCGTCGATGCGCTGCAGCAGGCCAACCAGCGCGCCGGCGAGCGTTCGGGCGACGAGGTCTCGCAGCTGCGGCGCAGCCTGCTGGACCTGCAGGCGCAGATCGAGGCGCTGCGCACCGAGCAGGCGAGCCTGCGCGGGCAGAACGAGCAGTTGCTGCGCGACGTGGCCGAGCTGCAGCGCCGGCAGAAGGACATGGCGCGCGGCGTGGACGAGCGGCTGCGCCAGTTCGAGCCCGTTGCCGTGAACGTCGATGGGCGCGAGTTCCGCGCGGACCCGGCGGAAAAGCGCGATTTCGAAGCCGCCCTGGCGGTATTCCGTTCGGGCAAGTTCCCCGAGGCGGCCACGGCGTTCGGCAACTTCGTGCGCCAGTACCCGCAATCGGGCTACGTGCCGTCGGCGCGTTTCTGGCTGGGCAACGCGCAGTACGCCACGCGCGACTACAAGGAAGCCATCGCCAACTTCAAGGGGCTGCTGGCGGCCGCGCCCGACCATGCGCGCGCGCCCGAGGCGGCGCTGTCCATCGCCAACTGCCAGATCGAGCTGAAGGACACGCGCGCCGCTCGCAAGACCCTGGAAGACCTGCTGCGCGCCTATCCCCAGTCCGAGGCCGCCGCCGCCGCCAAGGAACGCCTGGCGCGCCTGAAGTGAGCACTGCCGTGCACGAGCCGGCCGACCTGGAGCGCCGCTTCGGCGGCCTGGCCCGGCTGTTCGGCGTGGAGGGCGCGGCCCGCATCCGCGCGGCCCATGTCGCCGTCGTCGGCATCGGCGGGGTGGGCTCCTGGGCCGCCGAGGCCTTGGCGCGCAGCGGCGTGGGGCGGCTGACCCTGATCGACCTGGACCATGTCGCCGAGTCGAACATCAACCGCCAGATCCACGCCTTGAGCACGACGCTGGGGCAGTCCAAGGTCCATGCCATGGCCGAGCGCATCGCGCTCATCAATCCCGCATGCCGTGTCGAGTGCGTCGAGGAATTCGTCGAGCCCGCGAACTGGCCCGCCATCCTGCCCGGCCCGGTGGACGCCGTCATCGACGCCTGCGACCAGGTCAGGGCCAAGACCGCCATGGCCGCGTGGGCGCTCCAGAACCGCCGGCCTTTCATCACCGTGGGTGCGGCGGGCGGCAAGCGGCTGGCCCACAAGGTCGATGTGGACGACCTGGCCCACACCACGCACGACCCATTGCTCGCCCAGCTGCGCTACCGCCTGCGCAGGGAGCACGGCGCCGCCCGGGACGGCAGGCGCATGGGCATCGCCTGCGTATTCAGCAGGGAGGCCGTGGCCCCGCCGCATGTATCCTGCGCCGTGCAGGAAGGGGACGGCACCTTGAATTGCCACGGCTACGGCTCCTCCGTGGCCGTGACTGCCACCTTCGGCCAATGCGCCGCCGGTTGGGTACTGGATGGACTGTCCGGTAAACCCTGAAAGCACGCTATAATGTGCGACTTTGCTGCATCAAGTCAGCAGGTGGGGGACGTTAGCTCAGTTGGTA
>ERZ781399.4418-NODE-4418-length-10119-cov-3.589527_pt1 | contig 10119 bp, 10 predicted proteins | sample MGYA00511014_ERZ781399 | MGnify/ENA primary metagenome ERZ781399 (study PRJEB29847, sample SAMN06458254) | wastewater metagenome | isolation source: Wastewater bioreactor | place: South Africa: Cape Town | study: EMG produced TPA metagenomics assembly of the... | reverse complement strand
AGCCGGGTTTTGGCAAATGCGTCATTTGAAAGGATTTTTCGAAGCTAAAAAACTCGTTTAAAATCGAAATCATTTTACTTTAATCTTTTGTTTTTATCATCTCGTGTTGCATTTAATCAAATTCGTTCTCAAAACAAAAAAAAATGTTAATCTTCATTTTCCTTTTTAGAATTTCTCAAACTTTCTTTTTGTTGTCCTCATGCTTGCTCGAGGTGTAAGAAATGTTATTTATAATTATACTGATGCTCAACGAAAAGTTCGATCGGCAACATCGAATGATGCTTGGGGACCATCGCCTGCACTTATGCATGAAATCGCTGATCTAACTGATAATGTCGTTGCCTACGCTGAGATCATGCCAAGTAAACTCATCATTTGTCTCTTTTTTTTTATTTGTTATGATTTTTATTTGTTTTTTGTCAGTTATATGGAAACGTTTAAACGATCATGGTAAAAACTGGCGACATGTTTATAAATCTCTTGTTTTACTTGATCATTTGATCAAATATGGTAATGAACGTGTTAGTCAACAATGCAAAGAGAATATCTTTGCTATACAAACATTGAAAGATTTTCAATATATCGAAGATCAAAAAGATCAAGGTTATAATGTTCGAGAAAAAGCTAAACAATTAGTGGCATTACTTAAAGATGATGAACGTTTACGAAATGAACGTCGAAAAGCTCAAGAAGCTCGAGAACGTTATTCTCGACAGGCTGTAGGCATGGATTCGTCAGGTACAGTCACCTACGGACGTCCAGCCACAGGAATTCGACGAAATAGTACGGAAAATGTCGATAGTTTAGGTAGAGCACCGTATCCTGTTCATCCATTTTCGACTAATTCGAATACGACACGTTCGACATCGTTTACTGATAATTTGCATGCAATTGCCGGCAAAGAATTTGTACAACCAAGTAATCAAGAAGAAGAAAATCTACAAATGCAAATTGCTCTTGCTGAATCTCAACGCGAAGTAGAAATTGAAAATGACAAAACATAGAAGATATATTTTGCTTTTTCTGTTAGGCTGAAGATGCGGAACGTCATCGACGTAATGATGAATTAAAACTTAAAATCGCTTTAGAAAGATCGGTTAATGAATCTTCACCCGATGGACCTGTTGCTCAAGTATGTTTCTTCAAATTTCCTTTCAATTCTTTGTTTATTCGTTATCGTAGGGTTTTGATTCGAACGGAAATTCTCACGGTCTCGACGCATCTCTATTCGATACAAATATTTATCCAAATCCATATCTTCCACCGCCAACAACAACTGCATCTGCATCGAATTTCGGTTGGAATCCAGCAAACGCACGTCCATCAACACATCTTGGCTTTACAACAGCTTCAAGTATGAATTTTATATTGTTTTTACTTACTTTCGAATCATTAAATTAGATGATCCATGGTCATCGGAAGCTAATGGACATAGTTCAGCAATAACAACAAGTGCAAATAATGATCCATGGCAAACTACAACCACTTCATCAAATACGCAAGTCAATCCATGGTCAGAAAAAGATAATAATCATCAACAAAATGGTAATGGTCTTTCAATAAATACCGCAGATCCGTGGGGTGTTGGTACGACTACTTCTCTACCAACGTCAACAAATACAAAATCAGTTGATAATGAATTAAGTGAATTCTTCGGAGCTGGTGCTAGTAAGACCAATTCAAGAAAACAAACATCATCTATTGTATATGTATTTCAGATATTTCTACAACTTCTCCTCAACAACAACAACAACAACAAGGCTCATCAAATCCTTGGAATATGCCATCATCAACATTTCCAATTTCGTCCAATCATATCGATCAATCAGGCTCAATTTCACCGCCCAATAATGGTTTGACCATGGGTGGTTCTATTCTTAATCCAAGCAATTCTTCGGGATTGAATTCCAATTCAAACAATCCAAGTCCACTTCCATCAATCGCTCGTAAAACTCCGGAAAGTTTTCTCGGCGAAGATTTCTGTAATCTTGTTAATCTCGATAAACTCGTTACACAACCAAAAGCAAACTTAAATCCATTTGGTTCAACGGCTCCACGTGCTCAAAATCCATTTGCCAATCTCATGAAACCACCAACACTTGAACAATTAAGTTCAACAAATAATGTTGGCTTTACAACAACTTCAACATTACCACCGCCTTTAATTCCTTCATCATTCAATAATAATAATAATGCAACAACCAACAATCCATTTATGTGAAAACGTCTCTTTCTTTCTTTCTTTCTTTCTCTCTCTCTTTTCTTTTTACTAATCTCTTCCGTGAATATCAAACAAACAATCTCTTTCTTTTTTTAGTTTCAATTAGATAGCGAGTCTAGCTCTTCTTTCTCATTTGTATAATACGATATAACTGATACATATCTATCTCATTTATTACAACCAAAAAGAACAAATCAAGTCTTCTCTTCTAACTGTACATTCAAGCTAACCAAACATATATTTCTTTTTCTTTTCGTACGAATATATTTACATGTATTTTTTTTCTCATAAACAATAAAAAACAAAATACACACACACACATTCAAGCGTGCATGCTCAAAAATCAATTGAACATTTTCTTTTTTCATTTCTAGATGGCGATTGCAGAAGACGAAACGAACATCTCCTTCGATGATACAACGAGCGAACCGATTGTTTCATTTGGTTTAATCGCCGATATTCAATATGCAGACAATGACGATCGATGGAATTTTACGAAAACGCATTTACGACGTTATAGAAATGCGCTTAATCTAGTCACTGAAGCTTGTCAATATTGGCATAAACGAACATGTCCAATATCGTTTATACTTCAATTCGGTGATATTATCGATGGAGTTTCATCCGGAAATAAAGCATCGAAACAAGATTTAAAATCTGTTCTCGATGAATTCCAAAAAACATTTCCTCAACTTCCGATTTATCACATTTGGGGTAATCATGAATTGTATAATTTCTCGCGAACTGAACTTCTCAATGGGCCATTATGTTCGTTTGATACGAAGCTGATTTCACCAGGACATTACGGAACAATTGAAGTGTGTCCAAATTTGCGAATAATCGCGCTCGATACGTATGAATTCAGTGCATTAGGCATTGAAGAAAACGATCCAATTTATATTGAAGCAATAAATTTATTGAGAAAACATAATACGAATGAAAGTCTCAATGATCCAACGAATTTACGTGGACATCAACGACGTTTTGTTCAATTCAATGGTGCTCTTAGTTCGACACAAATGAACTGGCTCAATGAACAATTAACTCAAGCACAAAATCGAAATGAAAAAGTCATTATTATCGGTAGATCATTAGACGAAGAAGAACAAAAATTTCGATTGTATATTTTATTAGGTCACGTGCCCATACATCCAAGTGCTTGTGATCATCTCGATCTTCTTTGGAATTACAAGGAAGTTCTCGATTTATTTTGGTTATTCGATAACACAATTCTCGCCTACATAGCCGGACACGATCACGATGGCGGTTATTTTCGTGATCGAAAGAATATTCATCATTTGACATTGCATGCAGTTGTCGAATGTGAATTAAATACGAATGCATTCGCAACTGTAAACGTTTTTAAAGATCGTATATTAATTGAAGGTGTTGGCCGTATTGGCACCTATGAAATAGAATGTCAATTATAGACAGACAAAACAAAACAAAGATCTCAAGAAAATGAATACTTATTTATCCGAATATTTTAGATAAGAGAATTTTTCAATCATGCGATTGTATAATCGTGTTGTATTAATGCATAGAAAACAAATTTGGCAACCGTGGGTTGCACAGGGTCGTTCAGTTCTTAATTATGCAACTGAACATATTCCTCATGTAGTTATCGGTATTCCATTCGCCGTTTTCTGTGAGTGGTTTATCTTTCGAATTACAATTTATTTATTTATTTATTTATTTGTTTTATTTAGTCATGGTGGTCATTGCAAGTAAAGAAATCTACAAAGCCAATGCTTTTCAATTCAATGTCTACAAACGACGTCTTATGGGTTCGTTCATTCGAATTTCAAAAACAAACACATAATCGATTATTTTTTATTATTTAGTTCGTCGTCCTGAAGAAGTTCCCATCGAATACCGTCCCTTCTGCAGTTAAACAATCCATACTGCTAAGAAATCCCTTTAGCTTTTCATCCATTCGTAGAATATCGTGTATATCTTGTTTTTTTTTTAAAATAAAAAAAAGCCCCAACGCGATTATATAATCACACCATTAAAAATAATGATTTCTATCAGGCGCGCATATATATACATATTTGAGATGAAGATGAAGAAGAAAAGAACGAACATTACTTGTATTGATAAAAAAAAAGTATATGCAAAGATAAAGAAAACTATGCCATAGGTAATGAATACAATATACGTATCTCCACTTGAAACAGAAGAAAGGAACGAGAGAACGAACTATTCGGAGAATTTGTTTTATTCTCATTTTCAAAACGAGAATAAGATGGGGCTTCATGTCGATGAAGATTGATGAATTGAGAGTACAGTCAATTAAGGAGAATAGTAATTGATGAAGAAAACAAGAACGTTATTTGTTTGACCAACGGTCAACTAACAAAAACGGTATAGACAAAGAGAAAAGCGAACGAGAATGAAAGAGAAAATAACTGACATTCATTATCGTTCAATCTCTCTACTGACTAACTAAATTGAACTCAAAGAGAAAAGAGAACAGAGAAATTTGTTTATTCATCCAGGATGTCTTATATACAAATGGATTAGATTCTTCGTTAATCATATTATCCTTCGTCGTCATCATATTCTTTTATTCGATGATAAAAAAATATCACGAAAACGAAAACAAAAAATCGATTGTCATGATTATGATGATGAATATAACATTGATTAGATTGAATATCAAGAAATAATCTATCAAAATCAAATAAATATATGTATAGACATCGTCTCACTGGATGGATATCCTTGTTGAAACAAGCCAACGTTTGATATTTGTCTTGTTGTTGTTGGTGTAAATAGAACATTATTTGCTGATTAAAGTCAAGAATAGGGAAAAAAAGAGCATGTTCTCACGTCACAGTAGGTTATGTCTATGCGAACATATTTCCTAAGACAACATATGTCAATAATCACCAAAAGAGAAAATTCATGTATTCATACAAATTTTCTTTTTCTTTCGTTTTTATATTTTCGATAGATTCGGACAGATAATATAAACCATATCTGTCCTATTCAGTCATTAGTTTGAGTTGAAATTAAAGAGAGGAAAATTGCTCGGACATTTGTGATACATCCGGTAATGAATATCATATTTTCTCTCTCTCTCTCGCTATCTCGTTGTTCACTGATGTGTGGATAGAGAGAAGAGCAAAATGAACGATAAAGATATATAATTGAACTCTTTTGTACGTATATAAATCTCAATCAATACATATTTTATACTCGAAGATTAAACTGATTTAATTCCTCGAGGATATCGATCGTATTTCTTTCTCTCTCTCTCTTTTGCTTTTCTTTTGTGAAATAAAGAATAAAATCTATACGTATATGCGTATTTAGTTGACTAAATTCTTCACCGTTTGTCACGTCGCATATCCTTCTTTTCACTGCAACAAAAGAAAAAATCAAGTGGGAGGAAAAAATCGGCTTGTGCATACGCACGTATATACACATATAGATACATACATACATACATATCATTGTTTCATTTTAAATATCAACATACCTGCAACCATTATGTATAAAAGCAAAGTCGTAAGTTTTTGTTATTGATTCTTTTCTTTTATATTTATTTGAGATTTAATTTATCCGTAAATAAACGTTATTAGATCTTTCTGACTCGTCTCGTCTTTTTGCACAACAAATAAATACATCTATATATGTATGTCTATAAAGAAAGATTTGCTTTTCTTTTCGATAATCAGAATCATCTGTAAACTAATGTCGAACGATGATTTTTCGCATTTGAACAAATCTCTATTTCTCTCTCTCTCGTGTGTACGCGCGCGCATTGAGAGAACAAAGAGAGGAGAAGAAGAAGAAGAAGAATCTATGCTCATTTCTCTCTCGAGGACAGAAAGAGAAAAAACGATGAGAGATGGCCAATGTTCATAATTGAAGTGACCATCAAATAAGAAACTTAAGTAGTACATCAATACGCACAGCTCACACACACACATATCCAAGGAACAGAGCACATAGCTTTTCTTTTCGTTTCGTTTTCAAGGTAAACGCCAAGCGTGAACGTCGTTCATCGAATAATAAGAAACATTCATCATCGAATACAGTTGCTGCTCTAGTAACTGGCTTAACAAGTTCGCCAACAATGTCAAATGAAAATCATCAAGCTGATACTTTAGTTGTTCAACCGACATCCATCGAAATCAATAGTCAACCATCGATTTCATCACCGGAACCTATCGATCAAAGTGTTGACAGTGGTCTATCATCGGAGAAAACCAATCTCGATGAACAATCGACAACAACGAACACTCATCAACGTGAAACAAGTCCGAATGGTGGTGGTGTTATTATACCCGAAGAGAAACGTGTTACTGATCGAGTGAAAGTATTCGAAGCCGTGGCGAATAATAACGAAAAACCTATGGCAAAAAATGGCAATAAGAAGAAAGGTTCGTTATCGTCGAGCTTTTCAGTAGCCGATGAAAAACAAATGTCACCATCGTCAAGTGAAAGTTTCGATACACAATCGATAACTGAAGTTAAAACATCGAAAAATAAATCCAAGAAATCATCATTGAAAAAACAAATACAAAATCTATTGAAAATCGAGAAAACACCAAGTCAAGATGATATTAACATTGTCGAAGAACAATTAAATGGAAAAAAGAATAAAAAAGATCTTCGTAAGTTGAGAACCAAAACAAAACAAAAACACAAAAGTAAATTTAGATTCAGCACTTAAACAAATGAATCCTGTTGAGCCACTTGAAATCGAAATACCAACATCATCTAACACTGTTTCAAAATTAGTCAATTCATTTCAATCGAATGAACTCGATTCACCATCGAAAACTCCGTCCATTCAAATCGAACATGTAAGTTCACTCGATAATCGTCAAACATTACACGCGCCTCATTGATTCTGATATAGAACAGTAGTCGTTTATTGATTTTCTTTGATCCTATGTTGTATATTCAGTTGTATGAATGAGTCAATTCTATGCTTAGTTCAGCTCCAATGAATAATCTTCTTCTTGGTACATAGTACATGGTTTACTTCATTCATAATAACTTTTGATTGACATCTTGTCTTATCTTCATCGATATGCCAAAAGGCATAGAATAAGCAAAGCAAAGAAAAGAAATCGATTTAGTCAGTCATCAGTTGTGAGTGCGTATGTGTATATCTTTGTTCAAAACAAAACATTGAGGGTTTTCGTTTTGTATTTGGCTAATTAAAGAAAACATAGATTTCAAATGAAACATGTCGACAAAAAAAAGAAAGTAATAATAATAATAACAATAATGATGTATTGTTGCGTAAAATTGTTTTGATTGATGATTGACGAGAGAATGATGGGTCTTATATTCGATGAAACTATCTTGTTTGAAGTTGAATTATTTGCTTATCGTCGTAGACAAAAACTATGAAAAATAAATCGAGAAGGGAGGCGTTCGGTATACGAGAACGAAAAAGAAGAGAAGAGAGAACAGTGACCGATGAAATTGGACTTGAACATAAAAAAATGTTCACTGACGCGTGCAAAAGTAAAAGATGATGATGATGATTAGATGACATATATGTGTACGAATATAGATAAATTTCAAAAGCTCAAAACAATTTTCTTTGTACAAAGCATCTCATCAATTCGTATATATGAACGTGTGCGTGTGTGTGTGTGTTTTTTTTCCTCGACGTTCAATCTAATGAGTAATGATGATTATTAAAAGAGGAGTGTTATTAAATGTCACTCTTGACTGATTTGTCGATGAAATTCATCGATGAAGACTATAATATGATATGATTGGATAGATAATATGAATGAGCATGAGTTGCTCGATTGAAGGTTAGGTTTAAAATTTGAAGAGAAACCCGTTATACGAAACAATGATACTGATCATTCGTCATTATGAGCAAAGCGAATATATGTACAAACGAAAGATGAATGACAAGGACAAGATATTTCGTTTTTTTTTCTCGAATATCTAATCATGTACGTTTATTAGATGATATAAAAAAGAAAGTCGACTAAACGCCTTTCTGTTACAATTATAACATATATCGATTTGAAATTCGATCGCACGAACATTTAACAGTGAGTTTGTTTGAACAGCCTTGTCGATTCTTTTTCTAATGAGTTGTTTATTTCTCGTTTGAAATTACAGAATAAAAATTAATTAACTAGAATATTTCCTCCTCCTCCTTCTTTATCGTCTTCTGGAATATTTAATTTAATGTGACTTTTTCTTTCCCCTTTCCTCTATTTCTTTTTATTGACATAATGGAAATATAATATAAAATAAAACATCACCTTGACAATCTTTAAAAAAGTAAACAAAAGAAGAGTATTAGTAATAGTACAACGATCATTTTTTTTTTCGTTTTTTTTTGTCTTTCGAAAAATCATTTTTAATCAGACAGACAAAATTGATGAGCAAATCATAAGATAAAAACTAAACGCGTATATGCATAAAGGTGTTGTCGAAATGATCATTCATCAGTTGTTCGACAGACTATTTTGACATTCGAAATCGAGTCCGTCTTTTTTTTTCTTCGCCTTCTTTCTCAATTCAATTAGTCTTTGGAGAACGAGACGGTATGTGTATGTATGTTGAGTTCGAATTCATCCAGCTGATGAATAAGCAGCGTACAGTTTTGCAGGGGTTTCATCGGATGTCTGTCCTTGGAAATAAGAGACGATGAGAGAATGTGTAAGGGAGAAAGAGAAATAATAAAAATACATGAACATTGTAGCTTGTTGCCACGTATTTTAATTGTAATAGAAAAAAAAGAAAACGAGAAGAAACTTTTTTCTTTTTCGATCAAACCGCATAATAAAACATTCAAAGTATTTCTTTTATTTCGATCGATTTCTCTTCTTCTGCTTCTTTCTCATTGAAATACAAATATGGCCGATGATGATGATCTTGATATGAATTCATTGAATGACCTATCGTCATCATCATTTCCACCGATGACATCGTCGATCAGTGAAAGACAACAAATCGAAGAACATCAGGTAGATGATATGTATGTACACATACATATGCACATACAAAATAAGAATATCGAATAACAAAATATATTGAAGATTAATTTTTTTAACCTTGTCATGTTTTCCTTTCGGAAGCCAAACAAAAATTAACTTGTAGTTTTCTTTTTTCAACATTCATTTGATGTATTTCAGACTCATTTCTTTCTCTCTCTCTCTCCCTCCCGTTCTCTCGTTCTCTACTGTGCTTCTGATTCGAATCATGATTTCCATATGTATGTATACTCATGATTGAGCAAAGGTCTATGTTCATTGTAAATCACCTGTGCTTCAGGGGTTATGATGTCAAACAATCAAAACGACAGACATCAATCGAAAGATAGAGATAAGAACATTACCATATTGCAGAAAGACGAACAAATCGGCAGACATTAAACTTGCTTAATGTTTTTTTTCTGTTGTTATTCTTTTCTCTCTTGCTCTCCTTTTCCATCATAGAATTAAAGATCAAAGTTGACATTATATATACATATACATGACTAGTTTTTTTTCTTCTTCCCCTCTTCTTTTTTCCTTTAAATAAATATTCTCATTTTCTTTAGCCAACATCGTCGACACCAACCGATACCTCGATTAATAATAATAATAATAATAATAATACATCCGCTGATATTTTATCATTAAATAGTCCAATAAAACCTAATCCATCTATTCAAACACATAGTCCAATGTCAACCGGTGTTGGTGATTCGATGAAAACATCGACACATAGTATTTCAATTGAATCAGGTGTTCGTACTCGTTCACCTCAACGACGTTATGAACCAACTGATCAAAGCAATAATTCATCGTATTCAATATTAAATCAATCAACCAATGCTCAAGTTACAGATAATCTTCGCGTACAACATCAACGTGAAAAACAAGAATTATCGGAATTAAACGATCGTTTTCGAGGTT
>ERZ781399.4412-NODE-4412-length-10129-cov-4.021342_pt1 | contig 10129 bp, 19 predicted proteins | sample MGYA00511014_ERZ781399 | MGnify/ENA primary metagenome ERZ781399 (study PRJEB29847, sample SAMN06458254) | wastewater metagenome | isolation source: Wastewater bioreactor | place: South Africa: Cape Town | study: EMG produced TPA metagenomics assembly of the... | reverse complement strand
GTGCTATTCCGATCTGTTATTGTTCGTGCCGATGTCGATTCAATATCACTGCCTGTTCTGAATAGACGATCGATTCGACGTCGTGTTGAAATCCGTTCGATCCGTACATAGTAGTTCAACACGACGTCGAATCGATCGTTTATTCAGTACAGGCAGTGATATTGAATCGACATCGGCACGAACAATAACACCCGAGAATAGTAACGAAAGTGGAGTTTATTCTCAACAATCCGGTCGAGAAATCGAGATCGATTTAATTCAAACACCATTATCACGAGATCAATTATTTTCAACGCGACCACGTCTTGCACGTTCCGGTTCGAAATCCAAACTTGATCGTTCGCAATTACCACCTACTGATCCATCATTGTCAACACGACAAATTCACGAGCACACCTCATATAGTGCAAACACTCAACGAATAACAACCACGTCGACATATGTGGAAATCATTGGCAAAGGTTATGTTGATGAAAAAATTCCTAGTAAACCATTTCTAACGGAGAATATTGATGATAAACCATTGATTGTAAATAAACCTCGAGCAAAGATTATTAAAGGTAATTAACGTATTTAAAGACTAAATATGCTAATTAGATAAAATTATGTAGTATTGTGAAAAGAAAAGAAAAATATCCGTATTTTAAACCTTTAATTATTTGAATTTTAATTCAGGTTCAGTGATTAACGGTCCTCTTGCAACAACACATTTAAACGTCAATACAGAAGATACATCGGCGAATCTAGATGATGCACAAGATATCGGAGTTGTTGGTAAAGGTAAATATAAAATTCAAAGAAGTTTTAATTTGAGCATATATTTATTATTATTATTATTTCTTAGCTGTTTATATTCCCGTTCGTACACGTCATGATTCTGATGTAAGCAAAATGCAAAATTCAATGATTCTAAACAAACGTATCGACAGTTACGAAATCTTAACTGATGATTATGATTATGATAGTGATTCAAAAGAAAACGAACATTTGTTCGTCGATATGAGTCAATCATTGTCGGCATCATTTCGTTTACGTGTTCAACAGAAAACTCAGGAAAAAATCGAACAAAAAGAACGTCGTCGACAAGATCGAGAAATTTATCGACAACAAAATCCATCACAATTGAACAATGATAATTCCTATGACAACGATCTGCCAACATCATCGGCATCGACAAGTCGTTATTCATCACAACCTGATCTTTCATCGGCAGGCAACGATCTACCTCCGACACCACGTCGACCAATGGACTCAAGTTTTACAACTATACTACCGAATGTTCCTCTACAACACCGTCTTCGTGTATATAAAAATTCGATGGCACGTTCGCAGACATTCAACAATCGACGAGATCTATCGACGACTGATCAGAATCGTTTGATATTCAATCGTCCTCTATCCGAAGATCGAGTCACCGATCAATTGAGAAATCCTGAAGGTGTCTATCGAGAAGCTATGGAATCGGTAACAAACGATGATTGGGAACGTAAATGTTCCGGCATGAGTTTAATTCAACGTTTAATTGCTCAACATCCTGATATAATCACGCAAAATCTACATCAAATCGTTCTTGTACTCATTCAAGAAGTGAAAAATCTTCGGTCACAAGTCGCACGTTTTGCTCTATCGACATTTTGCGATATGTTCAAACATTTGAATCGTAATATGGATATTGAACTTGATCTCACAATCAAAGCAATTATGCAGAAAAGTGCCGAGAGCAATGAATTCTTTCGGTAAGATTTTTTTTTTCGAATGATCTTCAATTGTCAACTAGTCGTTGTTCTTATTCATTAGAACTGATGCAGAAAAATGCCTTCAAACAATGATAGAAAATGTAACACTAACCAAAGCATTACAAGCATTGATCGCTGGTGGAGCAAGGTAGTCCTATCTAGTAAAACGAAACATTCGTCCATCCATCTTTTTTCGTAGTCATCGAAGTCCACTCGTTCGAAAAACTGCAGCTAAATACATCTATACCGTCTGTGAAAAACTAGGTCCCAATAAAATCCTCAGTGGTACTCGTGATATCACCGAACGAGTTCTGCAAGTAGGAGCTTCATTTGCTACTGATGGTCCAGCTGAGATAAGGTATTTTGCTGTCGAATTTAATAAAAGAACAAAAAAAAATGTAAATCTATGATTTATATTTTCGTAGATGGTACGGAAAGAAAATTTATCATATGTTAATGCCATTTGATGAACTTGATCAATTGATGAAACATTATTTAAATCCAAATGCTTATTCGAATATGTGCGAAGTTATTGATAATATTCGAACCAAAGTAGATCAATTGTCTGTTTTATTTTTGTTTGATCAACTTTTTTTTTCTTTGATTCTATTTCTAAGGGTGGAGTTGGAGAAATTCCGAGTGATTCAGCGAGAAATAATACTCGACGAACGTTATCTTCGGATAAACTTAGTTCCACAGCGTATGTCGATAATAAAACAACAAAAAAAAACTAAATGATGAGAATTGTTTTATCGTTTAGAACATTAACAAATCATTTTTCATCGCTTCGTAAAATGAATAGCGTCGATCAAAATGAACAAATTCGAACGTTAACTAAACAAATGCGTAGTTCAGATTTTCGCGAACGTTTAAATGGCATTGAAGAATTTCAAAAACTCTGCGAATTAGAAACCAACACAGCTATACAATCAATTGTACAAATATTCGACGGTTTCAATGAATGTTTAGCTGATATGAACTCGAAAGTTCTTCTCAAAGCATTGAATACAATGCATCAGCTTGTACCTATCCTAGCCGATGCATTGTCATGCGTCATGAACACAGTTTTACCGATTATTGCACATAATATTGCATCGAGAAACCGAGAAATTTCTCAAATCGCATTGGATATTATCGATGCTGCAATTGAATATATTGGTATGAGATTCGAAAAGAGAAAAAAAAACGAATCAATCGAAATTATTGATTATGCTTTGATATCGTTTTTAGATAGTGGCTATCTTCTTCAACCACTTTGTACATTAAGTCAAAATAGCAATTTACGTATTCGACCGGAAATTATTTCGAAATTAGCCAGTATGTCGAAGAGATTTTTCTTCGGGTCTATTTTCATTCTCGAATGTATTTGTAGCTCTTGTTCCACGAGTTTGCCAACGGAAACCAAAACAAGTTGAAATTCATCTATTACCAACTTATTGGAAATTATTAACACTATTACGTGGACAGAATACGACCAATTTAGTATTTTCAGCTGGTGGTTCGAATAGTTTAAATAATGCAATTCATATCTTAACCACAGCATTATATACTGAACTAGGCTCAGTTTTATTAGATAAAGCTAGTTCGAGTTCAATGGTGACACCGAAAAATCTACAATTACTTCGAGAACTTTGTACAAATATTGATGCTGTGTGATCTTAGTTGTGATTTATCAATATATACATAAATATCAAAGACGTCTTTTTTTCTTTTCGCTCTCGCTCTCGCTCTCTAGTTCTCCTTCACGCATTGAAAAACACACAGCTCAAGCAATTTGTTTTGTGTCTTTGAACAGTGTCTTGTCCTTCTATTTTTCTTTCTATTGAAAATTTCATTTATTCATATTTTCTTTGTTCTCTTCATCTTCTTCTTCGCCTCTCTTTTTTTTTTCTGTGATCATTTCTGATTGTTACTCGATGGTTTTTTTTTCTCTCTTTTTCGCTTCCGTTTCCCTTACGTGCACAATCTGTATAAAACAAATCAAATCAAAGTCCCCAAAACTAAATGATAGCTCGCGTGTACGCGTGAGTGCGTGTGTGTGTTTGTATTTCGACTGAGGTGAAATAAAGAATTTTTATGGTTCAACACGAATGCATTCAAAAAGTGATGTCATTGATTCGCTGATTGAAACGTTTTCATCTTCGATTTGTACGAAGAAAAGAAAACGAAATGTTTGTTTGCTATTGTCGAATATTTCAGGTACCATTTCGTGGATTGGATCGAATGGTATGATTTTCATGAATTCCGAATAATCTTGCATCATGAGCGTATTTCGAAGAATATGATTGTACAGATCTTTGTGAACGGCATCACATAATTGTTTGAATCTTGTTAACATTGTATCGATCTCTTTAAGATCTTGAATTGAACCGAAATTAATATTACAAAAAACGCCTTTACTGATCGAAAATTTCAATGCTGGAATAAGATTATTGCTCAATAGATCAGATAATTCAATGAACGAACCAGAATTTGAATAACGGTATAAACTCGTTGCATTTCCATTACTTGAAATAAATAATGGACATTTTTTTTTCTCAAATGGAAGTTTTGATAGAATATCTTTTGGTTGAATATCTTTCAATAAAACTTTCGAAATAGTAGGCAAATTTTTTGCTTGAGACATAGCTCTTGTTTGATTTGTTTGTTGATATGTATGTTAAATGAATGAATGAATCAAAATTGATTTCATTACAACAATTGTTTGTTCGTTTCTATGTTTACTCATGCAATCGTTTCTAAGAGAAAAGGATTTCGTTGATTGGCGCAAGAATTGCGAAAGAAATTATATTTCACAACAGTCGACATTTTCATTGTGCTTTTTAAGTCTTTATTATTATTATTATTATTATTACCATATTCAAGATGAGACTCTTTTGTCTACAGCTCATTATCAAGTAATGAAAATAACAGAAAAAGAAAAAGGAAAATCTTGATTTGTATGAAACAAATCATCGCAAAGAAAAAGGGGAAGATCTTTATTTTCTTGCAGACTACTTAAAACTCCTCCTTCGATTCATCAGGGAGAAAAAATATTGCTTTTGGCAAATGTGACACATTCATTGTATGCAAAGTGTTTTCATCAATAAGAATAAAAATGATCCCCAATGAATAGATATGTATGCGTGCATGAAGGAAAGACGAACACTGATGTGTCTAGAATTATCAAATCGAAGAGAAATGAAATGGATTGATGAGTATTACTTATGCCAAATATAGAAGAAAAAAAAGATCATCGAACAATAGAAATCGTTTTTCTCAATGAAGCAAAAAAAAAGACAGATTTATCTACGGATATTTAGTGATTTGCTTGAGGCTAATAAACAAGAAAATAGAGGATTATTGGATAATATTCGAATAGAACTAGCACGATATTGATTGAAAATTCAAATTATGCTCCAAGGGTCGCAGTTCAATACGTGACAAGTCGTTTATATCAAAAATATATGCAAACGAAATAAAAGTGAAGTAGTCGTAGTAATAATAAGAATAGTGTTTATTTGAAATAAATCACATATGTACGTATCTATAGATATATGTATACTTAAAGGTAATACAATGAGATGCCATAGTTGGCATGCTGGTTGATTTCAATAAAGTGTTGAATGAAATATCAAGTGGTGGAACTTTTATTGAGACTTTTTCGTCTTTCTCTCCCTCCTTTTTCATGACAGATAATTACAAAATCTATTATTTTCTCCTCATTTCTCCTTCTTTCTTTCTTCTTTTTTTATATGCGTAACAAGAAAGAAGAGAAAGAACCATCACATCACAAGTTTTCTCGTTCTTACTTGATAAGCATCAAAGAGAAGAGAAGAGAGAGAGAGAGAGAGAGAGAGAGAGAGAATGAGATGAGCGAAGAAAAAAAAACATAGAAATTAAAAAGGCCGAGAGCGGAAATGTCGAACTTTCCGGTTGTCGACAGTTACTAGTGTTGGTTAAGATGTCACATGAATCAATATGCTAACTATGAATATTTTTATCATTTAAAAGAAAACACAACTAAGAACAACAACATCAACAAATCGACGTGCTAAATGATGTGGTTCTTATCAATCACTGTCATGTTTTTCCTTCTAATTGAACATGTAACGAGTAGTCATAGTACTACAACTGTTCGAATTGCTGTTCTTCTTCCGACCGATCCTGCACTACCTTATGCTATGCAAAAAGTCAAACCAGCTATTAATTTAGCAGTTGATGAAGTAATCGAAAAGCATTTGAAGTTCGTTATGGTGATACGAATTCATCGTATATTGTTGGACCTTTATTAGCTATTGATTTCTATGCTAACCGTCAAGCCGACGTGTTTTTAGGACCTGTTGATGGTCCTGGTTTAGCTGCTGTATCGAGGTAAAGTTTTGTCTTTTATTTTCTTGAATAAACTCTCATATTTATATCTATTTAATTAATTAATTCAATTAGATATTCTCCACATTGGCGAATACCAGTTATATCACCGGGCGGTGGTTTTAATTATCATTTCGATAAGAAAAGTGAATATCAATTATTAACACGAATTCTTCATTCATCACAAACGATTGTTCATTTTATTTCTCGTGTTATTCTACCGCATTTTAATTGGACAAGCGTGAGAATTATTGCTGAAAGAAATGTGGTTGAAGCTCAGGTTAGTTCGAATAAAAAAAATAAGAAGAATTCTATTGACAAAAAACATATTATTTCGAATAGAGTGAATGCTATATGCTTATGGGTGCCTTATGTCGAGCATTACGTACTCCGAATAATCGAGGCGAAGCAAAAGACACGTTCGTAAAAGCTGACAAGCAAAATGACATTTTCAATCGATAGGATTTTGATTTGATTTTTCTAGTTGTTCACATTCGATATTCGATGTCGATCGAAAGAATGAAACCAAGGAAAAACTACGAAAAACATTGAATGAAGCAAAAACAGAAGCGAGAAGTAGATTTAAAATCACAAAAAAAACGAAAATAAACAACGCTTTAATTAATCAATCTATTTAGTTTTATTTATTTGTATGGATGCCGGTTTATTTCGAGATTTTCTTTTAATGGCCTATGATCTCGATATGATCAATGGAGAATATGTTTTTGTATATTTAGATATATTTCGATTGTTAAGGTTTGTATTCATTTGATTTTGATGATTACTATTGAAAAATTTTGTTTTCAGAAAAGATATGAGTTTAATAAGTTGGTATAAAAGTGATTCGAGTGAACTCGACAATCAAAAAGCTCGTCGTGCTTTCGAAACTGTTCTTATCATAGCGGTTAAACAGCCCGATACAGAACGATATCGAATATTTTCCAGTCAAGTTAATGCTCTTCAACACAACTATCGAAATACTAGTTTAACAACGGAAAAACTCGTGCGTACTAACTTTTAATGTATTTCTTTTAATTTCTATTTCTACAAAGGTTAATCCATATGTTGCAACATTCTATGATGCTGTTTTACTCTATGCCTATGGTTTAAATCGAACTATTGAAGCGAATAGAAATTCAAGTGATGGATTTGCTGTGGTACAAAAAATGTGGAATGTTAGTTTTGAAGGTTCGAATGGAATAGTACAAATTAGTGAAACAGGTGATCGTGTTAGTGATTATTCTCTCTTTGATCTACATCCGAAAACTGGTCAATTCGAAGTAAAGAAAATCAATAATTGACCTTGAAAATAAAAATCAAATTTTCTTAATTCTTATATAGGAAGTTGGTACTTATTTCGGTGTAAATTCTTCATTTATATTAGGCAAAGATATCTATTGGATTGATGAAATAAAGAAAACACCACTCGATGTTCCCGTAAATGAATATTCAAAATTTTAACTCGATCAAACTTCTTTTTTGTGTTTAGCCTTGTGGTTTCGATGGTAGTAAATGTATAGTTCATCAAAGTATGAACTCTTAATGTCTCTTCTTTCCGTTCTCATCCTTTTTTAAATTAGATCCTGCTTTACCATGGATTTATTTTACTGCGACTGTGATAACGATTATATTCGTTTTGACGATTACTGGATTTTGGTATTTTAAACGTGTGAGTTTCGAGGCACAATTAAAAGCTATGAATTGGATTATTGAACCTGATGATCTTTTTTCAATGGAAGAATTCGGTTTGAAATACAAACAAATCAAACGAGATCGTCATAAAGTAAAATAGCCTAATGATAAGTTGATATTATTTTTCCTCTTTGTTTTAGCGTGTTTCAATGCATCATATTACGCTAATGGATGAAGAATATGATGTTGAAAATAGTTCAGCAATCAAAACGGCGCGGTATAAAGTAAGAGAAATTATATATTTTGTGCGTAATAACCAAAAATTTGACACCATCATTCAAACGTGATATATGATAATTTTCGTTTAATTAGGATAATTAGACTGAGTTTAAAAAAAAAGAGAGATTACGCATCAACAGGAACTAAATTGTTTTGATCATTAGCAGAAAATTATATGAATGATCGATGTCCTTCAACTGCGAAGAACAAGATAAAAAAAAAGAAAACAACCACCCTGACATTGTTTTTGTTCATAGGGATCGATTGTTGCTTTGAAAATTATTCAACATAAAACACGAATTGATATTAATCGATTATTATTAATGGAAGTTAAAACTGTAGGTTGAAATTGTCATGTGAATGTCAAAATCAAGTGACAGATATTTTTGTCTTATTTGTTTCTCGTAGATTAAAGACATGCAATGCGAATATCTTGTGAGATTTATTGGTGCCTGTTTGGATCCACCCTGTCTAGTTAACGAATATTGTTCGAAAGGAAATTTACATGTAACGAAAAATACGACCGTGAAAACAAAGCGAATATGATGATTTTTTTGTTTGCATTTAGGATCTACTAGAAAATTCTCAGATAAAACTTGATGATATGTTCAAATACTCGATTATTTACGATATTGTTAAAGTATAGAATTTTGTGTTGACACAACACGGAAATGTGATTTTAATGATATTGTCTTTTCAAGGGAATGTTGTATATTCATAACAGTGATTTGCAGTCGCATGGTAATTTAAAAAGTACGAATTGTCTTGTTGGAAGTCGTGTAAGTTTGTGGTTTATTTTTGTCTTGATTGAAAAAATAAATCGAAACTAAAATATTCAATTCAGTTCGTTGTTAAAATCTCAGACTATGGCATTCCGTCATTACGTTGTTCGCTTCATCAGAAATATCCAGCCAACTGTGAACAATATTATAAATGTAAATTTCTCGTTTTTACAAAATACTATCATTTCATTTGTTTTAAGCATTACTTTGGTCAGCACCTGAAATTCTTCGTGATCCTCATGCAACTATTCCAGGCACACAAAAAGGCGATGTATATAGTTTTTCAATAATTCTTCACGAGATCATCTATCGTCGTGGTCTCTTTGCGATGAATGAAACATCGATGACTCCGAAAGATATCTTTCATTCGATTAAGTTAGGCAGTGATTTGAGACCACCATTTCTTGGTGATAATACGTTCTATGAAATTGGACAATTGATGAAACGTTGTTGGCAAGAAAATCCAGCGGATCGACCAGATTTCACGTCAATTTCGAATACGATTAAGAAGTTAAGCAAGTAGGAAAAAAACAACAACAACAAGAAGAAGAAAATATTTCTAATATTTGAATACTAGAAAATTTGATAATGAAAATCTTGTTGATAATTTACTACAACGTATGGAACAATATACGAATAATCTTGAAGAACTTGTCAAAGAACGTACGAATGATTATTTAGTTGAAAAGAAAAAAGCTGAAGAACTGCTCTACCGTTTATTACCTCAGTAAGACGAGTGTTCATCTATCAAATTGAGTGAACATTTGTCTTTTTTGTTTCAAGATCTGTCACAACTGAATTAATGGCTGGTAAACAAGTGACTGCCGAGTCATTCGAAAGTGTGACAATCTACTTTTCGGATATCGTTGGTTTTACACGTATATCTTCGGAAAGTACACCATTACAAGTAAAAACAATGTTGATTATAAACTCTTTTTCGTAATATGTTCAAAATTCTATTTCAATTAGATTGTTTCATTATTAAATGATCTTTATACATGTTTCGATTCGATCATCGAAGCATTCGATGTTTATAAAGTCGAAACAATTGGCGATGCCTATATGGTTGTTAGTGGTCTACCAAAACGAAATGGTGATTTACATGCACGAGAAATAACACGAATGGCATTGACAATTCTCGATGCTGTCGTACACTTTCGAATTCGACATCGACCTGATGAACAATTAAAAATTCGAATTGGACTTCATTCAGGTCCGTGTGTTGCAGGTGTTGTCGGTCTTAAAATGCCAAGGTAAATCTTTATTTAAAAAAAAAAGAAAGAAAAGATTTGAAATATTCATATGAATTCGATAGATATTGTCTATTTGGTGATACGGTTAATGTTGCAT
>ERZ781399.4404-NODE-4404-length-10140-cov-3.496282_pt1 | contig 10140 bp, 8 predicted proteins | sample MGYA00511014_ERZ781399 | MGnify/ENA primary metagenome ERZ781399 (study PRJEB29847, sample SAMN06458254) | wastewater metagenome | isolation source: Wastewater bioreactor | place: South Africa: Cape Town | study: EMG produced TPA metagenomics assembly of the... | reverse complement strand
GATTTTCGATAATCGTTTCTCGACTTGTATTGATTTTACTTAATGCTATTTCTTGATAATAACGGTTGATATCAATAATATATTTCATAATATTGTTCGCATTTGGTGGATCAGAACCCATACTGTCATCGTAAGCATTAGTTGCAATTTTATCCGGATTGATTGCACTATTGTTAGTTATTTGTTCTCGTACATTAGTAGTGAGAATATTTTTATAGATTCTGATTAATTCCTGGACAATTTGTTTTTTCAAATCGTTTTTAAACTTAAGACCTTGTTCAGAGGAATCTTTAATCATTAAAAACTGTTGTTTTATATTTTCTTTCCATTCTATTAATTCATCTAATTTGTTATTTAACTCATTGTTTTGATGAAGAGCTATTTGACTTGCTTGTTCAATTAAAATTCGAAACGCGATCAATAAAAGATCTCTTATTAATTGTGCTTTATTTAATTCATTCCAATATTTTTGTATAGGTGATGTTTGTGATCTAACTGCATTATCGATGTATTGTATTAAATCGACTACTAATTTCGGATCATTGTAAGATAATTTAACTGTTGATAACATGGTCATTATATCTTTATTTAGTTGCGGTATAACATGTTCTATTATACTTGATAATATTATTCGATTACTTTCTTTATTTTCTGGATGAATAAACCAAAGCAGACTCTTATTTAGTTGTTTCCATAGACTATCCGTAAAAAAATTCTTGATTTTATTCACAAACTTCGATTGTTTTCGTTCAGTTAAATATGTTCGTATTGATTTAAATACGTCATCTAATTTTGAGCATTTATCGTAATAAGTATCGGGAACAAGTATTGAACAAAATTTATAAATATCATATTTATCGGATGTTGTTACTTTTGTTCTAACTAAGCCATTGTAAATACTTAGTATTGTTTCGGTGATATCTTGTTCAGATTTTTGTAATAAATCTAAATTATTTTTAAATTCTTGATACAATGTATTGTATTCAGCATCAAGTTTAGTATTTAACTCATCAATATCAACAGTTGTTTGTGTTTGCCTGTCGAAATATGTTTTCGCAACATTTAATAAACGTTTTTGTACTTGTAATGCCGCTTTTTTCTCACAAATCGCATAAGCATCTTGTTCAAATTGTTGTTTTAATAAATGTTGTGTATAACGGATCGATGATTCAATATTTTTTTGTATATTAGATTTTAGAGAGGCATAACATTTTTGTTGTGTACATTGTTCGTATTCTTTAATTCCGTCTTCAATAAATTTACAAGTTAAAGTATCTAATTGATCAAAACCATTTTGAATAAACCTTTTCATATCAACATTAGAATTCAACTGAATATCATTGATTTCATTATCCATTAATTCTTCTGTTGTTTTTTTCTCATTTGATAATAAATCCTTTATCAATTTTCCACCTTTTTGTAATAAACTGAGCGATTGTTTTTGCATAATTTCTTTCGCGATAGATTTTAATTCATTGTTTAATTGTAATTCAGCTAATGATTTACATTCCAATAAACCCAAACCTAAATCATCGATTGTTTTCCAGTTACCCGAGAGTTTGTTATACAAAATGTCAATGGTTTTTAAACCGAGTTCTTGTTTTGAACAACATTGTTGTAATTCACGAAAAGCAATTGCTCTCAAATCATTTATTTTATAAGCAAATATTTGATTTCTCCATCGTTGTAGAATATTTATTCACGTCTTCACTGAATGCTGATGGTAATAAAATAATATTTTCTTGTTTCATATCTAGTTCGTCATCAATTGATACTTTTAAAAAACTTGCTGACTTTTCTAAATTATCTTTGAATCGGTTAAACTGTTCACGAAATGTATATGTAGCTGTATCGCGTATGGTTTGATCACGTAGGATAAAAAATAATTTTGGTTTGAGTGGTGATGATTGAATTTGTGATTTGGCATATAATGACATACCCATTAGTCCTTCTAACGTTGAATTCAGTTCACCTTTATGATTAATCAAAACTAAATGAGATGTTAATACTGCCATTGTAACCATTTGATTATCAAAAATCGATCCACTTTCTTCAAGTGACATTAAACCTTCTGTATCCAAAATAATAATTGTCAAGTTTTTATAATAAACTACACCTGAAATTTCAAAGGTCGATATTAGTTATTCTGATGTCAAATAAACATACCTAGATACATGCCAATTGTACAACGTCCAGCACTAGTTCGAAAATTACAACCAAACATTGAATTTAATAATGATGATTTAGCAGATGATTGTTCACCAATAACTGTTAAAGTAACAATTGAACTATTTTCCTTGATTTGTAAATTACCTAAAACCATTTTCATGAGACGTGATTCACAAATCAATCGTCTCGATCTTAATATATGTAAACCAAAACCTTTATTAACCAACTTGGCGATATTTTTTGCCGCTTTAACAAATTCATTTCCATACCGATCAAGTACTGTTGGTCGTTTATCATAGAGATAATCGTATAACGCAAACAATTCATCACATAAAAGTCCAATAGTCAGATCGGCATTAGCTAATTTTTTATCGATCTTTTGCAATTGTAAATTTAATTGTTCATCTTCTTCGCGCAACTTTTTAAGAGTATTCAGAGTTTTCACATCAACTTTTTCTTTCAAATCATTTTTCTTCTGAATAAACTTTTCTTGTTCTGTTAGTTTCTTCTGATGAAGAGTTTTTTTCGATCTGATGTTATCTCTTTCTTCTTTGATTCGAGGAATATATTTTAAACGCCATTTTTCCAAATAAATTTCGGTTATCAATACATCAATATATGTTTGATTATTAAATAAATCCAAAATAAATTCGGAATATTTTGTAAAACCGTGTTGTGAATTTTGTTTGCGTTCTATTTCTTTTACATGTTTATCAATAAATTCAACATTGTATGAATCATTCATAATATTACTTAATTTTTTTTGTTTCATCGTATTAATTTCGGATTGATAATAACTGATTGGTGTTAAAGTTTTTAAATTTTCTGTGTGATCGGTTAATAATTCAAACAAATCTTCGAGTTTATTTTCAATTTCAAATTTTAAAGATTTACGTTCGATTATTATTTGTTTCTGATTTGAATTTTGTTGTTCAAGATCAAGGTAAAGTTCTTGAATTGAAAAACATGATCGAAATAATTGCTCACGAACTTTCTTCTCAATACCATCGATTGATTCAAAAAATTGATCTTTTAATTTTGTAAGACAACGTTTTTGTTTAAGATCGCTTAAATCTCTCATTTTCGATAATATTGGAGCCGACAACCAATACGCATTTGACCATTTTTTCTCTGAATAATAATTTTGGAAACGATTCACTAATTGTTGCGTTTTGTCTTCTTTTTCAAAGTTTCCATCAAATATAACTACAACCGTTGGTACATTTGATGAATAAGATGAATAGGTCATAACTTTATTTAAAAAGTCATTATTTGATTGATCTGATTGATCAGGTAGATCTTTTTCTGTCACATAGACTATTTGTAATGCTGCATAAGTTTGAATAGCTTGTACTAGTAAAGAGTTTTTTTCGTCAATTGTCCCATGAACATCAAAAATTACGCAAGAATTGTCTTTTGTATTCCCAAACAACACATCAATACATGAAGCACGATATTTTTTATCGACATCGGTGAATAATGATTCTTTGCGTTTGTCATTGAAAATAAATGGTAACAAACTCGTTTTACCTAATCCAACGGTTTTGTCACTACCGAATTGCAGGATCAAACGATCATCAGTTAAACATAGCACCTCCATTAAACAATTGAAATTGATTTTATAATTCGGAGCAGCATTTTGTCGATCCCAAACATAATATGCGAATGGTATTGGTAAGTCGTTCTTTTTAATAAAATTTATAAGAAAACGTTGACTATCATTTGACATACTTTCAATTGTCATTGTTAACAAAATACGTGTAGTTATTATATCAACGATATCTTCTAATTTATTAGCTGTGTTTCCATCAGCTATCTGATCTTTGAGGTCTATGCATTTGGCCAATACTTCACGTACATCGTATAAAGAATGATAACGCTTCAAACTGTCAATAACATATGGTGTTAAACTTTTGTTTTTATTGACAAGTTCAATTAAGTTTTCAGCTGTGAGTGGCTCATCAATAATATTGTTAAATGATCCATCTAATTTGTTATCAATGCCTTCATGAAAACCTTGAAATACTTTAAACAAGATTGACAATAATTCGTTTTCATCTGCATCAAAGCACGACTGATCAACAGCGTACTGTTTAAATACATTGTTTTGGCTTAGAAGATTTTTTAAATCAATAGTGTTTGAAGAACATGATACCGTATCTATATAGAGACATTAATTAGTACAAAATATAGTCCCAATTATATTTTATGAAACAAAACCAACGTTCACTAGTACTTTACCTGTTTCTTCTAGTTGTGATTGTCCAAGCAAATCTGTTTCGTCATTAAGGATTTCTAGCTTGCCAAGTTCAATACCCATGATGATAATAAATTAAGTCTTCCTCTTTTAAGAAAGTACAATAAACAATAAACTTTTCTATAACATAAGAATCATCTCATTATAAATGTGATGAGTTTCGAAACAAGCACCTACTATCGAAGAAAATAATGTAATTCAATACACAAATAAACAACAAACAATGAAAACGACCCGGTATATATATGATCTTTCACAACTTAATGTAAAAACATTAAGTTGGAGAAAAACTGCAGGATAAAAGAGACAAACTATTGTAAGTACTTAATACAAGCAAAATATTTCTACCTCGATAAAATATGAGCCATGCCATACACCATGCTTTATTGACAGAACTCTTGTTACCTCTTTCTTTTCTCACAGTAAAGCAATACCTGACTGATTCATCACCTGCGTTCTAATAAATAATCTTGACTCATTGTGGACAAAGCGCAACGTATATAAAAAGGCCAAACATTTTCACATTAAGTTACATTCACACAAATCTTTTTTCTCATATATTAAATTCACAATGCTTCGTATTTTACCAATGCCAATGCCAGGTCCACGACCTACAAATCCTCCAGAAACAGAAGCTTTCGTTCCATTGAAACGAGTGAGCGTCGACGCTACAATTCGATCATTTGCTGCTGACGTCACCATTACACAAGTATTTCGAAATGATGAAACAAAATCTATTGAAGCGGTTTATTGTTTTCCCATCGAAGAACAAGCTGCAGTTTATTCATTCACAGCTCGAATCGATGATCGAGAAATTGTTGCACAATTAAAAGAAAAAAAAGAAGCACAAAAAGAATATAGTGATGCTTTACAACAAGGACATGGAGCTTATCTTTTGGAACAAGATGAAAAATCTCAAGATAATTTTATTATTAACGTTGGTGCTTTACCACCATCGAAAGAATGTACAATCATCATTTCATATGTTACCGAATTAGAATTTATTCAAGGATCAACCATTCGATTTGTTGTTCCAACAACTATTGCACCTCGATATAATCCAGATAAAAGTGGTATTTCGGGAGTAGCTGGTACAACATCAAAATATGTTCAATCAACTCCATATACAATCGATTTTCGTTGTCGAGTTGATAAATTAGGTCGATCAGCTGATGAATATATAACTCGTGTTAATTCACCTTCTCATCCAATTCAAGTTGATTTTTCACAACAAGATGCTTATATGATTACATTCTCTCAACAAAATACTCATTTAGATCGAGATATTATCCTTAATATTGAATTAGCTAGTAAACGAACAAATACAATAGTTGCAGTTGAATCTGGTGCAGTGATGGCTTCATTTACTCCCACAGAAGAAGAATGTCGACAAGGATCATCAGTTGAACAAACCAATGAGTTTATTTTTGTGGTGGATTGTAGTGGTTCAATGAGAGATGAAAATAAAATTGGTTTAGCTCGTCAAGCTATGTTAGTTTTTCATAAAAGTTTACCAGTCGATTGTCAATTTAATATAATTCGATTTGGATCTCAATATAAGAGTTTATTTCCACAAATTACTGCTGTTTACAACGAAGAAAATGCTCGAAAAGCAGAAGAACTCATTAAAGGAATGCAAGCTGATTTAGGTGGAACTGAATTGATGCAACCATTGAAATGGATTGAAGAAAATGCTCCCAATCAAGGTCGTGCTCGTCAAATATTTCTTTTAACTGATGGTGAAATATCGAATGTGAGTGAAGTTCTTGATTTATGTCGATCGATGGCAACATCAACTCGAATCTTTTCATTTGGTCTTGGTGCTTCACCAAGTCGATCATTAGTTAAAGGTCTTGCTCGATCGACGAATGGTCGATTTGTTTTTATTCCACCAAATTCAAGTGTCGATACTTATGTTGGTGAACAATTACAAAAAGCACTTCAACCTTGTCTTACTAATGTTCAAGTCAAATGGAATCTTGGTGTTTCAGTTGAACATGCTCCCAAACAAACACCACCTGTCTATGCTAATGATCGATTGATTGTTTATGGATTAACGAATGATCGAACAACATCATTTAATCATAATTCTTCAGTTGAACTTGTTGTGGAAAGTGGTGATCATCGTTCATTAGGTGTTGCTCAAGTTAATCAAATTCCTTCTGTTGCTGAAAATCAAACTATTGCTCGTTTAGCTGCAAAAGCACTTATTCTCGAATTACAACATGAAAAACTTCCCCCAGCTACGAAAAAACCAAACGTTGGTTCGACCCAAGCTCGATTTCAAAATTTATCAACAACGACGACTGATGTTGAGAAAATGGAAGTTGACAGTAATACGAATGAACAAACAAGAAAACAACATATCATTGATTTATCATTGAAATATAATATTTTGAGTCCACATACTGCTTTTGTTGGTATTGAAAAGCGAACAAATGGAAGTAATGCTGATATGGTTTTACGTGAAGTACCAATCGAAATTTCAGCTGATGATCAACATCTTCTTAATCGACGACAACCGATGATGTTTGCTGCTTCTAGTGCCGCTAGTTTTCGAGGTAGTCATGATGATGATTCTGATAGGAATGCTGCATTTAAACGTCGTGAAATTGAACACGCTATATTGAAGGAGCAAAGATGTCGTGAATTTGAACACGCTATATTGAAGCAGCAAAAACGTTATGAAGCTGAACTCGCTAAATTGAAGGAGCGAGAACGTCGTGAAACTGAACACGCTAAATTGAAGGAGCAAGAACGTCGTGACATGGAAATGCGGATATCACGATCAGAATCGAGTTCAAATAATGAGATAAAAGAACAATCTACTACAATGTTTTCGCGTATTTTTTCGCGTATTAATCCATGGTCATCATCCGATCAACAAATCGTTCGCGATTTAATTAACAAAGTAAAATTTGATGGCCTTTGGAATGCCGACGACAGCATCGTTAAAAGTCTTACTGGAAAATCTCTTTCTACTTTTCAATCAACAAATGCAAATGTTAATGATGAAATCTTAACTTCTGTTATTATTATTCTTGTATTGGAAAGTAGATTTAGTGAACTCAAATCATTATGGCATGATGTTGTCCAGAAAGCACGCAAACGTATCAATGATTTACTCAAAAAGGATTTAGTTGATTATGATCAATTAGCAGAGAACATTCGTAAACAATTTTGATCATATTCGTGAATTCGTCTTTTTATGTTTTTTTTTCGGAAAATTAAATAAGAATATATAGTATACACAGAAATTACAGTTGAAGAACAAATAATTATAATACAAGTGATACATTTACTTTATAATAGGATTCTACCGAAAGATATTGAAATAATAATTTTACCGTTGATTTATAATCATTTGTTAATGTTTTCTTTCTTAAAATTCATTGAAAATTGCGAAATTATATAAATTATCCAAGAAATATTCTCTAGGAAAATATAGAAAAAGGTAGAATAATTATTTATTCTTTGATTTTATTTGAAACGAAAACGTATCCAATTCAATGAAATTCCTCAAGTCTCCTCAATTCGATACATCGAATAACAGTATAGCACCACTCTATGATACTAATTCTATTGCTGATTCACATTATTATGAAAGAATTGATCATGGACGAGAATCTTAGACAGTTTCGTTCTTTTTTTCTCTTATTTATATTTGAAATATAATACTCAAGGTGTGTGTTGTTATGAACAATTGTCATGTTGTTAGTGTATTTACCTCTCTTTTTCTATTGGTTAAAACTCTCATTCGACTAGATCGATTGACTTTTTTTTTTGATAGAAAAAAGTAAACGATGTTTTTTTGTTGTTGATCGAGAAATCGAAGAAAAAAAAAGTCGATAAAATGGGTTTATCTTCGTTCGAAGATAATTCTTCGATATCTCCGTATTGTTGTCTGTCGATCGATCGATCGTTGACAAATCGTTTGATTGAAACGTCAAATCTTCCATTGAGATCACCATTTCGGTTTGGTCACACCCCTGAATGGGCCGATGGACTGGATTTGTGGTCGTCGATCGGTTGTTCATCGACGAAAAATGAAATCAATCGAAGACAATTCGATTTTCATCGAGATTTAGGATTGTTTTTACCTCGTCATGAAAAACCGAACTCAGCACCAACATCTTTTAAAAATGTTCAAATCAATTCCAAAATCCCAACGACTAATTTACCTCCCGAACGAATTCGAATTTTACTGAAAAAAGAAAAAGATCTTCTCCTACAAAATGATTCCAATCATCATCATCTTCCACCATCTGTTCCATTGAACATACTTCGACAATGTTTGTTTCTTTCTTTCTTTAACTCTTCAATTTCGTAAAGTTTCTTTGTTTTTCTAGCAAATTCTTTGACAGATGACATTCGTCTTCCTCTTTCTCACGCCGAAACAAGATCATCAACACCTCCATCTGCTCCTGCCGCTCCTCTTCCGCCGGCTCTTCCTCCGAATCGTGTTGCACAATTAAATCAAGATGCGTTAAAAAGTTTATTAAAAGAACATTTAACATCTCTGTTAACTCGTGGTGCATCGACAATGAACACAAATAGAAATTTAATCAATCATAGTCAAACAAAAACCGAAGCAAAACTAATCGACGAACTCATTTCAGCACAACAAACTAAACCAAATCAAACATCTTCGATTATCTTTCATCCGAGATCAACACTTGGATTAACGATTACGCCCGTTGATTTAAATACGCAGAAGAATTCGCAAGCTATTACTTTAGAACGAATGGCTCAACAGAGAACTTGTCTACCCGAATCCGAATGTTCATCAGCTGTTAGCAGTCGACCTTCGACTCAACCACGTAGAAACATTTCGATTTCAATTTGAGATCAAAGAAACCTCTTTGTTTTTTGTAGTTCCTCTATCGATGCCTATGCCGAATAATCTACAACAACGAGTGATTGCCAAACGGAATGTCGAAACAGTCAATTCAGCACCCGGTGAATTCATTTGTTCGAATGAATCGTTGAATAATAATAATAATAATAAATTCTCGGAACGCAAAGGTCAATCAATGAGTCGATCATCGTCAAAAAATGGAATTCATCGAACAACAGTTCCAACTACAACAACAACTATTGAATTATTACCACCGATTGTTTCCGGAAAACGCCTTCATATTCCGTTAGCAAATCATCGACATTTATAGAAAAAAGAACAAAAGAGAAAAAGAAATTCTTTATTGTCAATATACAGTGAACATTCGTTTGTTTTTTTTTTCTTTTTCTTCATTTAATCAAAATATAATCGTCAAAATTTTTCATAAACTCTGTTGATCGATTGTTGTTGAGGATATTGTTGATGATAATAACCAGTACTTGTTGGTCGACCATAAGCTCGACTTGAATCATAATACGAAGGTGGTGCATCGGACCAAACTCGACTTCGATTTTGATTTTTACAACAATACCAAATTACATATATACAACAGATTAAGGAGACAATTGCTGAAATTATTCCAATAACTAAACCAATAATTTGTCCAGCACTCAATGCTCTATCTAATATTGATGCCATATTATACAATTTTTTTCGAAAATGAAGTCAAACATTCAACTTTTGAAATTAATCGATTTCTTCTTGGCCACCTACCGAAATCAAATTAAAATTAAAGTGTCACATGTGTTTACTGAGATCTATAGCTTTCTTTTTCTTTGTCTTTTAAAACAACAATTGTAGATGCTTTTGTCATATT
>ERZ781399.4400-NODE-4400-length-10146-cov-4.923496_pt1 | contig 10146 bp, 7 predicted proteins | sample MGYA00511014_ERZ781399 | MGnify/ENA primary metagenome ERZ781399 (study PRJEB29847, sample SAMN06458254) | wastewater metagenome | isolation source: Wastewater bioreactor | place: South Africa: Cape Town | study: EMG produced TPA metagenomics assembly of the... | reverse complement strand
AACTTCTTTCTTTTTGTTGTTTTACTAGTATTTCTTCTTTCAGTTCGAAGAACATTTGAATTCTCTTGTTCTTATCCAACTCTATGCCTATCTCGAATATGGAGAATATTCCATTGAAAATATTCGAGCTTATTTCAATCTTAGTAAATTTTATTTCGATCAAAAAAGTATAAAGAATTTCATTTTGAACTGGATTTCGTATTTCTACATTTCTCATGATTAGATATGATTCGACAAGCAACAGCACATATTCTTACTGCTCGACAAATTCTCGAGAAAATGTATCTAAAACCAAACAAAGAACATCTTGTTGAAGATCTTCTTGGTTTCGATGTTTATCTACTTTCACTTCAATGTTTATTCAATGCAAAAGATTCGTCAACGAAACGAGATCTCCGAACGAAAAACAAACAACTAGAAAAGAAAAAAGAAACCGATGATCTTCTCGATATCATTGAAGATTATCTAATCAATCTTAAAGAATTAATGAGTAACGCGGATTATGAAGAAAAATATTTACAAGTTTTATTTGTTAAATTCGATTTATTTTTAACGAATATCGATGAATGGAATTCGAAAATTATTGATATTGTTGATGATCTTATTATTCTACTCGAAAAAAATTCATCCGAAAATTTAATCAAACAAAAAATCGATATTTACCTTCGTTATAGTTCTTATTTAACGAACTTTAGTGATAAAACTGAGCCAGCCTTAGAATATTACAAAAAAGTTGTTCAATTGGCTGAACAAGAAGAAGAAGAACAACCTTCAGATGAGCATAAATATCAACTTGCTAATGCATTATTTCAATGGGCAAGAGCACGAGTGAGAATCAATCGTTTAACAGGTAACCATGACATTCATTCATCTGTCAACTCGATCTTGTATTGCAAATATGTTTTAGATAATACGGAAAGAAAATTCTTACGTGCTATTGAATTACATCGAAAAGTGAATAATGAAAATGATAAAACGATTTTACGAATCATTGATGAATTAGCAACGTTCTATACAAAAACAAAAAAATATCAAGTTTGTATACGAAACATTTTTTTTTTAAATTAAATGCTTGGAAATTTTGAAATTGATTTTATTAGGATGCATTGAATATTCTTTGTGACACTCTTTTGGATAAGAAGAGATTATTCGGTGAGTTTTCGGATGAAGTCATCGATACAGAATCTCGTATCGGAGCAATTTATCTTTGCGAATGCGAATATTTGAATGCAGCTGAACATTTCAAAGAGGTAGAACGCGCAATGAAATGTCATTAAATCAATCGAATTCAATTTTACTTTCTAGTGCCTAACACTTCAAGAATTCGTTTATGGTTCACAAAATCCACGAACTCGACAAACACGTGATGCACTTGAATTATTAAAGAAGTAGGTGAACGAGATAAGAAAGAATCATTACATGTTTTTTGTTGCCTCTTTGATAGAGATCCGCAAGTATATCGAGCATTCTTCTCTCGGCCACAGGATCAAGCTCGACCAGCGTTTAAATTATCGAATAAAATTTCTTATGACAAAGACGATCATCAATTGCTAACAACTAAACCGCCGATTACTCCAAAAAACTAGCCTATTCTCTTCGTTTTTTGTTTCTTGTATAGTTGATCTATTTATTATTATTATTATAAAATAAAAGATGTCTTGTTTCGATATATTGCTTAAATAAAAAAAAAAGAAAACAAAGCTGTAAATCTATTGCAGTCGGAAGATATTCATGAAGAAAAATGAAAATAGATTAAATAGTATAGCGTTCAGGAGCTATTTGAATAAATTCGTCGAATATTTGTGGAATCGGAAATGATTCGAGATCATGGATTGTTGATTGAGATATAGGAAAACCCCAGAATTTAAATAATGGTACTAAATTGTAACCAACTTGTTGAGAAAATGTAACGATCCAAAAGTCCATTTTTTGTTGATCAGAATCGAGTGATGGTTCGATTTGTTCGTATTTACGAAAAACAGATTTATAATTTTGCCAACCATATTCTCGTGCCAATTGTGCATAGATGAACAATGCTACACCGGGTTGTTCTTTCCATTTTTCGAAATGACATCCGTTTTCGATATATTTTCGTGTATCCTTCATTTGACCTTGTAGCCAAGTGTGTATCCATGGTTGACGTTTGCAAATACTATCCATGGCATGAAGAGTGAAAATATTCACTGTCACTTCACCGGTGCCTTCGAAAGCTGAAAAACAAGATTTGTTCGATGATGATGATGATGATTAATGAGAGAGAAAGGAAAAAACACGTACTCCACCAACCACGTTGCATATTATGGCCAATTTCATGGAATAGACCCCAAGCACCTTCTTTTTCTAATCGATCAGCATCGAATAGATAACCATCAGATTTCGGATCACTAACATCGAGATGTGTGACTATTGGATAGCCGCTATCTAAATAACATCGATCGATTTATTTTAATTAAATCATTCGAATTAAGATATCATCAACATACGCATGTAACCAGCTGATGTTTGTTCATCACAGACAACTCGTTCTCGATTTCTTGGTTTGGTTCCACGTAGTTCATGATGAGCAAGAACGATTGAATCCCAAAATTTCAATGCTCGATCGAGCTGTTTATGATCAAGATGTACAATATTTTTTCGTGGAACATTAAACACAATATATTCTCCGGCAATATCAGCCCATAAGCCAGCTGCTTCCTGTCGACGATATTGCCAAAGTTGAGAACGACTTGGATCGGTGAGATCGTATGATGGAGATAAAACAACATGATGAAGATTAACTGTATTTGAACTTGGATCATCATTAGAACAGTGAATAAACCACCGAATGCTGAATTCATTTGAGTAGTTTCAGACGATAGACCTTTGCAGATTGATATACATGGCCAACGACGAAATTCATCACTATGCTAGAATGACTGAGAATATAAGTGAAGAATATCGATTTGATTTTACGTACACTGATATCGTCAGTGTGACATCCGATTCGAGCTGTCCAACTGTCATTCGATCCTTTTTTATCAATAATATCAATTTGAATCGGTATACCAGCAACGACATAATATCCTATTAGAAAATAAGTTTTTTTTTCTTCTAATCAACAAATTTCGTTGATCAGCATCATCGTACCTGTACAATACCATTCACTTGCTTTGGATTCAATACGACATTGCACATTAGTTAAAATCGATGGTGGACGATCAAAATCTCCAGGAAAATGTCGAACACCTACGAAAAATTTATTTATTTATCTATGAATTTCTTTAACTGTTCTACCTGGCGCTTTGACTCCTGGTAAAGCACACATAATTCCACAGATACCAGTTGATCGATCTCGATGATTTTTATTTCGAACAGGACATGAACTGCCTGGTACAACCTCTTCCGTTGCACTCATAACAATATTTTTCAATGTTTCAATCGGAACACCAGGTAATGTATCGCCTAATTCTTTTACAGCCGAACCGATAATAGCTAAATCATCAGTTTTATTCGGATTTCGTTCTAAATCACGAACGATATGATGAACATTTTTGAATTGAATTAAATCTTCTCGAAATTCAATTGGATCTGGACAATTCGCAAAATTATCCGTTACTTTAACACCGATATAATCACAAAAACGTGCAAACGGAAAATCTGTTAATAATTTGCCGCTATTTAATTGCAACCAACCCCAAGCAGTTGTACCACAGATCAATCCACCACCACGTTGTAGAAATTCACACTAAACAAAACAGAAATAGTTCGAATTCAGTTTTATATTGAATTGTCTGCGTACTAGATCGTTCATAAATCGTTCGGATTTCGATTTATGACCATTCCAAACAAGAATCTTGCCGTGTGAAGCTACGTCAAGCATTGATTTAGCATCATCAATGGACAAGAATTCAGCTGAATGACCTCGTGCTAACCATTGTCGACAATTTTCAACGAAACGTCGATGTTTATCTTCTATTTTCAAGAATATTCCAGGATAACCATTATGTGCAAATACTAAACAACGTCCTAGGCCAAAACGAGTTGCCACAATAATGACATTCATCGAATCTTGTCCGCATAGAACAGCACGTGTATCATTCGTTAATGGAATTAATGTACCTGGAGCACCGATTTTTTCAAGTGATGATACGCCATTGAATAAGATTTTTCCAACTCGATCAAATTCTTTGTCATCCATATTTTTAATGAAAAAAGAAACAAAAAGAAAATCAAATATATATATATATATATATATATATATTTATTTACACCGATGAATGAGTCAAAACGAATGAATCATTCATCATTTTTATAGGTTGGTTGTTGCAACGCTAATAAGAAGGAGCTTGAAGAGAAGAAACGAAGAATCAAAATAACGACTGATGCATTGATATGTTCTTTACTGGTAACAGCTTTATGTAAACGAGAAAAAATTCTGGCGCTTGAATATATTATTGAAATGAATCAGTTTTAAATGCTTGATTTATGTGAAAATAATATCTTACTCATTTCATTTCGTTTTAAATCAAATGATCATTAAAAGATGAATAAGCATATCGTTTAGGCGCATAATCAATTAGAATATCTTTTATGTTTGGTATTGGTAATTGAATGAGATTGTCGAGAGAATGTTATTACCCAATAATCGATTTTTTCTTGATTTGAATTTAAAATTGGTTTAATTTGTTCGTAATGACGAAAAACAGATTTATAATTATCCCAGTCTTTATGTATACACAAATCGTTTTATTTTAGATACACCATTCCCGTCGTGTATATAGTCATGTACCTGGCGCTTTTATGCTTGACAAAACATGCATAATACCGCATAAAGCTTTAGTATTATTTCGACATTTCTTATCTTTGATAGGACATGTCTTAGACGGAATTAAATCATGACTGATATTCATTATTATACTCGCTAACTTTTCTACAGATAAACCGGATAAAACTTCATCGATTTTTTTCAATGCTAGTCCAAGAATAGTAATAAGTTCTTTATTTTGAGGATTTCGATCTAAATTCTCTATAACTTGCTCGAGACTTTGAAATTGAATTAAATCCGACCGATATACGGTGGAATTTGTTTACACTATAATTAATTAAATTCTTTGTCAATCGTACTTCAAAGCAAACAGAATCTTACTAAATCAATATTATTCCTTCGAATTCAACAGCACGTGTATCTCTTGTTACTGAAATAAAACGTCCAGGTAAACCTATTTTGACAAGAGATTCAACTCCCGTAAATAATCATTCAAATACATGATCAAAATCTTCACTTTTCATTTTCGACTTAATTGTCATATAGTAATCAATAGAATGAGAGTATCAGCTGGCTTTAAGTGTATACTTTCTAATTTATTATTAATATTAAAAAAAAAGAACTTAGTTTTCAAATATGAATATTACTCATAAAAAATATGAGTAAACTTTTCAAGAATCGACAAATGAGTAATATACGTAGGTGTTTGACCGCTTACTTTTTGGTATAAAAAGAAACTGTACAAGAAAGAAAACTACACACACACACAATGCCAACTGGTACATTGGAAATTACGATTGTCGAAGGACGAAGTCTGAAAAATTGTGACTTCTTTGGCAAGAATGATGCGTATGTTGAACTCTATTTACAGAAAAAATATCGACAACGTACAACAATCAAAAAAAATTCGAATAATCCCGTTTGGAATGAACGATTTACATTTAATATTTATAAAGGTGATGAAACAATTCATTTTGCCGTATTCGACGATGATTTAATCGGTCGAGATTCCATTGGTAATTGCAAAGTCAAATTAAAGCATGTTTTCGAAACTAATCACTTCGATGAATGGATCAATTTACCAGCTCGCTTGGGACTTTCGTCCCACGGTGAAATTCATATTGTCATGAATTTTACTGTAAGTTCATAATAGTCATATATCTTTCAATTATTAATTAGCTAATTTTGTTCATTTTAGCCTACAGAAATTGAATAACTCGAATATAATATAATCTGTGTGCGTTTATAATTAACATAATAAAAATGATATTTCTGTTTGTTTTTTTTGTTTGAATGACGTATCTACAAAATAGAATATCAATGTAATGATGAACTTGAGATGAATTTTAAAAGGTCGTTTTCATCATTAAATATAAAATATTCATAAAAGTATAGAAGTCATGAACAGACAACGTCATTCAAATGCATACGTATTCTACGGAAGGATGCCATCATAGAGAATAGAAATCATTTTACAACTTATCTAGAACGTGCAGGTGTTCGATAAGCCTCGTCATTATAGGACAAAGCATGTAAATGAGTCGACAATTGAAAATAATTATTCAAATTAATGAGAGACTCTCGAGTTGTGTTATGTATAATGGCAAACGGATATATGAATTCAATGAGAAAGAAGAATGAGCTTCAGAATAACAATTGCACACTTTCGATTTAGAAGTCTTGATTCACGGCCCAGGTAAAAAAAAAGTTGTGAGAGAACATATCCATTGAATGTTTCATTTATTCAACCGAGAATATTCCCTATTGACACGAATATTTGAGTGTCTTTTTGTTTGCTCGAATTCACGAAGAATGACTGATTGACCTAAATAAGTACTTATTCTCGTCTATTATTTCTATTCTAGTAATTTCCCATGCATAGAGCATGTTTTGTTTAGGAAATGAGCAACAAAAGAACGTTCTAATCATGCCGAGTTAAATAATTAGAATGTTATTTCTCGAAAGAATTTTTTTCTTATAATGATTTTCATACTGTATTGAATCTACAATAAACCAGTCCGCTGTTTCCGTTTACCACCCACTGATTATTCCAGGCGTGTAGTAAAAAAGAAAGAAAAGTTAGCTTTTGTTTTCTTCGTTTTCTTTCTTTTCTCTTCTTATGACTGCGGTGTGATATATTCACAAAAAGTCCTGTTTCTTGAGGTCTTTTCATGTATTTATGCGTAAACGAGAAGGAGGAGGGGGAGGAGAAGAAGGAGAAGGCACGGAGAAAAGGAAAATACAACTAATCCATCCGAGGCATTTTCTCAATTTGAAATTGTTTTTTTACAAGATCTGTCGTGGGCATAATGCGTCATATGTAGGAGAGAGGGAAGGAGAGAGAGAGAGAAGATTTTGCGTCCGCTATATATATATATTTATAATGAACTTCTTTTGTTTCAGAATTAATCTAAAAGGATCGGTAAATGAAAGAGATTAACAATTTTTTTTCGAGAGAAACAAATGGGAAAGCGTAATTGTATTAAATTTAATACATAATTAGTTATTAACAAAGAAGGATCTTTTCTTTTCTTTACTTCGTTTTCTATTTGGAACGATTATACAGATTGATAACTACAAGTTTTAATTAATGGTCTACTGCTTTTTCTTTTAGATCTATTAATTATCTTATTTAACAAATACGCAAACTATCCATCAATGGTTCAAGTAATTACTATTATTGAAAACATAGACACTGAAATAAGTAGTTATACATTGTATTTTTTGACATTTAGTTCAATTCGGCATCATCATCATCATCAAATTATAATTTATTTTCTTTTCTTCTTGTCCTTCTTGTTCTTATTAATAATTGTCAAATATCAGCGAATAGACTTCGTGACACAAGTCGATCCAATTACGAATATTTATCACCAATTCAAAGCGATCTATCTTATGAAACACTTGAAGGAATTGAAACACCTTTTGTAGTTTATCCATCGTCTGTCTTAGTTCCTAATGAAAATGAAATTATTAAACAAAATCCATGGTCACAATTATTTCATCGTTACTCCGAACGATCAGCTTATTCACCAATGTATTATTCTTCGCCAATTTCGAATATAAACTTACGACGTGGTGAAATTCAATATATTACCTATCCAGCTCATAAACGAGCTATTCCAATTGAATTTCAAAAGGCTTTGTTTGCTCATGGAATCGTTGGCCGTCGACGATAATAGAAATGAAATTTATTTTGTTTTACTTTGACAAAATCAGCTGAAAAAAATAATTTCACAAAATCTTTTTCTGCTTTTTCGATCGATTATAATCAAAGAAAAATAAACGACTTTACCAAATAAATATTTCGTTCTCAATAATCTAATATAGTTCCAATTCCTTTTATATTTTCCATTCCTTATATTATTTCTTTATGTAAACGAGTCGTTTCTGTTCTTGACAATTCCAGTAGTGTGAAATTTCGAAGGATATATGCAATTGGACTGTTTCAGCTTCATCTTATTTGAAACAACGTCATGCTTGGTTAATTTTCACCATTATCAAGATATGCTAATAATAGGATTCTCTTCACTTGGCAAAATAGAGGAAGTGCAATCATTCGTAAAGTCGGTAGAAAAAAAAAAATTTTTCTTGTCATGATAAAAGTAATAATCATTGACTAATATTGTATATAAGTTAACGATTACTCAGAGTAAAAGAGGAAGTCATCCATGCATGACAGTAACATCAAGATATATATTGGTATTTACGAAAGCCGATACTTTCATTTGATTTTTCGGGGACTCCTCAAACATATTTCATACAAGCGTATTTTTCAATAGTTTTTTTTTCAAGCTATTTGTTATCAGTATGGACCTTAGTCTTTGTCGTGTCCTACTTACTATACTGATTTTATATCAGATATATTTCTGTTTTGTTGAGAAAACCGGTGCGATGGCACAGGAATTTTCTTGTCAAAATTCATTTGACTGCAATTATCAGGGTGAATGTAACAACGATCAAAATCTTTGTCTATGTGATACGGGTTATGCCGGTGTTGACTGTTCAAAATGTGCACCGGGATATGTCGGCTATCCATTCTGTTACGAATGTCAAAGCTGCGAGGAAAATAATGGTGTCTGTGACAATATTACTAACACTTGTATATGTAATGCTCCTGAACGTTTTCATGGAATTTTATGCGATCAATGTCAAGATAATTATTACGGAATAAACTGCACTGATGATCCTCTAGTCTGGTACGTCGATCCATCAGTGATAACAGATATTGAAGCACGTGATGGAATAGATCTAATCATTACTGGAAATAACTTTACCACCGAGGGTATGTCAGCTGTCCTTTGCAATTTTCAAGGTGAACACAATTTGACTATACAAGGATTGCTAACTAATGATACTAGTATTGTTTGTCATTTATCAAACTATACAGATGTAGCATGGGCACAAATACTTATCTCGTTAGATAATGGCCAAAGTTGGCTAGCATCTCTTAATGGCTACATGAATAACATTTTTATTTATTCAGACTGTGGACCAAACACATGTACATATGCGCATTGCCGATACAACAGTTGTAGTTGTTATGATGGTCATGAAGGATCAAAATGCAATCAATGTGTTGAAGGTTACTTTCAGACATCATATGGTTTTTGTTTTAACTGCTCTACCTCTTGTTTGAATAACGGTACATGTTCAAATCAAACGTGTGTATGCCGAGAAGGATTTGCTGGAGATGGTTGTTTCATGTGTGCAAAGAATTACTATGGATCGAATTGTACACGTCATTCAGTGATTGTAGGCATTTCACCGATGTCAGTAGCAGATTTTGAGGCACGGGATGGAATCGACATCTTTGTTAATGTGGATAATGTGAATATCACTGATATTTCATCAACTGTTTGCAATTTCAAGGTATCAAACACCTTTAACTTAACTGTGCAAGGGTCATTTGCGAATGAAACAACGATTATTTGTCGATTATCTAATTATACTGGTAGGGTAACATATATATATGTTCATGTATCGTTGGATAATGGCGATACATGGCTTCCAGAACCATATGGATATGGTAATTATATCTATGTCTCTGCACAATGTGGTTTAAATGGATGCGGTTATGGATATTGTCGCTACAATGGTTGTAGTTGTTATGATGGTTATGAAGGATCAACATGTAATCAATGTATTGAAGGATACTTTCAGACATCATATGGTGCCTGTCGTAACTGCTCTACCTCTTGTTTGAATAACGGTACATGTTCAAATCAAACATGTGTATGTCGAGAAGGATTCGCCGGAGACGGTTGTTACATGTGTGCAGATCATTACTATGGATGGAACTGTACACGCTATTCAGTGATTGTAGGCATTTCACCGATGTCAGTATCAGATTTTGAGGCACGGGATGGAATCGACATCTTTGTTAATGTGGATAATGTGAA
>ERZ781399.4398-NODE-4398-length-10148-cov-4.072823_pt1 | contig 10148 bp, 8 predicted proteins | sample MGYA00511014_ERZ781399 | MGnify/ENA primary metagenome ERZ781399 (study PRJEB29847, sample SAMN06458254) | wastewater metagenome | isolation source: Wastewater bioreactor | place: South Africa: Cape Town | study: EMG produced TPA metagenomics assembly of the... | reverse complement strand
TAAATAAAATAAAAAAAAAAACGGAAATACAATTACTAACTTCATATGGTAGGCGACAGAAAAAAATTGTCCTTTCTATAAAAGTAACAATAACATCATTCAACTGACGAATACGTTTCTTTTTCTTATGAGAGAAGTATGTATAAGTTTCTCATAAATATAAGATTTCTTTCTACTATTCAAGGACGTTACATGGGTCAAAATCAATCGCAAAAAATTCTCCGTGATCAATTTTATCACGCGTGTGAGCAAGGCAATGCGAATCAAGTTCGAGAAATTTTACCACGATTAACATTCGAAAGTTTAAATCATCTAAACGAACAAACCGGTTGTTCACCATTGTTTATTGCTTGTCAAAATAAACATGCAGAGATCGTTCGAATTTTATTAGAACAAAAAGCTTGTCAACGAATACTTCCGAATCGAAATGGTGTGCAACCATTTGATTCAACTGAACAAGAAAATATCCGTTTGTTATTTGTTCGTCCTTGTCCAAACAATGAAATTAACAATCGTTTTATTGATAATTCGAATGATGAACAGCTTGCATTTCGAATTGTTTCCGATATTCAATCGACAAGCGAATGTCCAAACAATTGGCTACGAGGTTATTCATCAGTTGAACAAGCAAATGATTGCCAATTAATGATCGGTCTTTCTCAAACATCAAATCCAGTTTTAAAAAGATTCATTTCAATTCGAACAGAAAAAGAAAGTCAACAACGTGTTCTACTCTCGATTATTGTTAATATTCCAATATCAAATCCGCATCACCAGTTTTCTTTATATTTATATCAACAATTTCTCGAGAAGAAACTGATCGAACCATTATTAACATTATATTCACTCGAAACACCTCTCTATCGTGCATTACAATCAGACGCTGATGCGTACACATTGCTTCTTTATTTGTATCTTGATCAATTGAAAAAACGAAGTTTTAGTGGTCATGCCTATCGTGGTGCAACAATGACAATAAACGATCTCGATGCTTATCAATGGGCGAAGACAAATTCAGCTATAATTGAAACACGTTCTCTTCAATCGACCTCGAAAGATATCGATATAGCGAAAGGTTTTTCATTTTTGAATCCGTCGAATCGAAATCGATCGTCGGTAATTTTACATTTTATTTTTAATCAATCTTGTCCAACGGCAATTGATTTACATGGTCTATCGTATTTTCCCAATGAACAAGAAATTCTCTTATTACCATTGACTCTTTTTAAAGTGATTTCTATTGAACAAGTTATCACAAATTCATTCGAACAATACGAAATTACAATGGAAAATTTACCTGTACCAACAAAAGACATTTGGAAAATATCGAGAAATATTTCAAAAAATAAATAACATTGAACGTTTTTTTTTTGTCACATTGGAACAACTCGCAAAAGAAAACTTTTAGTGGAATTAATTTTTTATTTCATTTTCTTGACTGTTTTATCTATATAATTATGTTGTCATATTTAAATGGAACTGTGTGTAACCATACTAACAGACAAAAAGTTCTTTTTTTTTTACTTCTCGTTACTCAAAACATATAGAATCCTGAATTTTGTGTAATTCATATCAGTTCCGAATCAATCAATCTTCTATTTATCGTTCCTTCTTCCATCACAACTTGTCAATGATTTATTTTTTTTTCCTCTTTCCTTCGTCAATAGCTTCTGTGCGGCTGCCATAAACGTCAATTCAGTCGTAAAGATAAAAATTTTATTCAAAAGAACAAATATATTCTGCATGAAAAGAATTGCCCCAACTTACAAAGTCTATTCGAAAAGTCAGCCAGTGATTATCAATGAATTCAACAAAATTAAATTCACTATTTATTTTCACGATTATTATTATGTTGATTATTGTATATAATATTCAAAATCAACGAGTATTTTCTAATTTATGGAGAATTGATTTTGAAGTAGTAAATGATAAATATGTACTCGATAAAAATTATTACGATCGAATGGGATCATTTTTTCCTGGTCGAAACGATTCTTTAGAAACAACAGTGAGATGCATCGGTCCTCTACGAAATCAATCATGTTTATACAAAAATTTATATTATATTAATGGTACATTTATGATTTTAACATTGAAAGGAACTGTTTTCGGTAATCTTAGTGTACGTACGGATACATTCGGAACTAAAATTACAGTTCCACGTCGACAAGATTTCGATTCTTATGCTGAACTCGAACATTTCGTTCGTTATTCCGCTGATCCCATTGTCTTACCAGGTGTTACTCTCTATTTCACATATGCATGGTTAGGTAATATTGGTCATACACTGTTCGATGGTCTCTATCCAGCTTATGTTGCACTTATTCGCTTTCCACCTCGACATCTTCAACCGTTTCGTCTTCTATCTGAAATCGATCATTGTCCAACGTGCGGTGATGAAGACATACTGAATCGATTCTCTGGTGTTGGCATTCTCAAATATTATATTTTAGCTGATATGTCAAATGGAACTTGGTTTGTTTTCGATGAACTTGTAATGGGTAGTGGACTCTTTTGTCAACGATGTACACAACCAAATTTTCAATTACCTGGAGGCGTTGAGTTAGATGGATCGAGATTATTTCGTGATCGAATGTATACTCAACTTGGAGTTTTTCCACCTGTAAAGCGTTTTATTCATTCGGCTGAACACCGACAACCAAATTCTGTATTACGTGGTTATGTTTTGGCAAATAAACGATTTAGTTCGACTGAAATAAATGAAATACAAGATGCACTCAACGAAATCAATAACTACACGTTGAATATTCTAAAACAAAATCGAACGAATCTTACGAAATTCAAATGGCCATTGATAAATATTTCTTATCTATATTATGGACATATGCTAGATCACTCCAAGAAATCATCTCGATTTAATCAAACACAGATCGATTCGAGAGTACCAACATATGAATTACAACCGAGTTCTTTCGCTTCACAATTAAAATGGATGCGTACAATGGATATTCATGTTGTTGGTCCAGGTACTGGTCAAATGTATCAAACATTTCTACCAGATGGATCAGTGATTATTAATTTAGGTGGTTTACAAGCGAAAGATTCATTGTATGGAAATATAACATATACGACTTATCTCGAGCAATATATGACATCCGGTGCACCCTATCTCAAAGGTCTTTTTTATCCAATTAATGAACGACCAAAAGGAATAAAGAAAGATGAAGTAGTTAAACTTATTCGACAAGCAGGCAAATTAATTATCGATGGATTTTCTATACCGGTTAATCCAAATGAAAATCTAGCAGCTGATGGATTATTATTTATTGAAATGTGTGAAAAAGATAAAGAATTTTGTGAACTTGTTACGGCACGAGCACCGAATACGAATTTTGATTGCTATCATTTTTGGGTAGATGAAGTTATTCATGAACGTCGAATGTGGCAACGTAGAAATGGTACCGATGGTAATACAAATGCTCAATGTCGATTTAATCGTACATTAATGTACGAATTAAGAAAGAAATATGGTATTTATCACAATGATAGTCAACTGAATTAGCTATAATTAATTTTCAGTGATTTTTTTGTTTGCTTTTATAATTTTATTAAACGTTATACATATAGTTTTATGCAATGTCATCAAACTAAGTTGTTAATAACGGAAAAATTTTTGAACTCGATGATTATTATGATCTACAACATACAGATTGAGTTGATTGTCCAGTGCAATTGAACGAGGATAAGAGAGTGTAGTTGCATTACTTGCATTCACGCCCGTAATACCTGCAATAGTCGAACCATTGTTTTGTCCATTATAGAAGAATTGTACACGATGATTATAATCATCAGCAACATATAAATTTCCGATTGGATCAAGTTTAACATCGATTGGATATCGAAAACGAGTTGATGATGTGCCTGATGTTCCGTTAATACTACCGACAACAAGTGTCCAATTCGTCGCTCCGATTGCAACTCGTACAACATTATTTGCATTGTTATTAGCGACGAGTAAACTCTTTGAATAGCTGTCATAATACAAACCAAATGGTTGAAGAAGTTGTGTATTACTCAATCCTGCACCGTTGTTACCAAGTATTACCGTACCATTTTTTGCGCCAAATGTAAATGACAGCAAACGATGATTCAGACGATCAGTTACATAGAGAATATTTGACGATGGATCGAGTGCGATGCCGTATGGTTGCCTCAATTGATCTGTCGCATTTCCACAGACGCCTGAGCTCATAGTGACATTTCCTGTATTACTACCATAGGGCCAAAATCGAATTTGACAATTGCCTATTTCTGCTATATAGAAGTTTTTATTTGCATCCATTGTCACTCGTGATGGATCATTTAACTGATATGGTGATGAACCACGTATTCCATTTCCAGCGACGGTTTGGCCCGTAGAACTACCATATGCATACTTTTGAACTCGATGATTACGATAATCAACAACGTAGAGGTTATATTCTTCGTCTACGAGAACATCGAAAGGAGAATATAATTGATTACTTGCATTTCCAGGATTTCCACTACTGCCAGCAACGGTAATACCTGTTCTATTCCAACGTAATACTAGTGATGCTGTATCTTAACGAAAAGGTATATCAATCTCATCTAAATTGACTTATGTTTACCAGTTTTAGGCACTTTTGGTTTTAATAATAAAAGTAATAATATTGTTAAAATTGCGAGTAAAAGAATTAGAATTCCAAGTAAAATTGCAAGTATCTGTTGGCGTGAACATCTGAAAGAATTCAATCGGTACATGAAAAAAAAAAACATTTTTTTGCCAATACGTACTTATACTGTTTCTTTTGTTGTTTGGGTTGTCGATGATGTTCATTTACTACACCATTCTCATCAGTAATATTCAATTTCGGTTTTATTCGATAATCTGTAACTCTTGTAGATTTTGTTCGATGAGTGATTGTACTCGACGTATTATTTGCACCGGAAAGTTGTTGTCTTGATCTGAATACTTTGTAAGATTTAACATTAACATGAAGAGTAACTTTCGATTTTTTTCGTCTGTTTGATTGTTTGATTTTCTTTTAAACTCAAATTATTATTAAAATGAAAAGTCATAATGAAAAAAAAATTACCCTATCATAAACTGATTGTGATTTACGAATATAAGAGACTCGGACAAAATTCGATCGACTACTCGTTTCTCGCATTTCTTACAAACTCATTGTCAGCTTTTGAAAATAATAAATCAACATACGGTTTTTTTTTCATTCAATAACTTATTAAAGAAATGAGAGAAAAAAAATCCTGGCTTCTTATTTTTCACAAATATAACTAATAATATATCCGTGAGAATCCACAAAAAATTTTACTTATAGTACATAATACAGAATGAAGCAACGAAATAAGCCGAGAAGAATAAATAATGTTCATTATAGTCTGTTGTTTGTTTTATTTTCTATTGACGAAAATTCCAAACAATTGTACGTATAATTCAACTGATGTGAATATATAAACTAAAACAGTCTAATGCTGAATTCGTATAACCTAACCAAAAGAAAATAAATAAAATAAGGCGACCAATCGGCTAGATTTTTTTCGTTCGATGAGGAATCTAAATATTTTCTGTGTGCCAAAATGAATAATTGTAGAAAATGAAATATATATTAATGGTAAATATCATTGGCAGAAAAAAAACGCTTTAATCAAAACAATCTAATAGTTGACTCAATAGTTCTAAGATTGAGTTTGTAACTTGACCTGATGCTTCATCATTGAGTGTTTGATCTGCATTTGTTAATATGACTACACCTAGATTTCTTTGTTCATTTGCAACTATAATATGACTCATGCCGGGTACGGATCCACCATGTCCAACGAGATATCGTCCATTGAGATAATTCCAATACCATATAAGACCGAATTTTATTGATGTCTCATTTTTATAATATTGTTGTGGTGCAACATGAAGTATTTCTTTGATTGATGATGAATTATGTAAAAGATTCGGAAAATTATTCATAAATGATTGAAGCCAAAGAGTAAGTGTCATAGCTGACATACGTAACGAACCAACTGGATAGATACCAATACCAAACGGTTCAAAAGAAATGTAATCAGAATCATTACCTGCCTAAAATGTATATCGAATAATGTTTTTTTTTTTGTAAATTTTTTGTTTCATACTCGTGTAATGTTTAATTGAGGAAGTTCTTGTTGAAGTGATTGAAGCCATGATGCATTGTAAAGATAATGATCGAGTAAATTACTTTTTTCATTTTGAAAATCACTCAATCGATAACTGGCCTTTGTTCTATCGATGTTTAAAACTTTCAATATATTCTCATGTAAATATTCTTCGAACGAAACACCCGCTAAACGTTCGACAATATACGCTGCTAAACTTGCTCCAACATTGGAATAGAATGTTATATTTCCTGGTGCATAGGGTAGCCAACTTTCGTTAAATTTGACATAATTTTCTATGAGTGCACCGAGATCTTTCTGCAAGAAAGTATCGCCTCGAAGATAGAATTTATCTTGTTCGACAAGATTCAATGCAATACCGGATCGATGTGTCAGCAAATGTCGAGTTGTAATCGGTGTCTGAGGAAAGAATGGATGGTTAATTTTCATACGAGGTGATAAATACTCGTTTATGTCAGTGTCAAGATTCAAACGATTTGCTTCGACCAATTGCATGGCTGCTACGACAACGAATGTCTTCGAAATCGAAGCTAACATAAATACCGATGTTGAAACATTCATTGGCAGTCGTTGATCGGAAACCGGTGGTGATTGATAACCGACTTGTTGTTGGTAGATAATTTCATTTGGTTTCGTTACAACGACTGACACTCCAGGAATATGGGCTTTGTCAAGAAGATTTTGAATGTAAGCTTTCGATGGAGGACAATCGCATGCGACTGAATTTATATTTACAAGAGCAAAAATAAAAAATAGCCAGAACATGTTTTTTTTTCACAATTGAAACTCTTGTGTCTGTGTTTAAATATGTCATGAATTTGTTCTCTTATCTGTCGCTCAGTCTCGATAAAAATGATTCATTTTCTCCATGAGTGATACTAAGATAATAGTTTTTATTTATCAAAAGAAAACCAAATGCATGAATAGTTTTCGAACGAGATTTTTCTTTATCTATTCCAGTTTCTTAGAACATGATGATCGCTTTCTAAAACAGGAGGACGAAGATGTTCGGCAGCTTCACCTCCGTATTCTAATTCATCATTGGGCGCATCAACATTCGTTACTTGTCGATTAATAAGATCGAAACCAATGTAGGATAATTCGAGAATACTGAGAACGAAATAATTGAAAATATTCTCTGCTCGTACGAGACGATTCTGTTGATTGCATCGATCTGTATTGACATTATCACGTTCGAAAAGAATAACAATTAATAATGTACGAAGTGCAAGCGTAAATAAAACCAACAATTCCACTGCTCCATACCACGTGATTTTTATATTCGAACGCAATTTGAGATTCTCCCAATGACGTACGATAATTGTAAATAAAGTAGCATAACAGAGAATAATAATGGAAATAAAAACAAGATAGAGAATTTTCAAGAATAGAAGTTGTTTTTGTTCGTAAACGCAATAATTAATATTAGCAAAACAGGAATAAGGTTTCGACGATATCTGATAAATAACGGGTAGTTCATTGTAAGCATTGTAGACATGAAGTTCGGAAGCAGCCATATGAAAACTATTGAAAACTAACGAACCGATTTCAATGAAAAATAAAACGAAGAGAAACTTCGGATCCACTGTTTGTTGGATATGTGCTGGAAGACTAATTCGAATACTTTTAAACATGATTTCATATAAATTTATTTAGTCTTCGTTTTTTTTTCTAACCGATCTATTCAATTGATGACACTTCAACGAGAAAAAAAAATAAAACAGTACAATGATAAATGTTATTCATAGTCGAAATCAATGTGATTGACTGGCCTTGACGTGCGATGTAATTACGACGTAATTACTTACATTGAGACTACCCCCGTGGGGGTCAAAAACTTTTATTTCAATTAGCTAAGAACGAAAAAGCGAATCGAAAAATGATTCTTTCGAATATGCGACAAGTTGTTTTCAACTGTTGTCCTCATGTCAATTTTTGACTCGAGGCTAGAGTACTTCGTTTTTTTCTCATACGACATTATGAACATTGACAAGGATACACTTTTTTCTTTTGCTCGTTCTACTGGTCTCAATATACACACACTCATGTGACGTTGCAATTGAAATATCGATTTCTCGGTTATTTTTTTTTACTAATTAAACGACAAACAGTATGAAAGAAAAAGAGTTTATGCATAGGAGAAAAAGGTGCTGCGCAGTTGCACAGACGTGATAATATAACTAATTAATGGAAAGATTTTTTTCCTTTTGTCTGCATGATGTGACGTGAATTAAATATTCATAATCTGTCATTACAACGGATTTATTCATTTTGTTTTTTTTTAAATGATAAAACTAGCAGAACAAAAGTATTTCAATACATTGAAAAGCAATGCTTATTCTCAAGATCAAGAGAAATCAATTTCGGTTGAAACTGCTCTATTGATAGTTCTGGAAGTTTTTCCCTATTTTCAATTAATCATACCTATTTTCGGTTTTATTGGATTTATTGGTAATGTTATAACATTTCTTCAGCCAGAACTTCGTACAAATACATGTGCAATCTATATACTCTGTAGTTCCTGTATTGATATTTTACGATTAGCAGTTACCATTTTTCCAGTTTATTTTGAAATAAAAACTGGATATATACCTCCATGGAAGTATTCGTCTATTTTATGCAAAATATATTATTTTTCATATGGATTTCTACCACATTTAGCTATCAATCTATGGAGGAGTTCTTGCTTATATCACGCCAAACGGATGTGATTATACTGAAGTCAAAGTATACGGTCTATGCAATATTATTTTCAATGGTATAACACAACCAATAGTGATGTTAAGCATATGTGTTTTTTATTAATTATCATACACGAACAATGGATGAATGGTATATAGTGTTAATGTTCTTTTCATTTACCATTAGTTTATATGCAATGAATAATATTAAATCATTTTATTTTTCAATGTTAACATCAAAATTCTATCGGCAAACATTTATTAAAGGTTGTCAAAGACTATTCGCATTATTTGTAAACTTTCGATCGACGTAACTAAATAATTCGAATGAGTGTTGTTCTTTCGGAAATTCCATTTTCATTAAACGCTTCGATAGAAAAGTAATAAGTTTGATCGACAGTCAGACTTCTCATTTCAAGAGAATTATTACGATAAATCATCCATGAATGATACAATTTATCGGACTGAATACCCCAAAGAATATTGTATCCTTGTGTATTTTCTTGTTGATTCCATGTCAGTTTTGCATCACGTCGATCTTCATATCTTGTGACAGTAAAATTTTGAACTTTATTTGGAATCGTACCATGTCCAAGACCGAATATTCGTAAATCTGAAATCGCTAAATGAGGTGTTGGAACATGAATATTATTGTATCGAATATATCGAACAATTTGAGGAGATTCCAGTTGAACGTAATCATTCGGTACATCTTTGACATTATCGATTTTATCGACTAAACTAAACCAATGAGTTCCATCGAATGAACCTTGAATAATATAACGATGAAATAATCCTGGCATTTTACCATAGATATTTGATTTATAATCATGATAATTTATTTGAATAGCATAGACAGTTCCATTCGTACGAAGGTCAATTTCTATCCATTGTTTATCATCATTGATTTTGGCAAGCCAAAATGTTTTCACATTTTCATCGACAAGATTCTCGGCTGGAAATTGTTCATCATAAGATGATACTTTAACTGATTTATTATATGAAAGTAACATCCATCCAGTGAATTCTCCCATTCGATTTGGAACTGTCGGAGCGTAATGTGGATAATCACCAAATGAACTATTCGTATACATCAATCCATCGCGATCGAAATACGTTGGAAACATACAAATTCGTCGTTCCCAATTCATATTTACTGAAACAGACATCGTAGCAAAATGCCAATATCTATTCTCCGGTCCAATAACTGTACTACCATGACCAGCACCATTGATAAATCCACCTGGTTTATGCGAAATAGGATTATTTGGTGCATATTGATACGGACCCAATGGTGAATTACTCGTATAAACACCA
>ERZ781399.4385-NODE-4385-length-10182-cov-3.334354_pt1 | contig 10182 bp, 6 predicted proteins | sample MGYA00511014_ERZ781399 | MGnify/ENA primary metagenome ERZ781399 (study PRJEB29847, sample SAMN06458254) | wastewater metagenome | isolation source: Wastewater bioreactor | place: South Africa: Cape Town | study: EMG produced TPA metagenomics assembly of the... | reverse complement strand
AGGATCTCGCACAAAATCCCGTGAGCCTGCCGTTGCCGGAGATGTTCGGCCGGCGTCATCGGGTCTTCCGTCTCCGGAATCTCCTCGGTGGCGATCTCGCGCATCGCCCCTGCGCGGCGGCGGAAGCGAAACGCGACGCGCAGGCAGATGCTGTAGACCCAGGAGCGCAGAGTGCCCCTAGGCTCGTACGTCGCGAGCCTCCGATGGATGACGACGAAGACCTCCTGGAAGGCGTCGTCCACTTCGGAGCTGCGGACTCCGAGGCTGCGGAGCATCGTGTAGACGAACGGACCGTAGTCGCGGAAGATGGCCCCTATCTCGGGCGGCGCGTTCAGCTGGACGGCTGCCGCTGCATCGGCCTTTGCCAAGCTGGGGAACGAAACGGCCCGCACGGGTAGCAATGCCCCACGCGGGGTCGCATTATTACAAATTCGTAAGGCCGTTCAGGCCGAGGAAGACGATGACGGTGCCGGTCGCGTGGACGCGTTCGGGCTCGCCGTCGATGCCGTGGAAGTAGAGGGTGCGCCCGACCACGGGCACCGCGGCTCCGAGCTCCAGGCGCATCGCCCGCCCCGACTCCGCGCGAAGCTGAACCGCAAGCGCGCCCACGGGACCGGCCAGCGGCCTCCAAGTCTCGTTACGCTCCGTGAGCCCCGCCGTGTACGGGATCACCGCTCCCCAGAACGCGCCCCCGCACACATCGAGCCTCACGTGGAGCTGGCGCACCGACGCGAGGCACATCCGGACCTGCTGATCGAACGCCGACAACGTCCCGCGAACGGTCTGGCTCCGGAACGACTGCGGGACGCTGTAGCCCGCGGTCCACTCGAAGCTCCAGCGCGAGCGCGCACGCTCGAGCCGTGCGATGGCTCGCAGCGCTGCGCTCGCGGACGGGAGGAGACCGAGAGCAGCGGATGCGCCGAGCCCGAGCGACAGCTCGAGCGGTCGCGGCGGCGCGCTGCGTGGCGGACGCTCGCGAGGTAGCGGCGGGTTTGGAGCAGGCGGAGACGCCGTCGGCACGTTGCGCTCTGGTTCCGCAACCTCGCGCTCGACGGCGCGCTCGCTCGCTCCTCCGCGGTGCTCTTCGGGCTCGCCCTCCTCCCGCGCCTTCGCGAAGAGGGCGACGACGATCCCCGTCGCGCGTACCAAGCGAGGACAGCTCTCCGCTTCGACCTCGCGCGACCCGAGGACGGCGCCGTCACGACCTCGCTCGCGAATGCGCGCGCGAAGGCGACCGCCCGCCGAGCTCTCCTCTCCTTCGATGACGATGTCGGCTCGCTCGCGAGCCGTGAACGGATCGCGTCCGAGCTTCTCCGCGACGACCTCTCGGAGCGCCGCCTCCGTCACGCATGCGGTCGGCGCCGGACCTTCGCGCCACGCGAGCGCGAAGGACGGGTCCGCACGCGCGGTGCTCGCGCGAAATCCGACCGCCAGCACCACGCCGAGGGCGGCCACGCGCGTCCTCGGATGCCGTGCAGCAGCACGATCGCGGCGCATTCGGCCGACTCTACATCAGCCCGACCGCGGCATACCGCTCCGAGCGCATGAGCTCTTCGCGTGTGGGGGCATTTCGCGGGCAGACGGATCCGTTACGCGCGACAGGCACGCGGCGGAAGTCGGCCGGCCGAGCGGCGCCTGGCTGACCGCTCAGCTGGCGGGGGCGGGATCGCGTAGGAACCGCGTGTCCGGGTTCTCGCGCCGCCAGATCACGTGGTCCATGAAGTAGTGGTGGATGTTGACGAACACGAAGAGCGCCGCGAAATACGGCGTCTCGCCCAGCGGGTCGGTCGTCACCTGGCCGCGCGGCGGGCGCGGGACGAGCGCGGTGTCGAGGAACGTCGGCGCGATGTGGAAGAGCATCGCGCCGAGGCCGAGCGCCGAGACCGCGAGGAGGCCGAGCCGCACCGCCACCGGACGGCCGAACGCAGGAGGGCCTTCCTCCGCGCGCGCCTCGTTGCGCTTCATCAGCCAGACGAAATAGAGGTACTGGATCGAGTGCAGCGCCGGGATGACGTAGCGGACGAGCGGGTCGAAGCTCGAGAAGATCGTCCACGACCAGACCGTGACGAGGAGGCCCGTCAACGGCGCGAGCGGCAGCGTCCGTCGTTCCCGGCGCCATCGCGCGAGCACGACCCATGCGACCGCGATCGTGCTCGCGGCGAGCACGGCGCCCGCGCCGATCTCGAGCCAGCGAGGATGCGCGAGCGCCGTGTAGACGACGCCCTTCTCCTCGTATTCGCCTGCGGGCGTGGCCGGGTTCGCCCAGGCGAACGCCCAGCCCGCATAGCAGTGGAACAGGATCGCCGTCCGCTCCTGTGGGCTCAGGCGGAAGCCGCGTCGTGCTGACAGGACGCTGAGGACGCCGAAGCCCTGCTTCGCGTAGTGCCAGCCGACGAGCAGGTACATCAGCTGGACCATCCACCCGATCGCCTGCGCCGAATGGGCCGCGAGCGCACCGATCGCCCAGGCCGCGAGGGCGAGCGGCACCACGACGCCGGCGATCACCCAGCGAATGCGCTGCGCGCGCGGGATGGCGGGGTCGAGCGCTCGCTGACGCGCGCCCTTATAGAAAAGGAGGTACGTGACGGCGAAGTGCGGGTCGTTGATGACCCAGGCGGCGTAGAACGCCGTGAACGAGACGGCGAATTCCGAGTCGTCCAGGCCGATCGCCGTGCGAAGCAGCCATGCGAGCGGGAGCAGCACCAGCGTGGCGCCGCCGACGAGCATGAACTCGACGAGGCGAGAGCGAAACGGATCGGCGTGCGCGCTCGTGTCGGTCGCGGCCGGGAGCGCGATCATCCCGCTGGTCACGGCCGGGAGTGTAACACGAGGCCTCCGGCGTCCGATCGCTCGTCGCCGTGGTCTCGAGCGAAGCGCGCGAGGAGCGCCTCGTAGATCTCGCTGGGCGAAGTCTGCTCGAGCCGGCAGTGCGGGATCCGGGAGCTCGTGTGCGGGGAGAAGAGCATCCGGGCGAATCACACGCGTCGTCCGGCGCGGTTGGTCACCCGGCCGGGCACACTGGGCCGCAGCCGATTGGGGAGAAAACGCGCAACCGCGGGGCGTCATGACCGACAGGTGCCAGGAGGCAACGACGATGACGGAACGGTGCGCGGGGGTCTCGCAGTCGAAGGTCAACGAGTGGTCGAAGGACGAAGAGCGGTCCTGTGAGACGCCGAAGGAGGAGCCCGAGGCCGCCCGGATGCGTCGTGATCGTGAGGCCGAGGCGCGACAGAACACCTGGATCTCATGCGGCGACCACGACGCGGGTATGTCGAGGTCCGGAATGTCGACCCGCGGTCAGGCCCCCAACGCCTCGGTGCCGACCGACGCAGACAAGCGGCTTGCCGCGAACGCGCGCAAGGCCGAGGAAACCCGCAAGCTCGACCGCCCGATCGAGAGCGACCCCATCGGCAACGCGATCCCGGGATTGCTGGCGGGCGGCATCGTCGCGGGCGTCGAAGCCGCGGCGGCGGAGGCCGGCGCGGCTGGGATCGTTGGCTCGATCGCCAAGCACTCGGCCGAGCACATCGCCGGCGATGTCATCGAGCACGCCGCGCACGTCATCGCGGAGAGGCATAACGCGGCTCGGGGCCAGGCCGACAAGGCCGCGCCTCCGACGGCAGATGGTGGCAAGAGCGAGCCCGACACGCCGTACGGGCCGCCTCTGCCGCCGGCCGCCGGCTCCTCGAGCCCGGCTGGCCGTTCGAGCTCGAAGGCGACGAGCGAGAGCGCTCCCGACCCCGACAAGAGCCAGGCCCCGGTGCTTCGCGGGCAGGACCGCGTTCCGTATCGTCCAGGTGAGGCGCCATTCCGGGTCCCCGAGGCTCCGCATGCGGGTTTGACGTCAGCGCCGTTCGTCGTTCGAGGTTGAGCGTCATGAGCCAGCGCGACACGAGCCTGCTGCTCCGCGAGTACGCCGAATGGGCGACGGCGAACAGGTTCTCGACGCATCTCCACGACGCCCAGTTCCACGGCCTCCTCCGCAATACGCCGGTCGGGATCGAGACCGGCATCCGCGACAGCAACCTCTACGTCGTCGTCACGACGATCTACTTTGCGTGTGGCCTCGGCACGAAAGTACTGCGCGAAGCCGATGCTCGGCCCGACGACCCACCGCTCGTCTTGCGGCTGCGGCACGTTCTGAAAAGTGGCAGGCCGGTGCTCTCGATTCGCCTCGACGATGCGATGATCACGCTCCGGATGGAGCCTGGCTCGCGGCCAGCGGACGTCGGCGAGGTCGCGAACAAGCTGCTCTCGATTGTGCAGTCCGCGGGCGCCGAGCTCGGTCCCTACCGCTGACCGTGAGGCTCGAGCTCCACGTCGACCTCGACGAAGACCCGCCGTCGCGCGATCCGTTTCCGAGCGACGGCGGGCGAAGCGCGTCGGATCACCAGATGCGGACGCGCTTCTCGGGCGCGAGGTAGAGCGCGTCGCCCTCCTTCACGTCGAAGGCCGAGTACCAAGCGTCGAGGTTACGGACGACGCCGTTGACGCGATACATCGCGGGCGAGTGCGGGTCGGTCATCACCTGGTTGCGGAGCGCCTGATCGCGGATCAGGGTGCGCCAGACCTGCGCCCATCCGAAGAAGAAGCGCTGGTCGCGGGTGAAGCCGTCGATCGACTCCGCCGGCTTTCCGCCGAGCGAGAGCTGATAGGCGCGGTGCGCGACGGTGAGACCGCCGACGTCGCCGATGTTCTCGCCGAGCGTGAGGCGGCCGTTGACCTTGATCCCGGGGAGCGGCTCGAACGCCGAGTACTGATCGGCGAGGGCGTCCGTTCGCTTCTTGAACGCCTCCACGTCCGCGTCCTTCCACCACGTGCGGAGGACGCCCTTCGCGTCCGACTTCGCGCCCTGATCGTCGAAGCCGTGGCCCATCTCGTGGCCGATGACCCCGCCGATGGCGCCGTAGTTGACGGCCGGATCGGCGTCGGGATCGAAGAACGGCGGCTGGAGGATGGCGGCCGGGAAGACGATCTCGTTGAAGACGGGGTTGTAGTAGGCGTTCACCGTCTGGGGGGACATGAACCACTCGTCCTTGTCCGTCGGCGTGCCGAGCTTCGCGCGCATGTACTCGTGGCCCCACACGGCGGCGCGCTGCGCGTTGCCGAAGGCGTCGCCGGCGACGACGTCTAGCGTCGCGTAGCTCTTCCACTTCGACGGGTAGCCGATCTTCGGCCGGAAGGAGGCGAGCTTCTCGTGCGCGACCTTCTTCGTGTCGGGCGTCATCCAGTCGACGGCATCGATCCGCGCGGCGTAGCCCTTGCGGAGGTTCTCGACGAGGACGTCCATCGCGGCCTTGGCGCGCGGCTGGAAGTGCTTCGCGACGTAGAGCTCGCCGACGGCCTCGCCGAGCGCGCCGTTGACCGCGGCCACGCCGCGCTTCCAGCGCTCGCGCTGCTCCGGCTGCCCGTTGAGCGTGCGCCCGGCGAAGTCGAAGACCTCGGCGTCGAACGTCGTCGGCAGGACGTCCGACGAGGCGCGGAGGAAGTGGTAGGTGAGGTACGGCTTCCAGGTCGCCACCGGCGTCGCCGCGAAGAGCTTCGCGAGCTTCGGGATCGCGGTGACCTCGGTCACGACGAACTTCGACTCGCCCGCGTAGCCCTGCGCCTCGAGGAACGTCTTCCACGGGAACCCGCCCGCCTCCTTCTGCAGCTCGGCGAGCGTGCGCGGGTTGTACGTCTTGTCCCTCTCGCGACGATCCGCGATCGGCCAGTGCTGCTCGGCGATCTTCGTCTCGAGAGCGAGGATCGCGCGCGCGTCCGCGGCGGCGTTCTTGTCGCCGGCCATCGTGAGCAGCTTCGTGACGTGCGCCACGTACTTGGTGCGGATCTCCTCGAACTGCTTGTCCTTGTTCAGATAGAACTCGCGCTCGGGGAGGCCGAGGCCGGAGTGGCCGACGACCACGACGTAGCGATCCGGATCCTTCTCGTCGAGGTCGACGTCGGCGTGGATCGGACCGTTGGTCGGGACGTCGGGGCGCGCCATCAGCTTCACGACGTCGTCGAGCGTCTTCGCTGCGGCGATCGCGTCGAGCGCCGGCTTCGCCGGAGCGAGGCCCTTCTGGTCGATCGCGGCCGTGTCCAGGTAGGCGGCGTAGAAGTCGGTGACCTTCTGCGCGTTCGTCCCCTTGGCCCCCTTCGTCTTCGCGGTCTCCTCGAGGATCGTGCGGACGTTCGCGTCGGACTCCTCGCGCAGCATGTCGAACACGCCCCAGCGCGACCTGTCGGACGGGATCTTCTGCTCCTTCATCCAGGTGCCGCCGGCGAAGGCGTTGAAGTCGTTCCCCGCCTTCACGGAGCGATCGAGACCGGCGAGGTCGACGCCGAAGCTTCCGAGCTTCGCCTTCCCACGCGCCGAGCCTGCGGTCGACTGCGCGGACGGCGTCGAGGCGACGGGCTCGGTGGGACGCGAGCCGTCAACGGCAGGCGAGCAGGCGGAGAGGGCAGCGATGGCGATGATCGGAAGAGCTGGGACGCATCGGCGGAACATGGGCCTCAGGAGGTAGCGAGTGCTCCGCTGCGATGCAACCTCCACCTGCCGTGTCACGACCGCCCGTGAACAATGCCTCCGGCGACCGCTCGCCGCGGGCCCTCTTTCGCGTCGCGAGGTCGGTCTCCGGGTGACTCGGCCGGAGAAGTGCTATTTCGCGGGGCGATGTCTGCCGACCTTCCCGCGTCTCCGAGCTCGACCGTGAGCGCGCACGACGGCGATCGGTCGCCGATCGAGTTCCCGCCGGAGCTGCCCGTCTCCGCGCGCGTCGCCGACATCGCGACGGCGATCGACGCTCATCCTGTCGTCATCGTCGCGGGCGCGACCGGCTCCGGGAAGACGACCCAGCTCCCGAAGATCGCGCTCGCGATGGGGCGCGGCCTCGAGAAGGTCATCGGCGTCACCCAGCCTCGCCGCATCGCCGCTACCAGCGTGGCCGCGCGCGTCGCGAGCGAGCTCGGATCGCCGCTCGGCACCGACGTCGGCTACCAGATCCGCTTCGACGATCGGACTTCGCCCGGCACCTACGTGAAGTTCATGACGGACGGCATCCTCCTCGCCGAGATCCACGGCGACCCGCTGCTCCGTCGCTACGACACGCTCGTCATCGACGAGGCCCACGAGCGGAGCCTCACGATCGACTTCCTGCTCGGGTGGGTGAAGCGCATCCTTCCCCAGCGGCCCGACCTGAAGGTCATCGTGAGCTCGGCGACGCTCGAGACGGCGCGCTTCTCCGAGTTCTTCGGCGGCGCTCCCGTCGTGGAGGTCGAGGGCCGGACGTTCCCGGTCGACGTCCTCTACGAGCCGCCGAACGACGACGCCGATGTCGCGGAGGCGGTGGCCGCTGCGGTCGAGAACGTGACCTCGCTCGACCCCCGCGGCGACATCCTCGTCTTCCTCCCCGGAGAGCGCGAGATCCGCGAGACCGAGAATGCGCTCCTCGCGCGGAACCTCCGGCACACCGTCGTCCAGCCGCTCTATGCGCGTCTCTCCGCCGCCGAGCAGAGCAAGGTCTTCACGAGCATCCCGCAGCGCCGCGTGATCCTCGCCACCAACGTCGCCGAGACGTCGGTCACGATCCCGGGGATCGTCTACGTCGTCGACACCGGCATCGCGCGGCTCTCGCGATACGACCCGCGTTCGGGCACCACGCGCCTTCAGATCGAAGGCATCTCCCAGGCGAGCGCGGATCAGCGCAAGGGCCGCTGCGGTCGCGTCCGCGAAGGGATCTGCGTGCGCCTGTACGACGAGCAGAGCTTCGCTGCGCGTCCTGGGTTCACCGATCCCGAGATCAAGCGGACCGGGCTCGCCGGTGTCATCCTACGGATGAAGTCGCTCGGGCTCGGCGACGTCGAGGACTTCCCGTTCCTCGATCCGCCGCACCCGAAGGCGATCGCCGAGGGCTACCGCGTCCTCGAAGAGCTCGGCGCGCTCGATGGGCGGCGCGAGCTCCCGCCGCTCGGCGAGCGTCCCGCGCGCGTCCCCGTCGATCCGCGCATCGGACGGATGATCCTCGCGGGGGCCGATCACGGCTGCCTCCGCGAGATCCTCGTGATCGCGGCGGCGCTCAACATCCAGGACCCGCGCGAGCGACCTCGCGAGGCGCAGCAGAAGGCCGACGAGCTCCACAGGAGGTTCCGCGACGAACGCTCCGACTTCGTCGGGCTCCTTCGCCTGTGGGACTTCGTGAAGGAGGCGGAGCGGAAGGGGACCTCGAACCTGAGGCGCACGTGCCGGGACAGCTTCCTCTCCTTCATGCGGATCCGCGAGTGGGGTGAGATCCACCGCCAGCTCGAGGAGGTCGTGCGCGAGCTCGGGATCGGCCCGAAGACGAACGGCCCTCGACGTGACCGCTCCGCCGCTCCGCCGCCGCAGCCGAGCGCCGACGGCAGCGACGCGCTTCATCGCGCGCTCGTGACCGGGCTCCTGTCGAAGGTGGGGAAGTGGAACCCCGAGCAGCGCGTCTACATCGGCGCAAAGCAGACTCGCTTCGCGATCCACCCGTCGTCGGCGCTCGCGAAGAAGCCGCCGGCGTGGGTGATGGCGTTCGAGCTCGTCGAGACGTCGCAGCTCTTCGCCCGGATGGTCGCCAAGACCGAGCCCGAGTGGCTTCTCCACCCCGCTCCGCACCTGCTCAAGAAGAGCTACTCGGATCCGCACTGGTCGGAGCGCTCTGCGCGGGCGTCGGTGCGCGAGCACGCGACGCTCTTCGGCCTCTCCATCGCCCGCGATCGGAGCGTCGACTACGCCAGCGTGGCCCCGGCCGAGGCGCGGCGGATGTTCCTCGACCACGCGCTCGTGCGCGGCGAGTACACGACGCGAGGCGCCTTCCAGCAGAAGAACCAGGAGCTCCTCGCGGAGGTCGCGCGGCTGCGCGACAAGGCGCGGCGGAGCGACATGCTCGCCGACGACGACGCACTGCTCGCGTTCTTCGAACGCCGCGTCCCCGACGACGTGGTGAACGGAAAGATGTTCGAGACGTGGCGCGAGCGGGCCGAGAAGGACGACCCGCGCATCCTCTGGCTCTCGATGGAGGACGTCCTCACCGGCGAGCGGAACCTCGCGCCGGCGGACTATCCCGACACGCTCGTGCTCCACGGGGCGCGCGTGGCGGTGACGTACCGCTTCGATCCTTCGGCCGACGACGACGGCGTCACGCTCACGGTGCCGCTCGTCTTGCTCCCGCAGCTCGAGCAGGGCCAGCTCGACTGGACGATCCCGGGGTGGCACGAAGAAAAGATCGCGGCGCTCCTCTACGAGCTGCCGCGCGCGCACCGGCGCGAGGTCGGCGAGATCCCGGAGGTCGCGCGCGCGATCGCGTCGCGGCTCGAGCCGTTCAAGGGGTCGATGATCCCGGCGCTCGCTCGGGCGCTCGCGGAGGTGACCGGCGCAAACGTCCCCGAGGACGCATTCCGGCCGGATGCCGTCGGGGCGTATCTCCGCCTCACGTGCCGCGTCGTGGACGAGCACGGCAAGGTCGTCGAGCAGAGCCGTGACGTCGACGATCTGTTGAAGCGCCACGGTGCACGGGCGCGGGCCGTCTGGAAGAGCAGCGCGCCAGCACCGCGATGGGAGCGGAAAGGGCTCACCACTTGGGACTTCGGCGAGCTCCCCGAGCACGTGATGCGCAGCGTCGCGGGCCAACAGGTGCGGAGCTACCCGGCGCTCGTCGATAGCGGCAAGGACGTCGAGCTCGTGCTCCTCGAGTCGTCCGGCACCGCGGAGACGGCGTCGCGTGCCGGCGTTCGTCGGCTCCTGATGATCGCCGCGCGGCAGACCCTCTCCGCGATCACCCCGCGGTTCCCCGCGGCGTTCGCTCGTCCGAACGGAGCGATGCCGTCACGCGTCGAGACCGAGACGTTCCGAACGTCGCTGCTCGCGCGCATCGTCGACGTCGCCTTCCGGCTCGACGGCGACGCGCCCCTGCCGCGCACGAAGGCCGCCTTCGAGCAGATCGCCTCGGCCGGCAAGCCGCGCATCGATCCGGCTGCGCGGGTCTTCACCGACGCAATCAAGCCGATCGCGTCCGAGCTCGATCGGACGCTCGTGGCGCTCCGGAACGCCTCGAAGCACCCGAGCGGACGGAACGCGATCGTCGACATGTACGCGCAGCTCGAGCACCTCTTCCCGGTCGATCTCATCGGGTGGGTACCGCTGTCTCGTCTCGAGCAATTCCCGCGCTACCTCCGCGC
>ERZ781399.4383-NODE-4383-length-10183-cov-3.251975_pt1 | contig 10183 bp, 6 predicted proteins | sample MGYA00511014_ERZ781399 | MGnify/ENA primary metagenome ERZ781399 (study PRJEB29847, sample SAMN06458254) | wastewater metagenome | isolation source: Wastewater bioreactor | place: South Africa: Cape Town | study: EMG produced TPA metagenomics assembly of the... | reverse complement strand
CGCAATGCGGCTCTCGGCTATCTCTCCCAACTGGACGAGACGCCGACACGAGCGAAGGCTGCCTATGACGCTGCCAACAACATGACCGACCTCAGCGCCGCGCTGACCATTCTGGCGCAGCGCTTCCCGGATTCGGCAGAGACGGCGGCAGCGCTAGCGCATTTCCGTGACCGCTTCGCAGACAATGCCCTCGTCATCGACAAATGGCTCGCCATCCAGGCGGCGATACCCGGCGCCGGCGCGCTCGAGCGCATTCGGCTGCTGATGGAAACGCCCCTCTTCAAGCGCACCAATCCGAACCGCGTGCGCGCGCTCGTCGGCACCTTCGCCTTCGCCAACCCGACAGGTTTTGGCCGGGCAGACGGCGCCGGATACAATTTCCTGGCCGACGAAATTCTCGAGATCGATCAGCGCAATCCGCAGCTTGCCGCGCGCATCCTGACCTCGATGCGTTCCTGGAGGCTGCTCGAACCGGTGCGTGCCGACCACGCCCGCTCGGCACTGATACGGATCGAGCGTTCGAACAATCTCTCGACCGACGTGCGCGATATCGTGGACCGCATCCTCAAGGAGTGATCTGAAGCGCTCGCGTCACCGATTTTGAAGGCCGATTTGCATCGGCCTTTTCAGCTTCAACGAGTCCCGAATTCATGCAACTTACCGCTGCGTGTGTAAAATATACTGAAATTGCAGATGGTTAAGAAAGTTTTACTTCACCCTCTGGACAAGCCGAATCACGAATGATTCATTAAGGCAGATTCGGGCGAGCGGCGCAGCGAATCATACGAGGGACAAGGCTAAAGCGATGGTGGACGTGCGGCGGGCAACCGCGGCCGATGGACGGCTGCGTGTTAATTTCGACGGTCTGAAATCCTGGCATAGCGGCGTTACCGATCGAACCGGAGTGCGGATGGAGACGATGTCTCGTCGCTTCCCGCAGACGGAGCATATTCTCAAGCGCATCATTCCGGTCCTCATCGTTTCCTTCCTGATGGTCGTCGCCGCATCGCATTTCTTCGGCATGATCACCGAGCATAGCCGGATGGCGGCTTCGGCTCGCCGCACGACGTCGCTCTCGATTGCCGCCGCATCCGCCGCCTTTTCGAACGACGCCAGCCTGTTCCAAGCCGGCGACCGCAGCGGCGCGGAACGTAAGCTGTCCTCCTACCTGCCGCAGGATCGGCTGGATACCGGCGCCTTCGTGCTGCTGGTGATCTCGCCAGGCCGGGTATTCCGCTCTTCCGCCGCCGGCTCGGGCTATATCGGCATGCTGGTCTCCGATTTCTTTCCGGAAGTGACGGCCATCCGCAGTTTCGGCGACCATGCCGGCGTGATCGAGACGATGATCGGCGGCGAGCCCTATTATGCGGCGATCTCCCTGATCGGCGACAAGGGCGATTTCATTCTCTCGGCCGCATCGATGGATCAGATCGACAAGCTCTGGCGCGACGAGCTGACGTTGAACGTCACGCTGTTTGCCGGCATTTCCTCGATCCTGCTCGTCATTCTCTACGCCTATTACACCCAAGTTAGGCGGGCCCGCGACGCGGACGAGATCTTCCTCGAATCCAACCTGCGGGTCGAGACGGCGCTGTCTCGCGGGCGCTGCGGCCTTTGGGATTTCGATTTCACCAGCCGCCAGTTTTTCTGGTCGCGGTCGATGTACGACATGCTCGGGCTTCCGGTCGCCGACAAGCCGCTCGCCTTTACGGATGCCGCCCGGCTGATGCATCCCGACGATAACAGCCTGCATATGCTTGCCCGCACCGTCACCCGCGGCAATGCCGGCCAGGTGGATCAGATCCTGCGCATCCGCCACGCCAAGGGGCATTATGTCTGGATGCGGGCCCGCGCCCAGGTCATCCGCACCAATTCCGGCCGCGTGCACATGATCGGCATCGCCATGGACGTCACCGAGCAGCATCGGCTTGCCCAGCGCTACGCCGAGGCCGACCAGCGCCTCGCCGACGCCATCGAATGCACGTCCGAAGCCTTCGTGCTATGGGACAAGAATGATCGCCTCGTCATGTGCAATGCGCATTACCAGCAGGCCTACGGACTGCCGGACACCGTGCTCGTACCGGGCACGGAACGAGCCGTCGTCAATGCGGCGGCAGCGCGTCCGGTCATCGAGCGCCGCATCGTCGATCCCGGCCGTTCCAACCATTCTCAGACAACCGAAGTGCAGCTTGCCGATGAACGCTGGCTGCAGATCAACGAACGCCGCACGCGTGACGGCGGCCTCGTCTCCGTCGGCACCGATATCACCCAGCTCAAGCGCAACCAGGAACGCCTTCGCGAGTCCGAGCGCCGGCTGATGGCAACCATCAACGATCTCTCCGCCTCCCGGCAGATTCTGGAAAAGCAGAAGGCGGAGCTTTCGACCGCCAACACCAACTATCTCGCGGAAAAAGAACGCGCCGAAGCCGCCAACAGGGCGAAATCGGAGTTCCTCGCCAACATGTCGCACGAGCTGCGTACGCCGCTCAACGCAATCCTCGGCTTCTCGGAAATCCTGCAGGACCAGATGTTCGGTCCGCTCGGCTCCGCCCGCTACAACGAATATGCCAAGGACATTCACGACAGCGGCAAGCATCTGCTCAACGTCATCAACGACATTCTTGACATGTCGAAGATCGAAGCCGGGCACATGAAGCTCTCCTGCGAGCAGATCAATCTCGCACCGCTCATCGAGGAATGCCTGCGTTTCACCCGCATTCCGGCCGCGCAGAAGAACATCCTCGTCGAACAGACCATTCCATCCGACATCAAGTTGAATGCAGATCGGCGCGCGATGAAGCAGATCGTGCTCAACCTGCTCTCCAATGCCGTGAAGTTCACCAATGATGGCGGTCGCATCGCGGTTCGTACGCGCAGAACCGAGGATGCGGTCATGCTCGTCATCGCCGACACGGGCATCGGCATTCCGAAATCGGCACTGAGCAAGATCGGTCAGCCCTTCGAGCAAGTGCAGAGCCAATATGCCAAGAGCAAGGGCGGCTCCGGTCTCGGGCTCGCCATTTCCCGGTCGCTGACAGCGCTCCATCACGGTCGCATGCGCATCCGCTCGCGCGAAGGCATCGGCACGGTGATCGCGATCCGCATCCCGGATCAGCGCTAAAGCGCGTCGCGACCTTTCAGATTCGGTTCTGGCGCTTTAGGCCCTTGATTTTGCGCATGTCGTTATCGCAAAACCGCTGCGCACTTTTGCGCGACATGCTTTAGCTTCCGACCGTCGCCTGGAACACCTTGCGCACCGCCTTCGACAAGCGCTTCAACTCCGCTTCCAGCGTGCGGATGTCCGGGCAGTCGCCGGCGCGGCAAACCAGTTCGATCAGGCCGGACGGCGTATTCTTCGGATCGAAGGTGCCGTCGATGCAGAGGCGGATCAGCTGCGACACTTCCGTATAAAGGTGCAGGGCCTTGAGGCAGACGTCCAGATCATTGCGGTCCATCAGGCTGCCGCCGAGCAATTTCAGCGCTTCGGCCGTGCTGAGGCCGTTTGCATCGATGCCGACGCCGCGGACGGGCGCGATCAGGCGCAGATATTGCGCGATGAATTCGATATCGATCAGGCCGCCGGGGATGAGCTTCAGATCCCAGATGCTCTCCGCCGGCTTTTCCTGCTCGATGAGCGCACGCATCTCGCGGACATCCTTGGCGATCTTGGTAACGTCTCTCTTTGTCGAAAGAACCTCGCCGATGACGCGTTCGGCATCGTTCACCAATTCCTCGTCGCCGCAGATCAGCCGCGCCCGCGAAAGCGCCATGTGCTCCCAGGTCCAGGCTTCCTCGCGCTGATACTTCTCGAAGGAGTTAATGCGCGTGGCGACCGGGCCCTTGTTGCCCGAAGGCCGCAGGCGCATGTCGACCTCGTAGAGCACCCCCTCGGCCGTCGGCGCGGAAAGAGCGGCAATCAGGCGCTGGGTGATGCGCGTGAAATAACGCATGGCGTCCAGCGGCTTGGGACCGGAGGATTCTCCTGCCGCATCGTCGTAGTCATAGAGGAGGATACTATCGATGTCGGAGCTTGCCCATTCCGACGACGGCAACCCGGCCGCCGGGATATTCGCCATGGGCCGCACGTATTTCCTGCATGACGGCGTCCAGCGCTGCCTCAACGATCAGATCGGCAAGGAAGGTAAAGGCGCGGGCCGCCATGATGCCGCCGATCGCACCCGTCAGCAGCCGAATGCCGATCAGGAAGCGTTGTTCGGACGCAAAGATGCGCAGCAGGTCCAGCGTCTCTTCATAATGCCTTGCCGGAGCCAGAAAGCTCTTCAAGCGTTCGGCCAGATAATCGCGCGTCGGCAGCTCGGCCATGAGCCTCGGGTCCAGCATGCCGTCAAAGACATGCGGCTTGGCTGCGATGATCTCGGCAAGTCGCGGCGCCGACGACATGATGTTGACGATCAGCGAAAGCAGCGCCGGATTGGTGCTGAGCAGCGAAAAGAGCTGGATGCCCGCCGGCAGGCCGGATATGAAGCTGTCGAAACGCAGCAACGCCTTGTCGGCCCGTTTGCTTTCGCCGAAGACCCGCAATAGCTCCGGCGTCAGTTCCGTCAGCCGTTCGCGCGCTTCGACCGATTGCGTGGCGCGATATCGGCCGTAATGCCAGGTGCGGATGACATTGGCGATGTCGGACGGCCTTTCGAAGCCCAGGCGGCGCAGCGTCTCCAGCGTATCGGGATCGTCGCCCTGGCCGGTAAAGACCAGATTGCCCGTTTCGGACGAAAGCTTGGTTTCCTGCTCGAACAGGCGCGCATAACGACGCTCGACCGTCTTCAATGTCGCCACCAGCGCTTCGGAAAAGCTCGGCACATCGGCGAAACCCATCATGTACGCGATGCGCCGAAGCTCCGCATCTGTTTCCGGCAGCAGATGCGTCTGCTCGTCGCGCACCATCTGGATGCGATGCTCGACATCACGCAGGAACCAGTAGGCCGCGGTCAGTTCGTCGCGCGTTTCCGCATCGATCCACTTCGCCTCGGTCAGTTCCGAAAGGGTTTGCTCCGTCGAGCGCGAACGCAATGCCGGCATGCGGCCGCCGGCGATCAGCTGCTGCGTCTGCACGAAGAACTCGATCTCACGGATGCCGCCGCGGCCAAGCTTGACGTTGTGGCCCTTGACCGCGATCGCCCCATGTCCCTTGTGCACATGGATCTGGCGCTTGATGGAATGGATGTCTGCAATCGCGGCATAATCCAGATACTTGCGGAAGACGAAAGGCACGAGATCGCGGATGAAAGCCTGACCGGCGGCAATGTCGCCACCAACGGGACGCGCCTTGATGAAGGCGGCGCGCTCCCAGTTCTGGCCCCTGCCCTCATAATAGATCATCGCAGCGTCCACCGGGATCGCAAGCGGCGTCGAGCCGGGATCGGGACGCAGACGAAGATCGGTGCGGAAGACGTAACCGTCCGCCGTACGTTCCTGCAGGATGCGCACCAGCCGCCGCATCAACCGCGGAAAGATGTCGATCGCGTCATCCGGATCGGGAACGATGCCCGCCATCTCGTCGAAGAAGACGACCAGATCGATATCGGAGGAATAGTTCAGCTCTTCCGCGCCGAGCTTGCCCATGCCGAGCACGATCAGGCCGGATCTTTGGCTCGGCGCGGCAGGATCGGGAATCACGATCTTGCCGGCCTCGTGCGCCGACAGCAGCAGATGATCGATGGCAGCGGAGATGGAAGCCTCCGCAAGCCTGCTCAGCCAGCGCGTCGTCACCTTGCCATCGTAGATGCGCGCGAGATCGGCGAGCGCGACCAGAAACGAGGCGCGGCGCTTGGCGATACGCAAACGGCTCATCACCTCGGATTCGGAAGGAGAAGCGTCTTCGCCTTCCGCCGGCAACCAGGCGCGCCTGGCTGCCTCGACCAAGGCTTCGATCTGCGGCGACAACGGCTTCTCGATCGCGGCGACGAGCAGCCGCGGTTCGAGATTGGCGATTTCTCGCAGATGAGGAGAAAGGGCAAGCGCGGCGACGACAAAATCCCGCAACGGGCTCTCGCCTGCAAGCAGATCGGCGACGACAGGCTCAGCCCCGGCAATCTGCTTGAGATCCGCAAGCGTAGACTTCGCTTCCGTCTGGTTCAGCGGGCGCAACCGTCCGGGCGAAACATCCCGCAGCAAGTCGCTTTGCGTCGTCGTCATGCAGTTCTCCCCAACAGCAGGCGGATACTGCAGGATTAACCTATTGTTTCTGCATGGGGAAGATCATGGTGACCGTTAATCCCTTTGCATCCGGACTATCGGGAACGGTGTCCGAAAGCTCCAGCCGGCCGCCATGCAACTCCATGACGGCCTCCACCAGCGCCAGGCCAAGGCCCGTACCCGGCTTGGAGCGGCTCTCGTCCAGACGGAAGAAGCGCTTGACGACATCGGCGCGCTGATGCGCGGGAATGCCTGGCCCGTGGTCGGCGACCGCAAGCGTCACGGCTTCACTCGTATGCGCCAGCTTGAAGGTGATCGTCTGCTCGCCATTGCAGCCCGTCGCATATTTGAGGGCGTTGTCGATCAGATTGAAAAGCGCCTGGCCAATGAGCTCGCGATTACCCTGCACCTCGACCTCGGGCGGGATATCAGCCGTCAACGTCAGGCCTGCTTCCTCGGCGACCGGCTCATAGAGTTCGGCCGTATCGGCAACGATGGAGGACAGGTCGACGGCCGTCATTTCGGCAGCCACCGATCCCGCCTCGACGCGAGAAATCATGAGGAGCGCGTTGAACGTGCGGATCAGCTGATCGGATTCGCCGATGATACCCTCAAGCGCGGTGCGGCGACCGTCGGTGTCGGCATTGTCGAGCGCATCGGCGGCCTTGTTGCGCAGGCGCGTGAGCGGAGTCTTCAGGTCATGCGCGATATTGTCGGAGACCTGCCGCAGCCCCTCGTTCAGTTTCTCGATGCGCCCGAGCATGGCGTTCAGCGATGCGGACATGCGGTCGAATTCGTCGCCGGAGCCGCCGACGGGCAGGCGCTGCGAGAGATCGCCCGCCATGATCTTGCGACTGGCATCCGTCATGCGGTCGATGCGCTTCAGCGCGTTGCGGCCGATACCAAACCAGATGACCAGCGCGCCGAGACCCATGATCGCCAGAGCCAGCATCAGCGCCTGGCGCACCAGCACACGGAACCGTTCCGGCTCGCCAAGGTCGCGGCCGATCAGGATGCGCAGACCATTGTCGAGGATGAAGATATTGGCGATCGCCAAGTGCTGGCGCTCCGGATCGTTGGAGGCGTCGGTATAGCGCTCATAGATGAAGGGCAGTTCCGTCCAACCGGCGGCGCCAAGCACGCCAGGCTGCACCGAGGCGACGTTACCGGCCAGGATATCGCCGGAGGGGCCAGCAATGACATAAAGGTTGGCGCCTGGCTGGCGCGCACGCCGCTCCATGGTGCGCAGAAGCAGGTTCAGCCCGCCGATGTCGTACGCGCGCTTGACCTGATTGACCTCCTGCTGGACGGCGTCGCGGATCTGCCCCGTCAGCAGCCGTTCGGACATGGCCGTGACGTAAAAGACAAGCGTCGCGGCGCAAAGCGCAAAGAGAAGGATGTAAAGGGCTGAAAGTCGGACTGCAGTGGACTTGAAGAGGACGCGGAAGCGGCTCATCCCTCGTCCTTGATCATGTACCCGGCGCCGCGGATCGTCTTCAGCAACGGCTGGCTGAAATCCTTCTCGATCTTGGAACGCAGGCGCGAAACGTGGACGTCGATCACATTCGTCTGCGGATCGAAATGATAGTCCCAGACATTTTCGAGCAGCATGGTGCGGGTCACGACCTGGCCGGCATTCTTCATCAGATATTCCAGCAGGCGGAACTCGCGCGGCTGCAGCAGGATTTCCTTGCCGCCACGGCGCACCTCATGCGAGAGGCGATCGAGTTCGAGATCGCCGACACGGTAGAGAACATCCTGCTCCGGCGTACCCTTGCGGCGGCCGAGCACCTCGACACGTGCCAGCAGCTCGCTGAAAGCATAGGGCTTCGGCAGATAATCGTCGCCGCCGGCGCGCAGGCCCGTGACGCGATCGTCGACCTGGCCGAGCGCGGAAAGGATGAGGACCGGCGTATGCACGCCCTTGCGGCGCAGTTCGCTGATGACGGACAGCCCGTCGCGTCGCGGCAACATGCGATCGATGATGGCGACATCGTAGGTGTTCTCGGTGCCCATGAAGAGACCGCTCTCGCCGTCGCTCGCGTGATCGGCAATGATGCCTGCCTCGCGAAACGCCTTGGTGAGATAGGCCGCCGCTTCGAGATCGTCTTCGATGATCAGAATCTTCATGTGAGCGACATTACCTGCCGAGGCAGCCTCGGCACAACCAGAATCGGAAGAGTTCACGGCATGTTGGCCAGCGGTTGTCATCTTTCACCTGCCTTGGAGCCAGTCATCTTTGACATGTTCAAAAAGGAAGCCGCGCAAGCCGTGGCCTGCGCGGCTTCCCAAATGCATTCTATCGACTGAGGAGATCAGCCGGCGTTGATCGGCAGGGCAACGAAGCGGCTGCCGTCACCGGACTGAATCTGGAACAGGGCGCGCGTGCGGCCGTCCTTCTTCGCCTGCTCGATGACCTTGGCGATGTCGCCCGCGTTCGAAACCTGCTGGTTGTTGACCGAGGTGATCTTCTCGCCTTCCTTCACGCCCTTGTCGGCGGCATCGGAGTCGGGGTCGACCGCAGTGATCGCGACCCCCTTGCCATCATCGGAGGGGCCGACGGTAAGACCGAGGTCGGCGAGAGCCTTTTCAGAAGACGGCTGCTGCGGCTGCTGATCTTGCTGAGAATCGTCGTTGGAAGCTTGGTTCTGATCGGCCGGCAGCGTGCCGAGCTCAACCGTGACCGACTGCGACTTGCCGCCGCGCCACAGCGAAACCTCGACCTTGGAGCCCGGCTGCATGGCGCCGATGCGGCGCGCGAGATCGCGCGGGTCCTTGACCGGATCGCCATTGACGGCAGTGACGACGTCGCCGTTCTTGATGCCGGCCTTCTGGCCCGGCGAACCGTCCTGCGGGGAAACGACGAGCGCACCGCTCGCTTCGGAAAGGCCGAGGGATTCGGCGATATCCTTGGTGACGGGCTGGATCTGTACGCCAAGCCAACCGCGCGAAACCGTGCCGGTCTTGATCAGATCGGTCACGACGTCCTTGGCGGTGGTGGCCGGAATGGCGAAGGCGATGCCGACGCTGCCGCCCGACTGCGAGAAGATGGCCGTATTGATGCCGACCACCTGACCGTTGAGGTTGAAGGTCGGGCCGCCGGAATTGCCCTTGTTCACCGGCGCATCGATCTGAATGTAGTCGTCATAGGGGCCGGAATGGATGTCGCGGCCGCGAGCCGATACGATACCTGCGGTCACCGTGCCGCCGAGACCGAAGGGATTGCCGACGGCAACGACCCAATCGCCGACGCGGACCTTGGAGTCGTCGGCCCAGCCGACATAGGTGAACTTCTTGCCTTTGGGATCGACCTTCAGGACGGCAAGATCGGTGCGGCTATCCTTGCCGACGAGCTTGGCATCGAGTTCGGTGCCATCATTGAGGACAACGACGAAGGCGGCGCCGTCGGAAACGACGTGATTGTTGGTGACGATGTAGCCATCTTCCGAGACGAAGAAGCCGGACCCTTGAGCGACCGGGCGCAGTCGGCCCTTGTCCTCGGGGCTCTTGGGCTGGTTCTGGCCATGCTGCTGACCGCGGCCCTGCTGCTGTTCGAACTGGCGGAAGAACTTCTTCAGCGGGTGGTCATCAGGAAGATCATCGAAGCCACGGCCGAGACCAAAGGAATCATCGTCATCGGCAACCGGGTTGATACGGGATTCGACACGAACCGAAACGACGGCCGGCGACACTGCATCCACCACATTGGCAAAGCTCGGAACCTGCGGCGCCTGAACATTGACGGCATCGGCGTAGGCACCGGTGACCACAGCCGGAACACCCGTAGCCAGAGCAGCGACAGCGAGGCCGGCGACGACGGAAGCCTTCATAGCGGTGCTGCGGGACAAGGTGTCCTTGATATTCCTGAACATATGCGAGTTACCTCTTCTTTTCTCGTCGGATTTGCGCCGGCGCAACCGGCTATGGTTCGTCATGGTACAGATATAGGGCGTGACACCTTACAGCGAACTGTCCGCCCCATGAAAAATTCGTAATGTAAGGAAATCGTTGCAATGACGTGACGAAA
>ERZ781399.4379-NODE-4379-length-10189-cov-4.868167_pt1 | contig 10189 bp, 12 predicted proteins | sample MGYA00511014_ERZ781399 | MGnify/ENA primary metagenome ERZ781399 (study PRJEB29847, sample SAMN06458254) | wastewater metagenome | isolation source: Wastewater bioreactor | place: South Africa: Cape Town | study: EMG produced TPA metagenomics assembly of the... | reverse complement strand
TGAAGAATCAATTGACAATGTTCATACCATGTATCTTTCATAATTGCTCGACAATCTTCAATACGCTGTTCAATATCATCAAGTGTCAAACATAAATGTTGCCAAATACGAAAAATATTAAATGCATTAAACCAATTGTGATTAATAGAAATTGTATAGCCAATATTTGTCACGTCATGATGCCATTGAGATGGTACGAATAGAATATCACCTGGTTCTTGGATAAATTCGATGGAATGTGGTTTGGTAAAACGCCACCGTTTGCGTCCGCAGATATTTGCTGACCAAGAATACGTTCCGAGAACGTCCATATGCGAAGGTGTTGTTGTTCCATCACCACCCATGTAAACAAAACGAAAATCATCTTCATTTTGTGCGAGACACTTTTCATTTAACCAATCGGATTGAAAATAAATTGGAACAGAATAAAATAATGAGTTCGATTGATCGGACATTTTTTGTAAATGCCAATCTTTGCAATAATACTCTCCGGTTGTCTCGTTATTACGCCAAAATTGAATAAATTCATCGTAAGACCTTGTTAATTTATTTTCATCTGAACCATATTCAGTTGTTTCTGATGAAGATTTTGTTACGGGTACAGTCATTGATCCATATAATTCACTGAGTCGATCGAAATTAGGTTCACTACGATCTTCATTTAACCAATCGGTAAGACATGACCATTGATTCATAAGATCGCATTTAGCTGTGAAAAGTGCTGGTCGATTTGGTAGAAAACAATCTCGAATAAATGTTTCATAAGTTGGCGGTTCGTCATATCGAATGAGACTAAGTTCACTTTCATCATTAGTACTCGTAGTCCAATCTTTCGAAGTCAATTCATCATACATATTCGTATGGTTATTATTCATCTCAAAAAAGAAAACTAATTGCACGTCATCAATACAAAGATAAGAAATAAAGAAAGAACAAAGATGATGTAAGCAAACACAAGAAATTACTATATATACAAATATAAAAGAAAACCAAAAAACGAGAGATTTCTATTCACTATCGTCCCATCGTGATGATTCATCGTCATTCTCAGATTCAGATTGAGGACGGATTTTATCACGTCGATATTTGGCTGCTTGTTCCATAATTGCCATAACGTTGAGCGAAGAAGTTTTTGTCGTAACTGATGCTGCTGCTTTCTTTTCTTCTTCTTTCTTACGATTATTCAATTGAATACCTTTTTTAATTTCTTCTAATAAATCTGAATGAAGATCACGCATAATATAGGGTCGTCGATCTTGAATGGACGCTTCGGAAGTCATGGATATGTCATCTCGTTGAGAATTATCAGTACTATTTTTTTTGTTCGTCAAAGGTCGTAGAACAATTGACTGAATTGTCGAATCGGGCAGAGGTGGTGCCGGTGGAATATTGGATGGCATTGGTGGTGCTGGTGGAATCGAAAAAGAAGAAGGAAGTGGAGGTGGTGGAGGAGGCGGTGGTGGTGGCGATGGCGATCGTTCCATGAAATCAGCTGGTGGTGGAGGTAAACTATCAAGTTCAGAAATCGTTGCCAATGTTGCCATCCCGTTCGTATGCTAAATTTAACATTTATAATTGAAAAATTCAATTCAATTTCTTACTGATGCTGTTGTTGGTGGTGGTGGAGGTGGAGGAGGAGGAGGCGGAGGTGGACTTGCCATAGGTCGAGTAATTGATTGTCTTGCTGTTGGATATTGTAACATGTGATTCATGGGTTCTAATTGCGAGGGTAACGGTGGTGGTGGTGGCGGGGGAATTGAATCGCCATTTTGATGATTTTCAAGCGAATGAATATTACGTCGAGGTGATTGTTCGTAACGATGTCCATTGTGTAGATGAGGTGCCGATTCCGGTGTGCTCGTTGTCATGTTCATTATCATGGATTGTTGTTCATGAAGTGATGAATTTGCCGATAAGTTCGGACTGCCATATTGACCTGAGTTGGATTGATGATTAAAATGATTGTTATTCGAATATTGATGATGATTTGATGGAGAATAAATCGGTTGCTGTTGCATTCGAATGTTATTATGTGATGTTTGATCGAAACCATTTCGATGACGCATAAGATCTTGAGGATTTCGATATTGTTGCTCTTGAACTGTCTGTTGAATAAGACGTGCTTGTGACGATGATGTTGGATTGGTTGCATAGATCGATTCTTGTTCATGATAATTCTGTTGTTGTTGTTGTTGCTGCTGATGGTGATTATTATGATGTCCTTTCTAATATAAATAAATGAAAATATATGATTTAGTTTTAAGGTGAAATCGAACCGGTGATCGATGTCGTTCGTGTTTATTCGATCGATGGCCATTCTGATGCGATGGAAATTGCATCATGGATTGCATCCATAGATTAAAGAAAAACGAAGGATCTGTATAGAATTTCATTGAATCACGACCATCATCGCTAGAATTTATTTTTCATTAAAACAAAATATTGAAATTATCGAATTTATGAAAACTAACCGATAAGGATTGAGTAAATGAAGAGCTGGTGCTGGTTCAGCTTGTTCGTAGAGTAAACGAAGTGATTTAGGCATTGTTGCACGATTAACAACCTGTTGATCGATACGCGTAACACTAACAAACGGTTTTCGATTGTGAACATCTTGAATTGTTACTAAAAGACAAACAATTCAGTTTTTATTAATTTTCAATTCATAAGTCGAACTAACCTTCTTCAACATTTGAATCTAATTGTGTAACTTTTTGTTGTAGTCTCTCAATTCGACCGTGTAAACCTTCTGTTCGTTGAAATATATGTCCAACATCATTGATTAACTCATCGAAGACATCTTGTGCATGAGCACTTAATGAGCTGAGTTGTCGAATGACGTTTGCTAGTGTATAATTGGCTACACATTCGAGTTCGTTGGGAATATCATTCGGTATTCGTACTCGACTTAAACATACAGGTTCGACAGTTCTTTTATTAAAAGGCATCTCATCTAACAATTCATCTAAACATACACACACACTTTTCTTGTTCAGAGAAAAGACAAGAAGCGTGTATTTCCGTTGGTTGACCGATAGAAAAAGAGAGAGAAAGTTCATCCGGACAATTCATTCGTCCCTCTCCTCCTCTTCTATCAGAGTTCGATTTCTATTGGCTCATATCTATCCAATTCGATCTGAAGACTCAGTCTTGTATGAAAATCTATCTTTTATTTTATTTTTGCAATCGAAATGTTACATCGTATCTTTTCTACGACTCGATTTTTCCCATCGACAATCATCGTTCGATTGAGTTCGACAAACAAGATTCCCGTTGAAAATCTTCAACAAATCGATAATGACGACGACGATGATGAAGATAAATTCAAAAAACGAATGACAACTAAAGATTACATATTCGCTGATTCGAAATCGTCTCAATTTAAAGAAAAAAATAAACGCAAACAAAAACAATGGGTCAAACAATTAGAACAACGAAAGATTCTTCCTAAAACACCACTCTCACCATTCATCAAAGAAAGCAAACAAACCGAAGAAATCCAAGAAAATAAATCTGTTCGGTAGAAGTTCTGCACCCGTTGAAAAGTTTCTCTTGAAATATGATTTAGAGATACATATGTGACACCAGATGGTACTCTACGTGAAGATGATCTTCCAATGAATTTCGATACTGATGCTGATGAAAACGAAGAAGAAGCCGACAAAGAACCGACCCCATTAGCTACCGATGGACGTCGGTTTCCGGTTTGGTATTATGCAGGCAAATTGAAATTATTAGCAGCAGAGAATAAAGTCAAAGAAACATTGGATTATTTCTACAATGAAATGATGGATAAAGAACGAGTTGCACCGAATCTTTTTTGTTATCAAGTTGTAATTGGTTTGTGTGCACGAAATGGATATTTAACTCAAGCATTTGATCTCTATAAAGAAGTGAACGACTGTAATTGCCGAAAATATTTGATTCGACATAATATATTTAGATGAAAGATCATGGATTTACAACAGTTGATTCTCGAAAAATGACGAAAATCTTTACTTTACTTGCTACAGCTTGCTATCGTGCATCAGACAGTACATTAGCTATTGATCGTGCAACACATTTTCTCGACGAAATGAAAAGCAAAGGCACGTGCGTACGGAATTCTCATTGACATCTCTAAATTTTCGTTATTTATCATTCAAGGTTTTCGTATCGAATATCGAACATATAACGCATTGATAGCTGCATTTGGTAAACATAATCAATTGAAAATGGCATTTCAATTAGCTGATGAAATGGTTGAACTCGGTTTCACACCAAATGAAGATACTTATGCATCATTATTAATCGCATGTAATGCAGAGAAAAATGCTGGATTTAAATATGCAATTGAAGTAATTCTCAATATATACGCATATCTTAGTGTAGCAAAGAAAAAAAATCTTTTGATTTCGATTAGATTTGGCGTCGAATGCTTGCATTTAATATCAAACCAACACCGTATCATTTCGGTCTTTTGTTAAACATTGCATATCAATGTGGATTAGGTTCACCGAACGGACTCAATGATTTATTGTTTCCTGTTCAACCTCATCAACATCTTCTCTTCAAAGAACAAGAAGAAAACAATGATAATAAAGAAAAACTTCCACGAGGACCATCATTTTTTTCATCGATTGGTACTGATGAAATTGAATCTTCACAAACGATATCGACAATTGACAATACAGAGAATTCTCTTTCGATTTCATCGGAATTAATCGAAGAGCAATGTGAATCTGGTTCAACTGAATGGTGGCAAAATCCGGAAGATGTACGTAAAGGATAATTATCAAAAACTCATCTACGTCCATTCAGTAATGCAAGTATTCTCAAACCTGGTATCAGCTATGAACAACCGAATCTCGTTGGTCTTCGAATGCCGAAGTCACCTGCCGAACGATTAATGTTATTAGGTGGTATTCCAGGTGTTATTAAACATATGCGAGAATCGAATGTTTCACCGAATAATATCATCTTTAATACATTTCTCAATGTAAATTATTTTGACAGAATTTGTCGTTAAGTTTTGTTTGAAATTGTTTAGCTTCTTCCACCGTTAGTTGATCATGAACATGCACTTATTCATGTTTCGAAGATGTGTGAAGTTAAACCGAATATTCAGTTTTATAATGCTTTAATTCTTCGACGATTACGCCGAGGATCCAAACAGGAAGCATTGGTATAGTTCTATTTTTTAAATTGATTTAGTAATTATATCGCAATTTTTTAGCAAGTACTTGACTTAATGCGTGATGAATGTTTATCACCCGATGAATATACGTTTTCTGCTTTGGCAAAAACATGCGATAATAGACATGATGCTGAACAATTATTGAATGAAATGAAGGTAGATTGAACTGAGTTTAATTTAAGATTTTGTTCATATGATGATTTTCTAGGAACTGAATTTAAAACCAAATCAAAAAGTTCTCGAAGCAATGTTAAAAACTGCTTTCTATCGTACGAATTTTCCATTGTTATCATTGATTTGTCAATCATATCAAACATACAATTTACCAGTGAACAAAGAATTTGTCGAACGAACAGAAAGATTTCTTCAAGATACTCGATCAAAAGTTCTCGCCATGGTACGAATGTTGTTTAGAACCTCTCTCACTCTCATTATCAGTTCTTTTTTTTAAGGAACATGCTAAGATCAATGATGATCAGTATAAATTACTGAGTTCATCTTATGATCGATTTCAAAAGTTCTATAATCGATGGTTGCGCGATGTTGCATATACGAAACGTTTTGATCAAAAAGTATCCTTTCGTTTTGATAAACCAGATTTGAAGAAATAAAATCAAATAGCTTTTTAGCTTGCTATTATATTGATATTATACAGAGATTAATGCATGATTTATTTCACCAAAAGAAAAGACAAATACAACTTAAGTAATCATTGCACATAGTGAAAAGTAAAATCTAAATAGATGGCACAATTACTATTTAATGTTTGTGCATCATTTAAAGACATTTTCCCATCTTCTGTTAAGTGATTTTTAACCATTTCTAAGCTTTTCAAAGTTTTGTTTGTTCCAAGAACTTTTATAATCGATTCAATACTTTCATCTTTCAAATCACAATTATTCAAATATAAATATTCTAAGTGTTCATTTCTTTCCAAAGCATCACATAATAATTTCATGCACTCAACATCCATTTCATTGTTATTCAGCACTAAATATTGAAGTTCATGATTAACCAATAACATATTCGATAATTGACCAACACCTTCACTTGTCATATCAATATTTTCAATAACTAACTTCACAAGACTTTCATTATCAATCAATGCACTTGCAATATATGAAATACCATCATCACCTAATCGATTATTACTCAATATTAAACTTCTTAATGTTGAATCTGTTTGTCTCAATAATTGACCGAATTCATAAGCACTTCGTTTGCTCAAATTATTTCGACTAAAATCAAGTGTTGTTAATGTTTTGTTTTTCTTCAATGATGACATGATCATTTTCAGAGCACTATCACCAAGATCATTGCTGTTCAAATTAAGACATTTCAATGTGTTATTTGCTAATAACATTTCTTCAATCTTTTGCATACTTTTTACTGTAATCATTGTTTCACCGAGATCGATTGATTCTAATGTTCGATTGTTTTGTAAAGCATCGATTACTGCACCTGCACCACTATCACCAATATTATTTGATGCGATTTGAAGAGTAACTAATGTTTTATTCGTTTCTAACATTTCACTAAGATATTCTGCACCGACTTTGCTAAATTTATTATTATTCAAACAAAGTGTTCGAAGATGTTTGTTAACTTTAAGAGCATTACTTAAACTGATGATTCCTTGATCACTCAAATTATTTGATGAGAGTTCAAGATGTTTCAATGTTTTGTTCACTTCTAACATTTCAGCTAATGCTTCACAACCGATATCACCGATTTTATTTTCATTCAAATAGATTGTTCGAAGAATAGATGTTGATTTGAGAGCAGTTGCTAAAACACAAGCTCCATCATCACCTAATGTATTTTGATCAAGATTAAGACTAATCACGGTTTTATTGATTGTGAGACTATTCATTAAGATTGTCATATGTCGATCATTGAGATAATTTTCCCATAAATAAATCATTTTCCAATATTTATTTGTTGTTAATTCATCGGCAATTATCTGCATATCATCATAGTTGAGCATTAGTTTCGAGAATCGAACTGATTCTTCTTTTCGTTCAACATTAATTTGTTGCCTTAGTCTTTTATTTTCGTAGGGTTTTTTCGATTTCAACACTTTATGGTGTTCTTCGGTCACCGGGGCAACAGATATTGTCAATGACGACGATCGACACTTTTGGGTTTCATTGATGTTATGTTTAACATATAATGATGGAGCTGACTTAGATTTTTGTTCTGGTCGACTTCCCGATGGTAATTGTAAAAATGTTGAAGATGAATCGATTTCTTTCATACGAATTAGATAAAGACCGCTTTTTGAAACAGCATGACTGATTATTCGGAACCAGCTACCAGGTAAAAGAAGAACTTCATCAATATCATCATTATACGAATATGATCGGATGAGTTTGCCACGAATACATTCAATTTCAAATACTGTTCTTGTTCCTATCGGACCAAGAAATCTATCTGATCGCATTTCGTAAAATGATTCGACACATGAACTATAAAGACCAAAAAAATATAGGTATTCATCTAAATTTAGATGTCTAACAATTAAGTTACCTGAATCCCCACCAAATAACAGTTTGACCGACTGGATAATTACTTCGAACATCAGCTTTCACTCCTCGCCAGACTGTTCGTTTTACTGATTCTAATTGATGTAAAGCAGAATAGAAGAGTTTGAGAAAGAGATAATATGGAATTAATTCGTTTCGATCTTCTGAACGAAGATATTTGTTTAATTGTGCACAAAATGATTGATTTTGTTTTTTAGCAGGCATTGTATAGAAATAGATGGCAGCTGACTGATCTTGTGTTAATTGTTGATCAGCTTGAGCTGATTTTCCTGTTGCAGTATGTGCATTTTGAACAATGTTCGGTATGCACGATTCAAGATTTTGAACAGTCATTTTGAGTGATACTAATGGCATATCTTCATAACCTTCGATTCTACAAAAGACAAATGTTATTTCGATGTAATAAGTATTAGATCGATCACTTACGATGGAAGTGTTTGAAGAGTTTCTTGTAGAACATCGAAAAATCGTTCATTTGTACTAAATAAAGCCATAGTTGAGTTGAGAAATGATTTGAAAGAGTCAAATGAAGTTAGTATTTATATTGGTGGAAAGCGTTGGAGTTGTGCATACTGTCTCGGGTCACCATGTTATTTTTATGATTTAGTTTGTATATTTGTTTGTGATGGCGGAATACTGTGGTTACTCCATGTAAAAATACACTATTCTATTGACTGTATGGTTGTTAGGTTTGATTTGATTGAAATAACATCGAATCTGTCAATTCTTGTTTAAACAATCAGGGATGTCAGTATATTTACATAGTGGAAGTCGGTTATAATTAAATCAGAATTATGACTAATCAATGTACAAGTGAAAAGAATGCAGTTCGATGAATTTACTATCGACAATGTTTTACTCATGTATATTCGTAAAAGAAAATAGGCGGGCAAAACAACATAGCTGATTAATTTTGGGGTTGAACTAATCATAGGAAGCTCAAATAAAGTTTGAATAATCCACCAATGTCAAGGTCAATGTGCAATCGTCTAGAGTTTCATGTTATTTAGTATTTTCGTCCGACGAGAAAACAAGGACAATTTGCATGCGCTGATATTATGTGTTGTTTTATTCGCAAAAAGCAGAGTAGTTTGTGTTGACAAATTTGTTTTTCTTTTTTCGTTTACTAGGTAAGTATTTATTTCAATATTATATGCGAAAGATTAAGATCCCTACTGACATAGAATCGATTCGATATTTCTTTTCTTTTTTTCGTCCTTATCGGTCGATCGAGATCAAATAAAATACTGACACACAAATATATTTTATTAGACGCATTAATCATGCAAACGATCATTCATTCATAGAAGTTTAAAGACGAAAATAGTCGTTCTTCGATACTGAAATCACATCCAATGAAGTTGAAATCTTTTGCTCTGGTGCTTTTCGTTGTTGTGTTTATAATAAATTTGTAAGTAGAATAAAAATGCATATGAAATCTGATAATGATAGTTGCTTTTGTTAGTGGTAAATCATCGGCAGCATCATCATGTAAAAAACGAGCTGAATTATGTCGAAGCGGAGGTGACTGTTGTCCGGTACCTGCTCGACGAATGGTTTGCGCTGCACATCTAGAACTATGCGGCAAGAATAAAATCTGTTGTATAACTGAAGTCGAAGAACAACAAGAAAAACAAGCTGCACTTATTCGAAATCGTAATGAAAAATTAAAACGATTCTTCAATTTATTTCTTAATGAAGATGATGACTATTAACCTTTTTTTTCTTCTTTTCAACAAATAAACGATATTCAATGTACTTATGATTCATTTATGGAACCTCACATGATCACTACTGATTCAAATAATAAATATATAATTTAAGAGATAAATTATCACTTCTATGCAAAAGTCATGAAAAAAACAGCATCAAATTAATGCTAACTATTATTTGATTTGTAATGTTGATTAATTGCTGTAGGCATAGCATTAGGCTTTTCGGTAATTTCCTGATTATATAGCTCGCAACGATGGAAACTATTTTTCTAGACCTGAAATAAGTTTATTTTGAATTAAGTGCAGCTCGACGAAATTAATTAGGAAAAAATGAACTATAATGACGTATTTTCTTTTTGTAATTAATCCTGCTTTTAAAATTTATCCCATTTGTCATAGCCATATTTACGAGTACTTTGTGTTTTCCATCAATTTTCTTATCATTTCTTCTATTTCATCAAAAAATTCTCGCACGTTAAGTCACTATATCATAGAAAAATATTTGAACTATTAATGAACTCGCAGACAATAACAGAAAAGTTTTGATAGTAGTCTATGAGTTTTTTAGATACCTGATTCATTGAAGTATTGAAATGGTCGACGTTTCAAGAGTCTTAGCTACTTTACAATGTATTGTTTTGCTTATTGTTGTCATTTTAAGTATATTGTACACTTTATTATCAATATTAATTCCACATTTACGTCATCGATTACATGCATTTCATATCAACGTATGCATGTCTATACTCTGC